>CAJDWR010000143.1_pt1 | contig 32731 bp, 24 predicted proteins | sample 7391651 | NCBI WGS metagenome assembly CAJDWR01 (sample SAMEA7055720, study PRJEB34461) | soil metagenome | biome: terrestrial ecosystem; feature: Peninsula; material: soil | place: Antarctica | collected 2016
GGCACTGCCGGCAAAAACGATCAAGGCCATCAACACGGATTCGAACAGGCCGATGCCGGATTTGACCATCGCCACGCCGGTCATCAGTCCCCAGGCAGCAATACCCGGTGCCGTGCGCAGGAACTCCCTGACCCCGGCCCGAAACGCAGGGTGACGGTAGTAACGGGGCAGGAAAAACATCAATTGCCGGATGCTTCGGGCGCAGATCCCAGCCGCACGCCGACATGGACCGGTTGGCCGCGCAGGAACTCGGCAACCGGCAGGCGTTTGCCACCTGCACGTTGCAATTGCACCAGCCGCAGCACGCCGCTGCCACAAGCAACCGTGATGCTACTGGCGTCCACTGCCAGCACGGTGCCCGGCGGTGCCAGCGGATCGGTCGTGGCCTGTGCTGCCAAGGCGCGCCACACCTTGAGCGTGTCCGTACCCAGCGTGGTCCAGGCGCCCGGGTGGGGATCGAACGCACGAATGCTGCGCTCAATCTGCTGCGCGCTGGCGCTCCAGTCGATACAAGCCTGCGCCTTGGTCACCTTGTCGGCATAACACACACCATCGGTGCCCTGCGGCCGCGACGCAAGTGTGCCCTTCTCGGCCAGCGCCAGCGCCTGCACTATCAAGTCGCCGGCCAGATCGGCCAGTCGGTCCTGCAGGGTGCCGGTGGTATCGGCTTGTGGGCCGTCGTGCTTAATCGGCTCGGCTCGGCTCAAAAGGACGGCGCCGGTATCCAGACCCGCGTCCATCTGCATGATGCAGACACCCGTCTGGGTATCACCGGCCTCGATCGCCCGGTGGATTGGCGCGGCGCCGCGCCAGCGCGGCAGCAGGGAGGCATGGATGTTCAGGCAACCGAGCCCGGCACTTCGACCTGGGCCCGGATCCTCCATCGCGTCGAGCACCCATTGCGGCAGGATCAGCCCGTACGCTGCCACCACCATCGCATCGGCATGGGTCGCCAGAATGGCTTGTTGCGCCATCTTGGCATCGTCGGCAAATCGGCCGTCCAGGCGCAAGCTGCGCGGCTGGCACACCACGATACCCCGCTCCTGGGCCAGACGCTTGACGGGAGACGCCTGCAGGACCATGCCGCGCCCGGCGGGCCGGTCCGGCTGGGTGAGCACCAGGATGATCTCGTGGCCGGCGTCCATGAGCCTGCGCAAGGCTTGCGCGGCAAATTCCGGCGTGCCGGCAAAAATCAGCCTCAATCGCGCTCCCCGCGTTGCAGCTTGCGCATCTTGGTCTTGATGCGGTTGCGCTTGAGTGGGGACAGGTACTCGACAAACACCTTGCCCAGCAGGTGGTCCATCTCATGCTGGATACAGACGGCCAGCATGCCCTGTGCCTCGATGGTGCACGACGTGCCGGCGCCGTTGAGCGCCGTCACACGGACCGCATCGAACCGCTCCACCCCGTCATAAATGCCCGGTACCGACAGGCATCCCTCCTCGTTGACATGGCGCTCGGCACTGGTCCAGACGGTTTGCGGATTGATCAGCACCAGCGGCTCGTCGCCTTGTTCCGACACGTCGATCACGATCAACCGTTCGTGCACATCCACCTGGGTCGCGGCCAGTCCGATACCCTTGGCCTCGTACATGGTTGCGAACATGTCGTCGATCAGACCCTTGATACGCGCGTCTACCGTCTGCACCGGCTTGGCCACCTTGTGCAGTCTGGGATCGGGATAACAAAGAATGGGTAACAAAGACATGGATTCTCTCGAAAGATGTCACTATTTTCGCAAATTTCAAGTACAGCGTCGCGCACGTAAGACAGAAAACGTTGCCCAATCAAGGACTTGAGCGCAAAATCGTGCGTGATTTATCAAGATGCTCCCGACCTGGCTCTTTTGCCAACGTACCGGTGGGGAGTCTTCCAGGGCAAACCGGATGCAGCAAGCAATGACCACGAAATTGTCGATCAATTCCAAACGCGGCCTGACCGTCCTGGGCGCCGCGCTGGTGGCTTGGTTTGCGCAACCGGCCCTGGCGCAAGATTATCCAATCACGCCCGCACAACGTGCCACCGCGAACCAGGTGGCGCAGGCCGGTGTACCGCTGAGCGAAATCGCCGCGAACGCACCCGACAGCTACCTGATCAAGCCGGGCGACACCCTGTGGGCCATCTCGGGCATGTTCCTCAAGAGCCCGTGGCGCTGGCCAGAGTTGTGGGGCATGAATCTGTCCGACATCCGCAACCCGCATCTGATCTATCCCGGGCAACGTCTGGTGCTCGAACGCAAGAACGGACGTGCGATGTTGCGCATGGCTGGAAGCGGCACCGGCAGCGACGCCATCCCCACCGAAACCATCCGGGTGTCGCCACGCACGCGTTACGAGGCGCTCGCCAGCGGGCCGCTGCCGGCGCTCAAGGCCAGCGCCATCGAACCCTTCCTGGCCGAACCGATCGTGGTGGACGCCGATGGCTTGACCAATGCGCCACGCATCGTCGCGGCGCAAGACGGCCGGGTCTTGTTGACGCGTGGCGACCGTGCCTACGCACGGGGCCAGACCGGCAGTCCGATGATCGACCCGCCTGGCAGGCAGCAGGAGTTCCGCGTGTTCCGCAATGCGACGCCGCTCAAGGACCCGGTCAGCGGAGAAATCCTCGGCTACGAGGCGCAATATGTCGGCAAGGCCCTGCTCGCACGCGGCGAAACCACCACCGAGGTGACCGATGCCAAGGGCATCACACGCAGCGCGATCACGCCGGCGACGATTGACATCGTGGCAGCAAAGGAAGAGATGCGGGTTGGTGATCGGCTGCTACCCGAACCGCCGCACGAGTTGGTCGGTTACACCCCGCGTGCACCGGCGGGCGACGTGCATGGGCGAATCGTATCGGTGTACGGTAGCGGGGTCGTGAATGCTGCCCAGAACCAGGTGGTCGCGATCAGTCTGGGGCAGCGCGATGGCATCGAACCCGGCCACGTGCTGGCCATCCTGAAAGACGGCGCGCAGCTCATCGACAAGACCGATACGAACAAGCCGCTGCTCAAGTTGCCCGACGAACGCAATGGCTTGCTGATGGTGTTTCGCAGTTTCGACCGCGTCGCGTACGCCCTGGTGCTCGACATCACCTCGGGGGTCAAAATCGGGGACCGGCTGGTCAGCCCGCGCTAACCCTGCACCGGGACCAGGTCGATCAAAACGCAGCGTTGCGCGCTGCACCTGGCTCAGGTTTCACATCCGCACCGACTGCGCATGGACCGATCCGAACTCGCGTACTGGTTGCGGCTGACCTTGACGCCAGTGCGCGCCCTCGTCGGCCCGACACGGGCCCAGGCACTGGCGCAACTGCCGGAGGGATTTGACGCCCAGGTGCAACACACCTGGGACTGGTTGCACCCAGCGCAGGACGACACCGCAGCGGATGGCATCCGGGCCGTGATCACGCTGGCCGACCCCCGTTACCCGTCCGCGCTGCTGGCTATCGAGGATCCACCACTGCTGTTGTATGTACACGGCGCGTCGTGTTGGCTGGCCCAGGCCGGCGCGCCGGTCGCCGGCTTGGGCCTGGACCGCTGCGTGGCCATCGTCGGAAGCCGCAACCCGACACCGCAGGGCAGCGACAACGCCCGCCAATTTGCAGCGGCGATGGTGCAGGCGGGCCTGACTGTCGTGTCAGGCCTGGCGCGCGGCGTGGACGGAGCGGCGCATGCGGGCGCGCTCGACGCCGCATCAGACCCAGCCGATCATCCCGCCACTGTGGCGGTGGTCGGCACCGGGCTCGATCGGGTCTATCCGAAAAGCCACCTGCCGTTGGCACGCCGCATCGCCCGGCAGGCACTGATGCTCAGCGAGTACCCGATCGGCACACCACCACTGGCAGCAAATTTCCCGCGTCGCAATCGCATCATCGCCGGCTTGTCACAAGGCACGCTGGTGGTCGAGGCCGCACTGCAGTCGGGCTCCTTGATCACAGCCCGGCTGGCAGCCGAACAGGGCAAGGAGGTATTCGCGATCCCTGGCTCGATCCACTCGACCCAGTCCCGTGGCTGCCACGCACTCATCCGCCAGGGAGCCAAGCTGGTCGAATCGGCCAACGACGTGCTCGAAGAACTGCCCGGATATACGCCCGCGCAAGGCAACGCCACGCAGCAGCCACTTGCGCAGGCCGGCGCGCAGCCGCCATCCTCCATCGGTCTGACGGACCCGGCTTTGCTGCCGGCACTCGGTTACGATCCGGTCAGTCTGGACACCTTGCAGGCCAGGACCGGGCTCGACACGGCCCGGCTGCAGGCCCAGTTGATGGAACTCGAACTCGCCGGTGTGGTCGCCCGCCTGCCGGGCGGCCTGTTCCAGCGCATGGCCGGGGCCTGAAGGCGATACCCATCACCGCAGCAGCGCGCAGATCGGGTTGGTATGGGATGTGCGCTATATTGGGCGCATGTTTGAGGTCCTGGTTTTTGTCTACGAACATTACTGGCGAGGCGACGCTTGTCCCCGCTGGAGCCAGCTTGAACGCAAGCTCCACGCGGTGGGCTTCGAGCAGCAGGAGGTCAAGGACGCGTTGCACTGGCTGACCGGTTTGCGCCAGGCGACCGATACCGAGCGGCCGCAGTCCACGCAGTCAGGCTCCGCTGCGCCCCCGGTAGGGTCTCTGTTGCTGGCTGCGCAAAACCCTGTCAGTGACAGCATGCGCGTGTTTTCGGTGGCAGAGCAGAATCGCCTGGGTGCGCAGTGCCTGGGCTTCCTCTGTTTCCTGGAACAGTCGGCCGTATTGCCCGCCCACATGCGCGAGATCATCGTCGACCGCGCCATGGCGTGCGGCTCCGATGAGTTGAGCCTGGAAGACCTCAAGATCATCGTGTTGATGGTCTACTGGAGCTTTGGAGAAGAACCCGACGCACTGGTGCTCGACGAGTTGTGCGACGACACGCACAACCGGCTTGCACATTGATGCCGGCGGTTGATGGCCGCCCGCGTGGCCATCAACCCAGAAGACGCTCCGGATTGGCCTCGAGTTTGGCCAGCGCATCACGCGTGGCGCGCACCGTCAAGGCCTCTTCCTCCTGTGGCAGCAACAGCCCTGCCTGCAGGTAGGCTGCCAGCCGGCCGGCCTGAATCAGGTAACTGTGGCCGTTGGCAGATGCAAACAGATTGAGCTGCTTGCGATCACTGCGCCAGGCGAACTGCACCTTGGTCACGCGGTTGTTGTGGTCCAGCGTGAACCAGGACCCCAGTTCGAGTTCGTTGGCCCAGGCCAGCATCGCGTTGCTCGGCTTGGAGCCGCCGTTGGCCACCACGTCGATGGTGGCCGGATCGATTCCCAGCATCAGTTCGATGCTCTCGGCGTCCAATGGCAGATCACCCATGCCGTCTTCACTGACGAAGTCTTCCAGGTTGGCCAGGCGCTTGGCCAATGCATCGATCTGGGCCGTGGGAATGGCATCCGTCTTGGACAGGAAAGCATCGGCCAGGGTATCGCTGACTGTCTTGATGTGGATGTCCTGCTGGCTCGGCGCCATGCCCAGCAGTGTCATGCCAGAGCGCAGGCGCTGCAGCAACTTGGGCAGACTCTGGATCACGCGCGCACGGTCGGCACGGTCGGGCTTGGCGCTGGCCGCCCAGACCAGCTCGGATGAAGTGCGCTTGAACTCCAGCGTCTCGGCATGTTGCGGCCCCTTGCGCACCGCTGCCACCGCCAGCACCTCGGCCCATACCTTGAACAGGAAGTTGCGGATCTCATCGCGCACCGGTATGTCCTTGAGCATGTTGCGCATCTCGATCGTGTACTGGATCGTCAGCGTCTCTTTCTGCTCCACCTGCTGCGCGACGCTGGCGACCTTTTGAGTCGCACCGCTGCCGGCAAGGAATTTCTGCAGGAACTTCTGGAACTCCGCGTACACCAGTTCGTAAACGCGTTTGCCGGTCTCGGGGTATTGCTCGATGACCTGCACCACACGCTTGATTTCCTTTTCCAGCGGGCCACCCTGGATGCCGCTGGCATCAAAACCCATCACGCACGACCCCATGCGGTCGATCAGCAGGCGTGCCGGGTGATTGGCTGCGCCAAAAAAATCGGGTTCGGCCAAAGCCACCCGCAACACCGGCATCTGCAAACGCGCGAACCAGACACGGATCCCCGGCGGGATGCGATCTTCCTGCAGGATGGCCTGGAACATCAACGCCACGATTTCGATGGTGGCCTTTTCGCTTTTGGTCTCGGCCTTGTTCTTGAGTTCGGCCGTCTGCAGCCGCAGGCGTCCGGCCATCTGGGCCACGCCCGCCGCACTGTAGTCGTCCAGCGCGGTTGCCGAATCACCGAACAACGTCGCCGCATCCAGGCGCGCCATCAATGCGGCAGCCAGGGCCGGCGATGGCGGCTGATGGGTTGTCGCGTCGTACTCCGGACCGATCCGCCCCACCAGCAGGCGCTTGAGCTGGCCCAATACACCCTGTGCCCGGCTGCGTGCCCGCCCCAGGGGCGTGGCCGTTGTCATCATGCGCGTTTCTTCGTTCGCCGTCGCGCCACCGGTCGGGAGCGCACCACTGGCAGGAATGAATCTGCCCTGTTGTAGCGGCGCCTCGATACCCTGTCCAAAACCGCTGGAGCCGGTATCACGCCGAAAAGCACCGCCAGAACGCGCCCCATCGGCACCGCGGCCACCACCGACGCTTGGAAAACCGCTCGCCGGCTCCGTCATGCCGCTCGTCAGACGAGTGCTGGGGAACGGCCTTGGCGCGATGGGTTGGGGCGCAGTGCGCTTGACCCGGTCCTTGAGATCGATGGTCGGCATCACACCTTTGTCGATCAACAACCGATTGCCCTTGTTGTATGCGGTCTTGAGGCGATCGGCCAGCAGCGCCTGCACCGTGTCGTTGATCATGGGCCAGCTGCCACTGGGCATGCCGCTGGCGGCCCACTCCTCGACCAGGATCAGTACCAGCACATCCGGACGCAGGATGTCCTGGCGATCGAGTTCGTCTGAATCTTCCAGGTAGCGGATACGCAGCCGCAGGTCATCGAGTTCGGAGCTGACCTTGTCCATGACGCGCAAAACCAGCCGCGATGCGATGATCTTGTTTTCGACGACATCGTTGCCCACCAGGGACAAACCACCGATATCGGTTGAGTCACTCATGGGTGGCGCCACCCGCGGCAGCAACGCCTCTTGCCAGGCGTTGGCCGTAGCTTTGCGCCAGGCATCCTTGTTAAGCTGGTAAAAGGTCCACGCATCCCGACGCGCCTGCATTTCGCGTGAAGACCCCGCCTCGTCCATCAATATACGCAGACGATCGTGCACCGCTGACACGATCTCAGCCATGGTCCCGATCGCGTCGCCAACGAATTGCCGTCGTATGTCGCCTGCAAGGCTCCGGCGTTGACTGGAGAAAGACGCGGTGGCCATGCGTCAGTTGCCGATCAGACGGTGGCCCCGGCGTTCGGGTCGTTCGGATCAAGATCCTTGTGTGCACTCGGCTTGACCATATCCTCGCGGCGCACGCCCAGCCACATGGCGATTGCCGCACCGACGAACACCGACGAATAAATGCCGAAGAGAATACCGATGGTGAGAGCCAACGCGAAGTAAAAAAGCGTCGGACCGCCGAAAAGCAGCATAGACAGAACCATGACCTGGGTAGAGCCGTGTGTGATGATCGTACGGCTGATTGTGGACGTAATCGCGTTGTTGATGATCTGCACCGTGTTCATCTTTCGGTAGCGGCGGAAATTCTCGCGAACCCGGTCAAAGATCACGACCGACTCGTTGACAGAATAACCCAACACGGCCAATACCGCCGCCAGCACCGACAACGAAAACTCCCACTGGAAAAACGCGAAGAAACCCAGGATGATGACCACGTCGTGCATGTTGGCAATGATCGCGGCGACGGCAAACTTCCATTCGAAGCGCACCGCCAGGTAGATCATGATGCCGACGATCACCATGCCCAGCGCCTTCAGGCCGTCGGTGACCAGTTCTTCTCCGACCTGCGGACCGACAAACTCCTGACGGCGCAGGGTCGCGCTCGGGTCGGACGCCTTGAGAGCGACAAATGCCGCCTCACTCTGTTGCGCCGAGCTCTCGCCTTTTTTCGACGGCAAGCGGATGAGCACGTCCTGGGCGGTGCCGAAGTTCTGTACCTGGATATCGGTATAGCCGAGGCTGGCAATGACCGATCGCACCTTGGGCACGTCGACGGCCTGGGAGTACCCCACCTCCATCACGGTACCGCCGGTGAACTCGACCGACAGGTTAAGACCCCGGCTGAACAGGAAGAACACCGCCAGCACGAAGGTGATGGCCGACACCACGTTGAACTGCCATGCAAAACGCATGAACGGGATGTCGCGGCGGATTTTGAAGAATTCCATGGTTCAGCCTCCTTGCCCGGTCCGGGCCACGCTGGAGCCGCCGTCGCCTTCGGGCCGCCATACCGTACCGATGGAGACGGTCTTGAGTTTTTTCACCCGGCCATACCAGAAGTTGACCAACCCCCGGGAGAAAAACACCGACGAAAACATGCTGGTCATGATCCCGATACAGTGCACCACCGCAAAGCCGCGCACCGGTCCGGAGCCGAAGAGCAGCAGCGCGATGCCAGCGATCAGCGTTGTGACGTTGGAGTCGAGAATCGTGTCCCAGGCGCGATCGTAGCCGGTATTGATGGCAGCCTGCGGCGATGCGCCACCACGCAACTCCTCACGTACGCGCTCGTTGATCAACACGTTGGAGTCGATCGCCATGCCCAGCGTCAGTGCCATCGCCGCCATGCCAGGCAAGGTCAGTGTGGCCTGCAGCATCGACAGCACCGCCACCAGCAGGAGCAGGTTCACCGCCAGTGCGATGCTGGAGAACACGCCGAACAACATGTAATAGATACACATGAAGGCCACGATCACCAGGAAACCCCAGGTCACGCTGTGGAATCCCTTGGCGATGTTTTCCGCCCCCAGGCTCGGGCCGATGGTGCGCTCCTCGATGATTTCCATCGGAGCAGCAAGAGAGCCGGCGCGCAGCAGCAACGCGGTGTCCTGGGCCTCGGCGCTCGTCATGTGGCCAGAGATCTGCACCCGCCCGCCACCGATCTCGCTGCGAATCACCGGCGCAGTGACCACCTCGCCCTTGCCTTTTTCGAACAACAGGATCGCCATGCGTTTGTTGATGTTCTCGCGCGTGATGTCGCGAAAGATGCGTGAACCCTTGGCGTCCAGGTTCAGGTGCACCGCGGCTTCCTGGGTCTGGCTGTCGAATCCGGGCTGCGCGTCGGTCAGGTTCTCGCCAGTCAGGATGACCTGCTTCTTGACGATCACCGGCCGATTGTTGCCATCAAAAAAGCGCTCGGAACCGAATGGCACCGGCCCGGTGCCGACCTCGGCTGCCAGGCCCTCCGGACTTTCGTCGACCAGCCGCACCTCCAGTGTCGCGGTGCGGCCCAGGATGTCCTTGGCCTTGGCGGTATCCTGCACGCCGGGCAGTTGCACCACGATACGGTCCAGTCCCTGCTGCTGAATCACCGGTTCGGCCACGCCGAGCTCATTGATCCGGTTGTGCAGCGTCAACATGTTCTGCTTGAGGGCCTGCGCCTGGATCGTGCGGGCCGCCGTATCCTTGATACGCGCCGTCAGCTTGAATTCGGCACCGTCTGGTGCGTCGGTTTCCTGCAATTCGGCAAATTGGTCAGCAATCAGGGTTTTTGCGGCGTTCAAGGTGGCCTCGTCGCGAAATCGCAACTCGATCATCTGGCCATTGCGGGTGATGCCGGTATGGCGCACGTTTTTCTCGCGCATCGCGGTACGCAAGTCGCCCGCCAGGGAATCGACCTTGTGCGTCAGCGCCGCCTGCATGTCGACCTGCAGCATGAAGTGCACACCACCACGCAGGTCCAGACCCAGGTACATCGGCGCTGCACCGACCGCCGACAACCAGGACGGCGAACGCGACAACAAGTTCAGAGCAACCACGTAGGACGGATCGGACGGATCGGGAATCAACGCCTTCTGGATCACGTCCTTGGCCTTGAGTTGCTCTTCGCCAGTGTCCAGCCGCACCTTGATCGAATTGCCATCGAAGGTGATCGCCGCCGGCGTGATGGACGCCGCCTTGAGGGCGTCTTCCACACGAGCCTGCGTGCCGCTATCGAGCTTGATCGTCGCCTTGCCGGACGATACCTGCACCGCGGGCGCTTCGCCGAAAAAGTTCGGCAGGGTGTACAAGATCCCCACCAGCAGCGCGATCACGATGACCACGTATTTCCAGACCGGATATCGGTTCATGTTCAGGCTTCTTACGGACAATAACGCCGTGCAGGTTCGGCCGAGGCGGGCCGAAGGGGATTACTTACTTGACCGTGCCCTTGGGCAATACCTGGGTCACGGCACCGCGCTGGACCTGGATCTCGACACCATTGGAGATCTCCACGCTCAGGAAACTGTCCCCGAGCTTGGTCACCTTGCCCAACACGCCACCCGAGGTGACAACCTCGTCACCCTTGGCCAGGGCCTCGACCATGGTTCGGTGCTCCTTTTGCTTCTTCATCTGGGGACGAATCATGACAAAATAAAGCACGACAAACATCAACACCAGAGGCAGCATGCTCATCAGCGATGATTGCATGTCGCCACCGGCGGCAGGTGTGGTCTGGGCAAATGCGGAAGAAATAAACACAGGAGACTCCGGAAATTTAGCTGTGATGGGGTCTGCGACGTCTCGGTTGCACCGACGCCAGTCAGTCCGGCATTGTATGCGGGGCATGCGCAACCGCCACACGAAGGTCTGCGAGGCCTGGACCGCGGTCCACCTGTATCGGAGAGAATCACATGCCTCAGTCGCACGACCACGATCACGATCATTCCCATCTTGATCCGATGGACATTCGGGTCCGTGCGCTGGAAACGCTGCTGACCCGCAAGGCTTATGTCGATCCGGCGGCGCTGGACCGCATCATCGAAACCTACGAGACCCGTGTCGGCCCGCACAATGGCGCGGCCGTGGTTGCCCGATTCTGGGTCGATCCCTGGGTTACGGCGGGCGCCAGGGCGAACACATGGTGGCCGTGGCCAACACACCCGAGGTACACAACATGGTGGTCTGCACCTTGTGCAGTTGTTACCCCTGGCCGGTGCTGGGTCTGCCTCCGGTCTGGTACAAGAGCGCCCCCTATCGATCCAAGGTGGTACGCGATCCACGCGGCGTGCTCGCCGACTTCGGCGTACAACTGCCGGCATCCACCCGAATCCGGGTCTGGGATTCGACCGCCGAGGTGCGTTACCTGGTGATTCCGATGATGCCGCCCGCAGCCCGTGGATTGAACCCGCAACAACTGGCGACCCTGGTCACCCGCGATGCGATGATCGGCACCGGTCTGGCGCGCGAACCGGCACCCGACCACGCGCCAACGCCAGGGGCAGCCGCATGAACGGCCCGCACGACATGGGCGGTATGCAATGTTTCGGGCCGGTGATCGTCGAGCCGGACGAGCCGCTGTTCCACGCCAACTGGGAAAAGCGCGCGCTGGCGCTGACGCTGGCCATGGGCGCTACCGGGCAATGGAACATCGACTTGAGCCGTTCGGCACGCGAAACATTGCCACCGGCGTTCTACCTGGGCGCCAGCTATTACGCGATCTGGCTGCGCGCGCTGGAAGTGCTGATGCGCGAACGCGGGTTGGTCGGCGCCGATGAACTGCAATCGGGCGAGATGCACCAAGCACCAGCGCCGGTGGCCGCCATCCTGCGCGCCGCCGACGTGGACGCGGCGCTGGCGCGTGGGACCAGTACGACCCGCGACCCGCTGGCGCCGGCCCGATTCAAGAGCGGCGCGCGGGTGCGGGCGCGCAACATGCACCCACAGGGCCATACCCGGTTGCCGCGTTATGTGCGTGGGCATACCGGCACGGTCTCACTGGTCCATGGCGCACATGTATTCGCCGACGCCCACGCCAGCCAGCCACTGCCGCCATTCCGGGAGCAGCCCCACTGGCTCTACACGGTCGTATTCGACGCGCAGGACCTGTGGGGTCCGGACGCAGACGCCGGTGTCCAGGTCAGTGTCGACGCCTGGGAACCGTATCTGGAAGCAGTGCCATGAGCCGCCGGGCCGCTCCCAAGGCGAATCCCGCAGTGCGTAGCACGCAGGGTACGTCAGTGAACCGCCGGGCCGTTCCCACAAGGCGAATTCCACAGTGCGCAGCATGCGGGGTACCTCAATGAATCCACCGGACTGCCCCAACAAGGACGAAGGTGTTCCAGTCACCGCGGCGCTGCACATGACCCTGGCCGAGGTAGCCGCCGCCTGCGCCAGCGATGGCGCCGGACTGCCGATGCCCTTGGACCCCGACAGCGAACGGTATTTCAGCGAGCCCTGGCAGGCGCGCGCCTTCGCTCTGACGTTGCTGCTGCATGAAAAGGGCGTGTTCAGTTGGGTCGAATGGGCCCGCGCCCTGGCCGAGCGTATCCACCAGGCACAGCTTGGCGGCGACCCGGATGACGGCAGCAACTATTACCACCACTGGATGGATGCGCTGGAGCAGTTGATGGTCACGCGCGGGGTGGCGACGACCGAACAGTTGCACGCGCTCGAACACGCCTGGGCGCAGGCCGCCGCACACACGCCGCATGGCCAGCCTATCGTTTTGCCACCGGAGCCGGGCGACGCTCATTGGACCACTGCGTGACTGCATTCACTGACCTCATGGCCTTCCAGCGCGACACCGAAGCGCTGGCGCAGATAGCAGGCCGCCTGGGTTGGGACCAGGAAACCATGATGCCGCGTGGCGCCGCCACACAACGCGGCGACGAAATGGGCGCGATTGAGGCCGTGTTGCACGCACGCCGTACCGATCCGCGCATCGCCGACTGGCTGGACCAGGCCCGGCCGACCGACGCGGCCGGGCGCAGGGCGCTGGAACTGATCACCCGCAGCTACCGCAGGAACACCTGCATACCGGCAAACCTGGCCATGGAGATCGCGCGCACGACCTCGATCGCACAAGGCGTCTGGGCCCAGGCCCGGGCCGGGGACGACGTGGCGCAGTTCCTGCCCACGCTCGCGCAGGTACTCACACTCAAGCGCGAGGCCGGACAGGCCTTGTCGGCCGGCGGATTCGGGTCCGACGCCTATGACGCGTTGCTCGACGACTACGAGCCCGGCGCCACCGCAGCCGGCATCGCCACCATGTTCGACCGCATGCGACCACGCCTGGTGGCGCTGCGTGAACGCGTGCTGGGCGCGAGCGCACAGCCTGTCGCACTGGAAGGTCAATTTCCTCAGACTGTCCAACTGGCACTGGCGCGCGAAATGGCCGGCGCCTTCGGCTACGACTGGAACCGCGGCCGGCTTGATCTGGCGGTGCATCCGTTTTCGTCCGGATCGGGCGACGACGTGCGCATCACGACACGGGTGGTCGAGGACGATCCGTTCAACTGCCTGTATTCGACCATCCACGAAACCGGTCATGCGTGTTATGAACTCGGCATCAATCCTGCGTACCGACTGACACCGCTCGGGCAAGGCGTGTCCATGGGGGTGCACGAAAGCCAGAGCCGCATCTGCGAGAACCAGCTCGGCCGCTCACGGCCGTTCACGCATTGGTTGCACAGCCGCATGGTCGCCCTCACGAACGGGTTCAGTCCGGCTTCAGCAGACGATTTCTACGCCACCGTCAACCGGGTGCAGTCCGGCTTCATCCGGACCGAAGCCGACGAGATCCACTACAACCTGCACGTCATGATGCGTTTCGACCTGGAACACGCGTTGGTCGACGGCTCGCTTGCGCCGGGCGATCTGGAGCAAGCGTGGAACCAGCGCTTCCTGCAGGATTTCGGCCTGCCGGTCGAGCGGGCGTCCGACGGCATGCTGCAGGATGTGCACTGGTCGGTTGGCCTGTTCGGTTATTTCCCGACCTATACGCTGGGCAACGTTTATGCCGGCTGCCTGCACCAGGCGCTGCGCAAGGATCTGCCCGAGCTCGACACCCACCTGGCCCAGGGCGTGACCCAACCGGCCACCAACTGGTTGCGCACGCACGTCCATCAGCATGGCGCACTCTACCGACCGACCGAGCTGATCGAACAGGCCTGCGGCCATGCGCCCACGCCCGAGCCGCTGCTCGACTACCTGGAGGCCAAGTTCGGACAGATCTACCGACTGTGAATCGCCTCGCGCTGGCCGCCGACAACCCGCTGGGCGGACGGCGCAGCAGGCTGTGGCGTTCGCCACTGCTGCATCAGTTGTTCCCACTGCCCGCGCGCGGCCACCAGGTTGCGTTGCTTCACATGGCCGAAACCCTTGATCTTTTCCGGAATCCGGGCAATCTCCACCGCCAGCGCATGGTTGTCGGCCGCCAGCCGACCCAGCACCTCGTCGATGCTGGCGCGGTATTCGCCGATCAGGGCACGTTCCTCGCGCCGCTCGGCAGTGCGGCCGAACACGTCCAGCGCGGTGCCACGCAGGCCCTTGAGCCGGGCCAGCATCCTGAAGCCGGCCAACATTGACGGACCGTATTTCTTCTTCTGCAACTCGCCCTTGTCGTTGCGTTTGGCCAGTAGCGGCGGTGCGAGGTGGTAGTTCAGCGTGTAGTCGCCTTCGAACATCGCGTTGACCTTGGCCAGAAACGCGGTGTCGACATGTAGTCGGGCAACCTCGTACTCATCCTTGTACGCCATCAGCTTGAACAGATAACGCGCCACGCTCTCGGCCAGCAAGGTCTTGCCGAACCCGCCTTCCGCATCACGCACCTTGTTGACGTAGGCCTGGTACTGGCTGGCATACGCGGCATTCTGGTAGCCGGTCAGGAATTCGACCCGCCGCGCGATGATGGTCTCCAGCGTCTCGCGTTTCTTGAATTGCATCACCTGCGCCGGGGTCAAGAGCTTCTCGACGCTGGCCCAGTCGTGCGCCGCGCGGCGACCCCATTCGAATGCGGCCTTGTTGTTGTCCACCTGCACCGCGTTGAGTTCGATCGCGCGGATCAAGGACGCACGGCCCAGCGGGATCCAGCCGCGTTGCCAGGCGTAACCAAGCAGCATCGGGTTGGTGTAGATGCTGTCACCCAGCAACTTGGTGGCGGCGGCATCGGCATTGAATGTGCCCACGCCATCGATACCGACGGCCTTGGCGATCTCGGCCGCGCAGGCGTCGGCCGGGTTCTGCCAACCGCCGTCTTTCACGAAGGCGGCGGTTGGCGTGCTGTGGGCGTTCAGCGCCACATGGGTGCGCCCCTCGCGCATGCGCAACATGGTTTCCTGATCCGCCGTCACCAGCGGGTCACAACCGATGATCAGGTCGGCCGCCGCCATGCTGACGCGGGTGGTGCGGATGTCCTGCTGGCGCTCGCCGATCAGCACATGGCTCCAGGTCGCGCCGCCTTTCTGCGCCAGACCGGCCGCGTCCTGCGTCACGATGCCTTTGCCTTCCATGTGCGCTGCCATGCCGAGCAACTGGCCGATCGTGATGACGCCGGTACCACCGACACCGGCCACGACGATGCCCCAGACCTGCCCCTGCGATGCGTCCAGCGCGGGCAGAATGGGCTCGGGCAAGGCGCCGAGTTCGAACGGCGACACCGCCTTGTCCTTGGCCTTTTTCTTCAGTTGCCCGCCTTCGACGGTGATGAAGCTCGGGCAAAAACCCTTGACGCAGGACATGTCCTTGTTGCAGGTCGACTGGTTGATCTGGCGCTTGCGGCCGAATTCGGTTTCCAGCGGCTCGACACTCAGGCAGTTGGACTGCACGCTGCAGTCGCCGCAACCTTCACACACCAGCTCGTTGATGACCACCCGTTTGGCCGGGTCGACCATGGCGCCGCGCTTGCGCCGGCGCCTTTTTTCGGTGGCACAGGTCTGGTCGTAGATGATGACCGTCGTGCCCTTGATCTCGCGGAATTCGCGCTGCACGGCGTCCAGCAGGTCCCGGTGCTTGACCTCGACACCATCAACCAGCTTGATGTCCGCGTATTTTTCGGGTTCGTCGGTCACGACGACGATCCGGGCGGCGCCTTCGGCCCGCATCGACTGCGCGATCTGCGCCACCGAATGCCCCTCGGGACGTTCACCCACCTGCTGGCCACCGGTCATCGCCACCGCGTCGTTGTACAGGATCTTGTAGGTGATGTTCACGCCAGCCGCGATGCTCTGGCGCACCGCCAGCAGGCCACTGTGGAAGTAGGTGCCGTCGCCCAGGTTGGCGAACATGTGTGTGTCGGTCGTGAACGGTTGCTGACCAACCCAGGGCACGCCTTCGCCACCCATCTGCGTGAAACCGACCGTGCTGCGATCCATCCAGATGGCCATGAAATGGCAACCGATGCCGGCCATCGCACGCGAACCTTCGGGCACCTTGGTGCTGGTGTTGTGCGGGCAGCCCGAGCAGAACCAAGGTTGGCGGTCAGCGCCCTTGACACCGCCACCGAGCTCGAGCACCTGCATCGACCGCTCCTTGGCCTGCAGGATCGCCATCTGCGCATCGATACGTGCGGTCATGTCGGCGTCCAGCCCCATTTTCTTGACCCGCTGCGCGATCGCATGGGCGATCAGCGACGGCGACAGGTCGGCATTGGCGCGCAACAAGGTGTTGGCGGTCGGGTTCGGCATCGACCATTCGCCGCCGGAGAAGTCACCCTCAACCTCGTTGAACTTGCCATAAACATGGGGCCGCACGTCGGCGCGCCAGTTGTAGAGCTCTTCCTTGATCTGGTATTCGATGATCTGGCGTTTTTCCTCCACCACGAGGATCTCCTGCAGCCCGGTGGCGAAGTCGCGCGTGAGTTGCGCCTCCAGCGGCCAGACCACACCGACCTTGTGCAAGCGGATACCGAGTTGGCGGCAAGTCGCGTCGTCCAGACCCAGATCGACCAGCGCCTGGCGGGTATCGTTGTATGCCTTGCCGCTGGCGATGATGCCAAAACGGTCGTTCGGGCCCTCGATCGCGTTGTAGTTCAGGCGGTTGGCGCGCACATACGCCATGGCCGCGTACCACTTGGTGCTGAACAGGCGCTGCTCCTGGTCGAGGGCATTGTCGGGCCAGCGGATATGGACGCCGCCGGGGGGCATCTCGAAATCGGTCGGCACGACGATCTGCACCCGGTCCGGGTCGATCAGCGCGGTGGCGCTGGATTCGACGATCTCCTGGATCGTCTTCATGCCGGCCCACACGCCCGAAAAGCGGCTCATCGCAAAAGCGTGGATACCCAGGTCGAGGATCTCCTGCACGTCAGCCGGAAAAAACACCGGGAAACCGCAGGCCTTGAAGATATGGTCGCTCTGGTGCGTGGCGGTCGAACTCTTGGCCACATGGTCGTCGCCGGCCACTGCGATCACGCCGCCCCAAGGTGTGGTGCCGGCCATGTTGGCATGCTTGAACACATCGGCGCTGCGGTCCACGCCCGGACCCTTGCCGTACCAGATGCCGAACACACCGTCAAAACGGTTCGTCCCCGGTGGCGCGAAACCCAGTTGCTGGGTGCCCCACACCGCGGTGGCCGCCAGTTCCTCGTTCACTCCTGGCTGGAACACGATGTTCTGTGCCTTGAGGTAGGGGGCCGCCTTGACCAGCGACTGGTCGTAACCGCCCAGCGGCGAGCCCCGGTAACCGCTGATGAACCCCGCGGTGTTCTTGCCGGCCTGTGCATCACGCTGGCGCTGCAGCATCGGCAACTTGACCAGGGCCTGCACGCCACTCATGAAGGCACGCCCCACGTCGAGCGAATATTTGTCGTCCAGCGTGACGGACTCCAGTGCCTTGCGGATATGTTCAGGAAGCGGCGCATTCATGGCGGACAGGTCTCCATGGGCAAAGAATGATTCGGGCTACGGCAAAGTGTAGGACCGATGCGCCGATAAGTCTTTTCTTTTCATGCCGGTTTCTGGCTATGATAGGAAAGGATCTTTCTTTAAAGTGCTAAAAATGGAAACACTGGACAAGTACGACGTGGCCATCCTGCACGAGTTGCAAGCCGAAGGCCGGCTCACGAATGCAGAACTTGCGCAACGGGTGGGCCTGAGCGCGGCCCCATGCTGGCGCCGCGTCCGGGCGTTGGAGCAAGGTGGATACATCGTCGGCTACCGGGCCGAGATCAACCGCCAGAAGATTGGCCTGGGCGTGATGGCCTTCGTGCGCCTGTTCGCCGAACGCAATGCCGCTGGCAGCATCCGGGAACTCGAACAGGCGATAGCCGCCATGCCGCAGGTCGTGGCCTGCCACTACATCAGCGGCGACGGTTCGTTCGAATTGCAGGTGCTCGAACAGAACGTGAAGGACCTGCGCACCAGCTTTTCGCTGGGCGAGGTCAAGACCAGTGGCCGCCTGCCGCTGGGGCACCTGGGACCGCGGGCGGGTGGACCATCGGCAACTGGCTCACAGCCGCACAACACGGAACGTCAACGTTGACGGCACAACACCCCACAATCACGACTTGGGCCACAGAACCCACAGCTGCAGGGGCTGCTTGAGCCGCCCGGCAACGTCGCCTGCCTGCGCGCCCCAGCCAACGAAGTAGTCGGCACGCACCGCGCCGACGATGGCGCTGCCAGTGTCCTGCGCCAGCACCAGGCGTTGCAGCTTGACGGTCGGGCCATCGGAGGCCAGCCATACCGGCGTGCCATACGGAATGCTGCCCGGGTCCACGGCGATCGAACGGCCAGGCGTCAGCGGCACGCCCTGTGCACCACGCGGTCCAAATGCGGCATCCAGGTCGGTCAACGGTTCCTCGCGAAAGAACACCGTGCGCGGATTGCTCCACAACATTTCCTGGACCCGTCGCGGATGCAGCGCAACCCAGTTACGAATGGCTGGCCAGGAGGCTTCGCGCAGCTGCCGTTGGTCCAGCAACCAACGGCCGACGCTGCCATACGGCTGGTCATTGGTGGCCGCATACGCCAGTCGCACCAGCCGTATTTGTCCATCCGGCTCCTGCACCAGCAAACGACCCGACCCCTGGATCTGCAGCATCAAGGCATCGACCGGATCGGCCAACCAGGCAATTTCCTGGCCCTGCAACGCGGCCTGTGCTTGCGGCAGGGTTTCCATTTCTTTGCGCGTGTACCAGGGTTTGCCCGCCGCCAGACTCGGCGGTGGACGGTACAAGGGCACGGTAAATCCAGCCTGCTGCGTCCGCGAAGCCTGCAGCAGCGGCTCGTAATACGCGGTCAACAAGCCATCAGTGCTGCCGGTCTGCGACTCGACCCGGTAGGGCTGCAAATGGCGCATCATCCATTGACGCTGCTCCTGGACAGTGGCCAGGCTGAGCACTCGCACATCCGGACACAAGGCGGCGAACGTGGCGCCGGGGCGCTCGCAACTCTTGAGCCAGGCATTCCAGGCTTCATGCAGTGCATCATCACCGAAGCCGGGCAACGCGGCCCAGCGCACCGGCACCCAGCGGCTTCTGGCCTGTTGTCGCACCGGCGGCAACTCGGCGATGTCATCGTCCGGCGGCAATACCTGCGCGGGCAGGGGAGTGGCTACCGGCACTGGCAGGGGAGTGCCTACCGGCGTGGGCGCCACGACGGTGCTGTCCTGCGGAGCCGGCGTCGCGCAGGCCACCAGAATTTCTACAATGCCCACACAGGCCAGTGCGAGTGCGGCGCGGCGCAGGAGATGAAACATGGTCCTTATTTTGCTTGAAGCCCTGCTGGCCCTGGCATTGCTGGTGCTGATCGTCTGGTGGACGATGTTCTCGGGGCGCCGCAACGGCGAACTGCATGATGCACCAGAAACCAACACACAAGCTGACCCCGCCTTGCCGCCGCCCGAATCGGAGCACGATGACGGCAGACCGACGCCACCGCGCTGAATTCGGACCCGACATCCACCGCGTCGCGCTCGATCGCGCTCGATGCGCTTCCTGCAGCCTGCCCTTGCCTGGTAACGACTGGCCAACCAGACCCGGCTCATCAACAATGGGGCGACCAGCGCGACCAGCGCGGTTCACAATATCCGATGTTCCAGTGCCGGCAATTGCAGCCGTACCTGGCGCAAGCGCTCCAGAGCCAGGTCGGCGATGTCCACGCCATCACCTTCGGCGCGCTGACACAGGATGTCGCCCCATGGGTCGACCACCATGCTGTGCCCCCAGGTGCGGCGCCCATTCTCGTGCAGCCCGCCCTGGGCCGGCGCGGCAACGTAGGCCAGATTCTCGACGGCCCGGGCACGCAGCAGCAACTCCCAGTGCGCCTGGCCGGTGGTGTAGGTGAAAGCACTGGGCACCAGCATCAGATCAGCGCCGGCCTGCGCATAACGCCGATACAGTTCGGGAAAGCGCAGGTCGTAACACACACTCATGCCGATCGTCCAGCGGTGGCCGTCGCGTGCGGGCACCGTGAACGTCACCTCGAACACCAGGCAGCTGTTGGTGACGCGCTGCTCGCGGTCCTCGACCGATCCATGCGGCAAGGTCAGCGGCAAGGTGCCGCCGACAATCCAGATCTTCAGCGAGCGTGCGGCGTCGGCCAGGAATCGCTGGATCGGACCGTCACCAAAAGGCTCACGGATGCCGAGCTTGTCGGTGTCGCGATGGCCCAGCAGACAAAAATATTCCGGCAACACCGCGATCTCGGCGCCATCGGCCGCAGCTTGGGCAAGCAACACGCCGGCACGGTCCAGGTTGGTTTGCAAAACGGTCGCGGAGACCATCTGGATGGTGGCAACTTTCATGGGGTACTTCCTGTCATCGGGATGATGCACCGGGCGGCGCGGCGTCGGTCGCGTTGGCGGGGGGCTTGGCGCGAACACGCTGGATCTGCGGGTCGATCCAGCTGCCGTCAATATGAAACTCCTGCGTGGCCGCCGCCATCAGCGGCTTGCGCAGGATGACCTGCGCCAGAAAGGTGCCCAGACCGATCGCAGGGTTGATCGCAGCGGCGATCAACGAGGCTGTACCGGCGTTGATCTCCGGCACCACCAAGACCCGGATGTCCTGGGTTTCGCGGAACAGGTCGGCCTGTCCCTCCATCAGCACTGCGGCATTGATGCCTTTCATCTGCAGGTTGTCGGTGTACGCGATCCCCTGTTCAATGCGCACGTCGCCGCGAAAGAAGTCGAACGCGAACCCCTCGCTGAACACATCCCGGAAGTCCAGCGTCAGGCGCCGGGGCAGCGATTGCAGGCTGAGCACACCCAGCAATTTGGCAAGTCCCGGATCGGCCTTGAGGAACTGGCCGTTCTCGACGTTGACGTTGAACGCACCGGACAGGCTGGCGTAATCCAGCGATAGCGGAGAGCCGACCCAGGACACCTGACCCTGCATCAGGCCGTTGCCGCGTCGCACCACATCCTTGGTGCCGAAACGGGCCAGCAGTTCCCCCGAGTTCTTGATGTCGAGCCGGAAATTCATCACGGTACGGCGTTGCTGGACGCCCCGTTTGCCGCGTTGTGCCGGCGTGACGACCGATGCGCCGTCTGCAGACTGCGCACGGATCGCGGCCCAGTTGCCGGTCGCGCGAAGGACCGCCTCTGGCGTGATCACGTCGAACCGGTTCAGGCGCCATTCGCGGCCACCCGTGCCAGAGCCGTCCACCGCGCGGTTGACCGCCTCAACCTCGACCCGACCGAGCTTCTTGCCACGTAACTCCAGGTCCTCGACCACGATGTCAAGCGCCGGGATCGATTGCGGCTGATCGTCCAGCAGGCTCTCGACTTCACTGGCCGACGACGGCGCCAGCGTCAGTCGTGCCAACCGCGCATACAGGCGTCCGGCGCCGGGCCCGGTCGGCTGGCGGTATTCGACATATCCGTTGAGCTGCTGCGCTTCGAGATTCGCGCGCCACACGGAGCCCTCGCGCGAACCGCCGGCAACCAGGTCGTTCAGGGTACGCCCGCCCGCCGAGATACTGCGCGCTCGCAGCGCCAGGCTGCTCGGCCAATAGCTGCCCGCGGCATCGGCGCCGGAAGGTGGCGAGGCTGCTGCGGCACCGCCAACCTGCGTCATCAACAGCTCCCAGGCATCCACATCGACCGTGTCGAACAGCAGATTGGCGACCACACCCTCACGCGGCAGCAGCGTGGCCTCGGTGACTCCGATGCCCACCGCAATCGCACCACGCAACACACGCGGTTCAGCGCCGGAGAGGTCACGCAGGTATCGCACCGATGCCACGCCGCCCAGCTCGAGCAACAACTGGTCCTGCCGTTGTGTGCCGGCCTCACGCACCGGCAGCGACTCCAGATGCAGCGGCATGGTCTGCTCGGCCGACTTGCCCAGTGGGGCCGGCAGATCGAGCGCCATACCCGCCAAGGTGCTGGAGACCACAATCTCGGGTTCGCCCTGGCGCATACCGATGTTGGCGCTGTAGCTGGTGCTGCCCGACAGCCGGGCGGCCAACCGCGACACGAAGCCCAATTCGCGCGCCTGGCGCAAGCCATCGGCACTGACCGTTCCCTGCAGGCGAAAGGCCAGCGCCGGCGACTCCGTGGCTTGGGCGCCGGTTGCCGCAACCGGTGCTTGCGATCCGCCGTCGATCCGCACGTCGCCACCGAGAAAGCGACCCTGCACGCCATCGACACTGAACCCCGTCTCCGTGAATCCGACCGTACCGCGCGCCCGCTGCAGGCGCGGCACGCCGGACGCCACTTGCAGGTCGTTACCCTGCAAAACGACCGTGCCGTGCACCCGGGTCTGATCGGCGTCCTCGAGCGGCACCTCCAGCTTGAGCCGCAACTGCGCATTGCCGCTGCCGCTGAGGCCGGTCATGGCCTGCTCGGTCATGGTTGCCACCGGCGAGCTGGCGACAAAACCCAGCATGTCCCCCAGCGGGCCATCGGCCTCCAGACTCACTTCGACCACGCTGTGGTGGGTCAGGTCCGCGATCACCGCGTCGGCCCTGGCCACCTGCAGCGTCGGCACGCCTACCAGACTGCCCCGTGCGCCTTTGACCTTCAGGCTCTGGCGGTCGATCACCAATTCACCGGACAGGCGCGTTGCGGCCGGCCATGGCCGGGCATCGGCCGACTGCAGGCTGCGCGGCACATAGGCCAACGTGGCGTCAGCGATCTGGGCAGTGATCACATAGTGACGGGCGTCGGACCCGAGCACCAGCGGCAGGTAGCGGTGAACCCGGGTGGCATTGGCCCGGCTCAGTTTGCCTTGCATGTCGAGCACACCGGGGAAGCGGGATCGACTGGCAGACTGGGCCGGATCACTCGTGCGCCACTTCAGGTCCAGCACGCCATCAGCATCCGCATTGCTGAATTGCGCACGGGCCAGCTGGACCTGCAAGTTGTCGCCGCGGCGCTGCCAGCTCAGCTCGCCTGACAGGCGCTTGAAAGGCACCACCGATTCTTCGAAAACGCCGGGAAAGTCGATGCTGCCATCGGCCATTGTCAGGTTGGCCTTGCCCCCTGCCTGATTGAACGAAAAATTGCCTTGCAGGCCCTTCACTCCCGGCGTGCCGATCGATCGGGCAGAGCCTGCCGGTGCACCGGTGGTGTCGGGCACCGCGCGTATCGCCAACCCTTGCACCTGGCCGTCGACCTGGTACGTGGCGTCTTTCCCGATGGGCTGCTGCCACTGCGCCCGGATCGTGTCGACCAGGCCAGCCGGCTGATGGCGTGCGAGCGCCTGGCGCAGTGCGACATCGAGCGGCACCCGTTCGGCAATTTGCGCCAATGCGGTCAGGTCCAAACGGTCGGCCTGGAGCACTCCTGACGCCGGTTTTCCGTCAACCGCCAGTTGCTGGCGCAGGCTCAGATTACCGCCGGGCCAACGGATGCCGTCCTGCGTCTCGAACGCCAGATCGCGGGTGGCGAATGCACGACCATCAGGCGCGAAGCGACCGCTCAGGCGTCCGGACACCGTTGCCAGCCGCAAGGGCTCGAGTGTTTGATCGAGCCGCACAGCCACCTGCACCAGCGCCAGATCGGCGGTGGCCGCCGTGACCTGTCCGCGCTGGATGTCAACCCAGGCGCGGATCGCGCCGTGCCCCTGGTTTATGTCCACACCCGGATCGGCGTATTGCTTGAGTTGGGCCACGTCGACCCGCGAAAAATCGGCAAACGCCTGGCCAGACCAGTCCCTCCAGCGACCATTGCCCATCGACAGAAAAGGCTGCTCAAAACGCGCCATGAGCTGGAACCGGTCACCCCATTGCACTGACGGGGTGGCGTCCAGCCGCATCTCGTGCATGCGCGCGCGGTTGCGCAGTACCATGTCGACGGCGCTCAGTTCCAGCGGCGGCACGGCCCGCAGCTCATCCGTCCAGACGATGGAGCCATGGCGGATGACGAACTCCGGTTGCGAGAAGATGCGGTCCAGCAACGCTTCGTCCGTCTCCTGGTGGCCATGGGACAGATCGAGCCCGGCGACCCAGATGCGGCCATCCGGGGATCGGCGCACATTGAGTACCGGGCTGTCAAGCAGGATCTGATCGAACTGCAGCTTGAGCAACGAACGCGGCGACAACGAAACCAGGATACGCGGCAGGCGCAAGGCTTCGCGTCCCTGGTCATCAAATAGCCGCACATTGCCGAGCTCGAAAGCGGGCAGCAGATTGTTCGAATAGGCAGAGATCGAATCCACCCGCACTGGCAACCCCACCAGGCGCGTGGCAGCTGCCCACAAATGCAGGACGCCCCACGACGCGGCGAACAGCAACCACGCCAATAACAAGAGCGTCAAAGTCCAGCGGGCCACAAACGCCAGGCTCTTCAAGAGCCGGGTTGGTGTGGGTGCTGGCGTCAGTTCATTCATCGTGCATGCGCGATCGACACAGGAATTATGACCGCCAAGTTTGAAGAAGGTGGCCCAGGGGCCGTCGCCGCCGCAGCAGAAGATGCATCTGAATTGCGTGGTGTGACAGCACTGTCCGCCTACTCCCGATTCGGCCAACGGGTGCGTCGCCGTTACCCGAATGAACGCGCGCTGCTCACCGTTGGGCTGCCCACACGCGCGGCATACGAGACCATGCTGGGCCAATTGACAACGCAGGGCACCGACCTGGGGTCGGCCTTGCGGATCGTGCGCCAGGTCGCACTGGAACGGCTGATGACGCTGGACTGCGATGGCCAGGCCACGGTGGCGCAGATCACGCTGGCGATGACGTTGTTGGCCGAGTTCGCGCTGGACATCTCCTGCGAGCATGTGCTGCGCCAGCTCGACGAACAACATGGTGTACCGCAGGGGCCTGACGGCCAGCGCGCCCATATCTGGATCATCGGCATGGGCAAACTGGGCGCACGTGAGCTCAATGTGTCGAGCGACATTGACCTGATCTACGTGTACGACCAGGATGGCGAGACCAGGGGCAACCTGCAGGGCCGGGCAATAGTGTCAAACCAGGAGTATTTCGGCAAGGCGGTACGCGCGCTCCAAACGTTGATCGGCGAGACCACCGAACACGGCTTTGTGTTCCGGGTCGATCTGGCGCTGCGGCCCAATGGCAATTCCGGGGCCCCCGCGATCTCGCTGGGCGCATTGGAGACGTATTTCCACGTGCAGGGCCGCGAGTGGGAGCGTTTCGCCTGGCTCAAGAGCCGCGTGGTAGCGCCCACCGGTTGCGTGGACAGCGGCTCGGCCGCTCAATTGCGGCCGACCGTATTGCCGTTCGTGTTCCGGCGTTACCTGGACTACAACGTGTTCGACGCGTTGCGGGTGCTGCACCGGCAAATCCGCGCGCATGCGGCGCGGCGCAGTTCCGGGCGTCCCGAGCGTACCAATGACGTGAAGATTTCGCGCGGCGGCATCCGTGAGATCGAGTTCATCGTGCAGTTGCTGCAGGTGGTGCGCGGGGGACAGTTCCCGGAACTGCGCACGCGCGCCACGATGGACGCCTTGCCGCGCCTGCTGCGTGCCGGTCTGATGTCGCAAGCAACCGTCGACGCGTTATCGGCCGCCTACCTCTTCTTGCGCCAGGTGGAACACCGCATCCAGTACCTGGACGACCAGCAGACCCATGTGTTGCCGACCCGCGACGATGACCTGTCATGGATTGCCAGCACCATGGGGCATGCCCATGGCGGAACCTTCCTGGCCGAGCTCGACCGGCATCGTGAATTCGTGGCCCATGAGTTCGACGCCTTGCTCGGCGGTGGCAAGGACGATTGCAAATCCTGCAACAACATCACCGAGGCGTACGCCACGCCTTCGGGTTTCGAGGACTTCCTGGAGACCTTGCCGCAGGCGCTGCGCGAGCGGGTGGCCAACTGGAGCAAAAATCCCCGCTTCCTGGCCTTGCGCGACGAGTCGCGCATGCGGCTGTTTCGGCTGATCAGCCGCACCGCAGCCTGGATCGCCGAGACCACCATCACCGAGGAGGCCGGCATTCGTTTGACCGACTGGATCGAGCCGCTGCTGCGCCGCGAAAGTTACCTGGCGCTGCTGCTCGAACGCCCCGCCGTGCACCAGCGACTGCTGCGCCTGCTGGGAAATGCGAAATGGCCTGCACGTTACCTGCTGCTGCACCCCGGCGTCATCGACGAACTGGCCAACCGGACCATGTTGGCGGAGCGATTCCAGAGCGCCGAATTCGAACTTGCTCAACCTGTTGCGCCGCGCCCACCACGCCGAGGTGTTTCGCACGCTGGCGCGCGATGTGGAAGGTGTGCTGACGGTCGAACAGGTAGCCGACGACCTCAGTGCGTTGGCGCAGTCGATCTTGCGCGTCACCGCTCGATGGTGCTGGAGCCGGCTGAAGAACCGCCACCGCGAAGAGGCGCAACTGGCCATCATCGCCTACGGCAAACTCGGCGGCCTGGAACTGGGTTATGGCAGCGACCTGGACATCGTCTTCGTCTATGAAGACGACGATGAACGCTCCGCCGAGGTATACGCCACGTTCGTGCGCAAGTTGATCAACTGGCTCACGAGATCGACACCGCACTGCGGCCCAACGGCAATTCCGGATTGCTGGTCACCAGTTTCGACGCGTTTGCGGCGTACCAGGAGCGACGCGGCAGCAATACCGCCTGGACCTGGGAACACCAGGCCATGACGCGGGCCCGGTTCGTATTGGGTGATGAGAGCATGCGCTCGCGCTTCGACGAAATCCGCCGGGGCGTGATCACCGCGCCGCGCGTCATCGACCATTTACGCGCAGAGATCGTCGAGATGCGCGACAAGGTGCGCGCCGCGCATCCGGTCAAGGAAGGCCGGTTCGATGTCAAGCACAGCCCGGGCGGCATGGTCGATGTGGAGTTCGTGGTGCAGTACCTCGTGTTGGCGCATGCAGCGCAACATGAGGCGTTGGTGGCCAACCTGGGCAACATCACCTTGCTGCGATTGGCGCAGGAGGCCGGTCTGTTGCCAGATGACGTGGGAACGGCTGCAGCGCAGGCGTATCGGGAATTGCGCAAGGTGCAACACCACGCCCGGCTCAATGAAGAACCGACGCAGGTGCCGGCCGGGCAACTCGATGCGCAGCGCGATGCTGTCCTCGTGTTGTGGCGCACGGTTTTCAGCGGACCGCAACCGTGATGACGTGAGCACCGGCGGGAAGCACCGGGACAAGCCGCGGAATAACACTGCATTTCGGCCCTGCCAGGGTCGATTGCGCCGTGACGACGAGGGTATGCTGTGCGACTGCAACCCTGCACTTCCGGAACGCCACCATTGTTGCCATGAATCTGGTCCAAGTCACCCACGAATCGATCGTCATTGGTCAGCCGCTGGCGTTTTCGCTGCGCGACGAAACTGGCGCCTTGCTGGCGCGCAAGGGTTTCGTGATCGTGTCACGTGATGACCTGGAGGCGGTGCGCGGCCGCGGCAAGGGTTTTTTTGTCGATGTATCTGAATCGGAACACCACCAGAAGGCCTTTGTCGGCAAGTTGCATGAACTGGTCCGCGACGAACGCCCTTTGGGCAAGATCGCGCAGGCCCAGCTGACCACCGGGGAGCTGATGGTGCCGCGCAATCGCGCTCTGGGCGGCGAACTCGACTGGCTCGACCTGCAGTTGCTGGGCAACCGCCTGTTGCGTGATCTCGACGGTGACCATTTTGTCGAAGCGCTGGATCGTCTGCAGTCGCAGCTGAGCGAGCAGGCACTGCGCAATCCGGACGGCGCGCTGTTTGCGCTGTTCCACCTGGCCGCCAGTGAGATCCAGCTCTACAGTGCCACCCATTCGATGCTGGTGAGCGTGATGTGTGGCCTGGCGGCGCGCGACGTGCTCGGCTGGCCGCAGGAGATGGAGCGCAGCCTGTGCAAGGCCGCGCTGACCATGAACATTGCGATGACCGATCTGCAGGACCGGCTGGCGGCGCAGAACGACCCGCCGACACAGGCACAACGGGAACTCATCGAACACCATGCCAGCCGCTCCGAGGCACTGCTGCGCAGTTTCGGCGTGCGGGACGCCCACTGCCTTGAGGCGGTGCGCAACCACCACAACACCGGCCCGGGCGCACTGGCATCACGTTCGCCCGCGCAGCGCATGGCGCGGCTGCTGCAACGCGCCGATAAATTCGCCGCACATCTGTCGCCACGGGCCGCACGCCGGCCTTACTCCGCATCAGCCGCCATGCAGGCGATCTACCACGACGAGACGGGAGCCACCGACGAAGCCGGCGCGGCCTTGATCAAGGCCGTGGGCGTGTATTCCCCCGGCACGCTGGTACGACTGGCCAACCAGGAAGTCGGTGTCGTGGTGCGCCGCGGCGCCAACACCACAATTCCGCGGGTAGCGGTGCTGGTCAACCCGGCCGGCTTTGCCACCGGGGAACACGCGATCCGCGACACCAGCGCGCGCAGTTACCGGATCGTTGCCGGCGTCGCCGCGGGCGAATGCAAGGTCAATATCCAGCTTGACCGCATGCTGGCACTGACCGCCGGACCGACTGCATCACGCCGGACCGGGTAGCAGGGCCTCCTCGGCGCAGCTTTGTGCCAGCTCGCGGCTGAGCTCCTTGCGGTACTTGTTGAGTTCCTGCACGGTGGTAAAACTGCGATTGAACATCAGGCTCACGTTGTGCAGGATGCGCTCGACAACCTTTGCTTCCCAGGCCGCACCGAACTTGATCTGCCGATCGAGCCAGTGTTCCAGCCACAACGGATCCGGCAGACGGCTTTGCACCGTGTCGTTCGGAAACAGCGCCTTGTTCACATGCAGGTTGGTCGGATGCATGGCCTGCGCCGTGCGCCGCGCGCTGGCCATCAGCACGCCGCCCTTGGCAAAGGCGCTTTTGGCCTCCACGCCAAATCGGGCAATCGCCTGCTTCATGTACTTGAGGTAGGCCCCGCCGTGGCGGGCTTCATCCTGGCTCAGCTTGGTATAGATCTGCTTGATCACCGGCTCCGAGTGCCACTGGCTGGCGCACCGATACCAATGGTTGAGCCGGATTTCACCGCAAAAGTGCAGCATCAGGGTCTCCATCGCCGGTGCCGGGTCGAATTCGAACCGCACCGCATGTAATTCAGCCTCGGTGGGAACGAACTCGGGGCGGAAACGTCGCAGATATTCCATCAGCACCAACGCGTGTTTCTGCTCCTCGAAAAACCAGATCGAGATGAAGGCCGAGAAGTCGCTGTCGTGGCGGTTGTCGCGCAGGAACATTTCCGTCGCCGGCAACGCGGCCCACTCGGTGATGGCGTTGTATTTGATGGTCCTGGCCTGCTCTTGCGACAACTTGTTCACATCGAAGTTGTCCCAGTGGATGTCGCGCGCCATGTCCCAACGTACGGCTTCCAGTTGTTTGAACAATTCGGGATAAAGCATGAGGCCTTTCGAGAATGAGCCGTGTCGATCAGTTATATAGAGGGACAAGTTTAGTGCGGACTGCCGAACAGCAGGTTCACCGAACCCGCTGACACGTTGCCGATGCCAGGCACAAGCCGGTGGGTTTGCAGTGAGAAAAAACTAGTTGGTCAACAAATTACCGATCAGTATATAATATTTCTCATGAGTAATTACCCCGCCCTGATCCATCGTCGACATGACCCGCATCCGATGCGGAACTTGTCGGCCGGTTCGAGAGTCCCTCTTCGGAGGGCGACGACATCGTCGTCCACACGGTTTTTCCTGCTGCGAAGTCGCCGCGCCGCAGTACGCGCCGGCGCAATCCCGGGGTCGTTCTCCTCCCCCTTGTTGATTCCGGGCCGCTTCGCAGCAACTTTATCTGCCTTGCGAACCCTCGGGAGCCAGCCATGAAAGTGGCCATCGTCGGTTCCGGCATCGCCGGACTGGCTGCTGCGCACCGGCTCAACCCGCATGCCTCGGTGACGGTGTTCGAGGCAGGCGACTATTTCGGCGGCCATACCCATACCGTGGAGATCGCATTGCCGGTGGACGGGCGTACGGTTCGCCACGGTGTCGACACAGGTTTCCTGGTGTTCAACGAACGCACCTATCCCCAGTTGATCGCGCTGTTTGCCGAACTCAAGGTTCAGACCAGTGTGTCCGACATGTCGTTCTCGGTGCAGACCACCGACACCACCCGCGGTCGGCATCTGGAATGGAGCGGCAACAGTGTGAGCAGCGTCTTTTCGCAGCGCCGCAACCTGATCAGCCCGCGTTTTCTGGGCATGCTGCGTGACCTTGGTCGGTTCAACACGTTGACGCAGCGTATCGCCCGTGACGGCGACGAAGAGCAGTTGCAGCAACCACTGGGCGCATTCCTGCGCGCGCACGGTTTTGGCGATGCATTTTGCGACTGGTACTTCATGCCGATGGTGGCATGCATCTGGAGCTGCCCCAAGGACCAGATGCTGCAGTTCCCGGTCGCCACCATGATCCGCTTTTGCCATAACCACGGACTCAACCAGGTGAGCAACCGGCCCCAATGGTGGACGGTGACCGGTGGCGCCCGGCACTATGTGGACAAGATCCTCAATCGTGTGCTGGACAAGCGCCTGAACACCCCGGTGCGCGCGATCCGCCGACACGCACCGGGAGCCGGCGTCACTGTGGCAACCGATTTTGGCGAAGAGCACTTCGACAAGGTCGTGCTGGCCACGCACAGCGACCAGTCGCTGGCACTGTTGTCCGACGCCAATGCCCAGGAACGCGCGACGCTGGGCGCGATCCGTTACCACCCCAATCGTGCCGTGCTGCACACCGATGCGTCGGCGTTGCCGCGCCATCAACGTGCCTGGGCGGCGTGGAACTACGAGTCCCGCAGCGGCGCCACTGGCACACCAGCGGCCAGTGAAAGTGATGCGGTGTGCCTGCATTACCTGATCAACAAGCTGCAACCGGTGCCCTGGAAGCAGCCGGTCATCGTGTCACTCAATCCGATCCGCAGCATCGCGCGCGGTGCCATCATCGGCAGCTACGACTACGCGCACCCGGTTTTCGACCGTGCAGCGGTGGCGGCGCAGGGCCAGGTCGCGGCATTGCAAGGCGTGCGGGACACCTATTTCTGCGGCGCCTGGATGGGTTACGGCTTCCATGAAGACGGACTCAAAGCCGGGCTGGAGGTGGCACAACGTGTGCTCGGCGCGGCCGCTGTGGCTCCCAAGCCGGCACGCGAAGAGGCGCATCCAGAATATGAGGAGGCATTGGTGTGACAGCCAGGACCATGACTGCGGCGCCGGACGTTTTGCCCATGATCGGCTTTGGTGAAGTCCGCCACACCCGGTTACGTCCGGCCCGCAACGCGTTTGCCTACTCCGGCTATTTCCTGATGTTGCCGATGCGGTCGATGCAGGACCCGCAACACCCGGCCGCAAGCACCTGCCTGGCACGCAATCGCCGCGCCGCACTGAGCTTCTTCGATGCCGACCATGGCGATGGCCGGCCGTTGTCCGATGGCGGCGCGCTGGCATGGATCGACGAATTGCTGCGTCAACACGGCATCGACGACGCCACTGGCGAAGTCTGGTTGCACTGTTACCCGCGGGTGCTCGGTTACACCTTCAAGCCAGTGAGTTTCTGGTTTTGCCACCGGGCTGCGAACGATCGGGACGGCGCATTACGCGCCATCGTGTGCGAGGTCAACAACACGTTCGGCGAGCGCCACTGCTACCTGCTGGACCAGCCCCAATGGGGCGTGCAACTGGACGCGGTCAAACAATTCCATGTGTCGCCGTTCCTGCAGGTCGAAGGGCGATACCACTTCCGGTTCATGCGCGCAGTGCGCCCCGAGGGCGAACGCACGCTGGCGCGTATCGACTATGACGATGCGCAAGGCGCGGTGCTGCAGACCAGCGTCAGCGGCAACCTGATCCCGGTGAGCCCGCAATCCGTGCGCCGGGCCTTGTGGCGTTACCCGGCCATGACGCTGGGCGTGATCGTCCGCATCCACATGCAGGCGGCACGGCTGTGGTTCAAGCGCGTGCGTTTCGTGCACAAGCCCGCATCCGCGCTGGGCATTGCCGTGACCCGGCAGGAGCCGGCCGGACCACACACCAGCAGCGCCACCGTGGCACCACACAGTGAAATGCAATCGCCGTAAAAGCCCTTGTTCGAGACTCCCACGACACAGCCATGAACACGCACACCTTGCCCTACCCTTCGACCTTGCGTGACGCACCCGCCAGCGCCCGCACCGCATTGCGACTGCTCGAACGCCTGCGCCACGGCAGCCTCACGTTGCAGTTGCCCGACGGGACGACCAGGCGATTGGGCGACGCTGCGCAACCGGGCGCTGCGATCACGCTGCACAACTGGAACATGTGCGCAGCCACTTTGCAATCGGGCGACATCGGTTTTGCCGAGAGCTACATCGCGGGGGACTGGAGCACACCCGATCTGACCGAATTGCTGACCTTGTTCATTCGCAACCGCAACGAACTGGAAGACGCCATCTATGGCAGCTGGGCCGGCCGGGCGGTCTACCGACTCAAGCATTGGCTCAACCGCAACACCCGCGCCAACAGCCAGAAGAACATCCACGCGCACTACGACCTGGGCAATGCGTTCTACAGC
>CAJDWR010000006.1_pt1 | contig 29933 bp, 27 predicted proteins | sample 7391651 | NCBI WGS metagenome assembly CAJDWR01 (sample SAMEA7055720, study PRJEB34461) | soil metagenome | biome: terrestrial ecosystem; feature: Peninsula; material: soil | place: Antarctica | collected 2016
CAACGGCTCGCTGCTGCGCGAAGGACTGGTCGACGAGTTGCTGGTGTATCTCGCACCCAAACTGATCGGCCAGGGGCGTTCGATGGCGCAATTCGGACCGCTCGCCGCATTGCACGACTGCGTTGCGCTGCAATACCTGTCCACGACCATGATCGGCCCCGACCTGCGCATCGTGGCCCGGGTTGCGGGGAGAGATAAATTCTGAGAGATTGTGTATCAGACCAATAAATTGCGCAGCAATTTTTGCTCTGGTACCAACACTTCGTAGCTGTCTGGCTGTCCACCTTGTGTGTCAGACCAAGAAATTGCGCAGCAATTTTTGCTCTGGCACCAACATTTCGTAGCTGTCGGCTGTCGGCCGTTGGCTGCCGCACGCCCCTGCAACCCGCGACCATTCCGCGGCGCACCTAAAATGCAACGATGTTCACAGGAATCATCACCGGCGTCGGGCGCATCGCCGCCATCGACATGCTGGGCGACACCATCGCCCATGGCAAGCGACTGCACCTGAGCTGTCCACCGGGTTACCTGAACGATGTCACAGCAGGTGACAGCATCGCCCTGAATGGCGCCTGCATGACCGTCACCCGTCTAGATGCGGCTGCCCCGGTCAACCTGGAAAAGGCCATGCGCGCGCACGACCGCCTGGGCGGCCATATCGTGTCGGGTCACGTCGACGGCGTGGGCCGCGTCACCGCACTGGAGCCGGTCGGCGAAAGCTGGGAGCTGCGCGTCGAAGCACCCCGGTCACTGGCGCGATTCCTGGCATACAAGGGTTCGGTCACCGTCAATGGTGTCAGCCTGACGGTGAACCGGGTCCACGATACCAGCACCGATTGCGAGATCAGCATCAACCTGATACCCCATACGGTGCACAACACTGCCCTGGGGACGCTTGAGCGCGGCGCCAGGGTCAATCTGGAGATCGACTTGATAGCACGTTACGTCGAACGCATGCTCAGCACCGGCTTGGAGCTGCCGCACGCAGCGGCGCACAGCGCCAACCGAGCGCCCCTGATTACCGAAAGCCAGCCATGAACAGCCGTATCCCCGCTCCGATTTCATCGGTGGAAGACATCATCGCCGACCTGGGCGCCGCGCGCATGGTGATCCTGATCGACGAAGAAGACCGCGAAAACGAAGGTGATCTGATCCTGGCGGCCGACCATGTCAGCGCACAGGCCATCAACTTCATGGCCCGTTTCGGTCGTGGCCTGATCTGCCTGACCCTGACCCGGGAGCGCTGCACCCGGCTGCAACTGCCGCCAATGACCGTGCGCAATGGCGACAAGAAGGGCACAGCGTTCACGGTCTCGATCGAAGCGGCCGAAGGCGTGAGCACCGGCATCTCGGCCGCCGACCGCGCCCGCACCGTGCAGGCGGCTGTGGCGCCCGACGCCGTGCCGGCAGACCTGGTGCAGCCCGGTCACATCTTTCCGCTGCAGGCCGTCGATGGCGGCGTGTTGATGCGCGCTGGCCATACCGAGGCCGGTTGTGACCTCGCACTGCTTGCCGGCTGCAGCCCGACGGCGGTGATCTGCGAGATCATGAAAGACGACGGCACGATGGCGCGCCTGCCCGACCTGCAGCTTTTTGCAGCCGAGCACGGTCTGAAGATCGGCACCATCGCCAGCCTGATCGAATACCGCAGCCGGGTCGAGTCGCTGTTGCAAAAGGCCGGAACCCGCATCATCGAAACCGCTTACGGCAGCTTCACGGCGCACGCGTTTCGTGACACGCCCGGCGGCGGCGTACATATGGCCCTGGTGCGCGGCCACTGGGGCGCCGACGACATCGTGCCGGTGCGGGTGCACGAGCCCCTCTCGGTATTCGATGCACTGGAGGTAAATCGCACCATGCACTCCTGGAGCCTGGACGCCTGCCTGACCCGTATCGCACAGCTCGACAAGGGCGTGGTGGTGCTGCTCAACTGCGGCGAAAGTGCAGACCAGTTGCTGGCGCAATTCGACGGCACGGCACGCTCCAGCCACGGGCCCGAACGGGGCCGCATGGACTTGCGCAGCTACGGCATCGGCGCGCAGATCCTGCGGCACTGCGGCGTAAACAAGATGGAACTGATGGGCAATCCACGCCGACTGCCCAGCATGGCGGGTTATGGGCTGGAGATCACCGGCTACATCACCCACTGACATGAAAGACGCCCCCTGCCTGTCCGGCTTCACTGCGTGTAAGCCGGCCGACCCCCCCACTGGGGGGCGGGTCGGCCGCTTCGGAGCGGCCGTGCGCGGCGGCCACTGAACCACAAGACCACTAAGGAACACGATCGCCATGTTTGGTGCCGACAAGGGAAAACTGGAATCCTCCGACAAGCGACTCCTGGGCGAGAAGCTGCATATAGCCATGGTCCAGGCGCGCTTTAACGAGAGCATCACCGACGCGTTGGCGCAGGCTTGCGAAGACGAGTTGCGGGCGCTTGGGGTGGCCGACGACAACATGGTGCGGGTACAGGTGCCCGGCGCGCTCGAAGTGCCGCTGGCCTTGCAGGCATTGGCCGAGACCGACCGCTTTGATGCGCTGATCGCACTGGGCTGCATCATCCGCGGCGAGACCTACCACTTCGAACTGGTCGCCAACGAGTCGGGCGCCGGTGTCAGCCGTGTTGCCCTGGACTACCAGATACCCGTGGCCAACGCGATCCTGACCACCGAGAACCTGGAACAGGCCATCGCCCGGCAGACCGACAAGGGGCGCGATGCCGCGCGGGTGGCGGTCGAGATGGCCAACCTTATGGAAGACATTGGATGAACGACGACCGGATCGTACCCGCTGGCACACGCCCACCCAGGCAAAGTCGGACCGGCCTGACCAGCACCGGTGCGCGCAAGGCGGGCAGCAAGTCTGCCCGCACCCGGGCACGCGAATTTGCGCTGCAAGGCCTGTACCAGCATCTGATCGGGCGCAATACGCTGGCCGACATCGACACCTTCACCCGTGACCTGGCCGGTTTCAACAAATGCGACCGCATGCATTTCGACGCGCTGTTACGCGGTTGCGTGCAGGACGCGGATGAGCTGGACGCACTGATTCTGCCCCTGCTCGATCGCCCGATGGCCGAGATATCGCCGGTCGAACGCGGCACGATGTGGATCGGCGCCTACGAGCTGCAACATTGCCCGGACGTGCCCTGGCGCGTCGTACTCAACGAATGTATCGAGCTGGCCAAGGAGTTCGGCGGCACCGATGGGCACAAGTATGTCAACGCAGTGCTCAATGGCATCGCACCCGGGTTGCGCGCGCAAGAGGTGGCCTCCGACCGGGGTCGCAAGGCGCAGGATTGATGGTGCGCCAGCTGCGTATCTCCGGGCGGGCTCGCAGGATAGAGCCGTTTTACGTGATGGAAATGGCCAAGACCGCAGCCGAGATCGGCCAGTCGGCAGCAGCATCCAACCGCCCGATGGTCTATCTGAACATCGGTGAGCCAGACTTCACCGCACCGCCTCTGGTCCAGCAGGCCGCCGAGAAGGCGATCCGGGACGGCCGCACGCAATACACGCCGGCCGTGGGTCTGGAGCCGCTGCGCGAACGTATCAGCCAGTGGTACCACACCCGCTACGGATTGACGGTACCAGCCTCGCGTATCGTCGTCACAGCCGGTGCCTCGGCAGCCTTGCAACTGGCTTGCCTGGCCTTGATCGAGTCGGGCGACGAGATCCTGATGCCGGACCCGTCTTATCCGTGCAACCGCCAGTTCGTCCAGGCAGCCGATGGCCGGGCGGTGCTGGTTCCGACCACGGCTGCAGATCGATTCCAGCTCAGCGCGCAAACGGTGACCTCCAACTGGAAAAGCGGCATCACACGCGGTGTTTTGCTGGCCTCACCCTCCAATCCGACCGGCACCTCGATCCACCCCGACGAATTGCGCCGCATCCATGCGCTGGTGGCCGAACGTGGCGGTGTCACACTGGTCGACGAGATCTACCTGGGTCTGGGTTTCGACCCGGTATACGGCCACAGTGCACTGGCGCTGGACGAGACCGTGATCAGCATCAACAGCTTCAGCAAATACTTCAGCATGACCGGCTGGCGGCTGGGCTGGCTGGTCGTTCCCGAACAACTGGTTCCGGTGATCGAACGGCTGGCGCAAAACCTGTTCATCTGCCCGAGCACCGTGGCCCAGCATGCGGCGATGGCTTGCTTCGAGCCCGAGAGCATCGCCGAGTACGAGCGACGTCGCCAGGCGTTTCGCGCCCGGCGCGACTACCTGGTGCCAGCCCTGGAGGGGATCGGATTTTCCGTCCCGGTGGTGCCCGATGGCGCGTTCTACGTCTGGGCCGATTGCACACAGGCCTGCACGCGCCTGGGTGTCACCGACAGCTGGGAACTCGCGTTCGCGCTGATGCGCCAGGCACATGTGGCGGTGACGCCCGGCCGCGATTTCGGCACCGCGCAGACGGCCGGCTTCATCCGCCTGTCCAGCGCCAGCGCGATGGCACAACTGGAACTGGCGGTGCAGCGAATGGGAACCCTGCTCACATGACGGTGACAACCGCAATTTCGGCAGCAGCGGCCTTTCATTGGCCACTGCGGGTCTATTGGGAAGACACGGACGCCGGCGGTGTGGTGTTCTACGCCAATTACCTGAAATTCTTCGAACGCGGCCGCACCGAATGGTTGCGCGCCAAGGGGTTCGAGCAGCAGAACCTGCGTGACACACTGGGCGGCATGTTTGTCGTGACTGACGCCCAGCTGCACTACCATCGGCCCGCCCGGCTGGACGATCAACTTTTGGTTACGACCTGGATTCAGGAAGCCGGGCGTGCCTGTATGACAATCGGGCAGCAGGCCCGGCGCGGGCCGGCGCCCGGCGGCGAGATCCTGTGTGAGGGATCGATCCGCATCGGCTGGGTGTCGGTTGACACATTCAGGCCTGTTCGCATTCCACCATCGATTGTGAAAGCTCTCTCATGAACCAAGACATGTCGATCCTGCATCTGGTGCTCGGCGCCAGCGTTGTGGTGCAGTTGGTCATGTTGCTGCTGATCGTGGTGTCGGTTGCCAGCTGGGCCGCGATCTTCCGCAAGGTGTTCGCAATCAAGCAGGTAAAAGCACTGAACGATTCTTTCGAGCGTGAGTTCTGGTCGGGCACCAGCCTGAACGACCTGTTTGCCGCCGCGGCCAAGAACGTACACGAGTGCGGGCCGATGGAACGCATCTTTGCCAGCGGCATGCGCGAATACCAGAAACTGCGCGAACGCCGCATCTCCGACACCTCCAGCCTGATGGACGGCGCGCGCCGCGCGATGCGGGCCAGTTTCCAGCGCGAGATGGACGAGGCCGAATCGAACCTGTCCTTCCTGGCGTCGGTGGGTTCGGTATCGCCCTATCTCGGATTGTTCGGCACCGTCTGGGGCATCATGCATGCGTTCACCGGCCTGGCCAACCTGCAACAGGTCACACTCTCGACCGTCGCGCCCGGCATCGCCGAGGCTCTGGTGGCCACCGCGATCGGCCTGTTCGCTGCGATCCCGGCCGTGGTTGCCTACAACCGGTTTGCCCGCGATATCGACCGCATCGCGATCCGCATGGAAACCTTCATCGAAGAGTTCTCCAACATCCTGCAACGCAACGTGGGTGCGCAATCGGCGTCCGGCCACTGACGAGGAGAGCTGACATGAGCCCCCACGTTCACTTCGTTCTCTGCCCCCCAGGGGGGCGCCAATTGCCCTTCGGGCGGCCGGGCGGGCAATAGCATGTCAGCGATCAGGGCCCGCGGGCGCGGACGACGCGCCATCAACGAGATCAACATGGTGCCGTTCATCGACGTCATGCTGGTGCTGCTGATCATCTTCATGGTCACTGCGCCACTGATCACACCCAGCGTGATTGACCTGCCCAGCATCGGCAAGGCGGCGCGCCAGCCTGACCAGGTATTGCAGATCGAGATCGACAAGGAAGGCTTGCTCAACCTCAAGACACCCCAGGGCAGCAGCCAGATGGCCTTGCGGGAAATCACCAACGCGGTGAAGAAGGCACAGGAAGGCGCCACCAATCCTGCGGTCGTCATCAGCGCCGACCGCAACGTGCGTTACGAATCGGTCGTGAGGGTGATGGACGCCTTGCAGCGCGCCGGCATCCAGCGTGTCGGGCTGTCGGTGCAGTTGTCAGGGCAAGCCACACAATGAGCGCCATGGCGCACCGCCTGGAATTCGGGCCACCTCCCACCGGTGGCCTGAGCCGTGCACTGGTGCTGGCAGTACTGGCCCATCTGCTGCTGCTGGCCGCATTGACCTGGGGCGTGCAATGGCGCCGGAGCGCGCCCACGATCGAGGTGCAGGCCGAATTGTGGTCTTCCATCCCCAAAGCGGCTGCACCCAAAAAGGTCGAACCACCACCAGCGCCTCCACCCCCGCCACCGGCTCCGGCACCCGTGGTCAAAGCCCCGGCTGCACCGCCAGCGCCGGATGCCGATATCGTGCTGCAGCAGGAGAAAGAACGGCTGCAGCAGGAAAAGCTGCTGGCTGCGCAGCAACACGAACAGGAATTGCGCGCCAAGGAAAAACTGGCTGCCGAGAAAAAACGCGCGCAGGAGCGACAAGCCACGCTGGAGAAAGAACGCGAGCTCGAACTGCAGGAAAAAGAGCGAAAAGAGAAGCTGATAGCCGACAAGAAACGCGAACACGAGCGCCAGGCCGCGATCGACAAGAAGCTCGAGCAGGAAAAGCTGGCCGCCGACAAGAAGCGTGCGCAGGAGCGCCAGCAGGCACAGAAGGCCAAGCAAGACCAGGAACGCCTGGAAGCCCAGCGTCAGGTCAACCTGCAACGCATGGCCGGCCTGGCCGGCGCGAGTGGCGCGCCCGGCGCCACCGGCACCGCGCAAAAGGCCAGTGGTCCTTCCAGCAGTTATGGCGGCAGGGTCAGCGCCATCGTCAAGCCGAACATCGTTTTCACCGAGAGCGTACAGGACAATCCGACGGCACTGGTCGAGGTGCGTGCAGCGCCAGACGGGAAGATTGACAGCCGCAAGCTGCTCAAGAGCAGTGGCAACAAGGCCTGGGACGATGCCGTGCTCAAGGCAATCGACAAGACCGCGGTGTTGCCGCGCGACATCGACGGGACCGTGCCGCCGCTAATGGAGATCCAGTTCCGGCGCCATGACTGAGCGCAGCCCTGCAATCCGCTCGCCGTAGACCCATTGCCAGAAACCTTCGCCCCAGCTGCGGTGCGAGCGGCTTGGGAACGGCCCGGCGACGCTCATTCGTAGACGATCACCGCCAGCCCCTGATCGGCCTGCGCGCGCCACTGCGCTAACGCCGCGTCACTCGGGAAGAAGCGCATCGTCTCGCCCAGCTGCAGTTCTGCGCTGGCGCCACCAGCCTCGACGGTGCGGGTCACACACAGCCGGATTCCGAGCCCGCGCACCACCTCCCCGTGTTCAGTCTGCGCACTTTGCGCCGGAAACTCCTGCAGCATGCGTGCCACGTCGGGGACGTGGCCATTGACCGCCACGCGCAGGAACTTGCCGAATCGGCAACGCGCCTGGTCCAGATCCCAGATCTGGTTCACATTGAGCTGCATGCCGCCGGTGAAACGGTCAGGCATCAGCTTGCCCATGACAATGATCAGCTGGTCATCCTTGAGCAGGTGTTTGTGGGCATTGATCAGCGCCTCGTCGGCGCGTGCCTCGATCACGCCCGACTTGTCGTCGAGCTTGAACAGGGCCAGCTTGCCGCGTTGCCCGTTGATGACGCGCAAATCGCTGACGATGCCGGCCAGCAGTTGAGGCTCGCGGGTGTCGATCAAATCATCGATCTGGCGTTTGGCAAATCGGCGCACCTCCAGCGCCACCTCGTCGAACAGATGGCCGGACAGGTAAAAACCGATGGCCGTCTTTTCCTGTGTCAGTTGCTCTTTCACGCCCCAGGGCATGGCCTCGATCAGGTCGGGCTGCTGCGTGCTGGAACCATGATCGTCAAGGCCACCCATGTCGAAAAGACCACCCTGCAGCGCGTTGGCCTGGGTCGCATTGGCGTAATCGAAGGCCAGGTCGATCGAGGCCACCAGCGCGGCGCGGTTGCGTTGCAGGAGGTCGAACGCCCCGGCCTTGATCAAGGCCTCCAGGCAGCGCTTGTTCAGCCGGGAGCGGTCCACCCGCACACAGAAATCGAACAGGCCGGTGAACGGGCCGCCTTGCGCGCGAGCCGCGACGATGGCCTCGATCGCCTGTTGTCCGGTGCCCTTGATGGCGCCCAGGCCATAACGAATCGTGCTGTCGTTCACCGGTTCGAAACGGTGATTGCCCCGGTTCACGTCGGGCGGCTCGAATGCCATGCCGAACTTGCGCGCGTCCTCATACAGCAGGCGCAACTTGTCGGTGTTGTCCATCTCCACCGTCATGTTGGCGCAGAAGAACTCTGCCGTGTAATGCACCTTGAGCCAGGCGGTGTGGTAAGCCAGCAGCGAGTAGGCGGCGGCGTGTGACTTGTTGAAGCCGTAGCCCGCGAACTTCTCCATCAGGTCGAACACCTCGTCCGCCTTGGCCTGATCGATATTGTTTTTCGCCGCGCCGTCGCGAAAGACCTGCCGCTGTTCGGCCATTTCCTCGGGCTTCTTCTTGCCCATGGCGCGGCGCAACACATCGGCGCCACCGAGCGAATAACCGCCCAGGATCTGCGCCGTCTGCATCACCTGTTCCTGGTAGACCATGATGCCGTAGGTCTCGGACAACATATCCGCCACCAGCGGGTGCGGGTATTCCACCACCTCCCTGCCGTGCTTGCGCGCCACGAACGATGGAATCAGATCCATCGGGCCAGGCCGGTACAAGGCGTTGAGCGCGATCAGATCTTCCAGCCGGGTCGGCTTGGCATCGCGCAACATGCCTTGCATGCCGCGCGATTCAAACTGGAACACGGCTTCGGTCAGACCGTCGGAAAAGAGTTTGTAGACTTTGGCATCGTCCAGCGGCAGGTTTTCGAACGCGAAGCTCTCCTGGCCCTTGTGGCGTTTGCGGATCAACTCCTTGGCGATGTCCAGGATGGTCAAGGTTGCCAGCCCCAGAAAGTCGAACTTGACCAGGCCCACCGCCTCCACGTCGTCCTTGTCATATTGGCTCACCGCCGACTCGCTGCCGGGTTGCTGGTACAGCGGGCAAAAATCGGTCAGTTTGCCTGGCGCGATCAGCACACCGCCGGCATGCATGCCGACGTTGCGCGTCATGCCCTCCAACTTTTGCGCCAGCGCCAGCAGGGTCTTGACGTCTTCTTCCTTGTCCAGACGCTCGGCCAGGATCGGCTCGGCCTTGATTGCGCCGTCGATCGTGATGTGGGTACCCGGCTTGTTCGGTATCAGCTTGCTGATGCCATCGCAAAACGTGTAACTCATCTCCAGCACCCGCCCTACGTCGCGGATCGCGGCGCGTGCCGCCATGGTGCCGAAGGTCGCGATCTGGCTCACCGCTTCCTTGCCATATTTGGACTTCACATAGTCGATGACCCGATCCCGGTTGGCCTGGCAGAAGTCGATATCGAAGTCGGGCATCGACACCCGTTCGGGGTTGAGGAAACGCTCGAACAGCAGGTTGTATTGCAGCGGGTCCAGGTCGGTGATGCCCTGGGCATACGCCACCAGCGAACCGGCGCCTGAGCCCCGACCCGGCCCGACCGGGCAGCCGTTGTTCTTGGCCCAGTTGATGAAGTCACCCACGATCAGGAAATAACCGGGGAACCCCATCTCCACGATAGTCTGCATCTCGAACTCGAGCCGCTCGACATAGCGCGGCTGTTGCCTCTCGCGTTCGGCCGGATCGGGGTACAGATGTTGCAGCCTGTGCTGCAAGCCCGCATGCGACACATGACGAAAGTAGTCTTCGGGCGACAACTGGCGGCCATCGACCAGCGGGATCGGAAAGTCCGGCAACCGTGGTTTACCCAGCACCAGCGTCAGATTGCAGCGCCGCGCGATCTCCCCGGAGTTGGCCAGTGCCGAAGGCAGGTCGGCAAACAGCTGCTGCATCTGCGCGGTCGACTTGAAATACTGCTCACGTGTGAAACGCCGCACCCGGCGCGGATTGCCCAGCATCTCGCCGTCGGCAATACACACCCGCGCCTCATGCGCCTCGTAATCATCGGGCTGCGTGAACTGGACCGGGTGGGTGGCGACCACCGGCAACTGCAGCCGGGCGGCCAGTTGCACCGCCGCGCTCACATGGCGGTTGTCGTCCGGCCGACCGGCGCGCTGCAGTTCCAGGTACAGACGATGCGGGAACACCGCCGCCAGTTGCAGCGCCAGGTCATGCGCGCGCGCAGCATCATCCTGCAGCAGGGCCTGGCCAATCGCACCCGCCTGGGCGCCAGACAAGACGATCAGGCCTTCGGAGAGTTCCTGCAGCCAGGCCCATTGGACGGCTGGCTGCGCACGACCGGCATTGCGGGTAAAAGCGCGGGCCAGCAGTTCGCACAAGTTGAGGTAACCGCCATGGTTTTGCACCAGTACGATCAAACGCGATTGGGCTTGTGGGTCGGCGCCCAGGCCTTCCAGCACGATCTCGGCGCCAATCAGCGGCTTGATGCCGGCGCCGCGTGCGGCCTTGTAGAACTTGATCGCACCGAACAGGCTGTTCAGGTCGGTAATGGCCAAGGCCGGCTGACCGGCAGCCACGGCTGCGGCGATGCTGTTGTCGATTCGATTGGTCCCGTCGACGACGGAAAACTCGGTGTGCAGGCGCAGGTGAACAAACATCGGGCCATTGTAGTTTTTGCTGGACTGGCGAAGGTCCGGATGCAGGGGCCAAGGCACCTGACGTTGCCGCGCAGTGGGCTGCGCCACAATAACGCCAGCCTCGCCTCGGCGAATGCCCAGCGAACCAACCGACCATGACCTGTGCCAACCTGGGAAGTCCACAACCGCAGCCATCAGCAAACCACCGTATCCGTAGTCTGCATGGCTGTGGGCCTACTGCTTGTTGCATGGCTGTATGACGCCGCACCCGGCAACTCCAACGCCCAGGCCGGCCTCTGGTTTGGCATCGTGCTGCTGGTCCTGGGTAGCCTCACGCTGGCCGCCCATGCACGCCAACGGGTGGTGGTAGACCCTCAGTTGCGCGAGATTCGCATCGAAGACCGGCGGCTGTGGGGACGGCAGTTGCGCCGCATCCCGTTTGCCGATGTGCAGGACGTACAGGTGGCGTTTCTCCGCACCCGCACGCAAACCACGATCCGTTATTTCCTGCAACTGCAATTGCACTGCGGCACGCCTTACGCCTTGTTCGCACCGGAGCGGGTCTACGCTGGCGCCTCGGACCCGGCCATCGTGGCGGGTTGGCAGCTCCGGCTCAAGACCTGCCTGGCTACACCGGGGACTTGAGGCAGAAATCGACACCCGGACACAGCCTGGTGTGGCCCTGCAGATATCAGTCCCTTAACCGTTGCACTTGCTGCGCGACACGTTCACCAAACAGTCGCGTCGTTTACAGATCACCGATGGACAAGTCGGCGACGCTTCCGTGGTTGTGCTGTAGCGCGCGACACCGCGCCCCTGCGCGCCGGACGTGTACAGTGCAGACAACACCCCCTGGAGAATCCACCATGCCCCACTCCCGCCACATCGCCGTCGTCGGTGCCGGCATCGCAGGCCTGGCTTGCGCCCGCACACTGGCGCAGGCAGGGCACACGGTGACGGTGTTCGAAAAGGCCCGGCGCGTCGGTGGGCGCATGGCAACACGGACCAGCCCTTTTGGCGGCTTCGACCATGGCGCACAATATTTCACGGTGCGCGACGACCGTTTCAATCAGGCGCTGCAAACGGTGCCGGATCTGTGCAAACCCTGGAGTGCCAACACGGTGCGGGTGCTCGATGCACGCGGGCGCACCGTTGCAGCCGGATTGCCGGCAAGCGAGCCGCATTGGGTGGGCACGCCCGGCATGAATGATCTGCCCGTGCAATGGGCGCGCCCACTGCAGGCCGCCGACGCGCTACACACCCAGGCCCGCGTGACGCGGGTCGAGCGCGGCTCCACCGGCCGCAAACCTTGGACGCTGCATACCGTGGGCCCCGACGTGGATGGGCAACACACACGCCAGAGCTTCACCGGCTTCGATACGCTGGTGCTGGCCATTCCAGCCGGGCAGGCGCGTGAACTGTTGCAGAACTCGGACCTGGCGCCAGCGTGGGCCAGCCGCATCGATGCGGTGCAGATGGCCCCGTGCTGGGCTTTGATGCTGGCGTTTCCCCAGGCCATGCAGCCCGGGCTGGGCACGCTGGGCCCGCAGTGGAACGCAGCGCGCAGCACCCACCACCGGATCGCCTGGCTGGCGCGCGAGTCCTCCAAACCCGCGCGTGCGCCGATTGAACGCTGGACGGTACAGGCCAGTGCCGAATGGTCGCGCGAACATCTGCAGGACGATCCACCGCGGGTGCTGGCCAAGCTGCAGCGGGCCTTCTCCGAGGTCACCGGCATCCTGGCTGAACCCGCGCATGCCGAAGTGCATCGCTGGTTGTTCGCCAGGACCGAGCGACCTTTGGGTCAGAGCCACCTGTGGGATGCCGATGCCGGCCTGGGGGTCTGCGGTGATTGGTGTATCGGACACCGGGTCGAAGATGCCTTCGTCTCGGGCCTGGAGCTGGCGCTGGCCACCCTCTGAGAGCCTGTGTGTCAGACCAGGAAACAAGCGCAGCCATTCTTGCTCTGGCAGCAACTTTTCAGGGATGTCAGCTGTTCACCTGACCGGGATCGCAACGGTGCCTGGCAGGCCCGGTTATGTCGGCCGTTTTGCGCCCTCTCCGACCGGACCCCTGCATGCCGGCTCACTCGTGGCCGCGTTGGCCAGCTGGCTGGATGCAAGGGCCTGGAATAACGGCGTCGGCGGCCGCTGGCTGGTGCGCATCGAGGATCTGGACACGCCGCGTTGTATTCCCGGCGCTGCCGAGACGATCCTGCGCCAGTTGGCAGCATGTGCGCTGTTGCCGGACGCGCCACCGCTTTACCAGTCACAGCGCCAGCCGCTGTATGCGCGCTCGCTCGAACATCTGGTGGCAGTCGGCCTGGCCTACCCTTGCGGCTGCTCACGCGCCGACATCGAGCGTGTCTGGCAGGCCCGCGGCGTGTCCCGGATGCGGCACCAGGAGCGGGTCTACCCTGGCACCTGCCGCAGTGGCCTGCATGGCAAATCGGCAGCGGCCTGGCGCTTGCGCACCGATATCACGCCAGTGCACACGAGCGACGCAGCAGGAAGCTGTCAGGCTTGGGGCGCCGAAAGGCTCGTCGGTAACCCTCGCACCCACGGTTCCATTGTGGACTGGGCCGATCGGCGACTGGGCTCCCAGCGACAAGACGTGGCGAGCGAGGTCGGTGATTTCGTGCTGCAACGCGCCGATGGCCCGTTTGCCTACCAGTTGGCAGTCGTTGTCGACGATGCCGACCAGCAGATCAGCCATGTCGTGCGCGGAGAGGATCTGTGCGACAACACGGCGCGCCAGATCTTGCTGCAACGGGCACTGGGACTTGCCACGCCAAGTTACCTGCATACCCCTTTGGTGTTGGCGCAGGACGGCCAGAAGCTGTCCAAGCAGACCGGTGCCGCCGCACTGGATACCCGCGTCCCGCTGCCGGCGCTGCAGCAGGCGGCCCGGGTGCTGGGCTTGCCAGCCCATGACGGACCGATGGTCGAGGCCTTGGCGGCCTGGGTCGCGGCCTGGCGCGCTCTCTACAATCCAGGCCCGTGACTGCTACTGCGACTGCCTTGCCTTCCGATACACCAGACCATGGCGGCGCACCCGCCGACGTCGCCCACCCCCGGGCCATCCGCAGCTTTGTGCGCCGGGCGGGTCGTACCACGATCGGCCAGAACCGTGCCTTGCACGATCTGGGGCCGCGATTCCTGATTCCCTACCAGGAAGGGCTGCACACCCTGGCGGGCATCTACCCCCAACTGGCCGACCGCGCCAGCGAACCGGCAGCAAGTGATGCGCCGGCCCGGCCGCTGGTGCTGGAAATCGGATTCGGCATGGGTGAGGCCAGCGCCCAGATCGCTGCGAGCCTGCCCGGCAGCGACTTCCTGTGTTGCGAGGTGCATGCACCGGGTGTTGGCGCCCTGCTCAAGCGTATCGGCGAGCACGACTTGCAGAACATCCGCATCCTGGCCCACGATGCGGTCGAAGTGCTCGACCAGATGTTGCCCCCCTGGGACCCGGCCCAGCCGCAGCGGGGCCTCGATGGTGTGCATATCTTCTTTCCCGACCCCTGGCACAAGAAGCGCCACAACAAGCGACGCCTGATCCAGAGCGCTCTGGTGCATCGGCTGGCGCAACGTCTCAAGCCGGGCGCATACCTGCATTGCGCCACCGATTGGGAGCCGTATGCGGAACAGATTCTGCAGGTGTTGTCGGCTGAGCCATTGCTGGTCAATCGCCAGCGCGGCGCTCATCCCGAGCTGAACGGCTACGCACCACGACCGACCTACCGACCGCTGACCAAGTTTGAACAACGGGGCATGCGGCTCGGACACGGCGTGTGGGACATCGTGTTCCACCGCATCTGAGCCGCGGACAGGGCTGTGCCACAACCAACACCGCCCACGCATCACCAGGCCGGCGCTTACCGTCCGCCAACGATCGACGGCGTCGGCCCAAGCTGCGTCGGGCTGCCGGCGGGCCACTGGCCATTGATGCTCGATTTCCTGGCCGAGCGGTTTACGGCTCAGCCCCGCAACGAATGGGCGCATCGGATGCGCTCTGGCAAAGTCCTCGATGACAACGGGCACACGGTGGATGAAGACCAGCCGTACCGCGGGCACACCCGGCTGTATTACTACCGTGACAGCGGGACGGAAACCCCGATGGCACTCGACGCACCCATCCTGTACCGCGACGCGCATCTGCTGGTGGTCGACAAGCCGCACGGTGTTCCGGTCGTGCCATCGGGTCGCTACCTGCACAACACATTGCTGGTCGGCCTGCGGCGCGAACTCGGCATCGACACCTTGGTGCCGATCCATCGACTGGATCGCGACACCGCCGGCGTGGTGATGTTCTCGCTCCAGCCGCGCTCGCGCGATGCCTACCATGCGTTGTTCCGCTTGCGCCAGGTCGACAAGGTGTATGAGGCCGTTGCGCCGTGGCGCGCCGACCTGGCACTGCCACTGGTGCGGCGCAGCCGCATCGGGCCGGGTGTGCACTTCCTGCAGCAATGCGAATTACCGGGTCAGGCGAATGCCGTCACCGAACTTGCGTCGGTGTGCAGGATGGGAAAACTGGCGCACTACCGGCTGCACCCGATCACCGGCCATCGACACCAATTGCGGGTCCACATGGCGGCATTGGGAATTGCCATCGTCGGTGACGGTATCTATCCGCTTCTGTTGCCCGAGCACGCCATGGATCCGGCGCAGCCGCTGCAATTGCTGGCCCGATCAGTTAGCTTCACCGATCCGATCGACGGCACGCCGCGGCATTTCACGAGCCGGCGCACGCTCGCGATGGCCGGTATCAGTGCATGTGCGCCAGGCTGCTGACCAGGCTGACCAGGCTGACAAGCGCAATACCCAACATCAGCCAGCCGATCTGCACCACGGTTTGAAGCGCACTGAGGCGGGTCTGCAATTGGGGGATCAGGTCGGCCAGCGCCACATAAACAAAGCTGCTGCTGGCCACGACCAGGAAATACGGCAGCAACTCGACCAAAGGCACGACCAGCACATACCCGACCAGGCCACCCAGCGCGGTCACTGAACCGGCAAGTGACACCTTGCGCAGCGACGCCTCGCGGTCACCCGAGCTCGCGCGCAACACCATCAGGTCGCCCATGTGGTGCGGTACCTCATGCACCAGCACCGCCAACGCGGCAATCAGGCCCAGACGCATATCGGCAAGGAATGCAGACGCGATCAGAATCCCGTCGCCAAAACAGTGGACCGAATCGCCCGCCAGCACAGCCCAGTTGCCTGGGCGGGCAGCTTTTGCGTTCTGTTGCTGGCCATCTTCGCCTGACCCGCCGTCATGTCCGCCATGATTGTGGTCATGGCCGTGCTGCGCCGCAGGTGCCGTTGCTGGGTGGCCAAGCCCATCGCCTGCGTCAGGATGATCGATCCTGTAGTGGTGCTCGTGGCCGTGGTGCCACAACTCTGCCTTGTCAAGCAAGAAGAAAAACACCAGGCCGACCAACAGCACGAAAAACAGCCGCTGTGGCTCTATCTGGCTCTCGAAGGCCTCTGGCAGCAGATGCATGAAAGCCGTGGCGAGCAACGCGCCGGCAGCCAAGCTCAGCATATGGCGGGTGTAACGCGCCAGCACGCCAAAACTCAACACGGAGGCAAGCCATACGCTGCCAATTCCGGCAACCAGGGTACCGAGCAGGATCGCGCCCAAGGTCATGTCAAATGCGTCATTCTGGAGGTGGGGTCAGGGCGCGCCAACCATGGAACCATCAGGATTACAGGATGGCGACGCAACGGCAGAGGGGACATCCAGTGTGAACAATGTCACATGGCGTGCCATGTCGGAGCACGTCAAGGTCGAAAGTGTCGCAGATTTCTCGCCCACTCCCGGCGCAACTGAGGCTAAATGTCGGACATGCAATGCCGATAACTCCGAAGTGTCCCGGTGCGCCAGCACGAGCCTGGGCCGACAAACAACAACCCATGGCTCCCAAGGCAACTTCACCACCCTCACGCCGACCCGCGCGCTTCACGGTGCCGGCACTGGCCGTGATCGCGCTTGTTTGTGCAGCGCTGGCGTGGTGGTTGGTGCCGGGTGATGCAACCGACATGAACATCGGCGCTCTGATCGCGATATTGGTCGTGGTGCCAGCGGCTGCCGGCATCGCGGTCCTGCTGCACCGCGATCGCAGTTTGCGCCAGGCACTGGCCGCACTGGGACGCAGCCAAAACCAGCATCACGCATTGGAACAGGAGCTCCAGCTCACGCGCCGGGAGTGCGACCAGCTGACCCGCGCCCAGCATCGTGTGACCGAGGCCAATGAAAAGCTCGAACGCGAGTCGGCCACCGACGGTTTGACCGGCATCACCAATCGGCGCCGGTTCGATGAGATTCTTGGCATCGAGTGGATGCGCGCGGCCCGGTCGGGCACTACCATGAGTCTGTTGATGTTCGACATCGACCATTTCAAACGTTTCAACGACCACTACGGCCATGTCGCGGGCGATGAATGCCTGCGCCGTGTGGCCCAGCTGCTGCATTCCAGCGCGCGCCGCGCAGGCGATCTGGTGACGCGTTATGGTGGCGAAGAGTTTGTTGTGCTGCTGCCGGGCGCCAGGTTGTCCGATGCCGAGGAACTGGCGCAACGTTGCCAGCAAGGCATTGCCGCCATGGCCTTGCCCCATGCCTCGTCCCCTACGGCGGACCATGTCACATTCAGCATCGGGATCGCATTTGTCGGTCCGAGCGCGGCGCACGACCCGGCGAGTCTGGTCAATGCAGCCGACACCGCCATGTACCGGGCCAAGACGGCCGGGCGGGCGCGTTACGTGGTAGCGACACGCGCCGATTGGGAGATCGACAAGGACGAACCCCGGTCGCAAGCCGGCGCGCTGGTCTGAGCCTCGAGCGCCTGGCGCAACGGGCGCCGCTCAGTGCGCCTGATCCCAGTTGGCACCCACGCCGATTTCGGCCACCAATGGAACGCGCAAACTGGCCACCCCGGCCATCAATCGCGGAATCTCCTGGCGCAACCAGTCGACCTCGCCCTGTGGCACCTCGAACACCAGTTCGTCGTGGACCTGCATGATCATCTTCGTGGCACGCTTCTCAGCGTCCAACACCTGCTGCACCTGAACCATGCTCAGCTTGATCAAGTCCGCGGCGGTACCCTGCATTGGTGCGTTGATCGCCTGGCGCTCGGCACCGCTGCGGCGTGGCCCGTTCGGCGAGCGGATCTCGGGCAAATAGAGCCGCCGGCCAAAAACGGTTTCGACATAACCCTTCTCACGTGCCAGTTCTCGGGTTTCGTCCATATAGCGTTTCACGCCAGGGTAACGCTGGAAATACCGCTCTATGTAGTTCTTGGCCGCGGTGTTGTCGATACTCAGGCTGCGCGCCAGCCCGTACGCACTCATGCCGTAGATCAAGCCGAAGTTGATGACCTTGGCATACCGGCGCTGTTCGCTGCTGACCTGGTCCGCCGTGACGCCAAACACCTCAGCAGCGGTGGCCCGGTGCACGTCCATGCCTTCGGCGAATGCCCGCGTCAGCGCCGCGTCTTCGCTGATATGCGCCATGATGCGCAGTTCGATCTGGCTGTAGTCGGCGCTGGCGATGACATGACCCGGCGGCGCGACGAAAGCCTCGCGCACCCGGCGTCCTTCCGGGGTGCGGATCGGGATGTTCTGCAGGTTCGGGTCGTTGCTCGACAACCGGCCAGTCACCGCCACCGCCTGCGCGTAATGTGTGTGCACCCTGCCAGTACGCGGGAGCGCCAGTTGCGCCAGCTTGTCGGTATAAGTGCCTTTGAGTTTGGCCAGGCCCCGATGCTCCAGGATCGTGGCCGGCAGCGGGTAGTCCTCGGCCAGCTTTTCCAGCACCTCTTCGTCGGTGCTCGGCGCGCCAGTGGCTGTCTTCTTCACTACCGGCAACCCCAGTTTGCCAAAGAAGATCTCGCCGATCTGCTTGGGGCTGCCCAGGTTGAACGGCTGGCCGGCCAGCACATGCGCTTCTGACTCCAGTTGCATGATGCGCTGGCCCAGTTCATGGCTCTGGGCTGCCAGGGTCGGCGCGTCGATCAGTACGCCGTTGCGCTCGATCCGGTACAAGGCTTCGCTGCTGTCGATCTCGAGCTGGTAGATGAAGGAGAGCTTGGCATCGGCCTGGATACGCGGCCACAACACCCGGTGCACATCCAGCGTCTGGTCGGAGTCTTCGCAGGAATAGGTAGTCGCGCGGGCGATGTCGACCTGATCGAAGCAGATCTGGTGCACGCCCTTGCCACACAGGTCTTCATAGTTGATGCCGGTGCGCCCCAGATGGCGCTCGGCGAGGCTGGCCAGGCCATGCGGACGGTGCACCTCGAGCACGTAACTCTGCAGCATCGTGTCGTGTACGTAACCGCGAACCTCGACGCCGTGGTTGGCGAACACATGGCGGTCGTATTTGATGTGCTGGCCCAGCTTGTGGCAGCTGGCATCCTCCAGCCAGGGCTTGAGCCGCGCCAGCACCGCATCGCGGGGCAACTGGTCGGGCACGCCAGGATAGGTATGGGCCAGCGGTACATACGCCGCCTCGCCTGGAACGATGCTGAAACTCACCCCGACAATTTCGGCGCGCATCTCGTCCAGCGACGTGGTCTCGGTGTCCACTGCCGCCAATTCGGCGCCACGCAGCTTGTCGATCCAGGCGTCGAGCCGGTCCCATGTGAAGATGGTTTCATAGTGGGTCGGCAGAGGTTCCGCCGTCGGCGTGTCGGCTGAGTGCGACGACTTGTCGGTCATGCCGGCGGCGCTGCCGCTGCCGCCCTTGGTGGTCGCCCCATCAGGCGCCTCGTTCGACAAGGTCCGCACCAGCCCTTTAAAGCCGTAGGTTTCGTAAAACTGCTTCAGGCCGTCGACATCCTGCGCACCGATCGTGATCGCATCGAGCGAAGGCAGTCCGGCAATCCATTCGTCCAGAGCGCAGTCGGTCTTGACCGTGAGCAGGCTGCGACCGGTCGGCAGCCAGTCGAGCGCCGCACGCAGGTTCTGGCCGACCACGCCCTTGATTGCGTCGGCGTTGGCCACCAGCGCGTCCAGCGAGCCGTATTCGGTAAGCCACTTGGCAGCGGTCTTGGGCCCGACCTTGTCGACGCCCGGAACGTTGTCCACCGTGTCGCCCACCAGGGTCTGGAAATCGACCATCAGTCTGGCAGGCACGCCAAACTCCGCCTCGACGCCCGCCAGATCGCGGCGTTTGCCGTTCATGGTGTCGACGATGGTGATGTTTTCGTCCACCAGTTGCGCCAGATCCTTGTCGCCACTGGAGATGATGACCTCGATACCCTGCGCGGCAGCGATCACGGCCAGGGTGCCGATCACATCGTCGGCTTCCACCCCGGGCACATCGAGCACCGTCCAGCCGAGCAGGCGCACCACTTCGTGGATGGGAGGAATCTGTGCCCGCAGGTCGTCCGGCATCGGGCTGCGCTGCGCCTTGTATTGCGGATAGATCGCGTCGCGGAAGGTCGGCCCCTTGGCATCAAAGACACAGGCCGCATAGTCGGCTGTGATCTCCTTGCGCAGGCTGCGCAGCATGTTGACCATGCCCCGGATCGCACCGGTGGCCGCGCTGGTGGGGTCGTCCGGTATCGCCCGCAGATCGGGCATGGCATGGTAGGCACGGTAGAGATAACTCGACCCATCCACCAGCAGCAGGGTGCGGGGCCGCTCGGACGGTGCTGTGTCGCTGGGAGTCGCAGAAGCGTTCATCGCGCCATTGTGCCTGCCGCAAGTCGGGCATGGTGGACCTACAATCGGGCCCATGTTGTACCTCCGTTTCGCCTGCACTTGCGCATTGGCCCTGTCCCTGGTCTGGCCCGGTGCGACTTTTGCGCAGACCGCGCCCGCTGCGGACGCAGCCACGCCGGCGCCACCCGGGCGTCCGGACCAACGCATCGAACGTATCCAGATCGAGGATGCGGGCTCACGGATCGACGAGTTGCGCGTGGGCGGGGAAACCAAGTCCATCGTAGTTTCGCCCAAGGATGGCATGCCCGCGTACGACGTGTTGCCGGGCGGCGCCAACCGCAACCTGACCCGCGGTGAACGCGGAAACGGAACCACGACCGGTGGCACCCGGGTCTGGAAATTGCTGGATTTCTAGGACCGGCGACACCGATCCATGGCGGTATATACGGAGGTCACTCCCGACGAGGCGGGTGACCTGATCCACCAACTTGGCCTGGGCGAACTGCTTTCGATGCAGGGCTGCGCCGGCGGCATCGAGAACACCAACTATTTCGTCAGCACCAGCGCCGGCGAATATGTGCTCACCTTGTTCGAGCGTCTGAGTTTCGAGCAACTGCCGTTTTACCTGGCGCTGATGAAACACCTGGCAGGATGCGGTATACCGGTGCCAGATCCGGCACAGGACGCCAACGGCACCTACTTGCATACGCTCAAGGGCAAACCAACCACAGTGGTCAATCGCCTGTCCGGCAAGAGTGCCCTGGCGCCCGACACCAGCCACTGCGCCGCGGTGGGGACGATGCTGGCGCGCATGCATTTGGCTGCGCAGGATTTTGCGCTCGCGCAGCCCAATCTGCGCGCCCTACCCTGGTGGAACGCAACGGTTCCTGTCGTGTTGCCGCACGTGGACAGGCCGCAGGCCGATCTGCTGTTGTCCGAATTGGCCTACCAGAACCATGTTGCCGACTCGCCGGCCTACCACGCGTTGCCTCGGGGTCCGATCCATGCCGATCTGTTCCGCGACAACGTGTTGTTCGACACCGGCGTTGACGCACCGGACCCGCACGGTTCCCCCCGGCTCAGCGGTTTTTTCGATTTTTACTTCGCCGGTGTCGACAGCTGGCTGTTCGACATCGCAGTCTGCCTGAACGATTGGTGCATCGACCTGGCCACTGGCATCGCCGACCCGCAGCTCAGTCGCAGCCTGCTGGCCGCCTACCATGCGGTGCGTCCGATGACAACACCGGAGCGGGAACTGCTGCCGGCCATGCTACGTGCCGGGGCCCTGCGTTTCTGGATTTCACGCCTGTGGGACCTGCACCTGCCGCGCGAAGCCTCGATGCTCGTGCCGCACGATCCGACCCATTTCGAACGGGTATTACGCCAACGCGTGCAGGCACCGCTCACCTTTCGCGATCTGGGCATCTGAGTGTTCGAGGCGCGGCCGGTCCGGCGCGCCTGATGGCCGACAATAAGCAATGGACCTTCCAGCGGACGCCAACTGCCGCACACTCCGAAAGACTGGCATCACCGCACCATGAAACTTATCATCGTTCCAGCACGCACCGGTATCACATGGGTCAAGGTGGGTATCCGAACCTTTTTCCGCCAGCCTCTGGCCTTGTCCGGTCTGTTCTTCATGTTCCTGGCCGTGATGTCGCTGGCCAGCATGGTCCCGCTGATCGGCCTGGGGCTGGCCATGGCCCTGTTGCCAGCCTGTACGCTGGGCCTGATGGCGGCGAGCAAGGAGGCCGATGAAGGCAACTTTCCGATGCCGCTGGTGTTCCTGAGCGCCTTTCGCGCCGGCCGCCAGCAACTGCGTGCAATGCTGGTGCTGGGCGTGATGTACGGCATCGGCCTGGCGGTGGTCATGGGAATCACCGCCTTGTTTGATGGCGGGCATTTCGCTGCCAGCTACCTGGCCGGCAGTGCCCCTTCCGCCGAGATGGCGGACGACCCGGCCAGTCGCTCTGCGATGTTGGCGTTCCTGGTGTTGCAGCTCCCGCTATCGCTGATGTTCTGGCATGCCCCTGCGCTGGTGCATTGGTACCAAGTCCCACCACTCAAGAGCGTGTTCTTCAGCCTGGTGGCGTGTATCCGCAACTTCTGGGCTTTCACCCTGTTTGGACTGGCGTGGATGGCCATCACGATGTTGCTGATCCTCGGCATCAGCCTGGTCGCCGGTTTGATGGGCAGCGTCCAGATCGCCGGAGTGGCGCTGGTCCCCGGTACGCTGATGATCGCAGCGATGATCTTCACGTCCACCTATTTCTCGTTTCGGGACTGTTTCATGGCCGATACTGAAACTTCGGCGCCGATCACGGCTCCACCGTGACAATCGCGCAGGTATTACAGTTGGCCAGCAACCGTACCTGAACCTGACTTGTGAGGAGGAACCATGCCACGGCACACCCTGATCGATCGTTCTGAAAAGGAGATCCTGTGGTTCCAGCGCCGCGGGTTTTTGGGCGCAGCCGCCGCCTGGACTGCAATGGGCGGTTTTGCGACCGCCCAGGCGCAGTCACGCAGCAATATCGTCGAACTGCAAGGTGATGCCCTGCTCAATGGCCAACGCCTGTTGCCGGCGCACACCATCCAGAGTGGTGACCAGATCGTCACCGGACCGGGCGCGACACTGGTGTTTGTCGTCGGCAACACATCGTTCAAGGTGCGCCAGAACACGCAGATGGCAGTTGAGCGCGGAAAATCGCTCAACGCGGTCAGCGTCTTGCGCTTATTCACCGGAGCGGTTGCCAGCGTGTGGGGGCGCGGCGACTTGCGCCAGATCATCACGCCCACGCTGACCGCGGGCATCCGAGGCACCGGCGTTTACACCGAGGTACCGGCCAACGGCGACGGGCGCAGCTACTTCTGCAACTGTTACGGCACGATTGACCTGTTTGCCGGCGCCGACCACGTGACCAGCCGATCCGAGTACCACCAGGGGTTCTGGGCCGAGGTCCAGCCCCGGCAAGGACGCATGTTGACGCCAGCACCCGCCATCAACCATAGCGACGAAGAGATGGAGATGCTGGCCAGGCTGGTGGGGCAACGCACTGCCTGGCAGGTGATGGGCAAAAAAGGCAGCCGCGACGGGCGCGGCTACCTGGACAAATAGATCGGACGGCCCAACCCGGTGGCAAAATCCGGCGGCTGACAGGCGGGTGTCATGGCGGTCGGCTCAGGAGCCCGCAGCGGCGTATGCGTCCATCAAGGGACCGGTGTCAACTTGGCCACTGACAGCGCCAGCCACTTGGTGCCATGGCGCGGAAAGTTGATCTGGGCCCGTGCGTCGGCGCCCGTGCCTTCGAGTACCAATACCGTTCCTTCGCCGAACTTGGTGTGGAAAACCTTCATCTTGACCCGCAAGCCATGTCCGGCATCCGATTGCCGGGGTACTGTGTCGGCGACACTATGCGAAGGAATCGTGCGGACCTGCGAATCAGCATCCCGCTGTCCCCAGGATGACCCGGTGGCTGGCCTGTCGCCAAATCCGGCGCGTTTGGGCGTCAACCATTTCAGACACTCCTGCGGCAACTCATCGAAAAACCGGCTGCGCATGTTGTAACGGGTCTGCCCGTGCAACATGCGGGTCTGCGAGTGGGTCAGGTACAGGCGCTGGCGCGCGCGGGTGATCGCCACGTACATCAGGCGGCGTTCCTCCTCCAGCCCGTCATGATCGCTCATCGCGTTTTCGTGCGGGAACAGACCTTCCTCCAGGCCGCCGATGAACACGCAGTCAAACTCCAGGCCTTTGCTGGCATGCACTGTCATCAGCTGGATCGCGTCTTGCCCGGCCTGGGCCTGGTTATCGCCCGATTCGAGCGCGGCATGGGTCAGAAAAGCGATCAGCGGTGATACGGTCTCGCCGGTCTCGGCATCGGCTGGTGGCGCCAACTCGTCGACCGGCAAGGCGACCGCATCGCGGCCAAAACCTTCCTGGGTCACGAAACTCTCGGCGGCATTGACCAGCTCTTCCAGGTTCTCGATCCGATCAAAGCCTTCACGCTCGGTCTTGTAATGTTCGACCAGGCCGCTGTGCTCTAACACCAGTTCGATGATCTCGCGCAGCGACAGCCCCTGGGTCTGCTCGCGCAACACGTCGATCCGCGCCACGAACGCCCTCAGGTTGGCGCCCGCCTTCCCCGATACCGCGGTTGTCGCATCGTGCAAGGATGTGCCAGTACTACGCGCTGCATCCTGCAGCTGCTCCAGGCTGCGCGCGCCGATACCACGCGGCGGGAAATTCACGACCCGCAAGAAGCTGGTGTCGTCGCCCGGGTTCTCCAACAAACGCAGGTAGGCCAGCGCATGTTTGATCTCGGCGCGCTCGAAGAAACGCAGGCCGCCGTAGACCCGGTACGGCATGCCAGCGTTGAACAACGCGGTCTCGATGACCCGGCTTTGCGCGTTGCTGCGGTACAGCACCGCGATCTCCTTGCGCTCCATGCCGTCACGCACCAGCTGGCGCATCTCCTCGACCATCCACTGCGCCTCGGCCAGGTCGCTGGTTGATTCGATCACCCGAACCGGTTCGCCCGGCCCCTGCTCGGTGCGCAGATTCTTGCCCAGGCGCTTGTTGTTGTGACTGATCAGCGCATTGGCGCTGTCCAGAATGTTGCTGTAGCTGCGGTAGTTCTGTTCCAGCTTGATCTGGTGCTGCACATCAAACTCGCGCACGAAATCAGCCATGTTGCCGACACGTGCACCGCGAAACGCATAGATGCTCTGGTCGTCATCACCCACCGCCAGCACACAACCGGTGGGCGCGAAACCCGGGTCGCCACCCAGTGTGGCATTGCCGCTGGCGCCGGCCAGCATCTTGATCCACGCATATTGCAGCTTGTTGGTGTCCTGGAACTCGTCGATCAGGATATGGCGGAAACGCCGCTGGTAGTGTTCGCGGATCGGATCGTTGTCACGCAGCAACTCGTAGCTGCGCAGCATCAACTCGCCGAAATCGACAACGCCCTCACGCTGGCACTGCTCCTCGTACAGCTGATAGATCTCGACCTTCTTGCGCGTATCGGCATCACGCGCCTCGACCATGTTGGGTCGAAGGCCGTCTTCCTTGCAACCGGCAATGAACCAGACCAGTTGCTTTGGCGGAAAACGTTCGTCGTCGATCTGGTATTGCTTGACCAGCCGCTTGACGGCCGAGAGCTGGTCCTGTGTGTCCAGGATCTGAAAGGCCTGCGGCAGGTTGGCCAGCTTGTAATGCGCGCGCAGGAAGCGGTTGCACAGGCCATGGAAGGTGCCGATCCACATGCCGCGGGCATTCACCGGCAACAGGCTGGTCAGCCGCGTCATCATCTCCTTGGCCGCCTTGTTGGTGAAGGTCACCGCCAGCACACCGGCTGGCGACACCTGGCCGGTTTGCAGCAACCAGGCGATCCGCGTGGTCAATACCCGGGTCTTGCCCGAACCGGCGCCGGCCAGGATCAATGCATGCTCAGCGGGCAGCGTGACAGCGGCGCGTTGCTCGGGGTTGAGGTGGGACAGCAGGTTGCCGGAGGCCGTGGAATCAAAAACCATGGGGTGATTGTAGGAACCCACAACCGGGTGGCGCTGCTAGAATCAAGCACCGGGCCCAAGCATTTTTGGCCCGGTTTTTCGTTTGTGCGCCGATCATCGGCGAAGCGAAGCCACCGGGCACGATCCAAGCGCTCTCCTGTTCTTGCCAACAGCCTTCAACCGCTTGGAGAAACACCATGGAAATTTTCGATTACGACAACATCCTGCTGCTGCCGCGCAAGTGCCGCGTGGAGAGCCGCTCTGAATGCGACGCCAGTATCGAGCTCGGCGGTCGGCGATTTCGCATCCCCGTGGTGCCCGCGAACATGAAAACCGTGGTCGACGAATCGATCTGTACCTGGCTGGCGCAGAACGGTTACTTCTACGTGATGCACCGCTTCGATTTCGACAACCTTGCGTTCGTGAAGGCAATGAAAGCCAAAGACCTGTATGCGTCAATCTCGCTGGGCGTGAAGAAGCCTGACTACGAGATGGTGGACCGTTTTGTCGCGCTGGGCCTGGTGCCGGACTACATCACGATCGACATCGCACACGGGCACGCCGACAGCGTCAAGAACATGATCGAGTACCTGAAGGTGAAGCTGCCGGACTCGTTCGTCATCGCCGGCAACGTCGCCACGCCCGAGGCTGTGATCGATCTGGAGAACTGGGGCGCGGACGCGACAAAGGTCGGCGTCGGCCCGGGCAAGGTATGTATCACCAAACTCAAGACCGGTTTTGGCACCGGCGGCTGGCAGCTGTCAGCACTCAAGTGGTGCGCCCGTGTGGCAACCAGGCCCATCATCGCTGACGGCGGCATCCGCGAACACGGCGACATCGCCAAGAGCATCCGGTTCGGTGCGACCATGGTCATGATCGGTTCGATGCTCGCCGGGCATGAAGAAAGCCCGGGCCAGACGGTGGAAGTCGATGGCCGTCTGTACAAGGAATATTACGGCTCGGCCAGCGACTTCAACAAAGGCGAATACAAACACGTCGAAGGCAAACGTATCCTGGAGCCGATCAAGGGCAAATTGCTCGATACGATGATCGAGATGGAACAGGACATTCAGAGCTCGATCAGTTATTCCGGAGGACGCAAGCTGATGGACATCCGCAAGGTCAACTACGTCATTCTCGGCGGCGACAACGCCAGCGAACACCTGCTGATGTAAGACCGGCTGACGCGACGCAGCTCAGGCAGACGCTCAAAGCCCCAGCAGATCGCACGTAAGCCGGTGCAATCGACTGCCAGGCTCCGCCAACGTGTCCAGGATGCTGAAGTGGTTCAGCCCGGGCAAGGCCTCGCAGACCGGTACCACCTTGCGCCCCCAGCTCTGCTGGATCAGGCTGTTCTGGCGCAAAAATTCGGCACTCTCATCACCACCACAAACGCTGTTGAGCAAACCCTGGCGCGGCGCCGGTATCCAGGCGGGGCTGGCCTTGCAGGCGTCTTCCGGCGTCAGACGCAGATCCTGCTGCAGAAAACCAGATCCGCAGGCAAATCTTCGGCAAATACATTCCAGACACAGGTCAGCAGCATCGCGGCCAGTTGCCCACCGGCCGAATGCCCGACGACCGTGATGCGCGCCGGGTCACCACCATACTGGTCGATATTGCGCCAGATCCATCCCAGTGCCTTGACCATCTGCATCGAGATGTGGGGCACGGTGACCGGATGGATGTCGGTACCCGGACACAAGGCGTAATTGGGCACCACGACACAGGCCCCCACATCGGTGAAGGCCGGAGCGACAAAGGACTGGTCGGACTTGTCGAGCGCGCGCCAATAACCCCCGTGCAGGAACACCAGCACCGGCGCCAATGTCTTGTCAGTGCGAGCGCTCCCGCGACTGTCGGCATCAGATGCCGCACGAAACACGTCCAGGGTTTCACCGTCGCCCAATCCATACGGAATGTCCAGCTGACAGTCCGGCGCCTGGCGCACGTGGATGGACTGCATCTTCCACGCCGACAGGTAGCGCCCGAAATCCGGCACCAGCAAGCGATTGTTGTACATGCTGTCGAACCATTGCGGACTTGCTTTTCGCACCATTGGGGGGCCTCCGGGGAATCGATGCCGACAATTGTCACCCAGGCCGATCGTCCCGACGCGAAATCCGCCGATGTATTCGATCCTCTTGCCTGAACGCAATATGGCGGCATCGGGCATTGCCAGTGGGGCGACGCGTTCGCTAGAATCGCACTTAAGTGGGGGGGTAGCTCAGCTGGGAGAGCGCTGCGTTCGCAATGCAGAGGTCGGGAGTTCGATCCTCCTCCTCTCCACCACTACAACGGAGAACCAAGCATGTCCAACATCCCACGACGAACTATTTTGCAAATGGTCGGAGTCGCCGGCCTGGCGACCGCGCTGCCGCACGCACGAGCGGCCGACGATCTGGCTGCAGCGCGTGCCGAAGGCAAGGCCGTTTTCTACGCCAACATCACCGCCGTCAAGCCCATCGTCGAGGCTTTTGGCAAGGACACGGGTATCCAAGGTGAATACACACGCATTTCCAGTTCCAAATTCGTCTCCACGGTAGCCACCGAAGCACGTGCTGGCAAATTGCTCGCCGACGTGGTTCAAGGGCCGCTTCCGGTCCTGGAACTGCTCAAGGCCAACGGCATGCTCGCGCCCTACCGCTCGCCTGCCGCCGCCAACTACCCCGAGTGGACGCGGCCGGACGACACCATCCAGCTCTTTGGCATCGAATACGTATCCTACCTTTACAACACCAAACAGGTGCAAGCGGCCGACGCCCCCAAGAGATATGAAGACCTGGCCGACGCGAAGTGGAAAGGCCGCATCGTGATGGCCGACCCGGCGACGCACGCCTCCACCATTTCGTGGCTTGTGGGGCTGAAAGAGAAAGTCTTTGCCAGCGAAGGCGACTGGACGAATTTCGTAAAAGCGCTCGCGGCCAACCAGCCGATGTTCGTCGCTTCGTTCGGGCCAACGCCTGCGCCAATCGAAAGTGGCGAGAAGGCGATTGCGATTTCCATGCCCAAGTACATCGTGACCAAGGCGCCTGCGCCGCTCGCCTGGGGCCCGCGCGGGGGCGGCCAGCCGCTGCTTGGCACGCCGCGCGCGATGGCGCTCACCGCCAAAGCGCCGCACCCGGCGGCGGGGCGCGCCTTCATGGACTACTGGCTGTCGGAAAAGGCGGCTGGCATGCTGGCCAAGGATGTCGGTGAGTACGTGGCCGCGCCCGGCGTTTATCCGCCGATCGACGGCATCGAGCAGGTCAAGGTTCTGGCAATCCGCGATCTGAGCGATACCGAAATCCAGAAATGGGGCGCCGAGTTCAAGCGGATTTTCAAGGGCTGACCCGCACCATCTGCAATGGAAATCCGTGTCACCGGCCTGACGAAACACTACGTTTCCGAAGGCCGTAGTGTCAAGGCGCTCGACGGCGTCGACCTGACGATCCCCGCCAACCACATCTTCACATTGCTGGGGCCGAGCGGCTGCGGCAAGACGACGCTGCTGCGCTGCATCGTGGGGTTGGAGACGCCCGATGACGGTGAGATTCGCATCGGCGACGAAGTCGTCTGGTCGCGCCAGAAAGGCATAGCGGTCCCCACCGAAAAGCGCGGCCTTGGCATGGTTTTCCAGACCTACGCGATCTGGCCGCACATGAACGTATTCGACAACGTTGCCTACCCGCTCACAGTGCGCGGCATGTCGCGCGCGCAGATCAAAGCCAAGGTGACCGAGATGCTGCGTTTCGTGCAGCTCGTGGGCCTGGAAGACCGCCCTGCCACGCGCCTTTCGGGCGGGCAGCAGCAGCGCGTGGCGCTGGCGCGTGCCCTGGTGGCCGAGCCACGCGTCATCCTGTTCGATGAGCCACTTTCCAACCTCGACGCCAAGTTGCGCGAAGAAACGCGCAAGGAGCTGCGCCGCTTTCTGAGCCAGCTCGACATCACCGCGATCTACGTCACGCACGATCGCGTCGAGGCGCTGGCGCTGTCCGATTCGATAGCCGTCATGCGTGCCGGCCAGATCGTCGAGATCGGCGCGCCGCGCAAGATTTACTTTCATGCCGAGCATCGCTTCGTCGCCGATTTCATCGGCCG
>CAJDWR010000121.1_pt1 | contig 28092 bp, 28 predicted proteins | sample 7391651 | NCBI WGS metagenome assembly CAJDWR01 (sample SAMEA7055720, study PRJEB34461) | soil metagenome | biome: terrestrial ecosystem; feature: Peninsula; material: soil | place: Antarctica | collected 2016
TGACTTAACGCCCGCTCTTGGCCGGATCCAGGATTTCGACCCGTCAAATTGACAGCCCGCTATCGCAGCATAGCCGCCACTCGGAGCGAAAGGCCAGTTGACCGCTCAGAGTCGAAAGCGGGAACTCGGCTCCGCTGGACTTCGGCACCAATCTCACAACGTGAAGTCATACTCGATCGTCAACGGCGCATGATCGGAGAACTTTTCAGCCTTGTAGATCGAAGCGGTCCTGGCCTGGGAGGCGAGGCCATCAGTCGCCAGGTGATAGTCCAGCCGCCACCCCACGTTGTTTGCATACGCCTGTCCGCGGTTGCTCCACCAGGTGTAGGCCGCGTCGGTCGCATCGGGATACAACTGGCGATAGACGTCGACCATCTTTGCCTGGTTCAGGAACTTCGTCATCCAGGCGCGTTCCTCGGGCAGGAAGCCGGAATTTTTCTGGTTGCTCTTCCAGTTCTTCAGATCGATTTCCTTGTGCGCGATATTGACGTCGCCACACAGGATCAGCTCGCGCTTCTTTTTCAGGCTGCTCAGGTAGGGGTAGAACAGATCGAGAAAACGGTACTTCGCCCGTTGCCGTTGCTCGCCGGACGAGCCGCTGGGAAAGTAGCAGCTGACAATCGACAACTTGCGCTGAGGCGTGTCAAAACGCAGTTCGACATATCGGCCTTCGGCATCGAACTCCGGTGCGCCGAACCCAATCACCACTTCGCTGGGCTCCTGGCGTGTGTAGATCGCTACACCCGAATATCCCTTTTTCTCAGCGAAGTGGAAGTGCCCGGTCAAACCGGCCAACTGTTCGAACCGGCCTGCCACGTCGGGATATTGCGCCTTGACTTCCTGGACGCAAATACAATCCGGTCTGGACTTGGCGAGCCAGGGCTCGAGGCCCTTGCTGGTGGCGGAGCGGATGCCGTTGAGGTTCAGGCTGGTCAATGTGAACAAGGAAGTCTCCATGTCGGAAGTGTCAAACGAAACCGCAGCGCAGGCGGACCAGGGCCAGGGCTCGTTGGCACTCGATTTCGTGCAGTTCGCTGTCGACTCCGGCGTATTGCGGTTTGGCGAATTCAAGACCAAGGCCGGTCGCATGAGCCCGTATTTTTTCAACGCCGGTTTGTTCGACGATGGTGCCAAACTGGGTCGGTTGGCGCAATTTTATGCCCGCCGCCTGATCGCCAGCGGCATGCAATTCGACATGGTGTTTGGCCCCGCCTACAAGGGTATTCCGCTGGGTACGGGGCTGGTGATCGAGCTGGCGCGGCTGGGTCGCAATGTACCATTTGCCTACAACCGCAAGGAGGCCAAGGACCATGGTGAAGGCGGTTCTCTTGTGGGCGCACCATTGCACGGGCGGGTGCTGATCATCGACGACGTGATGTCCGCTGGCACCGCGGTGCGCGAATCGATTGCCATCATCCGCGCTGCGGGCGCAACGCCGCATGGTGTCGTGATTGCGCTGGATCGACAGGAAAAAGCCACCGAAAATGGTCAAGACAGCGCGACCAGCGCGGTGCAGTATGTGCGCGACCAGCTCGGGCTCCAGGTCTGCAGCGTTGCCCGACTCACTGACCTTCTAGGCTACCTGGAGCAGCGCAGCAACACTGGGCTGGCGGCCGAATATGCGCGGGTCATCGCCTACCGGCAGCGTTATGGCGTGATTGACCACACGGAACCTGCATGAGCCGAGTCGCCATGTGGTTTGGACGCGCCAGCACGTTGGGCGTCGGCGCCCTGTTGCTGGCAATGGCAGGCGCCAGCTTTGCGCAAGCCGCAGCACCGATCAATGGTATCTACACCTGCACCGACGCCAACGGTCGCAAGCTGCGCTCGGATCGCCCGATACCGGCTTGCAGCGATCGTGAGCAGATTGTGCTCAATCCGAGCGGCACGGTGCGCGCGAGGGTGGGGCCTTCGCTGAGCGCGCAGCAACGCGCCGAGTTGGAAGAGCGCAAAAGGGAGGTCGCTGCGGAGAGAACCAGGCTGCAGGAAGAAAGGCGCCGCGACCGGGCCATGCTGGCGCGGTATCCGTCGCGCGAGTCGCACGACAAGGAGCGCGCCGACGCTGTTGCACGCGTGAACATGATCGTGCAGGAGGCCGAAAAAAGCATCGTGATCTTGCAGGAGGAACGCGGCAAGATCGACCGCGAACTGGAGTTCTACCAGGGGGATGCGACCAAGGCACCACCGGCCCTGCAGGGTCAGATCACCCACGTGACACAGGGTCTGCAGGCGCAGCGGCGCTTCATCCATGCCCAGGAGAGTGAGCGCCAACGGCTCAACGCGCATTTTGACGAAGAGCTGGTGCGACTGACCCCGCTTTGGCAGGAAAACGCACGCGCGGCTGCTACGGAGCCACGCGCGGGAGGAAAGCCATAGCCGCCACGACGCACCGGACAGGAGGCTGGCGCGATGCAGGCTGACACGTCCGTGGTGGTGCGCGATATTGTGCTCGTGGGTGGCGGCCACACCCATGTCGGCGTGTTGCGGGACTTCGCGATGCGCCCCGTGCCTGGCGTGCGCATCACCCTGATCTGCACCGATGCGCATACACCGTATTCCGGTATGTTGCCGGGTTATGTCGCCGGCCACTATGGGTATGACGATGTACATATCGACCTGAGCCGGTTGGCGCAGTTCGCCGGTGCCCGTTTCCTGCGCGCCGAGGCCATCGGGCTGGAGCGCGCGAACCGCCGCGTGTTGTTGCGTGACCGTCCGCCACTGCGGTATGACCTGCTGTCGATCAACATCGGTTCCACGCCGCAGGTCGATGCGGTGCCCGGTGCGCGGGCGTATGCGGTCGCAGTCAAGCCGATCTTCCAGTTCAACCAGCGCTGGCTGGCACTGCGGGCGCGGATACAAGACCACGTCGGTCCGGCCACGATCGCTGTGGTGGGAGGTGGGGCCGGCGGCGTCGAACTGACGCTGGCGATGCAATTGCGGCTGTGTGCGGTACTGCGTGAACAGGGTCGAGATCCCGATGACCTGAAGTTTCACCTGTTCACCGCGGATGCGGTCTTGCTGCCCACACACAACGCAGCGGTGCAACGCCGTTTTGCCGATACCTTGCGCGGGCGTGGTGTCCATGTGCACCCTGCAGCGGCGGTGACGGAGGTGCGTGAGGGTCGCTTGCGTACGCAAGGAGGTCAATGGTTTGACGCCGACGAGATCGTCTGGGTCACGCAGGCTGGTGGCGCCGCATGGCTGCAAGGCACCGGTCTGGCGCTGGATGAGCGTGGGTTCATCCGCGTCAACGATGCGTTGCAGTCGGTCAGCGACCCGCAGGTGTTTGCCGCCGGTGATGTAGCCAGCATGGATCACCATCGGCTGGAGAAGGCCGGCGTGTTCGCGGTGCGGATGGCCAAACCCCTGGCGCGCAACCTGCGGCTGGCGCTGGCGCATCGGGCCTTGGTGCCGTACCGGCCGCAACGCCGTTGGCTGGCCTTGATCAGCACAGGTGACCGGTACGCAGTCGCATCCCGCGGCGCGCTATGGTTTGCCGGCGCCTGGGTGTGGCGCTGGAAAGACTGGATCGACCGTCGATTCATGCGCCGATTCAGTGAGTTCCCGTCCATGCCTTCCACGCCGGCCCCGGCCGCCGATGCGGCGCGGCTGGTGCTGACCCAGGATGAGTCGCAGCAGGCCATCGCGGCCATCGCGATGCGGTGTGGCGGTTGCGGCGCCAAGGTCGGCGCCAGTGTGTTGTCACGCGCGCTCGCCGGCCTGGCGCCGATCCAGAATGACGACGTGCTGATCGGCCTGCATGCGCCCGACGATGCGGCCATCGTGCGGGTACCGCCCGGCAAGGCGATGGTGCACACGGTCGATTTCTTCCGCGCCTTCATCGACGACCCGTATGTGTTCGGGCAGATCGCCGCCAACCACGCGCTGGGCGACATCTTCGCGATGGGCGCGCAAGCGCACAGCGCCACCGCGATTGCGACCGTGCCGCCCGGGCTGGAGGAGAAGATCGAAGACCAGCTTGTGCAGATGATGACCGGCGCGGTCGAGGTGCTCAACGCCGCTGGATGTGCGCTGGTCGGCGGCCATACCGGCGAGGGGCGCGAACTGGCGCTGGGTTTTGCGGTCAATGGACTGGTCGACGCATCGCTGCAAGGCGTCATGCGCAAGGGCGGCATGCGTGCGGGCGATGCATTGGTTCTCACCAAGCCGATCGGCACCGGCACGCTGTTTGCGGCCCATGCGCAGCTGGCGGCGCGGGGGCGCTGGGTGCAAGCTGCGCTCGATATGATGCGCCAGTCCAACCAGTGCGGCGCTGCGATTCTGATGGCCCATGGCGCCACGGCCTGTACCGACCTGACCGGTTTTGGTTTGCTGGGTCATCTCGTCGAGATGACGCGTCCCTCGGGCGTCGATGTGCGCGTGCGCCTGTCAGCCTTGCCACTGCTCGATGGTGCATTGGAATGTGTGGCGCGAGGCATCGTCAGTTCACTGCAGTCGTCCAATGTGCGGCTGCGCCGGGCACTGCACAACCAGGAAGCGTTCGTGCGTCATCCGCGTTACCCGCTGCTGTTCGATCCGCAGACCGCCGGTGGCTTGCTGGCCAGCGTGCCGGCGGCGCAGGCGGGTGCCTGTATCGACGCTTTACGGGCAGCGGGTTATCACGCGGCGGCGGTGATTGGGGACGTCTTGCCGCAAGGCGATGGTTTGGCACCGATCACGCTGCTTGATTGACTCAGATAAGCCGGTGTTAGCCCAGTTTTTTGCGTAGCAGTTCGTTGACCTGCGTCGGGTTTGCCTTGCCGCGACTGGCTTTCATGATCTGACCGACCAGGGCGTTGAAGGCCTTGTCCTTGCCCTGGCGAAACTCCTCGACACTCTTCGCATTGGCAGCGACGACTTCGTCGATGATCGCTTGGAGTGCGCCGTCGTCGTTCATCTGACGCAGACCCCTGGATTCGATGAGGCCATCGACCGTGTCACCTTCGCCATTCCACAAGGCTTCGAATACGTTGCGTGCAGCGCTGTTGGAGATCGTGCCATCGGCGATACGCTGCACCAGCGAGGCCAAGGTTGACGCGTCGACGTGCGCGGCATGTACTTCCAGCTCCTGTGCATTGAGCCGGCGCGACAACTCGCCAGTGATCCAGTTGCAGACCAGCTTGGGTTGACCGCCGGCCGCCACAGCGTCCAGGAAATACTGCGCCATCGCCTTGCTTTGTGTGACGATCGCGGCGTCGTATTCCGACAGCCCGTGCTCGCTCGCCAGTCGCTCGCGGAGCATATGTGGCAACTCGGGCATCTCGGCGCGCACCGCGTCCACCCAACTGCGCGCAATCACCAGCGGTGGCAGGTCCGGGTCTGGGAAATAACGGTAATCGGCGGCGTCTTCCTTGCTGCGCATCGAGCGGGTCTCACCAGTATCCGGATTGAACAACACGGTGGCCTGTTCGATCGCATGGCCGTCTTCGATCTGTTCGATCTGCCAGCGCACTTCGAAGTCCATCGCCTGCTGCATGTTGCGAAAGCTGTTCAGGTTCTTGATCTCGCGCCGTGTGCCCAGCGGCGCGCCGGGTTTGCGGACCGAGACGTTGGCGTCACAGCGAAAACTGCCCTCCTGCATGTTGCCGTCGCAGATGCCGATCCAGGTCACCAGCCGGTGCAGCTCGCGCGCATAAGCCACTGCCTCGGCAGACGAACGCATGTCCGGCTCGGTGACGATTTCCAGCAGCGGTGTGCCGGCACGGTTCAGGTCGATGCCGGTCTGGCCGACAAACTCTTCGTGCAGCGATTTGCCGGCGTCTTCTTCCAGGTGGGCACGCACCAGGCGCACCGAGCGTTTCTCACTGTCCAGAAAAAATTCCACCCGACCGCCTTGCACCACCGGGATCTCGAACTGGCTGATCTGGTAACCCTTGGGCAGGTCGGGGTAGAAGTAGTTCTTGCGCGCGAACACGCTGTGTTCGGCCACATGGGCATTCACCGCCAGGCCGAAGCGGATCGCACGCTCCACCGCCCCCTTGTTCATCACCGGCAAGGTGCCAGGCAGGGCCAGGTCGACTGCGCAGGCCTGGGTGTTGGGCTGCGCGCCAAACGCGGTCGAAGCGCGGCTGAAGATCTTGGATGCAGTCGAGAGCTGGGCATGGGTCTCGAATCCGATCACAACCTCGTAGCCCTGGACCAACGGGCCCAGTGGGATGGCAGGCGAATCGCCTGGCGCCGGGTTGGTCATCGTGGCGGTCGGTGCAGTCGAGACGGAGCTGGGAGTGGCGCTCATGGTTGTCAATATCCCTGCGGTTTGCGGGTGTGGAAATCGGTGACCTGCTGGAACTGGTGTGCCAGGTTCAACAGGCGGCCTTCCTGCAGCTGGTTGCCGATCAGCTGCATGCCGATCGGCAGGCCGGTGGTGCCGAACCCGACCGGCAGGCTCATGGCCGGCAGACCGGCCAGCGACGCGGGCAAGGTGAAGATGTCGGCCAGGTAGTTGGCCAGCGGGTCGTCGCTTTTTTCTCCGATGCGCCAGGCTACTGTCGGCGCGACCGGTCCGGCGATCACGTCGCAGACCTTGAACGCCTGCTGAAAATCGTCGGACAACATGCGTCGGATCTTCTGGGCCTGCAGGTAATACGCGTCGTAATATCCATGCGACAACACATAGGTGCCGATCATGATGCGCCGGCGCACTTCGTCGCCGAATCCCTCGGTGCGGGTCTTGCGGTACATGTCGGCCAGATCGGTGTACTGCGCGGCGCGGTGGCCGAACTTGACGCCGTCGAAGCGACTCAGATTGCTCGAAGCTTCGGCCGGCGCAATGATGTAGTACACCGGTATCGACAACTCGGTGCGCGGCAGCGACACCGGCACGCGCACCGCGCCGAGTTTTTCATATTCACGCAAGGCGGCGTCGATTGCTGCGCGCACATCGCCTGCGACACCGTCACCGAAGAATTCCTCGGGTATGCCGATGCGCAACCCGCGCACCGACTGGTCCAGCGTGCGCGAGAAGTCTTCGGGCGCGATGTCGAGCGAGGTCGAGTCGCGGTCCGGATCGGGGCCACACAGGTGGCTCAGCAACAAGGCACAGTCTTCGGCGCTGCGGGCCATCGGCGCCTGATCCAGGCTGGAGGCAAAGGCGATCATGCCGTAACGCGAGGCGCGGCCATAGGTCGGTTTGATGCCGGTAATGCCACAAAACGACGCGGGCTGCCGGATCGAGCCACCGGTGTCGGTGCCAGTGCTGGCCGGCATGAGCCGCGCCGCCACGGCTGCGGCGCTGGCGCCCGACGAACCGCCCGGAATATGGGCGGTATTCCAGGGGTTGCGTACCGGCTCCGGCTTGTCGTGGCCGACTGCAGCGATCGCGCTGTTCTCGTTGGCCGAACCCATCGCGAATTCATCGCAGTTGAGTTTGCCCAGTGTCACCGCGCCTTGCTGCGCCAGTCGCGTGACCACAGTGGCATCGAATGGCGAGCGATAACCGGCCAACATGCGCGAACCGGCGGTGCTGGGGAAGTCGCGGGTGACAAAAATATCCTTGTGCGCCAGCGGCAGGCCTTCGAGTGCGCCGGCATGGCCGCTGGCCAGTCGCTCGTCGGCGGCCTTGGCCTGGGCTAGTGTGACCGCCTCATCGCGGGCGAGGTAGACCCCCAGCGACTCGTGGGTCCTGGCCCGGGCCAGGAAATGTTGCGCGGTCTCCTGCGCCGACACGTTCTGCTTGCGCAGTTGCTCGGCCAGTTGGACCAGGCTGAGGTCGTGCAGATCGGAATCGGGGCGTGTCATGCGGTGCGTTGTGTGTGGTTCGGTGGATGGGTTGCGCCGGTTCCGGTCATTCAATGACTTTGGGCACCAGGAACAGCCCGGCTTCGACGCTGGGCGCACTGCGCTGGTTGGCCTGCCGGTTGTCGGGTTCGCTGACCACGTCCTCGCGCAGCCGCAGTGCGATGTCACCGTTGGTTTCAAATGGATGGGCCAGGGGATTGACACCGGTGGTGTCAATCGCGCGCATGGTCTGCACGATGTCGAAAAAGTCGTTCAATTGACTGAGCATGCGCTCACTTCCTGAAGAATCAAGTTCCAATCGGGCCAGGTTGGCGATGCGCGAGATGTCGGACGATGTAAGAGACATGGCAGGAATTAGCGGAAAAGCAGCCGCAAAAACAGCCAGAAGGCGCGCGGCTGGTCAATTTTCGAGCAGGGGATGGAGTATTATCCCGCCTTTGCGCAGCAATCCCCTTGCGGCGGGTTGTGGCTGGCGCAGGCACTACAAAGCTGGTCAATATGGTGATGGCATACCAACGCGTTTGCCGTGCCCGAGAGGATTTTGATGTTTGGAGCATTCCGTCAGTATTTCTCCACTGACTTGGCAATCGACCTGGGTACTGCCAATACGCTGATTTATGTACGGGACAAGGGCATTGTGCTCCGTCACCGAGCAGATGCTCAAGCAGTTCATCAAGATGGTGCATCCGCGCAGCATCTTTAGGCCCAGCCCGCGCATCATCATCTGCGTACCCTGTGGCTCGACCCAGGTCGAGCGCCGCGCAATCCGCGAATCGGCGCTGGGTGCTGGTGCCAGCGACGTGCGCTTGATCGAGGAGCCGATGGCCGCGGCGATCGGCGCCGGCCTGCCGGTCAGCGAGGCCAGCGGCTCCATGGTGGTGGACATCGGCGGCGGTACCACCGAAGTGGGCGTGATCTCGCTCGGTGGCATGGTCTACAAGGGCCACGTAAGAGTGGGCGGTGACCGGTTCCCGAAGGGGTGCCGCGCAGCTTCACCGTCTCGTCCAACGAGATTCTGGAGGCGCTGACCGATCCATTGAACAACATTGTCTCGGCGGTCAAGAACGCGCTGGAGCTCACCCCACCCGAACTCGGTGCCGACATCGCCGATCGCGGCATGATGCTCACCGGTGGTGGTGCCATGTTGCGTGACCTCGATCGTCTGCTGGCAGAAGAAACCGGTCTGCCGGTGCTGGTCGCCGAGGATCCCCTGACCTGTGTCGTGCGCGGATGCGGCTTGGCGTTGGACCAGTGGGATCGCATGGGCTCGATCTTCACCAGCGAGTGACACCCCGCGGCGCGCGACCATGCCGCTTGGAACCCTTGACAGAATACCGCCGCCGTTTTTTCGGCAGGGCCTGTCGGCCTTGTCGAAACTCACGGTGTGTGCGGCGCTGTCCCTGTTTTTGATGGTGGCTGATACCCGTTTTGGTGTCACGCAGCCGCTGCGCGCCGTGCTCGCCGACGTGTTGTATCCAGTCCAGTGGCTGATGCTGCAGCCGGTCAACTGGGCGCGTGGTGGCGCGGGGTATTTCCAGAGCCTGCAGTCGGCCCAGACCAGTGCCGAGCAAATGCGCGTGGCGCTGGTGCAGCAGTCGGTCAAGGCGAACCAGGTCGACGAGTTGCTGCTGGAGAACACGCGACTGCGCCAGTTGCTCGAATTGCGCGCGCGCATCGCCACGCCGGCGCAGGCGGCGCAGATCCTGTATGACGCGGCCGATCCGTTCAGCCGCAAGGTGGTCATCGACCGCGGCCAGGTGCATGGCATCGTGCCGGGATCGCCGGTGATCGATGGTCATGGCGTGCTGGGCCAGGTGACCCGCGTGTTCGGCCCAGTCAGCGAAGTGACCCTGATCACCGACGGCGACCAGGCCATTCCCGTGCTCAACACCCGCACCGGTGTCCGCGGCGTGGCTTTTGGTGACTTGTCAAATCCGACCGGTGGCATGGAGTTGCGTTTCACGCCTGCCGACACCGACGTGCAGGCGGGTGATGTCTTGTCCACCAGTGGTGTGGATGGGGTGTACCCGCCGGGGCTGGCGGTGGCCCGGGTCGACAAGGTCGAGCGGCGCAGCCAATCGGTGTTCGCGCAGATCGCGCTCAGTCCGCTGGCGCAGGTGCGAGGCACGATCCACGTCATGGTGCTGCAACCGGTGGCAGGCCAGATCGACGCCCGCCCGGTCGAATCGGTCGCGCCGGTCGCGTCCCGGCCATCGTTCAGGAAATGACGGACAACATGTCAGGAGCCGCGCCATGATCATGCGCCAGGGGCAACAGTTGCTGTTGCCGGCCAAGCCGTTCTTCATCTGGGCCACTTTGCTGGCCGCGTTCATGCTCAATGTGATGCAGAACGTCGGCTTCTGGGGGCGCGCCGCGTGGGTGCCGGACTTGCTGGCGCTGGTGCTCGTGTTCTGGAGCGTACACCAGCCGCTGCGCGTGGGTATCGGCGCTGCATTCGTGTTCGGCCTGTTCATGGACGTGCACCAGGGTGGGCTATTGGGCGCCAATGCGCTGGCCTATAGCGTGCTGAGTTATTTTGCGATCACCATCCACCGGCGTCTGTTGTGGTTTTCGGTACCTTCGCAGGCGCTGCAGGTGTTGCCCCTGTTCGTGGCCTCGCAATTGATCGGCCTGAGTGTGAAAATGTTGGCCGGGGGTGCATTTCCCGGCTGGTCCATGATGCTGGCGCCGGTGCTGCAAGCTGCCTTGTGGCCACTGGCCAGCGTGATGCTGCTGGTGCCGCAACGCCGTGCGCCCGACCCGGACCTGAACCGGCCCTTGTGATCCGAGGTGCGCCCGCGCCAAAACAACGTGATTGACCATTCATGAACGAACTGCGCAACGTCGAGGCGGACCTGTCCCGGTTCCGCCTGCGTGTGTTCGTCGTCAGCATGGTCGTGGTACTGGCTTTCCTTTTGGTCGTGGCGCGGCTGGTGGTGTTGCAGGTGGTGCGGTACGAGAATTTGAAGGCACAGGCGGAAAGCAATCGCACCGCGGTCGTGCCGGTGGTTCCCAATCGCGGCCAGATCCTGGACCGCAACGGGGTCGTGCTGGCCAACAACTATTCGGCCTACACACTGGAGATCACGCCATCCAAGGTCAACTCGCTGGGTGACACGATCGATTCCCTGGCGCAGATCGTCGAAATCACGCCACGCGACCGGCGTCGCTTCAAGAAGCTGCAGGAAGACTCCAGAAGTTTCGAGTCATTGCCGATCCGTACCAAGCTCGATGACGAGGAGGTGGCGCGTTTCACTGCGCAGCGGTTTCGTTTTCCCGGCGTGGAGATCAAGGCCCGGCTGTTTCGCAATTATCCCTATGGCGAGTTGGCCAGCCACGTGATCGGCTACATGGGACGCATCAACCAGGCCGAGAAGGAAAAACTCGACGATTCCGACGATGCGGCCAACTACCGTGGCACCGAATACATCGGCAAACTCGGCGTGGAGCAGAGCTTCGAGCGCAGCCTGCATGGCATTACCGGCGTCGATTCGATGGAAACCTCTGCCGGAGGCCGTGCGGTGCGCAAGCTGGCGAGCCACCCTTCGACGCCTGGTGACACGGTGGTGTTGTCGATCGACATCAGGCTGCAAAAAATGATCGAGGACCTGTATGGCGACCGTCGCGGCGCGATGGTGGCGCTCGACCCCAAAACGGGCGAGGTGCTGGCGTTCGTGAGCAAGCCCACCTTCGACCCAAACCTGTTCGTCGACGGCATCGATTACGAGAGCTGGCAGGCGCTCAACGAATCGATCGATAAACCGCTGCTCAATCGTGCTCTGCGTGGCACCTATCCGCCCGGTTCGACCTACAAGCCGTTCATGGCCCTGGCGGCACTGGAGACCGGCAAACGCGCGCCTGACACCATCATTCAGGACAACGGTACCTGGGTCTTCGCGGGCCATCAGTTCCGCAGCCATGGCGACCATGGCCTGGGCCCGGTCGACATGCGTCTGGCGATCTCGAAGTCGAGCAACGTGTATTTCTATTCGTTGGCCAACGACCTGGGCGTGGACACGATCCACGATTTCATGGCGCCGCTCGGTTTTGGACAAATCACCGGTATCGACATCCAGGGTGAATCGCACGGCATCCTGCCGAGCACCGAGTGGAAACGCAACTACTACAAGCGCAAGGGGCGCGAGCATCAGAAATGGTATGCCGGCGAGACGATTTCACTGGGCATCGGGCAAGGCTACAACAGCTTCACCATGCTGCAACTGGCGCAAGCCACTGCAATCTTGGCTAACAAGGGCATCAAGCACAAGCCGCAGCTGGTGATCGCGACGCAGGATGCGCTCACACGCGTGCGCACGCCGATCGCTCCCGAGCCGGGGGTGGACCTGGGCTACAAACCAGCGAACCTGGCGGTGGTGCATGAAGCATTGGTGTCTGTGACCACCGCAGGCACGTCGACCCGGGTCTTTGCCGGCGCTCCTTACCGTTCGGCGGGCAAGACCGGTACCGCGCAGGCCGTTGGCATTGCGGCAGGCAGCAGATACAACGCCGCCAAGATGGAAGAACGTCGGCGCGACCACGCCTTGTACATAGCCTTTGCGCCGGCGGAAGACCCGAAAATCGCGCTGGCGGTGATTGTCGAAAACGCCGGTTTCGGCGCCGCCCAGGCAGCCCCGATCGCGCGCCGGGTGTTCGACTATTGGTTGCTGGGCCTGTATCCGAGTGAAGAAGACATGGAAGCGGCGCGTTCCGGTAAGGCCGGCGCACCGATCGGGAAACCGCGGCTGGTAGCAGACATGCCCTGGCCGGGGTCGGAGCCATGACATTGAACGACGCTGGCCTGCATGAAAAAAGGCGCTGGTTATCCCAGCGCCTTTTTTCCGGTGTGCCGCACAGGCGGCCGCCGCATTGTTGTCGTCTCCAGGGTCCTCAATAAGGCCGTCAAACACGTCGGCCTTCGAGACCTGTGACTGTAGTTGCAGCGCGCCTGGCGGGTAATCAGGATTTACCCCCGACTTTCGGGCGCGCCGCTATTGGCTACGACACTGCGGGTACGATCGCAAGCATTTGAAAGCTATATCCTGACCCGCCTTTCCACTGACCTACATGGATGAATCCAGCCCCCGCATCCGCAGCGAGTCCGGCCCCGACGGCTGGCAGGTGACGCTGGTCGGAAGCTGGTCGGCAGCCGCACTGGCCAGTCCGGCGGCCTGGAACGCTCTGCGGCGCAGCATGGATGCACTGGCGCCTGAGGCGCGCGGTGCGCAGGGCAGCTGGGATCTGCGCGCAATAGACCGCCTCGACCACACGGGTGCGCAGCTGTTGTGGAATGCCTGGGGGCGCCAGTGGCCGGCGCAGGTCCAGGCGCTGCCGTCGCAACGCGCCATGCTCGATCGGGTTGCACGTTTCTCGGTGGTGGTACCGCGGCCGCATTCCTTGAGTGCCCTGCAACGCTTCCTGCACCTGGGTGAACTGGTCTACCACGTGGTGGATCATGGACGCGATCTGCTGCGCCTGATCGGCCAGTTGCTGCTTGATATCGGGCGCCTGCTGCGTGCGCCACGTGATGGTCCCTGGCGCGACGTCTCCGGCCAGCTCTACCGCATCGGTGCCACCGCCATGCCGATCACCGCGCTGGTCGGGTTTCTGATCGGTGTCGTGCTGGCCTACCTGATGTCGCAGCAGTTGCGCAAGTTTGGCGCCGACGCCTTCATCGTCGATGTGCTGGGCATCGCGTTGATCCGCGAGTTGGCGCCGGTGCTCGCTGCGATCCTGATCGCCGGGCGATCAGGTTCGTCCATCACGGCACAGATCGGCGTGATGCGCGTCACCGAGGAACTGGACGCCATGCGCGTGATGGGTATCGCACAGGGCTATCGGCTGGTCATGCCGCGGGCGATCGCGATGGCTATCGCGATGCCGCTGATCACCGTGTGGACGACGCTGGCGGCCTTGCTTGGCGGGATTTTGTCGGCGGACCTGTCGATGGGCGTCACGCCGGCGTATTTCCTGTCCGCACTGCCGGCCACGGTGGAGGTGGCCAATCTGACGCTGGCGATGTCCAAGTCCATGGTCTTCGGCGTGATGATCGCGTTGGTGGGATGCCACTACGGCCTGCGCGTCAAGCCCAATACCGAGAGCCTGGGCGAAGGCACCACCGCATCGGTGGTGACATCGATCACGGTGGTGATCCTGGTTGATGCCTTGTTTGCGGTCTTGTTCAAGGATGTCGGAATATGAGCCGCCGGGCCGTTCCCAAGGCGAATCTCGGAGTGCGCAGTACGCAGGGCACCTTAGTCAGCGCGATGAGCGCGCCGATCACATCCGTGACGCCGAACGTCGTCGACATCCGCAATGTGTGGTCGATCTTCCGGGTTGCCGGTCGCGAGAACGTCGTGCACGAGAACCTGAACCTGCAAATCGCGCGCGGTGAACTGGTCTCGCTGGTTGGTGGCTCCGGCAGCGGCAAGACGGTGATGCTGCGTACCATCCTGGGCCTGGAAACACCGGTGCGCGGCACGGTGTACGTGCTGGGCCGCCCGGCTGCACAGTTGTCCGATGTCGGTGCGGCCAGTCGGGTCGGCATGTTGTTCCAGCATGGCGCCCTTTTTTCGGCGTTCAGCGTGCTGGACAACATCGCGTTTCCGCTGCGCGAGCTCAAGCAATTGCCGGACGATCTGATCCGGGACGCGGCGCTGGTCAAGCTGCAGATGGTCGGCCTGGACGTGATCCATGCGCACAAGATGCCGTCCGACCTCTCCGGTGGCATGATCAAGCGGGTGGCGTTGGCCCGCGCGCTGATCATGGACCCACCGCTTTTGTTGCTCGACGAACCCACGGCCGGGCTCGATCCCGACAGTGCCGACGCATTTTGCGCGCTGATACGGTCCTTGCATCGCGAGCTTGGGCTCACCGTGGTGATGGTCACGCACGACCTTGACACCTTGTACGAGCTCAGCACTCGCGTGGCTGTGCTGGCGGATAAACATGTGATCGTGCATGGTTCGCCCAAGGACGTGATCGCGTTTCCCCATCCGTTCATCCATGATTTTTTCCTGGGCGAACGCGGACAACGGGCGATGGAGTTGTTGCGCGAATATCCATTCGCGGTGTAGAAAGGTCGTTGTATGGAAAACAAGGCACATGCTCTGGCTGCCGGTATCTTCGTCACGGTGGTGTCGGCGATGCTGATCGCCATGGCGGTGTGGCTGACAGCCGATACTGGAGAACATCAGGTCTACGAGATCTCCAGTGCGCACGCGGTCAATGGCCTGCAGCCGCAGGCCGCGGTGCGATACAAGGGCGTCGCTGTCGGCAAGGTGACAGAGATCGGGTTCGATCCCGGCACCGCAGGCAATGTGCTGGTGCGCCTGGCGCTCAATGAGTCAGCGCCGATCACCGCCGCCACCTTCGCAACGCTCGGTTTCCAGGGTGTGACCGGTCTGGCATACGTGCAACTCGACGATGAGGGCGACGACAAGACGCCGCTGGTGACCAGTGCGGCGCAACCGGCGCGAATTCCGATGCGCGCCAGTTTGCTGTCCCGGTTGTCGGACCAAGGGGTGGCCATTTTGGAGCGCATTGAGCAAACCAGTGAACGCGTCAATCAGCTGTTGTCGCCGGCGAACCAGAAGCAGCTGATGGCCACGATCGACGGTTTCGGTCAGACGGCAGTCAGCGTTCAGAAGATGTCAGACCGGATCGAGAAATTGTCGGCCAACATGGACGACATCCTCAATGCACAACTGGGTCCGCAACGGGTCAACATCCCGCGGTTTGTCGACGATGCGACCGCCACGTTGAAGACGCTGCAAGAGTCCACAGTCGGTTTCGACCAGACGGTGACCGAGTTCAAGACGACGGCCACCGCGTTCACCACGCTGGCCGAGCGGCTCAATGCCAAAGATGGTGCGGTCGAGCGTCTGACCGAAAGCGCGACCGCATTGACGCAGGGCGCGGTCGCGTTGACCGAAGCGGGCAAGGCCTTCAACGCCGGGACCCTGCCACGCCTGAACCGCACCAGCGACGAAACGACACGCGCTGCGCGGCAGGTCAATCGCGCCGTCAACGCAGTCAGCGACAACCCGCAGTCGCTGATCTTCGGCAACGGCTCCATACCGCCAGGCCCCGGCGAAGCCGGTTTTTCCGCCGTGAAAGGCAAGCCATGAAACCGACGCGATCCTTCGCAACCCGCCATTCCCGACTGTGGCTGCTCTCTGTATGCCTGTTGCTCGGCGCGTGCAGCGTGTTCGACAAACCGGTGCGCGCGGTCGTGTATGACTTCGGGCCCGGCGCACGCGCCAATCCGGTGGCCAGCGTGGCGAGCGGGCAGGAGGCGGTGGCGATCGGCGATGTCGATGCGGCACGTGCGCTGGACAGTACCGCCATGTTGTACCGGTTGGCCTACGCCGACGCGCAACAATTGCAGCCGTATGGGCAGGCGCGCTGGAGCATGCCGTTCAGCCAGGTGTTCGATGCACCCGACACCAGTGTGGGCCTGGTGCGCGTGCATGCCACCGTGGTGCAGCCCGATGGTGCTGGCGGGCGGTTGCTGGCGCAGCGTCGTTTTGTGGCGCAGCGTCCGGCGCCCAGTGCGGATGCAGCCGGCGGTGTGCGCGCATTGACGGTTGCCTCGGACCAATTGGTGACGGATATCCTGTCATGGTTGAACACGCTGCGTTGAGCTTGCTGGCTCAGGCGGAGTTGCAGCTGCGCGCGGATTTCGAGCGCGCCGGCCTGCGTCTCGAGGGGGTCTGTGAAGACCTGTCCAACCTGGGCGAGCACTGGCGCCAGACGGCGGCCCTGCTGGAAGACCTGACACCCGATGAGGCCGACACGCTGGGCAAATTGATGCCGACCGTGCGCGCGCGTCCGGGCCAGGTCCTGATCAAGCAAGGTGAGCTTGGCGATTGGATGCTGCTGCTGCTCGAAGGCACGGTGGACGTCGTCAAACGCTCCGAGCAGACGGGTGAGTCGTCGCGGCTGGCGGTGGTCAAGGAGGGTGCGTCGATCGGCGAGATGTCGATGCTCGATTCAGCGCCGCGGTATGCGAGCTGCATTGCGATCGAGCATGTGCGCGCCGGCGTGTTGATGCGCGCCACCATCGCCGATCTGATCCAGTCGCATCCTGCGATCGGCGCCAAGATTCTGGTCAAACTCACCCAGTTGCTGGCCCAACGCCTGCGCAATACCAGCAATCGTCTGGTCAAGGTGCTGCAGCACCAGGAACCCGACTACACGCCGGACTGAAGTGGTGTCGATGGCGCCCTTGGACGCGGTACCGGCAAACAACTTCCGCCGCACGCAGCCTGGCGCGGGATTGCAGCGCGAACGATACACGCGCCGCTTGACCGATGTATGCTGCATCCGAAACACGCGAATGGGCAGCGGCCCGACGGATCGATCGCCTGCTGCGCCGCAGGGCGTCTGGGCCGATCAGGACCATGTGCGATGCGCGGCATTGGCTGAGCGCACATGACTGAACTACAAACCAGGGAGTACGCACACCATGTCGGAGACCGTTTTTCTTGAAGCCGCCGATGGATTCAACTGCCCCTGTTATGTCGCGCGGCCCGCCCAGGCTGCCCGTGGCGCCGTGGTGGTGGTGCAGGAAATCTTCGGCGTCAACAGCCACATCCGGTCCGTCGCCGATGACTTTGCGCAGCAAGGTTACCTGGCACTGGCGCCAGCATTGTTCCACCGACTGCGCAGCGACGTCGAACTCGGCTACGCCGCCGCCGATGTGGAACAGGGGCGTACGCTCAAGGCAGCTGCCGAAGCGCTGCCTGCGCCTGGCGTGTTGGCCGATGTCGCTGCTGCGGTGGCTTATGCTGCGGCCCATGGAGGCGGCAAGGTCGGCATCGTGGGGTATTGCTGGGGCGGCTTGCTGGTCTGGCGCAGCGCCTGCACGGTGCCCGGCCTGGACGCCGCCGTGGCCTATTACGGTGGCGGCATGACGGGCGCTTCAGAGGTCGCGCGGCATCCGCGGTGCCCGGTGATGTGCCATTTCGGCGAGAAGGACCACGCGATTCCGATCGAAGGTGTGCACGCGTTTGCCAAGGCGCAGCCCGCGGCCGAGGTGCATCTCTATCCGGCGCAGCATGGTTTCAACTGTGACCAGCGCGCGTCTTTTGACGCTCCCTCGGCAGCGTTGGCGCGTCAGCGCACGCTGGACTTCTTTGCGCGCCATCTGGCCTGAGCGGGTGCATCAATGCGACAGCTTCATTATTTCCCGGGCAACGCCAGCATGGCGCCCCATATCCTGCTCGAAGAGATCGGTGCGCCATTCGAACTGGTGCTGGTGGACCGGGACAATGATGCGCACAAGTCACCCGAATACCTGCAGCTCAATCCCAACGGACTGATTCCGGTGTTTGTCGATGGCCCGCTGGTTTTGTACGAGTCGGCGGCGATCTGCCTGCATCTGTGTGACAACGCACCGATGGCCCGACTGTTGCCGCCGGTGGGCTCGACGGCGCGGGCCCATGGCTACAAATGGCTGATCTGGTTGACCAACACCGTGCAATCAGCGCTGCTGAGTTATTTTTATCCGGAGCGCTGGATGAACCCGGGCAACATCGACGGGGCTGCCGAACTCAAGGCGCATGCCCAGGAGCGGGTTGGCGTGTTGCTCGACCAAGTCGATGCCGAGTTGGCGCGCCACGGCGGACCGTGGTTGCTGGGCGACGACTATTCGGCGGCTGATGCCTATTGCCTGATGCTGTCCCGCTGGACGCGCAATTTTTCGGCCGCCCCGGCGCGGGAGCGGCCGCATCTGGGCCCACACATGGCGCGGATGCTGGAGCGCCCCGCCGTGCAGCGCGTCTTTGCCAGCGAACGCCTGGTTGTGACCGACATCTGACGCTGGCGGCTGCGGCAATCACACCGGCTTTGCGGCAGCAAGGCCGGCATGGCAATGCGCACGCATCCGGACACATTGTTTATCCTGTCCACTGGACGTGCGCAGTACGATACGGTGCGCGGCAATCTTGTCCGATATTGGAACCACATATGTTATTTCGCAACTTCTGCATGACGCTGATGCTGGCCGTGGCTGGTTTGTTGCCGTTGTCCGGCGCGCAAGCCCAGAGCGCCGCACCTGTGATACGTAGTTTTGCGGTCGATCAGGTGGCCGAACTTGCACCGGGCACAGAGCTGATCTTCCGCGTCAACGCCAGTCCTGGCGGCAGCCTGCAACTGGACATCGACGGCGTTGCGACTGCGCTGGGCCTGTCCGAGACCAGTGCGGGCATGTACGCCGGGGCCTATACGATCAGCATCCGCGACAAGATCCGGCCCGACAGCCGGGTGCTCGCAACCCTGACGCTTGATGGTCGCCAGACCAGCGCGGCGCTGGGCCAGACCCTGTTGACCGAAGCGGCTCACGCCAAAGCCACGGCAGTGGCGCATCCGCAACCCCAGCTGACGCGCATCGAGACCCGCAATACCGGCGCACTCACCGGTGGCAATGAGCTCAGCTTCTTCGTCCAGGGCACGGCTGGTGGTTCCGCTCAGGTGTCGCTCGACGATGGCAAGACCATGATCCCGTTGGTCGAGGAGCGTGGCGGACGCTACAGGGGTCGTTACACCATCAAGACGCGTGATCAGTTCAACGACACCACACAGGCGCTGTTTTCCCTGACCATTGCCGACAAAACGACCCGTGCCGCCAAATCGCTGGCCAGTGGTTCGATCGTACCGGTGGCACTGATCGAACCGGTTCCCGTGGCGTGTGTGGCCTGTGGCGTGGTGGTGTCTGTGAACAAGGTCAAGGCCAAGGGCAAACCCAACTACCTCGGCGCGATTACCGGTGGTGTTGCCGGCGCCGCGCTGGGCAATCAGGTCGGCAAGGGCGATGGCAAGACACTGGCCACGGTGCTCGGTGTTGTGGGTGGTGCGGTGGCCGGTCGCGAAATCGAGAAGCAGGTGCGTTCCGACACCCATTACGATGTGACCGTGCGCCTTGATGATGGTAGCAGCCGCACCGTCAGCTACCCGTCGAATCCTGGCTTTGCTGTCGGCGCCAAGGTGCGCTTCGAGGGCGATCAGCTGCAGGTACGCGACTGAGCGGCGCCGCCGATAGGGCGCGTGCGGCTGGTTGTTGTTGTGCCAGGCCGACAACCCCGGCTGCGTAAGGGTCAGACGCGCTGCAAAAGCCGCGCGGCGTCGATGGCAAAGTAGGTCAGGATGCCATCGGCGCCGGCCCGCTTGAAGGCCAGCAGGCTCTCCAGCATCACCGCATCGTGGTCGAGCCATCCGTTCTGCGCGGCAGCCTTGAGCATCGCGTATTCGCCGCTGACCTGGTAGGCGAACGTGGGCACGCGGAATGTGTCCTTGACCCTGCGCACCACGTCGAGGTAGGGCATGCCGGGCTTGACCATCACCATGTCCGCACCTTCGGCGATGTCCATGGCGACCTCGCGCAAGGCCTCATCGGTGTTGCCCGGGTCCATCTGGTAGACCTTCTTGTTGCTCTTGCCCAGGCTGGCGGCCGACCCGACCGCGTCACGGAAAGGCCCGTAGAACGCGCTGGCGTATTTGGCGCTGTAGGCCATGATCCGGGTATGGATGTAGCCGCCTGCTTCCAGCGCCTGACGGATCGCGCCAATACGGCCATCCATCATGTCGCTCGGCGCCACGATGTCGACGCCGGCTTTTGCCTGAGTGAGGGCTTGTCGGACCAGAATCTCGACCGTCTCTTCATTCAGGATGTAACTATTGGCGGCGGGGTCGGGGTCCAGCACCCCATCCTGCCCGTGGCTGGTGTAGGGGTCGAGCGCCACGTCGGTCATGATGCCCAGATCGGGGAATTGCTGCTTCAACGTCGCGACGACGCGCGGAATAAGCCCATCGGGATTGAATGCTTCGCGCCCGTCTGGCGTCTTCAGAGCCGGATCAATGGCCGGGAACAGCGCCATGACTGGAATGCCCAGCGTCACACATTGCCTGACCACTGGCAACAGCAGGTCCAGGCTGAGCCGTTCCACACCCGGCATGGAATCGACGGCCTCGCGCCGCTGCACGCCGTCAACGACGAATACCGGGTAGATCAGGTCATTGGGCTTGACGGCATGTTCGCGCACCAGGTCGCGCGTGAAACTGTCGCGGCGCAAGCGGCGTGGGCGACCAAGGGGGTAAGGGGCAAAGGGTGTCATGGGCAAAATTGTGCACTAATGTGAGCGCTGACCCGGCGATGTCAGTGGTTTCGCCCCCACGTCGGCGACTGGCGTGTGGTTAGCGACAAACATGTGTCGTTGTTGCGACACACTTGTAACCAAACTATTGAGTCGGACGCATAAGTTTGCTAGATTCCGATTGGGCGGTTCGCCGTCCCCCGCTTTTCCTCCCTGAGCGGGGCCTTGATGTGTGACAGCAAAAAAGGCTTGAACCCCCAGCCTTCGGGCTAGGGGTTTTTTTTGACCCTAAACTGCATCAATGCTCTGGCTCAAGTCCTTGCACATCGTTTTTGTCGCCAGCTGGTTTGCCGGCCTTTTCTACCTGCCCAGGATTTTCGTCAACCTCGCCATGGTGGAGCCTGGATCGATCGCCGAGCGAGACCGCCTGCTGTTGATGGCCGGCAAGCTGTTGCGATTCACCCGGCTCCTGTGCTGGCCCGCGTTGGGTTTTGGCATCTGGTTGCTGGTGCTGCTGTGGTCTGTGCCTGGTTTCGGCCAGGGGCCCGGCAACGGCTGGTTGTGGGCCAAGCTGGCCATCGTGCTGATGGCCGTGGTTTACCAGGAGAAGTGTGGCCATTTGCTGCGCGGTTTCGCCGAGATGCGTGAACGCCGTGGTCATGTCTGGTTCCGGTGGTTCAATGAGTTGCCGGTGTTGATGCTGCTTGCCGCCGTGGTCCTCGTGGTGGTCAAGCCGTTCTGACGCCGCACCGGCGATGCAGAAGACCTCTGCCTGGCCGCTGGCGCTCAGCTACATCGTACTGATCGTTTATGCCAGCCTGTACCCGTTCTCGGATTGGCGAGACCAGGGTGTTGCGCCCTGGTCCTTCCTGATCGCGCCGTGGCCGCGGTACTGGACTGGTTTCGACGTCGCCATCAATATCCTGGGCTACATGCCGGTTGGTTTTTTCCTGGCACTGGCAGCGTGCCGTACCGGTCGGGGGCGTCATGCGGTGGTGCGCGCCACATTGGTGTGCCTGGTGTTGTCGATGTGCATGGAAACCGTGCAGATTTATCTGCCGGCCCGTGTCACATCGAATGTGGACTTCGGGCTGAACGTGTTGGGTGGCTGGATCGGCGCCTTGTCTGCGACGTTTCTCGAGCGGCTCGGCGTGCTGGCGCGTTGGGGTCGCTTCCGGGCGCGCTGGTTCGTCGCGGAGTCGCGCGATGCGCTGGTATTACTCGCCTTGTGGCCTGTGTCGTTGTTGTTTCCATTGGCCGTCCCTTTGGGCCTGGGGCAGATTCTGGCCCGCGTAGAGGCTGCCATGGAGCAGGTGCTGGGCGACACGTCGTGGTTGCCACGATTGCCGTTGCGAGAACTGGAGCCACAACTGCTGGCGCCACAGGTCGAGTTTGCCTGTGTGCTTCTCGGGCTGCTGATTCCGTGTCTGCTGGGATATTGCATCATCCGGCGGGCCACGCGCCGGGTGGTCTTCGCACTGACCACGCTGGCAATCGCGGTGGCAGTGACCAGTTTGTCCGCGGCACTGACCTTTGGACCCCAACACGCCTGGGAATGGGTGCATCCGCCGGTGCTGGCTGGGCTGTTGGCCGGCCTTGCGCTGGCGCTGGCACTCGTACGCGCACCGCATCGCCTTGGCGCGGCATTGGCTCTGCTGGCGATGGGCCTGTTCCTGGGCTTGCTCAATCAGGCGCCGGCCGATCCGTATTTCATGCACAACCTGCAGACCTGGGAGCAAGGCAGGTTCATCCGGTTCCATGGCCTCATCCAGTGGCTGGGCTGGTTTTGGCCTTATGCGACTGTGGTGTATCTGCTCCAGCATGTCTGGCGTGAGCACCGGGAAAACTAGAATTCCCGTATGTCCGACCCAGTCCCAGCAGCACAACCTGCGCCAACTTCCTATTACGAGCGGCACATTTTCTTTTGTCTGAACGAGCGCAAGAATGGTGAGGCCTGTTGCGCCCAACATGGGGCCCAGGCTGCATTCGACCGCTGCAAGCAGCAGGTCAAGGCCTTGGGTCTGGCTGGTCCGGGCCGGGTGCGGGTCAACAAGTCGGGTTGCCTGGATCGTTGTGCCGCCGGCCCGGTCGCCGTGGTTTATCCGGAGGCGGTCTGGTACACCTACGTGGATGCGGAGGACATCGACGAAATTGTCGAATCGCACCTCAAGAATGGGCAGGTGGTCGAGCGGTTGTTGATACCTCCGCACCTCGGGCGCTGATCTGCGCGCTTGCCTGGTGTTTGTGCGCGTGGCGCAGGCTGCGTGCGCCTTCACCCTGTCCCGAGGCAGCGCAGTTGTTTCCGCATGAAACGTGTCGGGAGCAACACATATTTTGGAGGACAATCACCGCGGCCGGTGGTGGTTCTGATTAGCTCGGTGCGCAATTCCTCCATATCCGGTCGCCAATCGTGCGGGCTGTTGTCGGGCCGTTCCCGACGAATGGCCGGTATTCGACCTATCCCCAAAACATCCCATGAAGACCCTGATATTTGCCCTCGCATTCGCGATGTCCCTGGCTGTAAGTGCCCAGACGCCGCAACCCCCGGAGATCGCTGCCCGTGCGTACGTGCTGATGGACCTCAGCTCAGGCCAGGTGCTGGCGGAAAAGGACGCCCAGGCCACAGTGGAACCCGCCTCTTTGACCAAACTGATGACGGCCTACCTGGTGTTCGATGCGCTGCGAAACAAGAAAATCAGCCTGACCCAGACCTTTCCGGTCAGTGTGCGCGCCTGGAAGACGCCGGGTTCGCGCATGTTCATCGATCCCAAGATGCATGTTCCGGTCGACGATCTGATCAAGGGCATGATCGTGCAATCGGGCAACGATGCAACTGTCGCCCTGGCCGAGGGCGTGAGTGGATCCGTCGAGCAGTTTGTCGCGCTGATGAACCAACAGGCCAAGGCGATGGGCCTGAACGACACCACTTACCGCAATCCGGACGGGTTGACCGAGGCCGGTCACACGACTACAGCGCACGACCTGGCGATCCTGTCGACCCGGCTGATGCAGGACTTTCCCGAGTACGCCGGTTATCACTCGATGAAGACGTACCGCTATCCCGGTACGCCGGCGAGCAACGACAGAAACCGCAACCTGTTGTTGTTCCGTGATCCGTCAGTTGACGGGCTCAAGACGGGCCATACCCAAGCCGCCGGCTATTGCATGGTGGTTACCGCCAAGCGAAATTTCCCCAACCTCGTGCAGGCCGGCGCGCCGGCCGGCAGCGCGCAAGCCACTGGTGCAAGGCGGATGTTGTCGGTGTTGCTGGGCGCGGCCAGTGAGAACGCCCGGGCCAACGAGTCGCAGAAACTGATCAATTGGGGTTACACCGCGTTCGAGGCGGTCAAGTTGTTCGACGCCAACCAGCCCGTCGTCACACCTGCTGTGTGGAAGGGCACCGAGTCCACTGTCAAGCTCGGGCGTACGCAACCGGTCATCGTCACGGTTCCGTCGGGCACAAGCAACAAGATCACGACCGAAATCGTCCGTCCGGACCCGCTGGTGGCGCCGTTCACGAAAGGCCAGAACGTGGGCACACTGAAGATTCTGGCCGGCGGCCAGGTGGTGTCGGAACTGCCTTTGGTAGCGCTGGACGATGTGCCACAGGCGGGTGTCCTGGGCCGCGCCTGGGATTCGATCCGGCTCTGGATCAAGTGACCCAAGACCACTGAGCGCCCAGTCGTGGCGAGGCCAGGTCTGGCGCCATGCAGCTTGCCAGCGCCTGCTGTCAACGCCTGCTTGCGAGGCCCCAAGTCCGCTGATATACTCGTAGGCTTTTCGGAATTTTCCGAGGGGATCACGTTTTCCCATCGCAATTTACAACGTTTAGGGACGTTCAACCGCAGACGCCATCGGGCATACCGACGGTGTCCGCCAACAGGAGGCTTTGGTGCCAACCATTAACCAGCTAGTCCGTCAGGGGCGCAAGGTCGAAAAGATCAAGTCCAAGAGCCCTGCGATGGAAAATTCTCCGCAGCGCCGAGGCGTCTGCACCCGCGTCTACACCACGACCCCGAAAAAGCCGAACTCGGCTCTGCGCAAGGTCGCCAAGGTGCGTCTGACCAACGGTTTCGAGGTCATTTCCTATATCGGTGGCGAAGGCCACAACCTGCAGGAGCACTCGGTGGTGCTGGTGCGCGGCGGCCGGGTCAAGGACCTGCCCGGGCGGTTCGCTTGACCTGCAAGGCGTCAAGGATCGCAAGCAGTCGCGCTCGAAATACGGCGCGAAGCGTCCGAAGAAGGCCTGATCCGCCTGCATCAGTGGTGGGCCATTGCGGTTCGCACGCCCGGAAAGCGTTGAATTTCCTGTTGTCGGTGTCTGGTATCTGCCCTGGCTGGTGGTGCCGGACGAAGTGGCCCGAACCCCGGAATTGTCCGGATGGGTCGAGTAAGTGGGAGTTTCTATGGCTCCCGCGGCGTCTGCAAGGACGCCAACTGAAGCAAAGAGGTGAAAAATGCCACGTCGTCGCGAAGTCCCTAAACGTGAAATCCTGCCGGACCCGAAATTCGGCAATGTCGAGTTGTCCAAATTCATGAACGTGATCATGGAGGGTGGCAAGAAAGCGGTCGCCGAGCGCATCATTTATGGCGCCCTCGAGCAGATCGAGAAGAAAAATCCGGGCAAGGATCCGGTTGAAGCCTTCACCATGGCGATCAACAACGTCAAGCCCATGGTCGAGGTCAAGTCGCGTCGTGTCGGTGGCGCGAACTACCAGGTGCCTGTCGAGGTGCGTCCCATCCGCCGGCTGGCCTTGTCCATGCGCTGGATCAAGGAGGCAGCCCGCAAGCGTGGCGAGAAGTCCATGGCCATGCGCCTGGCCAACGAGTTGATGGAGGCCACCGAAGGCCGTGGTGGTGCCATGAAAAAGCGTGACGAAGTTCACCGCATGGCCGAGGCTAACAAGGCCTTCTCACACTTCCGCTTCTAAGCGATTCCCTGGCTCGGGCGCATCCGGCCGATCGGCTGGATGGTGCGGCGGTAACGATGGTTCCAGGATCGGTTCCATACGATATTGCAGGCCGCGCCCGCAAAACCTTGCCGTTGCTGCCCTGGCCCGAATGGCAGCCCGTGCAAGGTGGCTCTTTTTTCACATATCGGCCAACGAAGGATTGATCATGGCTCGCGTTACTCCCATTGAACGCTATCGCAACATAGGTATCTCGGCGCACATCGACGCCGGGAAGACAACCACCACCGAGCGTATTCTTTTCTATACCGGTGTGAACCACAAGCTCGGCGAAGTGCACGACGGCGCGGCCACCATGGACTGGATGGAGCAGGAGCAAGAGCGCGGCATCACGATCACTTCGGCTGCCACCACGTGTTTCTGGCGTGGCATGGACGCATCCTTGCCCGAGCACCGCATCAACATCATCGACACCCCCGGCCACGTCGACTTCACGATCGAGGTCGAGCGTTCCATGCGCGTGCTCGATGGCGCCTGCATGGTGTATTGCGCTGTTGGAGGTGTGCAGCCCCAGTCCGAGACGGTCTGGCGCCAGGCCAACAAGTACAAGGTCCCGCGGCTGGCGTTTGTCAACAAGATGGACCGCACCGGCGCGAACTTCTTCAAGGTGCATGACCAGATGCGCCTGCGCCTGAAGGCCAATCCGATCCCGATGGTGATCCCGATCGGCGCCGAGGAGCACTTCAAAGGCGTGGTTGACCTGATCAAGATGCGCGCCATCCTCTGGGATGAAGCCAGTCAGGGCATGAAGTTCGAATACCAGCCAATTCCCGCCGATTTGCTTGAGACCGCCAAGATTTGGCGCGAGAAGATGCTCGAGGCCGCGGCCGAGGCGTCCGAAGAATTGATGAACAAATACCTCGAAGAGGGTGACCTGTCCGAGGACGACATCAAGGCCGGCATACGTATCCGTACTATCGCCAGTGAAATTCAGCCGATGTACTGTGGCAGTGCGTTCAAGAACAAAGGCGTGCAGCGCATGTTAGATGCGGTGATTGAATTCATGCCTTCGCCAATCGATATTCCTCCGGTGGGCGGTGTCGACGATGACGACAAACCCGTGACCCGCAGGGCCGACGACAACGAGAAGTTCTCGGCGCTCGCTTTCAAGCTCATGACTGACCCGTTTGTCGGTCAGTTGACCTTCGTGCGTGTCTATTCCGGCGTGCTGACCAAGGGCGACAGCGTCTACAACCCGATTCGCGGCAAGAAGGAGCGTATCGGACGTATCGTGCAGATGCACGCGAACAATCGCGCAGAGGTCAGTGAGCTCCGGGCCGGCGATATCGCTGCGTGTGTGGGTCTGAAAGAGGTCACCACGGGCGAGACCTTGTGCGACCCCTCGGCAATCGTGCTGCTTGAGCGCATGGTATTCCCCGAGCCGGTGATCACTCAGGCTGTCGAGCCGAAAACCAAGGCCGACCAGGAGAAGATGGGCATTGCCCTGCAGCGCCTGGCGCAAGAGGATCCATCCTTCCGTGTCAAGACCGACGAAGAGTCCGGCCAGACGCTGATCGCCGGCATGGGCGAATTGCACCTCGAGATCATCGTCGACCGCATGCGGCGCGAGTTTGGCGTTGAGGCCAACGTTGGCAAGCCGCAGGTGGCATACCGTGAGACGATCCGCAAGACCGTCGATGAGGCCGAAGGCAAATTCGTGCGTCAGTCGGGCGGCAAGGGGCAGTACGGCCACGTTGTGCTCAAGATCGAGCCCAACGAAGCGGGTAAGGGCTTCGAGTTTGTCGATGCCATCAAGGGGGGCGTGGTGCCGCGCGAGTACATTCCGGCGGTCGAGAAGGGTGTCGTGGAGGCACTCAATGCAGGTGTGCTGGCGGGCTATCCGGTGGTCGACGTCAAGGTGACGCTGCATTTCGGTTCTTACCACGACGTCGACTCGAACGAGAACGCCTTCAAGATGGCGGCGATCTTCGGTTTCAAGGATGGTTGCCGCAAGGCCAATCCGGTGATTCTGGAGCCGATGATGGCAGTCGAGGTGGAGACGCCGGAAGACTACGCCGGCAACATCATGGGCGACCTGGCGTCCCGCCGTGGCATGGTCCAGGGCATGGAAGACATGGTCGGCGGTGGCAAGGCGATCAAGGCCGAGGTGCCGCTGTCCGAGATGTTCGGTTATTCCACGACGCTGCGCTCCATGTCGCAGGGCCGAGCGACCTACACGATGGAGTTCAAGCATTACTCCGAGGCACCGCGCAACGTGTCGGAAGCCATCATGGCTGCGCGCGCCAAATAAATCGAGGTAATTCGGGATCGGGCCTGTTCCACAGGAGCGGGCC
>CAJDWR010000035.1_pt1 | contig 27232 bp, 26 predicted proteins | sample 7391651 | NCBI WGS metagenome assembly CAJDWR01 (sample SAMEA7055720, study PRJEB34461) | soil metagenome | biome: terrestrial ecosystem; feature: Peninsula; material: soil | place: Antarctica | collected 2016
AGGCCACCGGTGGCTTGCTGGATCCGGTCGATCGCCTCGATCCGGCGGACAAAATTGCGCCGCCGCTCACGCAACTGCGCGTCGAGTTGTGCGGCAGCCGTCTTGCTCCACAACTCCACTTCGCCCAGGGCAGTCTCATGGATGGTCCGCAGACGGGTAGCCAAGGCACGCACCAGGCGATCAGCGAACTCGGCCTGCGCCAGTCGGAAAATGTTGGTGACACCCAGGTACTGCAGGTGGCCGCGCTCTACCATGTCAAGGTCCTGCACGAAGCTGGACAGCTGCGGAACCGGCGGTGCCTGCAAGGAAAAACCATGTTCACCATTGAGCTGGCGAAAGGTCGCAGCGAGCATCGACTGAATCTCTGCGACCAAGGCCTGCACACGTTTGAAGACTGCGCGCAGGCGGTCGAAAGTCTCGGCATACGCCTTCTTGACACCGAACTTCACGCCCTTCTGGTGCAAAGCTGCATTGAGCTGTGCCATCTCCGTCTTGAGCGCACTGCCGCTCAAGCTGTCAAACACCTCGCGCAACAGCTTCAGGTGCACCGATCGGACTGCGTGAATCTTGGCGCCACTGAGGTCGAACTCCGACTGCTCCTGGGCAATACGCGCACGCATGTGTTTGATCACCGTCGCGTTCTTGCCCTGCAAACCCCTGAGTTCCATCATCTGCTCAGCCAGATCCCGGCGCCGGATATTGATCACCCTTCCCGTCTCCTGACGCAGACTGGAGATGCCAACGGCCACCGCCGACCCCAGGATTTCCTGGCGCTGGCCCATGATGCCCTGTGCCAGGGCTTCCTCCAGCTGGGGCAGGCAGCTGGCGGCCAGCAATTGCGCGTCGTCGGTCACCTTGGCCACCAGGCCCTTGTGGGCTGACATCGGAATCACCTGGCTCAGGGCAATTCCCAGGATTTCGGCCGTCGAAGCACGCTGTCGATCGATCTGCGCCTGAACTTGTCCGGGTGAGCTCAATGCGTCCCACAAAGTGTCGATCTTGTTGAGCACGACCAGACGCAAATCCGTTCCTTCGGGGTCCACCGCAAGGTGCTCGCGCCAGATCGTCATGTCGGACTTGGTCACCCCGGTATCGGCAGCCAGGATGAATACCACCGCCTGTGCCTGCGGCAGCAAGCTGACGGTCAATTCCGGTTCGGCGCCAATCGCGTTCAATCCCGGGGTGTCCAGGATCACCAGTCCCTGCTTGAGCAAAGGATGGGCAATATTGATCAGCGCATGGCGCCACCGCGGCACTTCGACCATGCCTTGCGCATCGACAAGCGGGTTGTCTTCCGGCGCCTGGCTGTGCCAGAAACCCAATGCCTGGGCGTCCTCACGGCTCACACGCCTGGTTTCGGCCACCATTTCCAGGGCGGCAGCGAGCTGCTGCGGATCGTTCACATCAAGGTCGACCCGGGTCCATTTTTCGGGGACCATGCGCCATTCCATCAGCGCCTGCGGTTGCAACCGCGATTCGATCGGCAACAGGCGCAGGCAGGGCGGCACCTCGGCGTCGTAGCCCATCTCGGTCGGGCACATCGTCGTGCGGCCGGCGCTGGCAGGCATGATGCGCCGACCATAACCGGCGAAAAACACGGCGTTGATCAATTCGGACTTGCCGCGCGAGAACTCGCCGACAAACGCCACCATCACCTTGTCGGCTCGCACCTGGACTTCGAGCCGGCGCAGACGCTCTTCCACACCTGCGTCAAGCAGATCATGGTCCTTCATCCACTCGGCAAGCAGTTTGAGACGCAACCCGAACTCACGACGCCACGCGCCATGCTGGTCAAACTGCTCGTTAAATGATGTAGCCAAGGTGATCCCCCCAACTTTCAATATAGCATCGCCCAGACCATTCACCGTCAAAATCGTTGGCAGATGTGGCAGAAATAAGTCGAGCGTTGCCCTTGCCGGATCAACGAGATCGCAGCCCCACAGGTCCGGCAGGGCTGCCCGGCGCGGCCGTAGACGGCCGCCTCCAGCTGAAAGTGCCCCACATCGCCGCTCGCGCTGGAGAAATCGCGCAAGGTGCTCCCGCCGCGCTGCACAGCACGTGCCAGCACCTCCCGGATGGCCGCGTGCAGACGCGCGGCACGTACCCGGCCAAGGCGGCTGGCACGCACCGTCGGGCGGATGCCTGCCAGAAACAATGCCTCACAGGCATAGATGTTGCCGACGCCGACCACCAGATCGCCTGCCAGCAAGACTTGTTTGATGGCACTGCGCCGCAACGAGAGTCCGCGTGCGAACAGGGCAACATCAAACTGGTCGGACAACGGCTCCATGCCCAGCCGACCCAGCAGTTTGCGCGCAACCGGCGCATCCTCGTCCGAGGCAAAAACGACCGCGCCAAACCGCCGCGGATCATGCAATCGCAGCCTCCCGCGACTGGTCAGCAGCTCGAAATGGTCATGCGGCCCGCGCTCCGGCAACTGTTCACCAAACACCAGACTGCCCGACATGCCCAGATGGACCAGCAGCAGCCCGTGCGAGAGATCGAGCAAAAGGTACTTGCCGCGTCGGCGCACTTGCAGCACGGTGCGCCCTTGCAGTTCAACAGGATCGCAACCCATCGGCCAGCGCAGCGGTTTTCCAAGCCAGGCCATCTGCACGACAGCGCCCTCTATCCGGGCGGCAAAACTCTGTCGCGTGACCTCGACTTCGGGCAATTCAGGCATGGGTATATCCGTGGGTGACGCACACATCACGTGGCGCGTTGGATTATTATGGATTGATGATCCTCTTCAAACGCAGTGGTGTGCTCGTCGTGTTGGCGGCCATGCTCGTCATGCCTCCGGCCGTGGCGCAAAAAGCAGCCGCACCGACGGCTGTCGAACCGTACTCGGGGCTGACGGCCGAGCTGTTTTACCAGTTGTTGCTTGGCGAACTCAACGCGATCGGTGGCGAGCCTGGGGTCGGCTTCTCCATCATCCTGGACGCAGCACGCAAGACCGGCGACACGCGTCTGTTCAAACGTGCGACCGAAATCGCGCTGCGCAGCCACTCCGGAGAGTCAGCGCTGCAAGCCGCGCGCGCATGGCGTACCGCGCTGCCGCAGTCGCGCGAGGCCAACCGCTACCTGCTCCAGATCCTGGTCGGTCTCAACCGGCTTTCAGATGCGCTGGATCCACTCAAACGCGAGCTGGCGCTGGCACCGGCGGCAGAACGCGAAGCGGCCATCAACAACATTCCGAATTATTTTGCGCGTGCCACCGACAAGACCATGGCCATCAGCATCGTCGAGCAGGCGTTGGCGAACGTCCTTGACGATGCGACACTGGGCCCGGCAGCCTGGACCACGATCGGCCGCCTGCGCGCGGCGGCAAAAGACACTCCAGGCGCCCTGGACGCGGCACTGCGCGGCCAGGCACTGGCACCGGGTGCCGATGGTCCGGCAATCCTGGCCCTGGGACTGTTCGCTTCCGGAACTGACGAAGCAGAACCCCTCGTGTTGCGTTACCTGGATAACAACCCGCGCTTCGAAGTGCGCATGGACTACGCCACCGCCCTGCTGGGACGCCAGCGTTATGCGGAATCGGCAAAACAGCTGGACGAAGTCACGCGCGAACAGCCGCAATACACACGCGCCTGGCTCATCAAGGGAACACTGGAGCAGCAAAACCACCAATTGGACCAGGCGCAGGCCTCGTTGCTGCGTTTCGTCGAATTGCAGACTCAGAACCGATCTGCCTCTGACGCCACCGAAACAGATCAGTTGCTGACCCAGGCTTATCTGCGCCTGGCCGAGGTCGCGGAGCAGAAAAAAGACTACGCGGCAGCCCAGGACTGGCTCGGGCGCATCGACAACGCACAGGATATGGTCAGTGTGCAAAGCCGCCGTGCGGCCATCCTGGCACACCAGGGCAAGCTGGATGAAGCCCGTGCCCTGATTCACGCCTTGCCTGAATCGACCCCGGCTGATGCACGCATGAAAATCAGCGCAGAGGTTCAGATCCTGCGTGACAACAAACAATATCAGCTGGCCTACGATGTGCTGGTGGGCGCCGTGGCAGCCGATCCCCAGGACCTGGACTTCCAGTACGACCTGGCCATGATCGCCGAAAAATTGGATCGGTTCGACGAGACGGAGCGCATATTGCGCCAGATCATCGCCACCAAGCCCGACTACCACCATGCGTACAACGCGCTGGGTTATTCGCTGGCGGATCGCAATCTGCGGCTCCCGGAAGCACGAGAACTGATCCTCAAGGCGCTCACATTCGCACCGAATGACCCTTTCATTTCCGACAGCCTGGCCTGGGTCGAATACCGCAGCGGCAACGACGCCGAGGCATTGCGGATACTGAAGAAGGCTTTTGCCGACAAGCCCGACGCAGAAATCGCCGCACATCTGGGCGAAGTCATGTGGGTCATGGGGCAAAAGGATGCAGCCATGGCGGTTTGGCGCGACGGTCTGGGCATCAATCCCGACAACGAGACGCTGCGCGAGACAATCAAACGTTTTCACGTGAACCTGTGACGGATCTTGGGCGCAGGCGATGGTTGGCCATCGCTCCGATATGGGTCCTCGCGGCGTGCGCCCAGTTGCCACGGTCGCCGACAGTTTCACCCGTCGAACGCGACCAGTGGAGCGGCCGGCTCGCCTTGCGGATCTCCACCGAACCGGTGCAATCCTTTTTTGCCGCATTCGATCTGCGCGGCAATGCGCGGTCCGGAGAATTGTCCTTGTACTCGCCCCTGGGTTCGACCATTGCGCGCATGCAATGGGCACCGGGCCTGGCGCAGCTCAACTGGAATGGCCAGCAACGCAATTTCGACTCGATCGGAGCGCTGACGCAGGAAGTCACCGGGACCGAATTGCCGATCACCAGCCTGTTCTCCTGGCTCGCTGGACAGGACAGCCAGGCCGACGGCTGGTCAGCGGATCTGGTCCACCTGGGGGACGGCAAGCTGGTAGCCGAACGTACCCATCCAGGCCCGGCCGTGACGATGCGCCTGGTGCTGGATTGACCCGGCACTTCGGCATGAGCATCCAGGCATGAAGACCCTGTACGACGTTCCGGCGCCGGCAAAACTCAATCTGTTCCTGCATGTCACTGGCAGGCGCGACGATGGTTACCACTTGCTGCAGTCTGCGCTGGTGTTGGTGGACTGGTGCGACACCTTGCATTTCGAACTGCGCCCGAATGGCGCAATCACCCGGGAGGATCTGCGCACCACCCTGCCCGAGGACGACCTCACGCTGCGCGCCGCACGCGCCATGCAGGCGGCCAGCGGGACAAGTTTGGGTGTCCACATCGGCGTCGATAAATCCATTCCGGCGCAGGCCGGTCTTGGGGGTGGCTCATCCGATGCAGCGTCCTGCCTGCTGGCGCTCAACCGTTTGTGGAACCTGCGCCTGCCATTGACACGATTGCTGGAGATCGGTTTGGCGCTGGGTACGGACGTCCCATTTTTCTTGTCAGGGCACAACGCCTGGGTGGAGGGCATCGGCGAGAAGCTCACCCCGCTGGCGATCGATCCGGCCGCTTTTCTTGTGGTAAAACCGCCCGACGGTTTGCCGACCCAGTCGATTTTTTCGGACCCCAGCCTCAAAAGAAACACCGAGATGGCTATAATTTCAGGCTTTGCTGCAAACCCCCGGGCGTTTGGGCGCAACGACTTGCAAGCCGTTGCAACCCGACATTGCCCAGGCGTTTCCCAAGCCATGGCGTGGCTGGCGGCGCTGGGACTGGACGGCAAAATGACGGGTTCAGGCAGTGCGGTTTTTGCCTGGGCACCAGCACAGGCGGCCCTGGATCCGGCTGTTCCACAAGGAGCACCAGACAGGTTTGAGGCGCGATGGTGCAGTGGTTTGGAGGCGCATCCCCTGTTGGGATGGGCCCAAGCGATGGATTGACGGTAGGCAGTGTAGTGCTGCCTTCCTGTGTAGGGGAGTCGCCAAGACGGTTAAGGCACTGGATTTTGATTCCAGCATGCGAAGGTTCGAATCCTTCCTCCCCTGCCAAATATGATGCCCGCGCCGGTAGCGCAAGTTGCCGGCCCATACCCTGACCCAATCTCCGAGATTTTCATGCCAACCGCGACTATTCCAGAGTTCATGGTTTTCACCGGCAATGCGAATCCGCTCCTGGCGGCCGACATTGCCCACCATTTGGGCATTTCGCTCGGCGCCGCCAAGGTCGGACGATTCTCGGACGGTGAGGTCACGGTGGAGATCACGCAGTCCGTGCGCGCTCGCGACGCCTTCGTGGTGCAAAGCACCTGTGCACCGACCAACGAAAACCTGATGGAACTGCTCATCATGGTCGATGCGCTCAAGCGCGCTTCGGCCGAGCGGATCTGTGCGGTGATACCGTATTTCGGTTACGCCCGCCAGGACCGTCGCCCACGCTCGTCACGCGTGCCGATCTCGGCCAAGGTGGTGGCCAACATGCTGCAGACTGTCGGAGTGGCCCGGGTATTGACCATGGACCTGCACGCAGACCAGATTCAGGGATTCTTCGATATTCCGGTGGACAACATTTATGCCTCGCCGGTGCTGCTGGGCGACCTGCGCCAGAAGAACTACGACGATCTGATCGTCGTTTCGCCCGACGTAGGCGGTGTGGTGCGCGCACGCGCAATGGCCAAACAACTCGGCTGCGACCTTGCCATCATCGACAAACGCCGTCCGAAGGCCAATGTCAGCGAAGTGATGCATGTGATCGGCGAGATCGACGGCCGCAACTGCGTCATCATGGACGACATGATCGATACCGCCGGAACGTTGATGAAGGCGGCCGAGGTGCTCAAGGAACGTGGCGCGAAGAAGGTCTATGCGTATTGCACGCACCCGATTTTTTCAGGCCCTGCCATTGAACGTATCGCACAAGGAACGACGCTTGACGAGGTGGTTGTCACCGACACCATTCCGCTGAGCAATGCCGCCCAGGCGTGCAGAAAAATCCGCCAGTTGACCGTCGCCCCGCTGATCGCCCAAACGATCCAGCGCATCGCAACGGGTGACTCGGTGATGGGATTGTTTTCGGACCAGGAGAACCTTTTCTAAGGTCTTGCGCTGGCCGAAACATGTGGGGCTGGTATGCCGGATGACGGCGAACCAGTATTTTTAGCTGGAGTCTTGCTGGTCGCGGCGGACTCTCATTGGAGTAAATCATGAAAATTGTCGCTTTTGAGCGCGCCATGCAGGGGACGGGTGCGAGCCGCCGTCTCCGCATCACCGGTCGCACACCGGGCATCGTCTACGGTGGTGACGGGGAACCGACACCGATCGAACTGGACCACAATGCTTTGTGGCATGCCATCAAGAAGGAAGCGTTCCACTCGTCCATCCTGGACATGGAAATCGGTGGCGCCACGACCAAGGTGTTGTTGCGTGACCTGCAGATGCATCCGTTCAAGCAACTGATCCTGCACGCTGATTTCCAGCGTGTCGTTGCTCGTACCAAACTGCACGTCAAGGTGCCGCTGCACTATGTCGGCGAAGAAGAATCCACCGCCGTCAAACTCGACCACTGCCTTGTCAGCTATATCCTGACCGAGCTGGATGTCTCCTGCATGCCGTCCAACCTGCCCGAATTCATCGAGGTCAACCTTTCCGGATTGAAGAAGGGTGCCTCGCTGCACTTGAAAGAGGTAACCCTGCCCAAGGGTGTCACGGCAGTCAGGAAGGGTGGGGTCATGAACCCGGTGCTGGTGTCGGTAGCGGTACCGGCGGGAGAAGTCGCCGACGCCAATGCAGAGGCGACCGCTGCTGCGTCTGGCGCCGATGCCAAAGCGGCGCCAGACGCCAAGGCCCCTGCTGCCAAGTCACCCGCTGCCAAAGCGCCTGCTGCCAAGAAGTAGACACTCGCGCCGGCGCGCCGGCATATCCAACGGCCCACCTTGGTGGGCCGTTGTCGTTTGCGGCACCGATAATCGGTCGATGATCAAGCTGTTTGTCGGCCTGGGCAATCCCGGCCCCGAATACACCGACACCCGCCACAACGCCGGTTTCTGGTGGATCGACGCGCTGGCCGACACGTTGCGGGTCACGCTCACACCCGACAAGGCGTGGCGCGGCCGTGCGGGCCGTACGATGGTGCGGGGGCGCACAGTCTGGCTACTCAAGCCACAGACCTTCATGAACCTGTCGGGCCATTCGGTGGCGGCATTGGCGCGGTTCTTCAAGATCGAATCGCACGAAATCCTGGTCGGGCACGATGAGCTTGACCTGGTTCCAGGGCAAATGCGGCTCAAACGTGGCGGCAGCCATGCCGGCCACAATGGTTTGCGCGATATCCACGACCAACTTGGCAGTGACGACTACTGGCGATTGCGGCTTGGCATCGGCCACCCCGGCGTGAAGTCGGAAGTCGTCGACTGGGTGCTCAAGAAACCCATGGTCGAACATCGGCAGGCCATTGATGCGTGTATCGCGCGTTCGCTGCCAGCGATGGACCTCCTGCTAAATGATGAGGTTGCCAAGGCAACCATGTTGCTGCATACCCGGCCCAAGCCGCAGAATACGCCAGACGACCAGGACTGACGCACTCGCCCATAGGCGATATCGATCGCCGCTCCCGGCCGGTTTTCAGGGACGAACGGAAGGGCCATGGTCATGCCAGCTTCATCATCACGCCTGACGGCGATCGCGTCGCTACTGTTGCTGGGCATGTTGCCGATGGCAAACCATGCACAGGCCATCTACCGCTGTGGCAACAGCTACAGCCAGATGCCGTGCCCCGATGCTTCGGTGATCCAAGCCGACGACCGCCGTAGCGCAGAACAAAAGGCGCAAACAGATGCCGCTGCGGCGCAAGCGGCTCGCCAGGCTGACCGGATGGAGCACGAACGCCTGGCCCGTGAGCGTATGGCAGTTGCCGCCCAGACGCCCACGCGCCCGGAACCAACCTCGGCGAAGCGGAAAGTATCGCGTTCGAAACGGTTGGCTGCTACAACCAAACCACCTGCGCAACCCTATTTCACTGCGTCATCCGAGCGCAACGACAAGAAAAAGCGCGAGGCCCGGAGCGGCAAGTGAGATTGCCCGCGTCGGGTCAAGTCAGGACATGTCAGGTCTGGCTCTGCGCCTGCAGCCGCCGGTACTTGCGCCACAGGGTTTCGTTGTCCTCGATGAAATCCGGGTGAATCGGAATACAGGCAACAGGGCACAGTTGAACACACTGGGGCTCGTCGAAGTGCCCGACACATTCGGTACACTTGTCGGGATCGATTTCATAGATCTCCAGCCCGAGTGAAATCGCCTCGTTGGGGCACTCGGGCTCACACACATCGCAATTGATGCATTCGTCGGTAATGATCAAAGACATGAACGGTCCGGCTGTTGACAACACTCTGGCGCCAGCCACTGGCACCTCCACTCTGATTATCTGCCCCGTCGAATGGCCTTTGTGCTGACCCCTGTTTCTGGTGCGTGTTTCTGCCTGACCAGCGCCTGGTTCCACCTGCGCCGCAACTGAACGATGGGGCCGTTTCTCGTCAAGCGTATCCTGACGCTGATCGCCACTCTCATCGGCGCGTCTGTGGTGGTCTTCCTGGTGCTGGAGATCCTGCCAGGCAATGCTGCGGAAATGATGATGGGGCCGGATGCATCGCCCGAGGCGGTGCTGGCGCTGGCCGAAAAACTCGGCCTGCATCACCCGGCCTGGGAGCGTTACTGGGACTGGATCGTCGGAATGTTGACCGGCAACCTGGGCAACAGTTATGCCTACAGCTCACCGGTCGCCGACCTCCTGGTCGAGCGCTTGACGCTGACCGTTCCCCTGGCCCTGATGGCGATGAGCCTGACCACAGTGCTGGCCCTGGTGGTTGGCATCTATGCCGCAGCACGCCACAACAAGCTGGGTGACGTCAGCCTGATGGGCCTGACCCAGGTGGGTATAGCGATACCCAACTTCTGGTTCGCGATCCTGCTGATCCTGTTTTTCTCGGTCAAGCTGCAGTGGTTCTCCGCCGGTGGATTTCCGGGCTGGGAGGAAGGAGCGGGCCCGGCGATGCGGTCACTGCTCCTGCCCGCCTTGTCGCTGGCTGTGGTGCAGGCAGCCATCCTGGCGCGTATCACCCGCTCCGCCGTGCTCGAGGTGATGCGCGAGGACTACGTGCGCACTGCCCGCGCCAAGGGACTGTCGCAACGCGCAACACTCTGGGGCCATGTGCTGCGCAACGCGATGATCCCGGTGATCACCATCATGGGGCTGCAAGCGGCCGAGTTGCTGGCCGGCACCATCGTCGTCGAGAACGTTTTCTACCTGCCTGGCCTGGGGCGGCTGATCTTCCAGTCGATCTCCAACCGCGACCTGATCGTCGTCCGCAATTGCGTCATGTTCCTGGCCACCATGGTCGTCGTCGTCAACTTCGTCGTCGACGTGCTTTATGCCGTCATTGATCCACGCGTGAAGGCGAGTGACATATGAGCCGCACGGCCGCTCCGAAGGCGAATGTGCCGCAGCGCGTTGCGCGAAGGCTTCCGATATGAGCCGCACGGCCGTTCCGACGGCAACTGCCGCAGCGCGCTGCGCGAAGGCTTTCATATGAGCAACGTCGCCACGGCAACTTCCACGGCAGTGCCGACGACCAACACACCGCCGTTCTGGCGGCGAGCGCTGGGCCATCGCAGCTTCGTGTTGGGCGGCATCCTGACGCTGCTGCTGCTGCTGGCAGCCGGGATGTCTCTGGTGTGGACACCCTGGTCGCCGTACGAGATGGATCTGCCGGGCAAACTCGCCGGACCCAGCGCAGCGCACTGGCTGGGAACCGATGCGTTCGGCCGCGATGTAGCGTCCCTGCTGCTGGTGGGAGCACGCAACTCGATCCTGGTGGGGGTGATCGCCGTCAGTATCGGCCTGATCGCCGGCACCGCATTCGGGCTGATCGCCTCCGCCCGGCGTGGCTGGGTCGAGGAGATGATCATGCGGCTGTCCGACTTCACCTTCGCGTTTCCAGCCATCCTGTCGGCGATCATGATGACCGCGGTATTTGGCGCAGGCATCATCAACTCCATCATTGCCATCGGCATCTTCAACATTCCGACATTTGCCCGCATCACGCGTGCGTCGGCCAACGCCATCTGGTCGCGCGAGTTCGTGCTGGCCGCACGCGCCTGCGGCAAAGGACCGTGGAGCATCACGATGGACCACGTGCTGCCCAACATCATGTCGGTGCTGACCGTTCAGGTGACGATCCGGTTCGCGATTGCGATCCTGGCCGAAGCAGCCTTGTCCTACCTGGGCCTGGGCACGCAACCCCCCCAGCCGTCCTGGGGCCGCATGCTGGCCGAGGCCCAGACGCTGTTGTTCCAGGCACCATTGCTGGCGGTCTTTCCCGGCGTGGCCATTGCACTGGCAGTGCTCGGCCTCAACTTGCTGGGTGACGGTCTGAGTGACCTGATGGACCCCCGGTTGGCGCGCAAGCGCTGACCCGCCCGCTACCACGACACCCGATGCTCGAAGTCTCCGATCTCAGTGTGCGCCTGCAGACCCAGCGGGGTCCGGCCTACGCGATTCGCAACGTCAGCTTCGAATTGCAACGGGGCGATACCCTGGGTCTTGTCGGCGAATCGGGTTGCGGCAAATCCATCACCGCAATGGCCCTGATAGGCCTGCTGCCGGAAAACGCGGAGGTGACCGGCAGCATCCGCTTCAACGGACAGGAACTGGTTGGTCAAAGCGACGCCGTGTTGTGCCAGCTGCGCGGCAATCGCATCGGCATGATCTTCCAGGAGCCGATGACCGCGCTCAATCCCGTTCATACCATCGGACACCAGGTCGCCGAGCCGATGCGGTTGCATCGTGGCGCCACGCGCGAAGCCGCCCGTGCCCAGACCATCGCACTGCTCGAGCGGGTCGGCATACCGAATGCAGCGGGCCGCATGGACGCGTATCCGCACCAGTTCTCCGGCGGCCAGCGCCAGCGCATCACGATCGCGATGGCGCTGGCCTGCGAACCCGATGTGCTGATCGCCGATGAACCGACCACCGCGCTGGACGTGACGATCCAGGGGCAGATCCTGGACCTGATCCACGACCTGGTGCTTGAACGTTCAATGTCGCTGATTCTGATCTCGCACGATCTGGGTGTCATCGCACAAAACGTCGAGCGCATGTTGGTGATGTATGGCGGCAGCGTGGTCGAAAGTGGCGCCACACGTCAGGTTTTCAGCAACATGGCCCATCCCTATACACGTGGGCTGTTTGGCGCACGGCCACGCCTGGGCGCAGCTGCCGGCACACGCCTGACCACGATCGACGGCACCGTGCCCGAGCTGGTAGACCTGCCCATCGGTTGTCCCTTTGCCGACCGTTGCACCTGGGCCGAACCGGCATGCTTCATCAACCGGCCACCCCCGGAGACGGTCGATCCCGGACATGTGGCCAGCTGCTGGCGGCTGGACGTCGTGATGGCCCAGGACAAGCGATGATGGCAACGACGACACAACCCGCCGCCGGCATGCCCACAGATGCGTTGCTGGTCGTTGACCAGGTCACCCGTACCTATTTGCTGCCGCGCGAGAAAGTCTGGCAAAGCCCGCCAATGGTGCATGCGGTGCAGGGCATGAGCTTCACGCTGCAAGCCGGCCGCAGCCTGGGCATCGTCGGCGAATCAGGCTCGGGCAAATCCACGCTGGCCCGGTTGGTGATGGCGCTGGAGCCGCCCACCAGCGGACGGGTCAGCATACTCGGACGCGATATGGCCACGCTGGATGCAGTCAGCCTGCGTCAGGCGCGGCGCGACTTCCAGATGGTTTTCCAGGATCCATACGGTTCGCTCGATCCACGCCAGACGGTGCTGCGCATCGTGACCGAACCGCTGCAGGCTCAGCACGACACCACACGCGACGAGCAGGCGCGTAAAGCGCGGGAGGTTCTGCTGTCGGTCGGTCTGCGTGTCACTGATCTGGACAAATACCCACACGAATTCTCCGGTGGGCAACGCCAGCGTATCGCCATCGCCCGTGCACTCATCACCCGGCCGCGCCTGATCGTGGCCGACGAACCCGTCAGCGCGCTCGACGTGTCCGTGCAGGCCCAGGTGCTCAATCTGATGCAGGATCTGCAGGCCGAATTCGACGTCACCTACCTGTTGATCAGCCATGACCTGGCCGTGGTCGACCATCTGTGCGCCGAAGTGGCCGTCGTGTTCCAGGGCCGCATCGTCGAGCAAGGCACACCACAAACCCTGTTCCACAATGCGGCGCATCCCTACACCCGGGCATTGCTCGATGCGGTTCCGCGCATGGAGCCACGCAGCCCCGGAGACGAGCGCAAACGTACCCCCGCAGTTGAACCCCGTGTGCAGCTTCCCGGGGCATGCCCATATGCCTATCGTTGCCCGTACGCGCAAGCACGCTGCGACGAGGTGCGACCGGAATTGGTCGCACTCGCGCCCGGGCATCTGGTGGCCTGCCATTTCCCACTGGGCGGCGATGCGGCGACGCAAACCTCGAACACACCCGGAACATGAGCCCGACGGACCGCCCCAGGACACGAGCCTCCCGTGCGTCACATCGATGGCCAATCGGACGCTCGATTTTCAAGATTGCCAGCAAGGGATTTCCATGACGCTGCAGGTCATTTAAGCCGCTTGCGTCATGCTATCGTACAAATATGGACCGCGCCCCCGCGCGGGCGCTCCGACATTCACTAAAGGAAGTCAAATCATGCTCAAACGCCGTTCTGTACTCACCTCGTCCATCGCCACCGCGGCACTGGCGAGTATTCCATTCGCTACCCAGGCCCAATCGAAGAAGGACACCATCGTGATGGCGATGGCACTGGAGCCTTCGCCCGGCCTGGACCCGACCGGAGGCGCGGCGGCCGCGATCTCGGAAATCTCGCTGTACAACATCTTCGAGACCCTGGTCAAGATCAACAGTGATGGTTCGATCATCCCGTTGCTGGCTGAGAGTTGGGAGGTGTCTCCCGACCTGCGAACCTACACATTCAAATTGCGCAAGGACGCAAAATTCCAGAACGGCGTCCCCTTCAACGCCAACATCGTCAAGTATTCTTTCGAGCGCGCTGCAGCCGAAAAAAGCATCAACAAAGACAAGCGCCTGTTCCAGAAGTTCGAGCGGGTTGCGGTGATCGACGATTACACGGTCGTGATTCTGGACAAGGACATCAACCCGCAGTTGCTGTTCGAACTGGGCCAAGGAACCGCCGTGATGGTTGAGCCCAGCAGCGCCGAGACGAATGGCACCAAACCGGTGGGCACCGGCCCGTTCAAGCTCGATGTCTGGAACAAGGGCTCATCGATCGTATTGTCCAGATGGGATGATTACCGCAACGCAGCGGCAATCAAGATGAAAAAGGTCACATTCCGTTTCATCAGCGATCCGGCGGCCCAGATCGCCGCGATGCTGGCGGGCGACGTCGATGCCTTCCCGCGTTTCACGGGGCGTGGTGTGCCGCAATTCAAGTCCGACCCGCGGTTCCAGGTCCTCGTCGGCGGTTCGCGCGCCAAGACGATTCTTGCGCTCAACAACAAGAAAAAACCGCTCGATGATGTGCGGGTGCGCCGCGCGATCTCGATGGCCATCGATCGCAAGGCGGTGATCGAAGCAGCCGGCGACGGTTACGGCGTGCCGATCGGCAGCCACTATGTGCCCGGCGCGCTCGGTTATGTCGACACCACCGGCATCAACCCGTTCAACGTCGAAAAAGCGAAAGCCTTGCTGGCCGAAGCCGGCGTCAAAACGCCACTGGAGTTGTCGCTGAAGCTGCCGCCACCGTCGTATGCACGCCAAGGCGGTGAGTTGATTGCCGCGGAGCTGGCCAAGATCGGCATCGTCTGCAAGATCGAGAACATCGAGTGGGCTCAATGGCTCAGCGGCGTCTATGGTACGAAGAACTACGACATGACGATCATTTCGCATGTCGAGCCATTCGATCTGGGCAACTACTCGCGCAAGAATTACTACTGGGGTTACGAGAACCCGAAGTTCGACGCCTTGTACGAACGCATCCAGAACTCGCCGAACATCGACGAACGGGCCAAACTGCTCGGAGAGGCACAACGCATGCTGGCCACCGATGCGGTCAATGTCTTCCTGTACCAGCCACAGTGGATCACGGTGGCCAACAAGCGGGTCAAGGGCCTGTGGAAGGATGTTCCGATCTTTGCCAACGACCTGTCCGCCTTGTCCTGGGGCGGATGAGCGCAGCGCCGGGCCGTTCCCAAGCAAGCTCGCACCGCAGCCCGCAGGGCGAAGGTACCCTCGTGACTACCGATAGCCTGGGCAACCCGGTCCAATTGCAGGACCGGGCCAGTCTGAGCGCGCTGAACGACTTCATCGAAGGTTTCATCACCTGCGAAGCGCGCGCGGTCAATGTCTTGTCGCTGGCCGAGCAGGATCGCAGCGCGATCGTGCAAGCCTGTTGTGCTGCCCTGCACATGTTCGCCGAGTCGCGGGACGGTCCGGTCAATGCCCGGCCGTTCATCGACGCTGCAAAGCAGGCAGCACCCCAGGCCAGTGATCGCGAACAGCGTTTCGTTGCGGCCATCGCAGCCTGGATCGACGGGGACATGGCTCGCGCCATGGCTTTGCACGATGAACAGGCACGGCTGCATCCGCGCGACCTGGCCTCACTCAAACTGGGCCAGTACCACTGCTTCAACGTGGGAGATGCAGCAGGCATGCTGCGTCTGGCGCAAGCCGCGCGCACGCACCGCGCTGGCCATGACCGAACGCGAACCGTGGGCACACCATGCCCTGGCGCATGTGATGCTGACCCAGGGACGCCTGCAGGAAGGTCTGCAGTTCATGCAGCACAGCAGCCGGACATGGACAGAACTGAACTCATTCATGGTGACCCACAACTGGTGGCACCTGGCCTTGTTCGCGATCGATCTGGATGACCCGGATCTCGCGTTGCAGACCTACGACCAACAGGTCTGGGGCGTTGTCAAATCCTATTCGCAGGATCAGGTCGGCGCAGTCTCGCTGCTCGCGCGACTCGAGCTGGCCGGCATCGATGTGGGCGACCGCTGGCAAGATGTTGCCGACCACATTGCGCTGCGCCTGGAGGACCAGGTACTACCCTTCCTCGACCTGCAATATCTGTATGGCCTGGCACGTGCGGGCCGCCTGCAGGCCGACACCTTGCTGCACAACATTTTGCAGCGTGGCGAACGGTCGGGTCCGACCACCCATGGCGATGCCGACACGATCTGGCAACAGGTCGCCGTGCCGGCCGCACAGGGCCTGATGGCCTACGCCCAGGGGCGGTATCAACAAGCGCTTGAAGGCCTGGGGCAGGCACAGCCGAAACTGGCGCAGATCGGTGGAAGCCACGCACAACGCGACCTGTTTGACCAGATCCATCTCGATGCGCTGATGCGCGCCGGGCACTGGGGCGCTGCGCAGCAACAGCTGCAACAACAGCTCAACCAGCAACCACAGTCCCGCCGGTTGCGGCGGCTGGCGCAACGCAGCTACGCGACGCTCGGGCTCGACGTCTCGGTCTGAGCCACCACTGGCGCCAGCTTGCTCTGGTCATAGACCGGCTGCGCCGGCATACCTTCCAGATGTGCAGTTTCTGCCCAGCTGATGATCTCCACCGTACGATCCTGCATCCGTACCCGGCTGATGCCGCCATTGGGAATCGCGCTCTGGCGCGGGCCTGACAACGGCAGGCCCATCGCGCTGCGGTACACCATGTCCAATACGCCGCCATGGGTCACGACCACGAGCCGCTGCCCGCCTCGGGCCCGGGTCAGGCGTTGCAACGCCGCGATGACTCTGGTATGAAAGGCCCGGGTGGTTTCGCCACCTGCAAACGCATAATCGGCGTCGAATCCCGCGAAGCGCGCCCACTCCTGCGGGAACTGTTGCTGGATGGCGTCGGCCCGCATGCCGTCGACGACGCCAAATGCCTGTTCGCGCAAACCTGCATCGTGCAACGGTTCAAGCCCCAGCTGCAAAGATGCGGGCTGGGCAGTTTGACGTGTGCGCAGCAAATCGCTGCTGACAAGCTGATCCACCGCTTCGCCGGCCAGATGTTCAGCCACCCTGCGCGCCTGTTCAAAGCCGGTGTCGTTCAGAGGCACATCGATATGACCTTGGAAGCGCAATTCACGGTTCCAGTCGGTCTCGCCGTGGCGGATAAGGATCAATTCTGTCATGCGTCAATTATCGGTGGGCAACGCAGCACCAAGGCCGTGCAGGGTCTTGCCGATGTCATGACGCATCGGCATCGTCATCTTCCGCCGAGTCGCCGTACCTCTCCTCGTCGGCCTTGACGATCATCACCGGCACCCGGGCCGAATGCAGCACTTCATTGGAAACCGATCCCAGCAAGGCACTGCGCAGCGCGCTGGTACCGCGCGCGCCCATGATGATCATGTCGCAACCGTAACGCTCGCTGATGTCGATGATGGTGTTTGCGGGGTCGCCACTGGCCACTTCAGCCTCGAAAGGGATATTGGCCGCGCTCAAAATGGCTTTGGCCGGTTCCAGGATATCGGCGCCTGCAGCCTGACTGACACGTTCGAGCACCAAGGGGTCGGGCGCCGTCATCATCTCGTACAGGTTGGCTGGCTCCTGCACATTGGCCAACACGATCTCGGCGGAAAGGCCCCGCTGCAACAACTGCAGCGCAACCCGTACCGCCTTGCGAGAAACTTCCGATCCATCGACTGGCAACAACAACTTCATGGTGATCCTCCGTTCAGGGAATGTCGTATACAGATCTCAGCATACCGTGTCGGCGTGTGGCGAATCGATAATCCGCGCATGAACCAACTGATTCTGCTTCCCGGCCTGGCCAGCAACCACGTGATGTGGCAGGCGCAACTCGCAGCGCTGCCTGATGCCTGGTCTGCCCATGTCACCGACGTGCATGCGCGCTGCGACTCGATCGAAGCCATGGCGCGTACCCTGTTGCAAGAGCACCCAGGCGAACTGGTCCTGTGCGGCGCCTCGATGGGCGGCATCGTGGCGATGGAGGTCGCGCACCAGGCGCCCCATCGCATCCGCGGCCTGGCCTTGCTCGGCAGTTCGGCGCGGCCGGAATCCGATGACACCCGTGCGCTGCGCGAAGCGGCCATTGTGTTGTTTGACCAGGGCCGCGCAGCCGAAGTCCTGCGCGCCAACGTGCCACTGGCATTCCATCCCAGCCGCAGCACCGACAAAGACCTGGTGCAGCGTTATCTGGACTTTGTGCTGGAGGCCGGCGTAGAGCAGTTGACCCGCCAGAACCGCGCCATCATGGCCCGGCCTGACGCACGGCGCCACCTGCCCAATCTGCATTGCCCGGTCCTGATGGTGTGTGGTGATGCCGATCAGCTCACGCCGGTCGAGTGTGCACAGGAGATTGTTTCCCTGATACCTCAGGCGCGGCTGGAAATACTCACGCAATGTGGCCACATGTTGACCATGGAACAACCCGAACAGGTGAACGTCTTGTTGCGCGACTGGCTCGCCACACTGCCGCCTCTGGCGCAAGAGGCAGCGTGATGGCGTCCGGCATCACGCCTGCTGAGCCTTGAGTTCCTTCACCTTGTCGTTCAAACGGCGCAGCACCGACGGTTCGACGAAGTTGTCGACCTCACCACCGAGCATCGCAATCTCGCGCACGAAGGAACTGGAGATGAACTGGTATCTGTCGCTGGGTGTGAGAAACACGGTCTCCACGTCCGGCATCAACGAGCGGTTCATGCCGGCAAGCTGAAATTCGTAATCAAAGTCGGTGACTGCACGCAGGCCGCGCACCATGGCCTTGGCGCCAGTTTCGACAACAAAGTCACGCATCAGGCCGCTGAAGCCGGCGACGGTAACATGGGGATAGGGCCTCACCACTTCGCGCGCCATCTCCACCCGTTCTTCCAGCGAAAACAGGGCCTGCTTGTGATACCCAGACGCCACCGCAACTATCACACGACTGAACAACTGCGCGGCCCTGCGCACGACATCTTCATGGCCCAGGGTCATCGGGTCGAATGTCCCCGGATAAACAGCAATGATATTGTTGGGCATGAATTGCTCCTGGGAACCGTCGTCCACACGACTCATGCGGTGCATTATGCATGGCGGGTATCACCCGACCGCTGCAAAAGGTGCGCGTGCACCAGACCGGCCTTGAGATGACGCGACACGACGAGGCCACTCGATGCGACCATCGCGTCCGTCCATAGCACCGGCGCCTCCAGGTACACCCAGCCCCCGGGGCGCACGGCCGCAGCAGCAGCCTGCAAGGCAGCATCGAACCGGTCATAGTCGAAGGGCGGATCCAGAAACACCACGTCCACGCTGGCGGCATCCAGGCCCTGCAAAGTCGCCACTCCATCGCCGCGCTGGATACGCACCATGTCGGCCTGCAGCCGTTGTTGGACCTGGGCCAGTTGCAGCACCAGGCTCCTGTCCTGCTCGACCAGCAATACGTCGCTGGCGCCACGCGAGGCGGCTTCGAAACCCAGCGCACCGGTGCCGGCAAAACCATCGACGCAGCGCCAGCCGCTCAGGTCCTGACCCAGCCAGTTGAAGACCGTCTCGCGGACGCGGTCTGGCGTCGGGCGCAAGCCCGGTCGATTGGCCACCGGCAGTCGGCTGCGTTTCCAGCGTCCGCCAACGATACGGACCGTATGAACGCCATGAACGGCGGGTGGGTTTTTTTTCAAGCTCACGGCGTCTTGTCGTGCGCCCCGACCACCACCGTCACCATGGTCTCGGGGTGCAACACCCGGGCGAAAGCCGATCGGATGTCCTTCACCGTCAGCCGCTCGACCGCAGAAGTCCAGGTGTCGAGATAGTCCAGCGGCAGATCGTTCCATGCGATGTTGGCTACATTGCCGAGCAGCTTGCGGTTGCTGTCCAGGAGCAGCGCAAATCCGCCGATGAGATTGGACTTGGCCGCCTGCAATTCCTGTTCGGTCGGCCCCTCCTGAACAAACTGCGCCACCACGTCGCGCGACACGGCAATCGCCTGTGCCGCCTGGTCGGGCCGGGTCTGCAAACCCACACTGAACGCGCCGGCATTCAGGCCAGGCGCGAAATAGCTGGACACGCTGTAGCTCAATCCGCGCTTTTCGCGCACCTGCGTATACAGGCGCGACACGAATCCACCGCCGCCGAGTACATAGTTGCCGACGGTCAATGCCAGGAAGTCCGGGTCGTTGCGCCGGATGCCGGGTTGTCCGATCAGTACATGGGCTTGCGCCGAGTCGAACGGAATCGACAACGTGTGTGCGGGCGCCGTCAACGGCGCCACCTCGGGGACAGGGGGTAACGCATCGCACGAGGGGCTGTTGGCATCGTCGGCCAACCGCGCGAACAAGGCGCTCACCAATGCATCGGCCTGCGCGCGTGACACATCACCCACAACCGAGACCTTGGCCCGGCAGGGCCGGATCGCCCGCTGGTACACCGCGCGCATATCCTGCACCGTGATGCGGCCCAGGCTGGCCTCGCTCGTCTGATAGCCGTAGGGGTGTGTTCCATACACAGCGGCCTCGAACGCCTTGCCGGCCACCGTGCCAGGCCGGGTATCGGCCTCGCGGATGGACGCCGACCACTGCTCGCGTTCACGTTGCCAGATCTCGGGCGGAAACGATGGTTCACCCAATTGGCGCGCCGCCAGCGCCAGCACGCGGGGCAGCAACTGCGGATCAGTCAGACTGCGCAAGGTAAAGACCATCCGGTCGCTGGTGGCGCCCGAGCCGAACGCGGCGCCCAGATCGGCCCAGGCTTCGCCCAGTTCGTTTTCATCCAGCGTTGGGCCGGCGGTACTGGCATGGACACCCCGCATGGCCATCGCGGCGGTCGCACTGGCCAAGCCGGCCTTGTCGGCCGGATCGCGCCGCGCACCTGCATCGAAATCGATCTGCACATCGACCATCGGCAAGGACCTGCTCTGGACCAGGTAGACCTGGGCACCTCCAGTCTGTGTCCAATGTTCGATCGGAATCACCGCCCAGGCGGCGGGCATCGCCAACAGGACGGCCAGGGTGACCATCACGAGTCGCGCTAGCGTATTGCGCATCATCATTGGATGTCCTCGGGGCCTTGGGCGCCGGCCGGCCGCTTGCGGCGGGCGTCGACGGGTTGCGGCCGCAGCAGGCCCACGCTCAGCTGGTCGTCACCGAAATAACGGCCCGCCACCGCCTGTACCTGTTGCGCCGTGACCTGGCGCAACAGGGCGACCAGCCTGTCACCGGCGTCCAGCGGCAGGCCCAGCACCCAGTTGCTGCCCAGTGCCCGCGCCTGGCTGAACAACGAGTCCAGCTTGTACACCTGGGAGGCCACCCACTGCGTCTTGACGCGCGCCAGCTCCTGCTCCGAGACACCTTCGCGGGCGATACGCGCCACCTGCGCACGCAAGGCAGTCTCTACCTGTTCGGCGGTCTTGCCTTTGGCGGGCACACCATCGAGCACGAACATCTGCGGCCCGCGACCCCACAGGCCGTTGCTCGCGCCAGCACTGTCGGCAACACGATCAGGACCTTGGGTCAAGGCACGCTCCAGGCGCGCACCCTGATACCCATCAAGCACCGCCGCCAGCATGGTCAGCGCCAGCACATCGCGTCCCCGGTCGGTCAGCGTGCCACGCAAATCGGCGCCATCAAGCTGCGGCACCTTGAATGCCAGTGCCAGGTAGGCCTGATCCGCCGGCGCCTTGACGTCGATCCTTCGCACACCGACCTGCGGCGGTTCCAGCCGCGGCTTGCGCACCGGCACTGCGGCAGACGGTATCGCGCCGTAGATCTCCTGCGCCCAGGCGCGCACCTGCACCGGATCGACATCTCCGGCAATCACGACAGCTGCATTGGCTGGCACATACCAGCGCTTATGGAAGGCGCGTACGTCGTCCGGCGTCAACGCGTCGAGGTCGCTCATCCAGCCGACGATGGGCCGGTGGTAGGGCGATGCCACATAGGCGGTGGCGTTGAGCGTCTCGTACAGCTGGGCCCGCGGGTTGTCGTCGGTGCGCATGCGGCGCTCTTCCTTGACTACCTCGATCTCGCGCGCGAATTCGGCATCCGCCCACTGGTTGTTGGCGAACCGGTCTGCCTCCAGTTGCATCACCTCGCGCAAGCGATCGGCCGGTATCTGCTGGTAGTAACCGGTGGTGTCGCGTGTGGTGAAAGCGTTCTCGCGCCCACCGAGCGCCGCGACCCGGCGCGAGAACTCGCCTGGCGCCAACGAAGGCGTACCCTTGAACATCATGTGTTCCAGCGCATGGGCGACGCCGGAAGTGCCATCGACTTCATCCATCGATCCGACTCGCACCCACAGCATGTGCACCGCGGTGGGCGATCTTCGCTCGGGTTTGATGATCACCTCCATGCCGTTGTCCAGCGTGAAGCGGGTGATCGGATCGGGGCTCTGTGCGTATGCAGCCACACACACCACCAACAACAGGCAGGTCCAAAAACGTTTCATAGAATGCTCGGAGTCAACTTCTGCTCCACATGTTCAGTTTTTTCCGGAAAAAATCTCCCCCACCAGCCGTGCCCGACTCGGACAAGACTGTGGTGCCGGACGCTACCACGCTGGCGCCGGAGACGCTGCCACCCTCAGTAGTACGCGCAGGCACAGTGCGATTCTCATTGCCGGGTCAGTCCGAGGAAGACCCGCCGTTGGCAGTTTCGGCCCGTGCCACCTGGACGCAGCGTCTGCGCGACGGCCTGCGCCGCACCGGCTCGAATATCACCACCGTCTTCACCGGTACAAAAATCGACGAGGCGCTGTACGAAGAACTGGAGTCGGCCCTGGTGCTGGCCGATGCCGGCGTCAAGGCCACGGCGCATCTGCTCGAGGACCTGCGCCGCCGTGTGAAGGATACCAAGGCCACGAACCCGTTGGCGGTCAAGGGCTTGTTGACCGATAGCCTGACTGAACTGCTGCAACCGCTGGAGAAGGCGCTGGTCATCGGAGAAACCAAGCCCACTGTGATGATGGTCGTCGGTGTCAATGGTGCGGGCAAGACCACGTCGATCGGCAAACTCACGCGCCACCTCAGCTATCGCGGCGCGTCGGTGCTGCTGGCCGCGGCGGATACGTTTCGGGCCGCTGCCAAGGAGCAACTCGAGGTCTGGGCCGATCGCAACACCGTGGAAATCATCAGCCAGCAGGGCGGCGACCCGGCCGCAGTCAGTTACGACGCCGTGTTGGCCGGTCGCGCACGGGGCAAGGATGTGGTGCTGGTGGACACGGCCGGCCGCCTGCCGACCCAGTTGCACCTGATGGAGGAGTTGCGCAAGATCCGGCGCGTGATCTCGAAGGCCGATGCCACGGCGCCACACGAGGTGCTGCTGGTGATTGATGGCAATACCGGGCAAAACGCTTTGAACCAGGTGAAAGCATTCGACGAGGCGCTGCAACTGACCGGTCTGATCATCACCAAACTCGACGGCACCGCCAAGGGTGGCGTGTTGGCAGCGATCGCGCGCGAGCGGCCGGTGCCCGTCTATTTCATCGGTGTGGGCGAAAAACTCGAAGAACTCGAAACCTTCAATGCCCGCGAATTCGCACAGGCTTTGCTGGGCTGACATCATTCAATTCCGGTTACCCGGGTAAGAATCCGGCGGTACCAGCGACCGAGCTGCATCGCAGGCCTGCACGCCGACATGTTCACGCGCGCGTATCGCCTCACCAAATCTCTTGACCATGACACGCTCCCCCCAACCGCTGCCACTGTCCCGACGCCAACTGATCGCGGCTATGGCAGGTTGCGCGATTTTGCCCGCGCTCGCCCAATCCGCGGGTGACTGGGCGGCAATGACAGCGCGCGCCCGCGGTCAGACCGTGTATTTCAACGCCTGGGCTGGCAGCGAGCGTACCAATACCTACCTGCAGTGGGCCGCCGAACAGGTGCAGCGCCAGTTCGGCGTCACGCTCAAGCACGTCAAGATCACCGAAATCGCCGAGGTGGTCAAGCGGGTCCGCTCGGAAAAGGCGGCAGGCAAGCTGGACGGCACGGTAGACCTGGTCTGGATCAACGGCGAAAACTTCCTGACCATGAAACGCGAAGCCCTGCTATTCGGCCCTTTCGCCGAAAAGCTGCCGAATTTCCAGTATGTCGACCTGGTCGGGAAACCGACAACCCAGATTGATTTTTCGGAACCGGTCGAGGGCATGGAATCACCCTGGGGCATGGCCCAGCTGACCTTTTTTGCCGATCGCAAGCGGGTTCCGACACCGCCGCGCAGCATGGCTGACCTGCTCGGTTTCGCCAAGGCCAGTCCGGGTCGCGTCAGTTACCCGCGGCCACCCGACTTCCATGGCAGCACCTTCGTCAAACAGGCGCTGATCGAGGCGCTGGGCGACCGCAGCGCCTTGTACAAGCCGGTCACACCCTCCGCTCTGGCCAGCGCGACAACGCCGCTGTGGGCCTATCTCGACGCGCTGCACCCGCACCTGTGGCGCGGTGGCCGCCAGTTCCCGACCAATGCGGCAGCGATACGTCAGATGATGGCCGATGGTGAACTGATGATCGCACTCACCTTCAACCCGAACGAAGCCGCCAACGAGACGATAGGTAACACCCACTTCGTGGCCATCCCGTTCAACTCCAGGGTACGCGAAGGCGCGCAGATGGTCGCCAATTTTCTGCTCTCACCGCTGGCCCAGGCGCGCAAGGCCGACATTGCCGTGTGGGGAGACCCGACCGTGCTCGCACTGGACAAACTCCCGCCAGTCGACCGTGCGCGTTTCGGCGCATCGGTCTTGCCCGGCCAGGTCGAACAAACCATGCCGACCCTGCTGGAGCCGCATGGCAGCTGGGTCGACCCGCTGGAGAAGGAGTGGCTGCGCCGTTACGGCTGACGCACGGTGCCGCGGCTGACAGGAGGGTTACGTTCGCACAATCCGGAGAACAACATTTCTCCGCTGGGTGCAGTGCGCCGGATGTCCAGTGCGCGGCGGCTGATGCGCCAGACACTATTGGCGCCAAAACGCACCTCGTCCTCCGTCACCGAACCCGAACTCAGCCACTGCCCGTTCACCGACACCGCGTTGACTGACGGGCTGAAGCGCACTTCCACCCCCTTGCGCACCTCGGTGCTGCCATCGGGTTGGAGCTCGCAATAGATGGTCTGCATGTCTGGCGGTCCACCGTGCTCGAACATCGCGCGCGCCAGTTGCGCTGCATGCCCGGGCTGGCGCGTGCTCTCGCAAGCAAACTCGGCTGCGGCCCAGGACCCGTCGAGCCAAGAAAGTTCGGCAAACTCCAGTTGATCGAGGACCGGCGCCGCGCTGGTGTCACCCGTACGGATCGCCAGCCGCATCGGCTTGCCACAGTCGGCGACGAATGCGATGCGGCTGCGTGCCGGATAAGGCTTGAGCGCATTGATCTCCAGCAGCGTGCCCGACACGTGGGTGCGGTCCAGGATACGCAAGGCCAGGTTGTCGACGCCAAACAACACATCGTCGACCCGCTGCAGCAATTGGTAACCGCGGTTGCTCGTCCATTGCGCCTGAGCCGCGCAGGTCAGACCTGCCAGCAACACACCGATCGCCCACCCTGCCACCTTGCCCGTCCTGCGATTGCCCCACATCATGCGTTGCTGTATTCCATTGTCCGTTTGACCAATCCGTCAAAGTGCGATTGTTATAGTTCCGGCACAACCGCTCATGCGCCCCATTGGATGCGCATCTCACGACCATGACCGCCTTGCTTCCCTCGATCGAGACCACCACGGGCGACAACCCCGCTGCCGCTGTCATCTGGTTGCACGGCCTGGGGGCCGACGGCAACGATTTCGCAGCGATTGTGCCCGAGCTCGATCTCTCGGGCTGCCCGCCGATCCGATTCGTGTTTCCGCATGCGCCCAGCATGCCTGTCACGATCAATGGCGGTTACCTGATGCCGGCCTGGTACGACATTCTGGGCGAAGATTTGGTCAAGCGGCAAGACGAGGCCGGCATCCGGCGCTCGGCACTGGCGCTCGAGGCGTTGATCGCGCGCGAGGTGCAACGCGGCATCGCCACCGAACGCATCGTGCTGGCCGGTTTCTCGCAAGGCTCTGCCATGGTCCTGCACACCGGGCTGCGCCATCCGTCACGGCTGGCCGGCATCATTGCCTTGTCGGGTTATCTTCCGCTGGCCGGCCAACTGGCCGAACAGGCGAGCAGCGCCAATCGGGACGTGCCGATTTTCATGGGGCATGGCACGGCCGACCCGATGGTGGTGTTGCCCCGCGCCGAGGCTTCGCGCGATGCCTTGCAGGCGCTCGGCTATGCGGTGCAATGGCATACCTACCCGATGCAGCACAGCGTGCACCCGCAAGAGCTCCATGACACAAGCGTGTTCCTGCAATCGGTGCTGGCGCCGCAGGGCCGCTGAACCGCACCACCATCCGCGCGTTATCGGCACCCAACCATGCCGACCCACGCTGAGGCGACGTCGATCGCAGCGCACCAGCCACTCGCGCGAGCGCCAACCACCCGGATCGACCGCGCCTGGGCGCTGGGTCTGGCTGTGGCGCTGGGCCTGCCGCTGTTGTTGTCCGCCAGCGACGCGGTACGGGCGGGCCTTGATCGAGACGCCTGGTACGGCATGCTGGCCGCGCCGCAGATCTGGCACGCCCTGGCCCTGAGCCTGTGGACTGGCGTTGCCGCCAGCGTGCTGGCAATTGCCGCCAGCGCCTGGGTGTTGTCGCACAGCTTTCCGTACCGCTGGCCACCGGTGGTGCGCCTGCTCGGGCCGATGCTGGCCGTGCCGCATGCCGCCTTCGGTATCGGCCTGGTGTTCCTGATCAGTCCCAGTGGCTGGTTGCTGCGGTGGTTATCGCCTTGGGCCACCGGTCTGGACGCACCGCCGCCGTGGCCCACCACGCAGGACCCCTGGGGCCTGGGTCTGATCGTCGTGCTGATGGCCAAGGAAGTGCCGTTCCTGCTCTGGGCGGCCGCCGCCCATTTGCAACGCGCCGAGGTGGCGCTGCGGCTGCGGCGCGAGCTCGACCTGGCGCGCAGCCTGGGTTACAGCGCAAGCACCGCCTGGTGGCGCGTCGTCTGGCCGCAGTTGTGGCCCCGGTTGCGCTGGCCGATGCTGGCCGTGTTGGCGTATTCGCTCACCGTGGTCGATGTGGCGCTGGTGATCGGCCCACAGTCGCCGCCGACTCTGGCGGTGCAGGCCTGGACCTGGCTGCTGGATGCCGACCTGGCCACCAATGCACAGGGTGTCGCCGCGGCCTGGCTGCTGGCACTGGCGCTGGCACTGTTGGCATGGCTCGCCTGGCATTTGCCACGGATGGCCGTGTGGCGCCGCCGCCGCACCAGCGGACGACGCGGCACGCTCGCCCCTGCAGCATGGACACGGAGCGCC
>CAJDWR010000007.1_pt1 | contig 26690 bp, 23 predicted proteins | sample 7391651 | NCBI WGS metagenome assembly CAJDWR01 (sample SAMEA7055720, study PRJEB34461) | soil metagenome | biome: terrestrial ecosystem; feature: Peninsula; material: soil | place: Antarctica | collected 2016
TCGTGGTGTGATCAGACGGCCGGGGTACTCTGCTCCGCGAATGTCCCCCGGCCTTCGGCCTCCTCCTTCATTTCGCTGCGCAGAGCACCCCAGCCGCCTGATCAAGGAGGTCCCTGGGCGTCGGAGGTCCAATGGCGCTTGTCGTAAGACCTATGGCGATACTTGCCAAGCAGGGTGGGTGGGCGGCGTAGCGAAGTAGAGGGGGAATCAATGGGCGAAGCCCATTGAGGAGGACATGAGCGCAGCCACCCACCCACCCTGCTTGGCCACCCGCGGCCGAAATCAACTGGCAACAGCAAACGTGGCGTAACCGACGGTGCCGAAAGCCATCTACACGGCACCAACCTCGCGACTACAAAACGCGCGTCACGCTTGTCGGCTTGAAGCCCAGATCGGCCGCCTTGCCTTTGCGCGCGCGTGCTGTCATGGCGTTGTTCAGGCTGCGGATCTCAAGCGTTTCGCCGCGTGCCTTGCCACCGCGCCCGATGCCTTCGATGCGCACACTGCGGGTATACGCAGCGGCGCCCGCCAACCTGTCCTTGGTTTCCAGGTCGATCAGCTTGAGGCCTCGTCCACCATGGGCCATGGTGTTGACCTGATCGACCGTGAAGGTCAGGATGCGTCCGCCGGTCGATACGCACGCCACATGGGTGGCAGCGGCCATCACGGTCGTGCCGACGACCCCGGCCACCGGCGACGGCGCATTGATTGTCTCGTCGTCATTGCAGCTGACAAAAGCCTTGCCCGCCTTCAGCCGTGATGTCATGTTGTCGACCGACGCAATGAAGCCATACCCGCTCGAGCCGCTGAGCAGCAACGTGGCTGCGGCCGGGCCGGCGAAGTAAAACGATAGTTGCGTGCCCGGCTCCAGGTCGAGCAGGGTCGTGACAGGCTGACCGTCGCCGCGGGAACCGGGCAGCATGGCCACCGCGACCGAATACACCCTGCCCTTGTTGCCGAACGACAGCAAGGTATCGACCGAACGGCATTCGAAGGTGTCATATAGCGCATCACCCGCCTTGAACGCAAAACCGCTCGGATCATGGCCATGGCCGGTGCGCACCCGCACCCAGCCCTTGGTGCTGACGACTACCGTCACCGGCTCATCGATCACCTTGACCTCGAGCACCGCACGTTTTTCAGCTTGAATCAGGGTCCGGCGATCGTCGCCGAAGGTCTTGGCATCCTGCTCGATCTCGCGCACCATCAATCGGCGCAAGGTGGTAGGGCTACCCAGGATTTCGTCGAGCTTTTTCTGGTCTTCGCGCAGACCCTTGAGCTCCTGCTCGATCTTGATCGCCTCCAGCCGCGCCAGCTGGCGCAGACGGATCTCCAGGATGTCTTCGGCCTGGCGTTCGGACAGATTGAATCGCGCCATCAGTGCCTGGCGCGGCTCGTCCGATTGGCGAATGATGGCGATCACCTCGTCGATGTTGAGCAGCACCAGTTGCCGCCCTTCCAGGATATGCATGCGATCAAGCACCTTGGCCAACCGGTGGCGCGAGCGGCGCTCGATCGTTTGCGCGCGAAACGCGATCCACTCCTGCAGCATCTGGCGCATCGATTTTTGCGTCGGCCGGCGGTCCAGCCCGATCATGGTCAGGTTGATCGGCGACGAGGTTTCCAGGCTGGTGTGCGCCAGCAAGGTATGGATCAGTTCCTGCTGCGAGATGCGGCTGGTCTTGGGCTCCAGCACCAGCCGCACCGCGGCATCCTTGCTCGACTCGTCGCGAACGGCATCAAGCACCGCCAGCACACTGGCCTTGAGATGGGTCTGCTCCTGTGACAAGGCCTTCTTGCCGGCGCGCACCTTGGGATTGGTGAGTTCCTCAATTTCCTCCAGCACCCGCTGCGTGCTGACATTGGGCGGCAATTCGTTGACGATGATTTGCCACTGGCCGCGCGCCAGTTCTTCGACGGTCCAGCGCGCGCGCACCTTGAGCGAGCCACGCCCGGTGCGGTAGGCGTCCGCGATGTCGCTCGCGCTGCTGATGATCTGGCCACCACCGGGATAGTCCGGCCCAGGCACCAGCGCGAGCAGGTCATCTTGCGACAGCGCCGGGTTGCGGATCAGCGCCACGCTGGCCGCTGCGATCTCGCGCAGATTGTGGCTCGGGATCTCGGTGGCCATGCCCACCGCGATGCCGCTGGCGCCATTGAGCAGTGCAAACGGCAAACGCGCCGCCAACTGCGCGGGTTCCTCGGTCGAGCCGTCGTAGTTGGGCACAAAATCGACCGTGCCTTCGTCGATCTCGTCGAGCAGCAAGTTGGTGATCTTCGCCAGTCGGGCCTCGGTGTAGCGCATCGCCGCGGCGCCGTCGCCGTCGCGGCTGCCGAAGTTGCCCTGGCCATCGATCAGCGGATACCGCTGCCAGAAATCCTGCGCCATGCGCACCAGCGCGTCGTAGGCAGCCTGGTCGCCATGCGGGTGAAAACGGCCCAACACGTCACCGACCACCCGCGCCGACTTGACAGGCCGGGCTCCGGTATTGCCGCCCGGGCCGCCAAAACCCAGTCCCATGCGTTGCATCGCATACAGGATGCGGCGCTGCACCGGCTTTTGACCATCGCAGACATCGGGCAAGGCCCGGCCCTTGACCACGCTCAGTGCATATTCAAGGTAGGCACGTTGCGCGTAGGTGGCCAGGTTCAGATTGTCGTCGCCATCGGGTCCAGTGCCCGGGGCCAGATCGAGAGTGATTTGGTCAGTCATGTCGTGCAAGGGTCAGGCCCGGGCTAACCCCAGGACCTGTTGGTCTGCGGGCGCTCCGTGGCGCAATCTAGTTGGAGGCAGTCGGCGTGCCCGAGGGCAGCGGCATCGACGGAGTCTGGGCTGGCAGGTTGCCGCGGTTAAGCGCACCACCGCGGATCGCCGGGTGCACCCGCGAATGCGGGTAACGCGATTCGGGCGTTGCCGCTGCCGGCTGCGGCGGCTTGAGGCCGGCGTACAAGGCCATCACGTTCTTCACGTAATTCTGGGTTTCCTTGTAGTTCGGTATCCGGTTGCCCGCACGCATGACAGCGCCTTCTCCGGCGTTGTAGGCCGCCAGTGCCAGTTCGAGTTCACCCGGGAACATGTTGATCAGGTCGCTCAGATAACGCACGCCGGCCCGGATGTTGATACGTGGGTCGGTCAGCTTGCGCTCAAGCGCCCCGTGGCGGTCGGTGTCAACCCCATAACGGCGTGCGGTGTCGGGCATCAACTGCATCAGGCCGATGGCGCCCTTGGGCGACACCGCACTGGCGTTGAAGCCAGATTCGGTGGCGATCAAGGCCTGCAGCAGTTCGTAGTCGATGTTGTGGGCGCTTGATGCGTTCTGCAGGATCTGCCGCACCGACTTGTAACTTGGCGAGCTGTCAAAAAAGGCCAGCAACTTGGTCGGCGGAGGCGGCGGATCAACTGCCACGCCAAGTGTTGCGGCACGCTCGGGCGGCGGCGGATCGAGCCGGGTGTCAAAGCTCTCGGCGTTACGGAAAAATAATTCATATCGCGCATCGACCTGCTCAGTGGCGAAATGCGGCACGCCCTGGGTATCGACATAGGCCCAGACATCGGCTCTGGCCTGTACGGCCATGCCCAACAGGACACCGGCTGCAAGCAGTTGCAACGCCCGTACGCCCACCAGCGGCATCCGCCCGGCCCCGGAAAAAAACCACTGTCGCATCAGACGTCAACCTCCACCGTGTCACCGTGCAACTCCATCAGCTCACGGCGCGCCGCGGCTTCGCCCTTGCCCATCAGCTTGGTGATCAGGCACTCGGTGGCGTGGAAATCGATCGCGCCCAGGCGCACCGGCAACAGGCGGCGTGTGTCGGGGTTGAGTGTGGTGTCCCACAGTTGTTCGGCGTTCATCTCTCCCAGTCCCTTGAATCGGCTGATGCTCCAGGCGTTTTCACGCACCCCTTCCTTGCGCAGTTTGTCAAGGATGGCCGTCAGTTCGCCTTCGTCCAGCGCATACGCCTTGGACGCCGGCTTCTTGCCACGCGCCGGTGCATCGACCCGAAACAGCGGCGGACGAGCCACAAACACATGGCCATTGTCAACCAGTTTCGGGAAATGGCGAAAGAACAAGGTCAGCAAAAGTACCTGAATATGCGAGCCATCCACGTCTGCGTCACTCAGAATGCAGACCTTGCCATAACGCAGGCCGGACAAATCCGGGTTGTCATCGGGACCGTGCGGGTCGACACCGATAGCCACTGCGATGTCGTGGATCTCGGTATTGGCAAACAACCGGTCGCGCTCGACTTCCCAGGTATTGAGCACTTTGCCGCGCAGCGGCAACACCGCCTGCGACTCCTTGTCGCGGCCCATCTTGGCGCTGCCGCCAGCAGAATCGCCCTCGACCAGGAACACCTCGTTGTACGCCAGGTCGCGGCTCTCGCAATCGGTCAGCTTGCCGGGCAATACTGCCACTCCCGAGCCCTTGCGTTTCTCGACCTTCTGGCCAGCCTTTTGCCGCACCTGGGCCGCCTTGATCGCCAGCTCGGCGAGCTTCTTGCCGTATTCCACATGCTGGTTCAGCCATAACTCCAGCGCCGGGCGCACGAATCCGGACACCAGACGCACTGCATCGCGGGAATTGAGCCGCTCCTTGATCTGTCCCTGGAACTGCGGGTCCAGCACCTTGGCCGACAACACGTAACTTGCGCGGGCAAACACGTCTTCGGGCAGCAGTTTGACGCCCTTGGGCAACAAGGCATGCAGTTCGATGAAACTCTTGACGGCCGTGAACAAGCCATCGCGCAGGCCGCTTTCGTGGGTGCCTCCCGCGCTGGTGGGAATCAGGTTGACATAACTCTCGCGCAGCGGAGCGCCGTCTTCGGTGAATGCCACGCACCACTGGGCGCCTTCGCCTTCGGCATAACTCTCGTGCGCCGCGTCGGCGAAGGATTCGCCCTCGAACAACGGAATCACCGGATCGCCTGACAAGGCCTGCGTCAGATAGTCGCGCAAACCACCCTTGTAGAGCCAAGTCTGGGTCTCGCGGGTTTTTTCGATTGTCAGCGTGACGGTCACGCCGGGCATCAGCACCGCCTTGCTGCGCAGCAGGTGCAGCAGCTCGGGCATCGGGATGGTGCTGGTCTCGAAATATTTGCCATCCGGCCAGACCCGCACTGCGGTGCCGGTGCGGCGTTCACCGTCACCAGCCTTGCGCAACTGCAGCGGCTCGACAACCTCCCCACCGGAAAATGCCATCTGTGCCACCTTGCCTTCGCGGCAGGAGGTGACCTCGAGCCGCTTGGCCAAGGCATTGGTGACGCTCACTCCCACGCCATGAAGGCCACCGGAAAAGTTGTAGGCGCCCCCTTTGCCCTTGTCAAACTTGCCGCCGGCATGCAGCCGGGCGAACACCAGCTCCATCACCGGCGCGTTTTCTTCCGGATGCATTCCGAACGGAATACCACGCCCGTCGTCTTCGATCGACACCGAGTGGTCGGTATGCAGGGTGACACGAATTTTCTTACCGTGGCCGGCGAGTGCTTCGTCAGCCGAGTTGTCCAGCACTTCCTGGAGGACATGCAAAGGATTGTCGGTACGGGTGTACATGCCCGGGCGTTGCCGGACCGGCTCCAGGCCCTTGAGAACCCGTATCGACCGTTCAGAATATTCGCCGCCCGTGCGGCTCTGGGTATTGCTTGCCATGGCCGGCATTGTATGCCGATCATCCACAATTAACTGGATACAAACACAGGGTTGCAGCATCGCATCGATCCACCGTGATCCGATTGGGTACAGTTCCGGCATGTCGGCGCACCGCGAGCCCCTTTCACTGACCCAGGTTCTGGTCATTTTCATGGTCCAGATGGCGCAAATGGTATGGGCATGTTTCTGAACGCGCTTCCGCAGCGCGTACCCTCATGCCCATGACCGACCCGGCTCATGGCGGCGAGCTTGCCTCCGCCTGGATCCGCCGCTGGACCCATCTGGTCCCGGCAGGTGGCACCGTGCTCGACGTGGCCTGCGGACATGGGCGCCACGTCCGCTGGTTCGCCGCGCAGGGTCACCCGGTTATCGGTATCGATCGATCGCAACAGGCGCTCGATTCACTGGACGATCTGACCACCGCTGGTGCCCCGTTGCAGGTGAGGACTGTGTGCGCCGACATCGAGAGCGGTCCCTGGCCCTTGCTGCAAGACGGAACGGTCGAGACGTTTGATGCCGTGGTTGTCACCAACTACCTGTGGCGCGCGTTGTTGCCCACGATTGTGCACAGTGTGGCCGTGGGAGGTGTCCTGTTGTACGAGACCTTCGCGCAGGGCAATGCCTCGGTCGGCAAACCGTCGCGGCCGGAGTTCCTGCTGCAGCCCGGAGAATTGCTGCAGGCCTGCCAGAGTCTGCGCGTGGTCGCGTTTGAAGACGGCTTTTGCGCCGATCCGCCGCGTTTCGTGCAACGCATTGCCGCAGTGCGGGAGCCAGAACCTGCGACCACCCTAAACGATGGCACCTACACTCCCCCGCGCTACCCCTTGTAACGATCGGCAAGAATCGACTAGGTAGAATGCGGTTTTCCCGTTTTGACCGTGCACATGACACTTATTACTGGCAGCATCGTGGCCATCGTGACCCCGATGCACGATGATGGCAGCGTGGACTACCCGGCGCTGCGCAAGCTGATCGACTGGCATATCGAACAGGGAACGGATTGCATCTGCGTCGTTGGCACCACCGGTGAGTCACCAACGGTGAATGTGCAGGAACACTGCGAGATCATCCGCGTGGCGGTCGAGCAGGCCCGAAAGCGGGTACCTATCATGGCCGGTTGCGGCGCCAACTCCACCGCCGAGGCAATCGAGTTGACTCGGTTCGCGCACGAGGTCGGCGCCGACTGCCATCTGCAAGTCGTTCCTTATTACAACAAGCCGTCGCAAAACGGGCTGTACCAGCATTTCAAGGCAATTTCGGAAGCGGTCGATCTTGCGATGGTGCTGTACAACGTACCGGGTCGCAGCGTGGCCGACCTGGCGCATGACACCGTGCTGCGCCTGGCACAGGTTCCCGGTATCGTCGGCATCAAGGATGCCACTGGCAACCTGGAACGTGGCCAATGGCTGATTCGCGATGTGCCCGAAGATTTTGCCGTTTATTCCGGCGACGACCCGACCGCCGTGGCACTGATGCTCTGCGGCGGTCAAGGCAACATCAGCGTGACGGCGAACATCGCACCGCGCCAGATGCACGAGTTGTGTGTCGCGGCAATCGCTGGCGACGCCCGACGCGCGATGGAGATTCAGCGCACGCTGATGCCGGTGCACAAGCAACTCTTCGTGCAGGCCAATCCAATTCCACTGAAATGGGCGATGCAGCGCATGGGCCTGTGTGGCGGCGCGATGCGCCTGCCGATGTCGCCGCTTGAGCCGGAATTCCAGCCGGTGGTGGAAGACGCCTTGCGCCGCAGCGGCCTGATCTGAAGCATCATTTCCCGAAGGACCTCCTGGTGAACGCTACTAAACGACTGGCCTTGCTGGCCTTATGCCTGCCACTGGGCGCCTGTTCGGTACTGGAGTCGGACAAGATCGACTACAAAAGTGCCACCACGGCCCCATCGCTGGCCGTGCCGCCCGACCTGACCCAACTCGCGCGGGACAACCCCTACGCAATCCCGGGGGGCCCGGTCACCGCCTCGAGCTACCAGCAAGGCCAAGCCAGCCCGAGCATGCCGGTCGCTGTGGCCAAGGTAGGCGATGTGCGCATTGAACGTGAAGGCAACCAGCGTTGGCTGGTGGTCAAGCGCCCACCCGAGGTATTGTGGGATCCGATCAAGGACTTCTGGCAGGAACACGGATTCCTGCTGTCGATGGAACAGAAGAACCTGGGCATCATGGAAACCGACTGGGCCGAGAACCGCGCCAAGATCCCGGAGGACCTGATTCGCAGATCACTGGGCAAGTTGTTCGACTCGCTGTATTCGACCGCCGAGCGGGATCGCTTTCGTACCCGGCTTGAACGCAACGCCGCCGGCGAGACTGAAATCTTCATCAGCCATCGCGGCATGATCGAGGTTTACAAGTCCGGTGATGCGAACGTGGCGACCGGCGATGGTTCCACAGTGTGGCAGCCACGCCCTGCCGAACCCGAGCTGGAAACCGAGTTTCTGCGCCGCCTGATGGTCAAACTGGGTGTGTCGGAAGAACAGGCAAAGGCTGCGACGGCCGTCAGCGTGGCGCAACCCAACGTTCGTGTGACGCAAGTCAATGGTCAGCCCATGTTGCAGATCGATGACAACTTTGATCGCACCTGGCGCCGTGTCGGCCTGTCGCTGGACCGCACCGGCTTCACGGTGGAAGACCGCGACCGCAGTCAGGGCGTGTATTTTGTGCGTTACGTCGAACCCAACCCGGATCGCCAGGAACCCGGTTTCCTGGGCCGACTGTTCGGCAGCACCGCCAAGACCAATCAACCGATCAAGTACCGCGTCGTCATCCGGGAGCAGGACAACGCCAGCACCGTGTCGGTACTCAACGCCACTGGCGCACCGGAAACTTCAGCCAATGCGCAGCGCATCATCAAGGTGATCGCCGACGACCTGAAGTAGGCGCGCGATGTTGCGTTTCCGGAACCTGGGCAGCGGCAGTTCGGGCAACGCAACCATCGTCGAGGCGCGCAGCGCCGGCAGCGTCACACGTTTGCTGGTTGACTGCGGCCTGGGTATTCGCCAGCTCGAACAACGCATGGCCCAGGCCGGGCTGGCGTTGACCGACATCGATGCAATCTTCGTCACGCATGAACACAGTGACCATATCGGCTGTTCCCGCGCGCTGGCGCTGCGCTACCGCATACCGGTCTGGATGAGCCACGGCACCCATGCAGGCGCCCGCGACCCCGACTTCTCAGACTTGTTGCGTATCGCCCGCGACGGCGCGCAGATCAGCCTGGGTGAATTGTGCGTGACGCCTTTCACCGTGCCGCATGACGCCCGTGAGCCCTTGCAATTGCGTTGCTCCGACGGTGATGCCAGCCTGGGCATCCTGACCGATCTGGGACATGCCACCGACCATCTGTTGGCCCACCTGCTGGGCTGTCAGGCCTTGTTGCTCGAATGCAACCATGATCCGCAGATGCTGCAGGACTCGTTGTATCCACCATTCCTGAAGAAGCGCGTGGGCGGCCCGCATGGGCACCTCTCCAACGCCCGCTCGGCAGAGATTGCATCGGCGTTGAAGCATCCGGGCCTCTCGACCGTGGTGGCAGCCCATCTGAGCCGAGAAAACAACCGGCCTGCGCTGGCTCAATTGGCGCTGGCCGACGCGCTGAACTGCGCGCCCGCGCATATCGGCGTGGCCGACCCCTTGATGGGGACCGAGTGGCTCGAAGTTTGAAACACCGTGTACTGGCCAAAACCCTTTTGTCGCGCGTTCCATCCGCATCGGGCAAAAAGAAAGCCGCCCGAAGGCGGCTTTCTTTGACCGGGAAACCCGGCTCGCGATCAAGGCTTCTTGACAGCGTCAGCGGCCGCGTCGGCGGCATTCTTGACCGCTTCGGCAGCAGCATCACCCGCGGCGGATGCAGCCTCGGTCACGGCACTGGCAGCAGCGTCAGCGGCATTGTCGACAGCAGCCGAGGCGGCGTCGGCTGCTGCGGTTGCAGCTTCCTCGGTGGTTTCAACAGCAGGAGCTGGAGCGGACTCGACGACCGGCGCAGGTGCGGGCGGCGCTTCCTCTTTTTGGCCGCAAGCTCCAAGAGCAACGGCAGCGACCAGCGCTGCCAGGATGAGTGACTTCTTCATGATGTAAACGATCTGAAATGACAGGAGACAGTTGATGTAATGTCGGCATCGAGAATCGCGCCGACCAGACAATCAGAACCGATCGGCCCGGTTGCCCGGCGCGATTGTATGCACATTCAGACGGGAATTCAGGGTTTACCCTAAATTCCCGTCAAAAAATTTACAGACCCAGCGTGGTAGCTGGAAAACCCGGACTGCTCACCTTCACCAGTTCCTTCAACAGTTCCCGCATCTGGACGATGCGTTCGGGTTCCGCGCCGTTGACGCCCGCGCGGCGGACGGGGTCGAGCAATTGCATCGTCCAGTGCGGACTCCACAATACGGTAGGGAAGTTGCCGGGGTCGATCTGCCGGCAGATTCGGGCCTCGACGATATGGCCCCAGGTACGCCGCCAGCCGACAAACCGCGCATGGCGGCGAATCACAGTGTCAAAATTGGTTGCCAGGATCGTGAAGCTACGGCCCGACTGCGACCATGCCTGCAGGCTTTCGACCACCTGACGTTCGTGCAATGGCCAGTCGCCAAAATCAGCGTCACACAGGATCAGCTCGCGCCAACCCTGGGCTGCGGCGATCGCCAGCGCATCGCGGACATGTTGCGCAAAAGCTTCACGACCGGCAAACCGGCCTGACGGCAATTCCGGCACGGCAGTCACGGACTCAAGCGCCATGCAGCCACCCCGCATCCAGCCAGAGCTGCAACAGTTCCCGGGCATCCGCACTGGCGGCGGCGATCGGCTGCACATCGAGAACGCGTGCATCGGCCAGCAGACGCATCAGGCGGGCATCCGCACCGCTGGCGCGGTAACTCTCGCCATTGATGAACACATGGTTGCGGTCATACATCATCCGGGTACGGCGGTCCAGGCGCACCGCACCGGAAAGCTCGACGCCCTCGACCGCCTCGAACCAGACCCAGGGTTTGGGTTCGGTCAGATGTTCGCCCAGATTGCGCGCCAGCACCAGCGGATCGCGCAAGGCCCGCTCGAGCGCCTCGCGGGCAAACTCCGAAAGGGCCGGCGGTATTGCAGCCGGGTTGGCCGTCGCCCCTTGCGCAGGGTCGCGGTACAGGTCAGCGGGCAGTTCGTCGGGGGCATCCTGCGCCAACCGCTGCAACAGTTCGCCGGCCAGGTCGCCAGCGGCCGGCGACCTGAATCCGATCGACCAGGTCATGCATTCGTCCTGCGCCACTCCATCATGCGCATAGCGTGGTGGCAGGTACAACATGTCACCCGGCTCCAGGTCGTAGCTGTGTTCAGGCTCGAAATGGCGCAGGATCTTCAAAGGCACGTCTTCTTGCAAGCTGAGATCCTTTTGCCGACCGATACGCCAGCGCCTGCGGCCATGGGCCTGCAGCAGGAACACGTCGTAACTGTCGAAATGCGGCCCCACACCACCACCCGGTGACGCATAACTGATCATCAGGTCGTCGAGCCGTGCATCGGGCACGAACCGGAACTGGTTCAACAACTGATGGACTGGTTCGGACAGCAAATCGACGCCCTGCACCAACAAGGACCACTGCGGTTGCGCGAGCGCCGGCAAGGACCTGCGCGAAAAAGGCCCTTGGCGCAGTTGCCATGCGCGCCCGTCGGGGCCGCCGCCACCAATCACCAAACGCGACTGCACATGTGGCTGCGCGGCCAGCGCGAACAATGCAGCGCGATCCAGCGCGGGCCGAAAGCCGGGTATGGCCTGGCGGATCAGCAACGGTTTGCGTTGCCAATGGCGCTGCATGAAAGTCTGCGGGCTGAGGCCACCGAGTAGCTGCAAGGGTTGAAGCAGGTTCATGGGTCAGGATGATGGCATGCAATCAAGGCATTGGAGCCGCGTCACGGTCGACGGTAACCGACATGGCAGTGACCTGCGACAATTCTTTAATGGAAATCACACAACAATGCGTGGTCGGATTGACTTGGACGCTCAAGGATACGCTGGGTGAGGAACTCGACGTGCTGGACGAAGCGGTCGAGTTCCTGGTCGGTGGCGATGATCTGTTCGCGAAGATCGAAGAGGCTTTGCAAGGCCACACCGTCGGTGCCCAGGTGCAACTGCAGCTCGAACCGGAAGAAGCATTCGGAGACTTCAATGACCAGTTGGTATTCCTTGAACCCCGTTCGTTATTCCCGGCCGAAACCGCGGAAGGCATGACCTTCGAAGGCCATGCCCTGCCCGTTGGTTGCCATGCCAATGCACCCCGCGATGCCTTGTACACCATCACCGACCTGTACCCTGATCATGTCGTGCTCGACGGCAATCACCCGCTCTCTGGAATCGCTTTGCGGCTGTACTTGAAGGTCACATCGGTGCGCGAGGCCAGCGAGGAAGAAATCGGCCTGGGCAGCGCCGGCACCGGCTTCTTCAAGGTCAAGGTCGCGCCGCCAGAGGCATGAACACGTGACCTGACCCGCTCAGATTTTGCCAGTCGAGCCGTATCCGGCCTCGCCGCGCGCGCTAGGCGGGAATTCCGAGACCAGGTTGAAGCGGGCCTGCACGACCGGCACGATGACCAACTGGGCGATCCGCTCCATCGGTTCGATCGTGAACGGCGTCTGGCTGCGGTTCCAGGCACTGACCATCAGCTGGCCCTGATAGTCGCTGTCGATCAGACCCACCAGATTTCCGAGCACGATGCCGTGTTTGTGACCCAGGCCGGAACGCGGCAGGATCAAGGCGGCGTAGTTCGGATCGGCCAGATGGATTGCAAAGCCGGTCGGCACCAACTGCCACGCATTGGGTGCGAGCACCAGCGGCGCATCCAGGCAGGCCCGCAAATCCAGACCAGCGCTGCCCGGGGTTGCGTAGGCGGGTAGCTGGTTGGCCAGGCGCGGATCGAGAATCTTGACGTCGATGTGCATGAAGGCAAAGCGGAGGGTTACGGGAGGCGGCGCGGCATCATCTGCGCGCAGGTCTCGATCAAGGCACGTGCCAGCGCCAGCTTCGAATCACGGGGCAATTCGCGCGCTCCATCGGCGGTGACCAGCAGCAGCGCATTATCATCCTGCCCAAAGGCGGCGGGCCCGATGTTGCCCACCAGCAGCGGCACACCCTTGCGCGCGCGTTTGGTGGTGGCATGCCCCAGCAAATCCTCGCTTTCGGCGGCAAACCCGACACAAAACAGTTCGCCACTGCGCGCGCGCGGCATCTGCGCCACCGTGGCCAGGATGTCCGGGTTCTCACAGAATTTCATTTGCGGTGGTTGGCCGGACCCGTCTTTCTTGATCTTGTGTTCGGCCATCACGGCGGGACGCCAGTCGGCGACCGCCGCGGTGGCGATGAAGACCGTCGCCTGCGGCACATGGGCCAGCGTGGCATCGAACATCTGCTGCGCCGAACGCACGTCGATGCGGGTGACACCGCGGGGTGTGGGCAGATGAACCGGCCCGGCCACCAGCGTCACCTGCGCGCCCGCCTCATGCGCGGCACGTGCCACCGCAAAACCCATCTTGCCACTGCTGTGATTGGTGATGCCGCGAATCGGATCCATGGCCTCGAAAGTCGGACCGGCCGTCACCAGCACATGTTGACCGGCCAGGTGTTTGGGCTGAAAGAAGGCGATCAGATCCTGCACAAGATCGGCCGGCTCCAGCATGCGCCCGTCGCCGGTCTCGCCACAGGCCTGGTCACCGATGCCGACGCCCAGGATGGTCGTACCATCCAGGCGCAATTGCGCCATGTTGCGCTGGGTCGCCGGATGGGCCCACATCTCGCGGTTCATCGCTGGCGCCAGCAGCAGCGGCGCGCGGGCGATCGGACGCGCCAGGCATAGCAAGCTGAGCAGATCATCTGCGTTGCCCTGCACCAGCCGTGCCATGAAGTCCGCGCTGCACGGCGCAATCAGGATCGCATCCGCCTCACGGCCCAGGTTGATGTGCGGCATGTTGTTGGGCTCGCGTGTGTCCCACTGCGAGCTGTAGACGGTGCGGTTGGACAGGGCCTGCATCGTCACCGGCGTGATGAACTGTTCGGCCGCAGCCGTCATCACCACCTGCACCGTGGCGCCCTCCTTGATCAGCAAACGGCACAACTCCGCCGCCTTGTAGCAGGCGATGCCACCAGTCAATCCCAGTACCAGATGTTTGTTCTTCAAGTCCATGACAAATGTCGTCAAGAGCGATGGAGGCAATGTAGCAGACGCCTATAATCCCGCTTTACCACCTAACCGAACCCTGCGGTTCGCCCCTGACATGACCAAATTTGTCTTCGTCACCGGCGGTGTCGTGTCCTCCCTTGGCAAGGGAATCGCCTCAGCCTCCCTCGCAGCGATCCTGGAGTCGCGAGGCCTCAAAGTCACTCTGATAAAGCTCGATCCGTACCTCAACGTCGATCCGGGCACCATGTCGCCGTTCCAGCATGGCGAGGTCTTCGTCACCGATGACGGCGCAGAAACCGACCTCGACCTGGGCCACTATGAGCGTTTCATCGAAACGCGCATGCGCCGCAGCAACAACTTCACCACCGGCCAGATATACAAAAGCGTGTTAGAGAAAGAGCGCCGCGGCCTGTACCTCGGCAAGACGGTGCAGGTGATCCCGCATGTGACCAACGAGATCCAGGAGTTCATCAAACGCGGCGCGCGTTTCGGCGAACCCGATGCGGTGGACGTGGCGATCGTCGAGATCGGCGGCACGGTGGGCGACATCGAATCCTTGCCGTTCCTGGAGGCGGTGCGCCAGATGAGCCTCAAGCTCGGCCCGAACAACACCGCTTTCGTCCACCTGACCTACGTGCCCTGGATCGCCGCCGCCGGTGAACTCAAGACCAAACCCACACAACACACAGCCAAGCAACTGCGCGAGATCGGCATCCAGGCCGACGCCCTGGTGTGCCGCGCAGACCGCCCGATACCTCAGGACGAGCGCGACAAGATCTCGCTGTTTTCCAACGTGCCGGCCTGGGGCGTGATCTCGATGTGGGACGTCGACACGATCTACAAGGTGCCGCGTATCCTGCATCAGCAAGGGCTCGACGGCCTGATTTGCGACAAGTTGCGCCTGAACACGCGACCGGCCAATCTCAAACGCTGGGACGACCTGGTCTACGAGACCGAACATCCCCAACACGAGGTCCAGATAGCGATGGTCGGCAAATACGTCGACCTCAGCGACAGCTACAAGTCGCTCAATGAAGCGCTGCGCCATGCCGGCATGAAGAACCATGCCAAGGTGCGCATCGAATACATCGACTCCGAGACCATCGGCCCGGACACGGTCAACCAGTTGACGCGTTTTGACGGCATTCTGGTGCCTGGGGGTTTCGGCAAACGCGGCATTGAGGGCAAGATAACCACCGCCCGTTTTGCGCGCGAGAACAAGATTCCCTACCTCGGCATCTGCCTGGGCATGCAGGTGGCCACGATCGAATACGCGCGCCATGTCGCCGGGCTGAAGGATGCCAACAGCACGGAGTTCGAGCCGGACTGTCCGCACCCGGTGATCGCGCTGATCACCGAATGGCAGGATGCCGACGGATCGATCAAGAACCGCGACGCCGACTCCGAGTTAGGCGGCACGATGCGCCTGGGCGCGCAAAGTTCTGACGTGGTCGAGGGCACGCTGGCGCACGACATCTATGGCAACGTCGTCACCGAGCGACATCGCCATCGGTATGAAGCCAATGTGCACTATCTGGACACCTTGCGCGCAGCGGGACTGGTGATCTCGGCCAAAACCCAGCGTGAACAGCTGACCGAAATCATTGAGCTGCCGCGCGCCATCCATCCGTGGTTTATCGGAGTGCAGTTCCACCCGGAATTCAAGTCAACGCCGTGGGACGGTCACCCGTTATTCAACGCCTTCATCAAAGCCACGCTGGATCACCAGGGCCAGGGCCAGGGCCGAAACCTGAAGGCGGTTGCGTGAATCGTCCAACGTCTGCCTGCGGGCGCTGTCCATGAAGCTGTGCGGCTTCGACGCCGGACTGGCGCATCCGTTTTTCCTGATCGCCGGCCCCTGCGTGATCGAATCGGAGCAATTGCAGATGGATGTCGCCGGCCAGTTGCGCGACATCACGCGCGAACTGGGCATCCCGTTCATCTTCAAGAGCAGCTTTGACAAGGCCAACCGCACCTCAGGTGCGAGTTTTCGCGGCCCGGGGCTCGAACACGGCCTGGAGATCCTGGCCAAGGTACGGCGCGAATTGCAGCTGCCGGTGCTCACCGACGTGCATGACGCCAGCCAGATCGACGCGGCCGCGGCCGTCGTCGACGTGTTGCAGACGCCGGCCTTCCTGTGCCGCCAGACCGACTTCATCCGTGCGGTCGCGCAATCGGGCAAACCGGTCAACATCAAGAAGGGCCAGTTCCTGGCGCCCGGCGACATGAAGAACGTGATCGACAAAGCCCGCGCCGCCGCACACGAAAAAGGTTTGCCAGAAGACAATTTCCTGGTCTGCGAACGTGGCGTGAGTTTCGGCTACAACAATCTGGTCAGCGACATGCGCGCGCTGGCCATCATGCGCGAGACCGGCGCACCGGTGGTGTTCGACGCCACGCATTCGGTGCAACTGCCCGGTGGCCAGGGCAGCAGCAGTGGCGGTCAGCGTGAGATGGTACCGGTGCTGGCGCGTGCCGCGATTGGCGCTGGCGTGGCGGGCATTTTCATGGAAACCCACCCGGACCCGGCCAACGCCAGAAGCGACGGACCCAACGCGGTTCCGCTCAAACACATGCGTGCCCTGCTCGAAACACTGCAGGCACTGGACCAGGTGGTCAAGCGTGGCGACCTGCTCGAAACTGCGTTCCGCGACTAAGTGCCTTGTCATTCCCCATTCCATTCTCCGACCCTGAGGTAACCGAAAAATGAGTGCAATCGTTGATATTGTCGGCCGCGAAATCCTGGACTCGCGCGGCAACCCTACCGTCGAGTGCGACGTGCTGTTAGAGAGCGGCACCATGGGACGTGCCGCCGTGCCTTCCGGCGCCTCGACCGGATCGCGCGAAGCGATCGAACTGCGTGACGGCGACATGAGCCGCTACCAGGGCAAAGGCGTGCTCAAGGCGGTCGAGTTCATCAACACCGAGATCTCCGAAGCCGTGATGGGACTGGACGCATCCGAGCAGGCCTTTCTGGACAAGACGCTGATCGACCTGGACGGCACCGACAACAAGTCGCGCCTGGGCGCCAATGCGATGCTGGCGGTGTCAATGGCCGTCGCCCGTGCGGCCGCCGAAGAGTCGGGTCTGCCCTTGTACCGCTATTTCGGCGGCATGGGCGGCATGCAGATGCCGGTGCCGATGATGAACGTCATCAACGGCGGCGCGCATGCCAACAACAACCTGGACCTGCAGGAGTTCATGATCATCCCGGTGGGCGCACCCAACTTCCGCGAAGCGATGCGGTACGGCGTCGAAGTGTTCCACGCGCTCAAGAAGATCCTGAGCGACAAGGGCATCAGCGTGGCGGTGGGTGACGAGGGTGGTTTTGCGCCTAACGTGGCCAACCACGAGGCAGCGATCCAGATGATCCTGGAGGCGATCGACGCTGCAGGTTATGTGGCCGGCGAGCAGATCGCACTGGGCCTGGACTGCGCTGCTTCCGAGTTCTACAAGGACGGCAGTTATGTGCTCGCAGGCGAAGGTTTGACCCTTGACGCCGCCCAGTGGATCGACGTCATGGCCACATGGGTCGACAAATACCCGATCATCAGCATCGAAGACGGCATGGCCGAAGGCGACTGGGACGGCTGGAAGCAACTCACCGAGCGTCTGGGCAAAAAGGTGCAGATCGTCGGAGACGACCTGTTCGTCACCAATACGAAGATCCTCAAGGAAGGTATTGACAAGGGCATCGCCAACTCGATCCTGATCAAGATCAATCAGATCGGCACGCTCACCGAAACCTTTGCCGCAATCGAGATGGCCAAGCGCGCCGGTTACACCGCGGTGATCAGCCACCGCTCCGGCGAGACCGAAGACACGACCATCTCCGACATTGCCGTGGGCACCAATGCCGGCCAGATCAAGACCGGATCGCTGAGCCGCTCGGACCGCATGGCCAAATACAACCAGCTGCTGCGCATCGAGGAAGACCTGGGCGAGATCGCGACCTACCCCGGCCGCGACGCGTTCTACAACCTGCGCTGATCCCCACGCCCGCCCGCTCCAGCTTGCGCTGACACCACCGCATCATGCGCAACCGCATACTTCCACTGGCATTGATTGCATTGCTGGTGATATTGCACGGGCAGTTGTGGTACGGGCGCGGCAGCATTCCGAACGTCGCGGCGCTCACAACGCAGCTGGCGGACAAGCAAGCGCAGAACGAACGCGAAAGTCAGGCCAATGCGCGATTGGCCGCGGAAGTGAAGGATTTGCAGGAAGGCATGGACATGGTCGAGGAGAAAGCCCGCATGGAGTTGGGCATGGTGCGACCAAACGAAATCCTGGTGCAGATCACGAAGTGACGCGCTGCTGCAGTGCGCGTTCCGCCACAGCTTTCATCTTTCCCCGTCAGTGCGCGCTGGTGCTCGACCCCGGCGTCTGGCTGGCCGGGCGAAACAGCTGGGCCGCATCGATCGCATCGAAGCGGTACTGCATGCCGCAGAATTCGCACCCGACCTCGATGTCGGCCCGTTCCTGCAAGATGCTGGCGGCTTCTTCCTCACCCAGCGACACGATCATTGCTGCGACCTTTTCGCGGTTGCAGCTGCAGGCGAAATGCGGCTGCGGGTCCTGCGCTTGCGGCGCAAAACGCAGCAGGTCTTCCTGCCAGAACAGGCGATGCAAAATCGCATCAACATCGAGCGACAGCAACTCCTCGCGCTTCAGACTCGACGCCAGCATCGCAATACGGTTGTAGTGTTCGTTGCGGCCGATCTCATCTTCGTCCGCGCGCAGGCCTGCGGCGTCCAGATTGGCGCCACCCTTGACGGGCAGGCGCTGGATCAACAGTCCGGCGGCCAGCGTGTCGTTGGCGGCCAGCACCAACGTGGTATCGAGTTGTTCGCTTTGCAGCATGTAGTGCTGCAGCACATCGCTGATCTTGTCCAGTTTTTCGCCATGGTCGCCGTTTAACGGGACCACGCCCTGGTATGGCTGCTGGCCGGGCAATCGCTCGCGCGGATCGAGCGTGATCGCGCATCGACCGCCGTTGTCGACATTGACCATCGTACTCAGGCGCGCATCGGGCGCGACCGCGCCGATGACCGTTGCCGTGGCGCGAATGGACAAGTCCGACTGCACCTCAGCCACCGCCAGCCGGACCGGACCGTCGCCCATGATCTGCATCACCAGCGCACCGTCGAACTTGATGTTGGACTGCATCAGGGTGGCAGCTGCCAGCATTTCGCCCAGCATCTGCGTCACCGGCGCAGGGTATGCACCAGTCTGGGTATTGGCGGCACGACGACCCAGAATGTCGGTCCAGGCGTCGGTGAGCCTTACCACAATGCCGCGCACCGGCAGACCATCAAACAGAAACTTGTGTACTTCGGACAAAAAGGGATTCCTAAAAACGCTGGCGGGACCAACCCGCAACGCGTCAGGTGATTTTCGTCAATGTGGCGCGAAACCGCCGGGCGTTCTCAACATAACCCGGCGCACCCATGCGCAATCCGGCGATCTGTTCGGGCGTCAGTGCGCGCGCCACCTTGGCCGGGCTGCCGATGATCATCGAACCATCGGGAAACTCCTTGCCTTCGGTCACCAGGGCGCCGGCGCCCACCAGGCAATGCTTGCCGATGCGTGCACCGTTGAGCACCACCGCGCCGATACCGATCAAGCTGCCGTCTCCGACGGTGCAGCCGTGCAACATGACCTTGTGGCCCACAGTGACGTTCTCGCCCACCGTGAGCGGCATGCCAATATCGGCATGCAACACGCTTCCATCCTGGATATTCGTGCCACGGCCGATGCGCATGTGCTCGGTATCGCCGCGCAACACCGCGCCGAACCAGATGCTCACATCCTCTGCCAAGGTGACGTTGCCGATCACCTGGGCACTGTCGGCCACCCAGGCGGACGGATCGATGGTGGGGGCCAGATCGCCCAAAGCATAAGTCGCCAATTGATTTCTCCAGTTGCGGTCGATTGTAAAAGCCCCCCTGTGCAAACCCACGTCGCTCCGGCTTGCCCAAACTCAGTGCCGCTGAGATACTTCCTCTGAACCGGCCCCAAGCCGCAACAACAACATACCCCATGCACTGGAGGACACAAACTCGATGGCTGAACCTGGGCAACACCTGCATGGCGGCGAGCGCGTCGCGTTGTCCTTGCAGGCCCATGGCGTGCGCCATGTCTTCACGCTGTGTGGCGGCCATATCTCGCCGATTCTTGCAGCCGCGCGCGCACGGGGAATCGAGATCGTCGATGTGCGCGACGAGGCCACAGCGGTGTTTGCCGCAGACGCGAGTGCCCGATTGTCCGGTTTGCCCGGCGTGGCCGCGGTCACCGCAGGCCCTGGCATCACGAACACCATCACCGCGCTGAAAAACGCGCAGCTGGCCCAGTCGCCGTTGATCCTGTTTGGCGGCGCCGCCCCGACCGCCTTGCAAGGGCGTGGCGCATTGCAGGACATCGACCAGCGCCCGCTGGTCGAGCCGCACGTAAAACGTTTCACCAAGATCCGCCGTGTCTGCGATCTCGGTCCCGCCGTCGACGAAGCGTTCTGGCTGGCTGCCAGCGGAATTCCGGGGCCGGTGTTCATCGAATGCCCGGTCGATGTGTTGTACGACGAGGCCACGATCCGCCAGTGGTATGCCGATGCGGCTGGCAAGGGTCGATCACTCGGTGAGCGAATGTTGCGCTGGTACCTGAAACGGCATGTTGAAAAAATGTTCGCAGGATCAGAAAAGGTTTCGACGGCACAGGTGCGCGCGGTCGACCCGCCGCAACCGCCAGCGGCAAAGGTACGCCAGGCGCGTGCGGCCTTGGCCAAGGCACAACGCCCGCTGATGGTGATCGGCAGTCAGACAATGGCGCAGGCTGCGCAGGCGCAGCAGATCGCAGCGGCCGTGCAGCAACTCGGCATACCGGTCTACCTGTCCGGCATGGCGCGAGGCCTGCTCGGCCGCCAGCACCCGCTGCAACTACGCCACCAGCGCCGCCAGGCATTGCGCGAAGCCGACTGCGTGGTGCTGGCCGGTGTGCCCTGCGATTTTCGGCTCGACTACGGCAAACACATCCGGCGCAGCGCGACACTGATCGCAGCCAACCGCAGCGCCAAGGATGCCCGACTCAACCGCCGCCCCGACGTGCCGGTGATCGGCGACGTGGGCCTGTTCCTGCAGGCGCTGGCACAACCCGACACCACGGCGGCGTTGCAACCGGATCACTGGCAACCGTGGATAGCACAGCTGCAGGCGCGTGACGCAGAGCGTGAGACCGGCATCACCGAACAGGCCGCCGCGCCCGGCGAACATGTCAACCCCGTCGCCCTGCTGCGCATGGTCGAGCAGACGGCTGGCGACAAGGCCTTGCTGGTCGCCGACGGCGGTGATTTCGTGGGCACCGCTGCATACGTGCTGCACCCGCGTGCGCCACTGCGCTGGCTTGACCCTGGCGCATTCGGCACCCTGGGTGTCGGCGCCGGTTTTGCGCTCGGCGCGGCCAGTTACGATCCCGAGGCAGAGGTCTGGATCATCTTCGGCGATGGCGCGTGTGGATACGGCCTGGTCGAGTTCGACAGCTTCGTGCGGCACAAGATTGCGGTCATCGCCATCGTCGGCAATGACGCCGGCTGGACCCAGATTGCGCGCGAGCAGGTGAAGATGCTGGGCGACGATGTCGGCACCGTGCTCGCGCGCACCGACTACCACCGGGTTGTCGAAGGTTTCGGCGCTGAAGGCATTGTGGTGCGTACGATGGCTGAAGTGCAACCCGCACTGGACAAGGCCCGGGCATTGGCGCGCAATGGCAAGCCGGTGCTGATCAATGTATGGCTCGACAAGACCGAGTTCCGCGAAGGCTCCTTGTCGATGTAGCGTCAATCACAGCAGGAGACACCACCATGGCAGAACACAAGCTGATCCTGGACTTTATCCAGGACCATGCAGTCAACAAGAAAGACACAGTTTTTTTGACCCAGCCGCTCGGCGCGGGCAAGGTCGCCAACTACACCTGGGGCGAGACGATCGACCAGGCCCGGCGCATGGCAGCGCATCTGCAAAGCCGGGGCATAGGACCGGGCAGCCATATCGCGATCCTTTCCAAGAATTGCGCCCATTTCTTCATCGCCGAACTCGCGATCTGGCTGGCCGGCGGCACGACGGTGGCGATTTTCCCGACCGAAGGGCCGGAGACGGTCCGCTTCGTGCTCGAACACAGCGATAGCAGGCTGCTGTTCGTCGGCAAGCTCGATACCTGGGAGCAGCAAAAAGCCGGCGTGCCGGCCGACTTGCCCTGCATTGCATTGCCGCTTGCGCCGGCAACCCGTTTTGACCAGTGGGACGACTTGATCGCCCGTACCGAACCGCTGGCCGGCAACGTGTCACGCGCAGCCGACGATCTGGCGATGCTCATCTACACCTCAGGATCGACCGGCACACCCAAGGGCGCGATGATCAGTTTCGGCGCCGTCACAGCCGTCGGCCAAGGCTACACCGACGACATGAGCGGCCGGATGCAGGATGGTGCTGGCTGGCGCGTGTTGTCCTACCTGCCACTGGCGCACTCCTACGAACGTGCGGTGGTGGCCGCACCGGCCTGGTACAGCGGGCGCCTGCACATCTTTTTTGCCGAGTCGCTCGACACCTTTTTGGCCGACCTGCATCGGGCGCGCCCGCACCTGTTCCTGTCGGTGCCCCGGTTGTGGCTCAAGTTCCAGCAAGGCGTGCTGGCCAAGATGCCGGCAAAAAGGCTCGACTTCCTGCTCAGCCTGCCGATCGTCGGCAAACTGGTCGGGCGCAAGGTGCTCGCCGGACTCGGCCTGGACCAGGTCATACTGGCCGCCAGCGCGTCCGCACCGATACCACCCGACCTGATCGCCTGGTACCGCAAGCTGGGACTGAACCTGCTCGAAGGGTATGGCATGACGGAGGACTTTGCGTTCTCGCATCATTCAACCGAAACCCACAACGCGCCGGGTTATGTGGGCATCCCCTATCCCGACGTGCAGGTGCGCATTGGCGCCGACAACGAGATCCTGATCAAGTCGCCAGGGCAGATGAAGGGTTACTACAAACGCCCGGACCTGGATGCCGAATCGTTCACCGAAGACGGTTTCTTCAAGACCGGCGACATGGGCGAGCGACGCCCTGACGGCCTGCTCAAGGTGACCGGACGCGTCAAGGAACTGTTCAAGACTGCCAAGGGCAAATACGTCGCACCGGCACCGATCGAAAACCGCATCAACGAACACCCGCTGGTCGAACTCTCGATGGTCTCCGGTGTCGGTCAACCCTCGGCTTATTGCATGGTGGTGCTGGCCGAACACATCCGAGGCAACCTGTCCAAGGCCACCGTACGCACCGAGGTCGAGATCGAGATGGCCGCGCTGCTCAAACGCGTCAATGCCGGTGTGGCCGATTACGAACGGCTGCAGATGATCGTGATTGCCAAGGAGCCCTGGTCGATCGAAAACGGCAATCTCACACCGACGATGAAGATCAAACGCAGTCGCATCGAAGCCGAGGTACAGGACAAGATCGATAACTGGTACAAGTCCAAAGGCCCGGTGCTCTGGGCCTGAAGACCTTGTGAGGCCGCGAAGGGGCCCGACAGCCGCCTAGTCCACCAGCGCGTCGGCCCGTTGTCCCGCACGCTCCAGGTGGATCGGCAAGACGCGTCCATACAACTGGCGCGTGCGTTCCGGACTTCCCACCATGCCCGGATGTTCGGCAAAACTGAAGATGGCAACGTAACGTGGCCGCAGACCTGCCAGGGGTGTGACGCGGTGCAACGCGTGGCGCCCCTTGAATATCTGCAGGTCGCCGGGCTCCAGGTGCAGCGTCCGGATCAGCCGCGGGTCACCGTCGAGCACGGACTCAACGCCCGCATAGTTCTCATCAGTGGCCGTGCGCAGGTGCGGACTGTATTCGAAGTCACCGCCCGACTCGGCATTCTGGATCGCCAATGTCACGGTGTAATTGTTGGTGTCGAAATGCCACGGAAAACCGTTGCCTTCCTGCGCCAGGTTGATGATCACGTCGGCCAGCGGATCGGCATAGCGATAGAAGGCTGTTTCACCGAGCGCCTGCTGCATGAACGGAGCAAAAGGCGGCCACTCGTAGATGCTGCGCAGTATGCTGTCCGGCCCGAAATGGTCGGCAGCCACGAAGGCATTGGAGCGGTCGTAGAAACGGCGCAATGGATGGCTGGCCGGCAACGCCGGGTTGTCCTTCGTGAAATAGGCGTTGGTGCGATTGAAGTTTCGATGGCCATGCACCGCGACCCGATCGCCCTCACACACCAGTTCGGCCATCCGGTCCGGCCGCACGAAGGCCTTCAGGACGGCGCAACCGTCGCCGTCGAGTTCCGCCCTCAGGCGGGCCAAAAGTGCATCACGCGACGCTCCGGGTTCCGCGATCGGATAACGTTCCAAGTCCAGATAAACAGAGGCGTCGATCTGCATACGAAGCGTCCTTCATGGCGTGTGGTCTGGTCAATCTCGCCAACACGGCCTGATTGGCCGACACAGTATATGGACTTTGGCGCCATTATTGCGACGCACACGACGACAATCGAGAGCATGCGAAACGAACTGCGTGCGCAGGCACGCGAACTCCTGTTGTGCCGCGACGCTGGCGCCAAGGCGGCCGGCACACGCGCCCTGGTGGTCTCGGGCGCACTGGCCATCGATGCGGTGATGAACGAACCCGAAAACCTGCCGGGCCGGCCCGCGCGACCGGTCCTGGTGCCGTTCAATGCGCTGTCGCGACGCTCGACCCATACGCCACTGGGCCGCGCGGTACTGATCCACGCACTGGCACACATCGAACTCAACGCGATCAATCTGGCGCTGGATATCGTCTGGCGTTTCGCTGGCCTTCCCGATGCCTTCTATCGCCAGTGGATCTCCGTGGCGCGCGAGGAAGCACTGCATTTCGATCTGCTGCGTGCGCACCTGCAGACGCTCGGCCACGACTACGGCGACTTCCCGGCGCACAACGGCTTGTGGGAGATGGCCGAAAAAACCCGTCACGATCCGCTGGCGCGACTGGCGCTGGTGCCCCGCACGTTGGAGGCCCGTGGCCTGGACGCGTCGCCACCGATGAAGGCCCGGCTGCTGGCGGCCGGCGACACTGCGGCCGCCGGTATCCTGGATGTCATCCTGCGCGACGAGATCGGCCATGTCGCGGTGGGCAACCACTGGTACCGCCACCTGTGCGCGCAGCGCGGCCTGGACCCGGTCACCACTTATGCGGCACTGGCGCGCGAACATGGCGCGCCTCGGTTGCGCGGCCCATTCAATCTGCCGGCACGCCGCGCCGCCGGCTTCGACGAGGCCGAACTCGCCATGCTGCAACACGACGCTGCAGCGTCATGACAAGGCGCTGATCGACTCGCACATCCGTCACCGCCCCAAGCGCCGTGCTCAATAGAATTGTCTGAATCACTCCCGAATTGCCATGTCCGACTCCGCTGCACCAACCCCCGACACGCACTCCCATCAAGACGACGCGCCGGCGAGCAGCGGGCCTGCGATCGCGCGCCAGGCAATCGTCGACGACGCCGGCAACGTGTTCGGTTATGAGTTGTTCGACCGCAGTCGACCGTCGCAACTGCATGACGCCGCCAGCGACGCGCAGTTGCTGTTCAACGTGCTCTCGCACGCAGACAACGCTGCATTGATCGACAACCACACCTTGTTCATCAACTGCACCCACGACAGCCTGGCCAGCGGACATCTGGAACTCGTGCAACCCGATCGCATCGTGCTGGAGATGCCGCCAGTACCAGGCAATACCCCCGACGAGATCGATCGCCGCCTGTTCAGCCTGACCGATGCGCGTAAACGCGGCTTTCGCCTCGCGTTCAACCATACTGTGCTGACTGCTGCCTACCTGTCGTGGCTGCCACTGGCGAATTTCATCAAGATCGACCTGCTGCTGTTGCGCCCCGAACTGGTCGAACCCACGGTGCGGCTGGCGAAGAAAAAAACCAACGCCCAAATCATCATGGAAAAGGTCGAGACCGCCGCGCAGCACCAGCAAGCCAAGGAGCTCGGCGTGTTGCTGTTCCAGGGTTACTGGTTTGCACGTCCGGTCGTGGTGACTGGCCAGACCATCCGCCCGTCGCAGGCGGTGATCATCCAGCTGATCAACCAGGTGCGCCAACAGGCCTCCACGGCCGAAATCGAGGAAGTGCTCAAACACGACGCGAACCTGTCATTCAACCTGCTGCGTTTCATCAATTCATCAGGTTTCGGCATGCAGGCCGAGATCACCTCGTTCCGCCACGCGGTAATGATGCTGGGTCTGAAGAAGCTGTTCCGCTGGGCCGCGCTGTTGCTCACCACCTCGCACGTCGGCGGTATTGCGCCGGCCGTGGGCGCCACCGCCATCGTGCGCGGCCGCCTGATGGAGTTGCTGGCCATTGAACAGCGGTTGCCGGACGAAGATTGCGACAACGCCTTCGTGACCGGCGTTTTCTCGCTGCTCGACACCATGCTCGGCATGCCGATGGACAAGGTGCTGGCGGCAATTTCCTTGCCCGATGTGGTGATTTCCGCGCTGCTGTCGCAACGGGGTCCGTTGGCGCCACTGCTGGAGTTATGCGTGGCCTGCGAAACCGGCGACGACGCCGCCTTCGCCCGCGTTGCGCAGCAGCTGAAACTGGACAATCAGCAGATCAACTGGGCACATCTGCAGGCGCTGGCGTGGGCGGAGTCGATGGCAGTGTGACGCGGCGCGTCAGCGGCTCAGGCGTCGATCGCACGCGCGATCGCGGCCAGCTAGCGTCGACTCGACCTGCCGGGCTGTCAAGTTTTTGGCAGACTGGTCGATAACTGATCAAGGTGCCGTCACTGGAGTGAGTCGGCGTGGGTTTTGACAGATATGCTGCACTTGTGCCGGTGGCCATTGGAAG
>CAJDWR010000014.1_pt1 | contig 26437 bp, 23 predicted proteins | sample 7391651 | NCBI WGS metagenome assembly CAJDWR01 (sample SAMEA7055720, study PRJEB34461) | soil metagenome | biome: terrestrial ecosystem; feature: Peninsula; material: soil | place: Antarctica | collected 2016
CATCGGTGCATCGAGGTTGGCCGTGTCGGACAGCGCGCCGACCGGGCAGCCAGACCAGTGGGCCCTCGTCGCGCCACGTTCACCGATCTGGCTGAACACGGCGCGGCGATGATGGCTGAACACCGCGCGGCGATGATGGCTGAACATGGCGCGTCGATGATGGCTGATGGGCAACATGATTGGCCAATGACCTGCAACCGGCGCTGGCATCGGCCGCGGCGGAGGCATTGCCCGGATCAATCAGCGGAATCAGCGCGGCCAGCGGATTGATCAGGCCCAGCAGCACCGATCCTGCCAGCTTGGCGCCCAGGGCTTTGGAGTCCAGCGTGACCTTCGGATCGGCGAATCTACCCTGCACAAGCAGCGGGCTGCGCAAGCTGACGAGACTGAAGTCCTTCGGCGCCACCATCACCTTCAGGTCCAGAGTCTCATCCAACAGCGATACCGACCCGTCGGCCAGCACGACCGAGTCGTCCGTATCGACGACAAAAACCTTCGGTCGAATGACTCCGTTGACGGCCAACAGGTCGGCTGCGCCACAGCGGATCGGCAATCGCTCATCTCCACCGACCAGCAGTCCCAGCCCCTGGAACAGGTCGATACCGGCGACCTCGACCGCCAGATGTGAGATTTGCCCGTCGCGCAGAAACATTCGCATCGGACCGTTCAGGCTTCCCAGAATCTGCGCGGTGGAACGGCCCTTGCCAGTCCATTGCGCCGACCCATCGAGTTTGCCGGAGACGTAGGGTGGCGCTGTGCCCGACCGCTTCTGGTGGATCCAATCGGCCAATTGGACTCCGCTCCAGCGCAGGTCGGTGCTCCATACCGCTTGTTCCTGGCGACCGTCGAGCTGCATACTGCCTTGCAGCCGTCCCTGGGCGGTCCGGGCGTCGATTCGATTGATCCGCAACACCCCGTCAGTCAACATCAGATGCGCACGCAACGGGCGCAAAGGCTCGAGCAGATCGGTATCGAGATCGACCTCCTGCACGTCGATCAGGACATTGGCCTGCATCACACGCAGCGATGGCAGATCGAACTGCCGATCCGGCAGAACCTTGCCGGTCGCCCCCTTCTTGCGCGCGTGCGGGCTCGCGCCAACGGTCGGAGCCAGATCCGACAGGTGCAAGCGCGCGCCGGTCAGGCGCCCGGACAAAACGGGAATCGGAGCAGCGACATCGTAAAGAAACGCACCCTTGAGCTTGCTCGAACCCACGGTCGCATCGTCGAAAACAACGTGCCACTGCTGCCCGCGCCGCACCACCTGGCCGACGGCACGAAATTCCGCGGTCGTTGGCAGCGTCACACCAAATGGATCTCCCAGGGCGGCCAATGAAGGCCCCTTGAGCAGGAATTGCCCACTGGCTTCGCTCGCGCTCAAAACGTCGACCGCCTTGCCGTCGAATTCCAGCGCCGACGTCCCCCACTGGGCATCGACTCGCAGCAGCGTTGCAGCGCTTGTATCGTCACTGAGCAGTGGCAAGGAGCCGTCGGCCCGTAGTTCGAGTTTCAGCGGCAATTTCCGCAAGCGGCCTTGTGCCGTCAAGGTCAGCCGCGGACTTGCCGGTGAGACATCGGACTCCTTGCTGTCGCCCGCCTCGACCTGCGTCAGCGTCAGTTGTGCCTTGACGTCTGCGTCAAGGCTCGGATCGATCCAATGCACGGTGCCCTTGTCGACCTGCAATTCGCCCACAGTCGGTAGCCGCGCCGGCGTGGCAGCGTCCGCAACAGCACCTTGCTGCACCGGGCTGCCGAACTGCCAGGTTGCCCTTCCATCGGTGCGCCGCTCCAGCACCGCGTCAAGCGTGGCTGCGGAGAGCGCGCGCACCCTCAACTCGCCGGTGCGCCAGGCACGCCACAGATCACGGTAACGCAAGGCGAGATGCACGTCAGTTGCCTGTACCGTTGGCGGAGCCGATGCCGCTTGCCATGATGGCGCACCAATTCGAAGCACCGGCGCATCAATCCGCACGCCACCGACGAACCGCAAACGTGGGCCCTGGGCACCAACGTCGGTCTCGGTCAATTGCACTGTGCGATCGAGCCGCTGGGACAGCCAGTTCTGCAAGGGCCCACCGAGAAAAGGCCAGCCAGCCCATTCGCCGACGGCCACCGCAGCCACCAACACCACCACGGCCCATCCTGCGGACCGCGCAACGCGGCGCCCACGATGGCTGCGCTGCGTTCCAGCATCGGGCGAACTGCCTTTCTTCCCGGGTGGCGTGTCAGTTGTCATCATGGCATCTCTCCTTCCTGCGGGTGTCACGAATGCGCACGCCGAGCGCGCACACCACCACATTGCCCCGATCATCGATTCGATCGGGGCGAGAGTGCATCAGACGCAGCAGCTTTGCGCTGTAGGCGGATACCGACCGCTCTCGCGTCCGGCCACACCCACCACTCCCAACAACGAGGCGGACTCCTACACCGGTAAGGGGGGCAGGCCGATGGCCGCGCGATGGCGTGACTTCTAAAGTAGGCCCATCGCATCGGTGCCCTCAGAGCGCCGCCGCCACAAACCCATCACACAAAGGAGCCAGCATGAAAGATGCAACGAAGCCCACCACCGCCACGAAAGTGGCCCACACCCCGATGCGGCTGGATGAAGCGGCGATCGACAAGGCCCGCAAGAGCCTCGATAAAGGCGCAGTCACCCCGAGCTATGGCCCTTGGCGCGAAGACATTATCCGGTTGCTCAATGATGCGCTGGCCACCGAACTGGTCTGTGTGTTGCGTTACAAGCGACACCATTTCACGGCAGATGGATTGGCGTCGCCGAAGATCGCAGAAGAGTTTTTGGTGCACGCGAATGAGGAATCCGCCCACGCCGACCGGATTGCAACACGTATCGTGCAATTGGGCGGTGAACCCGATTTCTCCCCTGATTCATTGACGAAACGCAGCCATGCCGCGTATGACGACTCGAGCGACCTGAACGCCATGATCCGTGCCAACCTGATTGCCGAGCGGGTGGCGATCGAGTCTTACAGCCAGATGATCACTCTGGTCGGCGACAAGGACTCCACCACCCGTCGACTGCTGGAAGACATCCTGAGTGACGAGCAGGAACATGCCGACGAGCTGAAGGACTGGCTCGCCTCCTGATGTGGCAGTCGGATCCCGCACGATCTGGCAAATCGCTCACCACCGCGTTCTCGCATGCGGCCATTGGGGTCGCATATTCACCAACCCAAGCACAAGGAGGAAATCATGAATTGGGATCGAATCGAAGGTAATTGGAAACAGATCACCGGCAAGGCCAAAGTCCAATGGGGCAAACTGACCGACGATGATCTTGACGTCATTGCGGGTCGCCGAGACCAGTTGTCCGGCAAGCTGCAGGAGCGTTATGGCATTGCCAAGGACGAAGCGGAAAAGCAGATCGACACCTGGTCCAGCTCGGCCAAGGACGATTGGTTCCCGCACAAGTAAGATCGCGTCTGATCGCAACTGAACACAGTCGCGTACTGTGATGCAGAGCTACCCGGTGTTTTCACTGGGTAGCTTTTTTTCCGTATAAGCACCTTTCCAGCTCCGGCGCACGACGTACCATCCCGGTGAATGATCTACGCAACCACATGATGACTTACCCAGGGCTCCAACGATCTGCCTCACTGGTGCTGCTGTTCGTTGCGTTGCCTGCCGTCGCACAGGTTGCGCCACCGCTACCCCAATTGCTGGCCCAGGCGCGTTTCTCGCATATGGCCGTCGGCCCGGTCGCCGCCCCCTGGCGGGTGGTCGGTTTGCCCGGGCAGAAAATGCCGCTGACCCGCTTTGATATCCAGACGTTGAACGGTGACGCCGTATTGCGTATCCAGGCAGACGCATCCTATGGCAACCTGGTGATCAATACCCATCGGGCACAGCTGCCCGCGCAGACCAGATTGCGCTGGCGCTGGCAACTCGCCCGTGGCCTGCCTGCATCCGATCTGCAACGCAAGGACGGCGACGATGCACCGGTCAAGGTCTGCGCCTTGTTCGATATGCCCCTGGACGGTATGTCGTTTGCAGAGCAGGCACGGTTGCGTCTGGCCCGTGCCATGTCTGGCGAACCGCTACCGTCGGCCACTCTGTGTTATGTCTGGGACCGCCTGTTGCCCGAAGGGCAGAACCTGCCCAATGTATTCAGCCCGCGGGTGCGTTACCGGGTGGTGAGCGCGGGCCCGGCGCAACCCGGCGTTTGGCAGACACTGGAGCGACCGCTTGCGCAGGATTTTCTGCTGGCATTCGGCCAGGAGTCTCCGGTTGTTCCGCCGTTGATTGCGCTGGTGGTCGGAGCCGATGCGGACAATACCGGCGGCAGCAGCCTGGCGTGGGTCGGGGATCTGCAACTGGCGGAGCCTTGACACAGCGGCCCGCGTCTGCGGGTGTAAGAATGTGTCTTGTCCGGCGACTGATCTTCCATCAACCCGGCGCATGCGCATGGCGCAAAGCGCAAACCCACAACGGTGAATGTCGGTGAGCCTCAAAAAAGTACTGATTCTCGTCGTCATCGTTGCAGCGGTTCTCGCGTTTTTCCTGTTCGATCTCGGACGCTATTTCAGCCTGGATTTTGTCAAGCAGAGCCAAAGCCGGTTCGGCCAGTTGTTCGCACAGAATCCGGTGCTGGTCACGGCGGCGTATTTCATCGCCTACGTAGTCATCACTGCGCTGTCTCTGCCCGGCGCGGCGATCATGACCCTGGCCGCGGGTGCCGCCTTCGGAATGGTTCTGGGTACGGTGGTGGTGTCGTTTGCGTCCACGATCGGTGCAACCCTGGCGATGCTGGTGTCACGCCATGTATTGCGTGACACCATCGAATCACGTTTTGGTCGTCGGCTCGGCGAGATTAACAAGGGGATCGAACGCGAGGGCGCGTTTTATCTTTTCACCTTGCGGCTGATCCCGGCCATTCCGTTTTTCGTGCTCAACCTGCTGATGGGCCTGACCCGGATGAAGACCTGGACCTATTTCTGGGTCAGCCAGATAGGCATGTTGGCCGGTACGGTGGTGTACGTGTACGCGGGCACTGAGCTGGCGAAGATCGATTCCCTGGCTTCGGTGCTGTCACCCGGTCTGGTTGGTGCTTTTGTGGTGCTTGGCATCTTCCCGCTGCTCACCCGCAAGATCATCGACCTTGCCCGCAGGCGCAAGGTATTCGCACGCTGGAAGGCTCAACGACCCACGCGCTTCGACCGCAATCTGGTGGTGATCGGCGCTGGCGCGGGCGGTTTGGTTGCTGCGTTGATCGGCGCCACGGTCAAGGCCAAGGTGACACTGGTGGAAGCGCACAAGATGGGCGGCGATTGTCTGAATTTCGGCTGCGTACCGAGCAAGGCGCTGATCCGCACCGCCAGGCTGCAACACCAGATCCGGCATGCAGAGCGATACGGAATCGCAGACGCGTCGGCGACGATCCGCTGGCGGCCGCTGATGGCGCGGATCCATCAGGTGATCGCCGACATCGCGCCGCATGACAGCGTCGAGCGATACACCGGCATGGGGGTTGACGTGCGACTGGGCCATGCCACGATCGTCAATCCGTGGACGGTCCAGATCAAGGCCGATGACGGTAGCACCAGCCGCGTGACCACGCGCAACATCGTGATCGCCGCCGGAGCGCGCCCGTTCGTGCCGCCCTTGCCCGGCCTGGATTCGGTCGGATACCTGACCAGCGACACGATGTGGGATGCCTTGGCCGCCATGGACGAGATGCCCCAGCGCATGGTCGTGCTCGGTGGCGGGCCGATCGGTTGCGAGTTGTCGCAAGCGTTCGCACGCTTGGGCGTGCAGGTCACGCAAGTCGAGATGGCGGCGCGCATCCTGTTGCGTGAGGATCCGGAGGTCTCGGAGCTGGCCTGCAAGGCGTTGCAGGCCGACGGCGTCCAGCTGCTGGTGTCGCACAAGGCCTTGCGCTGCGAGAAGGACGGCGAGGCCAAGTTCCTCATCGCCGAACATGACCACCACGAGGTCCGCATCAGGTTCGACGCGCTGCTCGTTGCCGTGGGCCGCGCTGCACGATTGACCGGATACGGACTGGAGGAACTGGGCATCCCTGCACACAAGACAGTCGACACGAATGAATACCTGCAGACCCTGTATCCCAACATCTATGCGGCAGGTGATGTCGCCGGACCCTACCAGTTCACCCACACTGCCGCGCACCAGGCCTGGTATGCAGCAGTGAATGCCTTGTTTGGTGACTTCAGGAAGTTCAAGGCCGATTATTCGGTGATTCCCTGGGCGACCTTCATCGACCCGGAGGTGGCGCGAGTCGGCTTGAACGAGCAGGACGCCAAGGAACAAGCCATTCAATACGAAGTTGTTCGGTACGACATCGACGATCTGGACCGCGCGATCACCGACAGCGAAGCGCGCGGTTTCGTCAAGGTGCTGACCGTACCCGGCAAGGACAAGATTCTCGGCGTGACCATCGTCGGTTCGCATGCGGCTGAGCTGCTGGCCGAATATGTGCTGGCGATGAAACACAAGATTCTGGGCACGATCCACACCTACCCGACCTGGTCCGAGGCCAACAAATATGCGGCCGGGCAATGGAAACGCGACCACCAACCCGAGCGCCTGCTCGCTTGGGCCCGTAAATACCATGACTGGAAACGGACCTGATGCCATGATGCCGAATCGACGCACCCTGCTTGCAGCCACGATCATGGCGTTGACAACCCTCCATCTGCCCGCAGTGGCCCAGAGCGGTGGAGCGACGGACCATACCTATGCCACCTGGGATGGTTTGCTCAGGAAATATGTGCATTGGTTGCCGGACAACAAGCAGTCGCGGGTCGACTACACGGGCTTTGCACGCGAGCGTAGCGCCTTGCAGACGGTGCTGGCGAACTGGTCGACCGTGACACCCGCCGAGTTTGCGGCGTTCTCCAGGGCGCAACAGATGGCGTTCCTGATCAACGCTTACAACGGTTTCACGGTCGAACTGATCCTGACCCAATATCCCAACCTGAAGTCCATCAAAGATCTGGGCAACCTGCTGCAGAGTCCGTGGAAAAAGAAATTCTTCCGGCTGCTGGGTGAGAAGCGGCACCTGGACTGGATCGAACACGAGCAGCTGCGTCCGCGCTACAACGACTGGCGCGTGCACGTCGGCGTCAATTGCGCGTCCATCGGTTGTCCGGCCTTGCGGCCCGAAGCGTTCACGGCTGCGCAACTCGACACCCAACTGGACGACAGCATGTTGCGTTTCATGTCCGATCGCACCCGCAATCGTTATGCCGATGGCCGCGTCGAACTCAGCGCGATCTTCAAGTGGTTCAGCGAAGACTTTCAAAAGGGCCATCGCGCAATCCACACCATCGACGAACTGGTGCTGCGCTACGCCGATGCATTGGGCATCCCGGCGGCAGATCGCGAAACAATCCGCACCGGCGGCGCGCAGATCCAGTACCTCGACTACGACTGGTCACTGAACGACGCAAGCCGCTAAGCGCCGCGGGTTGTTGTATTGCCAGATGCGCCATAAGGTGCCCTGCCTTTACCGGCAGACCCGATGGCCGAGACCGGCTTTGTTGATTGCAAGCTTGCGATCGCACACAATGACCATGCATTCGCGCTCTTGCGACCAAATCGCCGGGTTTTTCCTTCCCAGCGGCGATGCCAGGTCGGATAGCGGCTAACCGCGATTGCTTAACGCTTGATCGCCAACACGAGCACACCACCCGCAACCATGGCGATGCCAGCCCATTCGCGCAGCGACGGCCGCTCGCCCAGAAACGCAAATGCGAAGACAGCTACCAGAACCAGGCTCAACTTGTCCACGGGCGCCACTTTCGACGCGTCCCCGATCTGCAGCGCTCGAAAATAGCAGACCCAGGACGCGCCTGTGGCCAGGCCGGACAGACTCAGAAAAATCCAGGTTTTTGACGATAACGTGAACGGATTACTCCACTTGCCGGTCAACCATACGAAGGCAGACAACACGACGATGATGACGGCTGTGCGTATCAGTGTCGCCAGATCGGAATCGATGTCCTGGATCCCGATCTTGGCGAATATCGCGGTCAACGCAGCAAAAACCGCGGAAAGTATCGCCCAGTAAAACCAGTTGCCAGATGCGGCCATGGTGTGTGCCTGCCTGTGAAGTGGAATGCGCCTATCCTAATCGTCGCCTGCCGGCGTCGCCGCCGAATTTTTGTTGGCACTGACAGCCTGCCCGGACTCGACGGCCAAGGATATGCATGGCGCCTGCCGATCAAGAGATCCGGATTTCAGGCGAGCTGGCAGGACACTCGCGACCCGCGATAGGTGGCCGGTACCGACCGCAAATTTGTAACCGCTAAGCCCTGCCTAAGAATCGATTTCGAGAATGGTCTTGCAAGCCGGCGCTCCGGCAGTGTGGAACGGTTCGTTCCGCCAGGGAGTCTCGTCGGCCGATCGGACACACCATGGAAACCATTCACAACCAAGCGCCGGCATCGCGGGACCTGATGACGCACCTGACTGAGCAGCCCTCGCTGCCGCAACTGGTAGGTCAGGTTTATGCAGCGGCACCACCACCAGTACGCAGCCGCCTGCTCGAATTCCTGATGCGACCACTCGGGGTGCTGCCGCTGGTAGCAATTGCCGACGGCATCTTTGCCAAGATCCGGTTTGGCTCTGGCTGGCCCGACCCCCATGTGGCGCTGGAAGACGCCAACCGGGTTCAACCCGCAGACATTGTCCAACTGGTCGACCGCGTTCAGCAGGTCAGCAGTGACGCCATGGACGGACTGGCCAGCATCGTCGCCGGCTCCCCGGTCATTTCCACTTCGGCCGCTGCAGCGATACTCGTGGCCTTGCTGGTGCAACGCCAGCTTGCGCGGCGCACCGCCCTGCAGTTGGCGCAGCCCGACCCCGACCTGGACCCACCGCCCTGACACAGGCAGTACGACCAATCCGCCCTCGCGCTACGCTGAGCTCGCTTGCCACGGCCGCCATGGTTGACATCGTCGAGGCGATGCTGGTGACCGTATGAGGCGGCTCAGCCTCCCGAGAAGACAACCGCTCTTCTCAAATTTTCTCTTCCCCTCCGCGGGCCTGCCGCACGGCAGGGCTGAGGGCGCTCAGATTGCCCGCTCGCGCACCCGCTTGCGGTGATAGCGCCACAACAATGCGCACAATCCGCCCACAACGATTGCCGCTGCGGCCAGATGTTCGTAATGCGCCAGATGGCCCAGAAATACTGCGATCATCCGTCCGAACATGAAACCCAGGCCGGCAAACAGCACAGCCCAGGTGACGGCTCCCAGCGCATTGAATACCATGAACTCGCGCACCGGCACACGCGCCATGCCCAGCGCGATCGGCCCGACCGTGCGAAAACCGTACAGGAATCGCACGCTGAAGATCACCGTACGCCGGTGCTGATGCACGCGGGGCGTCAAGGCATCGACACCCCGTCGCAGCGACGGAAAACGCAGCATCAGTTTGTCGCCGCGCCATCGACCGAGCCAGAACCAGGACAGGTCAAGTAGGAAATTCACGACTGCCGTCAGCGCCATCACGGCCCACAGCGGCGCATATCCCAGATGGGCTGCATAACCGGCCAGCACCACCGTCGTCTCTCCCTCCACCAGACTGCCCAGGGCGATCGCCGGATAGATGTGTTCCTGTAGCAGGCTGCCAATATGCATTGCGCAAATCTTAGTAAGCGACCGCCGGCAAGCGAACACTGATCGCCACGCTCATGCTCATGCTCATGCTCATGCTCATGTTCAGCCGCATGCTTCACGCAAAGCCCTGCGGTGCATCGAGCTGCGGTGCAATGGCGATGACCGTGCGTCCCTTGATCCGCCCACCAGCCACCGCCTGCATCAGGGCTGGCAGTTCATCGAAAGCATGCACCTGCGCAATGCGTCCCAGATGGCGCGGCCGCAGGTCGCTGCCCAGGCGTTGCCACAGGTGGTCGCGCTGCTCCGGTTCGTTGTCGGAATTGACGCCGATCAGTCGCACACCGCGCAAAATGAAGGGCATGACGGTGGTACTGAACGCGATGTCCATCGCATTCCCCAGGCTGGCAATGACACCGTCCCGTTGCATGGTGCGGGTCAGCCCGGCAAGTGCCTCGCCACCCAGCGAGTCGATGGCGCCTTGCCAGGTCGCCGCTTCCAATGGACGTTGGCCCACCACCATCTGGCTGCTGTCGACAACCTCGGCCGCGCCCAGTCCCAGCAGGTAGTCGCGCTCCTGCATCTTGCGGGTGGCCGCCACCACCGTGTAGCCGCGCTGGCCCAGGATGTCGATCGCGACACTGGCCACACCGCCAGAGGCGCCATTGACGATGACCTTGCCACGCGACGGCGCCAGGCCGTTGTGCTCCATCAATTCCACTGCGAGCGCGGCTGTATAACCCGCCACGCCGATGGTGATCGCTTCCAGCAGATCCATACCCGCGGGAATCCGGTTCACCCAATCGGCCGGCGCGCGCGCGTAGGCTGCATACCCGCCGTGGTGCGACACACCAAAACCGTGGCTATGCACGATGACGCGGTCACCGGGCTCGAACCGTGGCGAATCCGAACGCTCGACGATACCGGTCGCATCGATGCCGCCGATACACGGGTAGCGCCGGATGATCGGCGCCTTGCCGGTCGCGGCCAGGGCGTCCTTGAAGTTGATGCTGGCGTAGGCGACACGCACGACCACCTCACCGGGGTCCAGCCCGGACGGATCGAACGGGACAATTTCGGCACTGACGGCACCCTCGGTACGGGTGATCAGATAAGCGGCAAACGGTTCCATGCGGGTATCTCCCTGCGGTCGGTGGATGGCAAAACCATGGTGCATTGTGCCGCCGGCCGACATGCCAGGCCCGACCAGCAATCCCGCGCAGCCATGCCGTGGGCGGAAAAACCCTGTGGCGTATCACGTTGTTGTTGGCGCGTACGATGCGGGCCACCGTGTCCTGACGCCCACGCACCAACCCGGACCGCAGCGTCCGCCGCTTTCACCCTCCACCCGGATTAGCCGGATTTCCATGGCCCCCATCGTCCTGTTGCTGCTCTTGTTGCATGCCTGGGTAGGCTGGCGCATCGCCACGCCGCTGGCGGCATGGGGAGCCCTGCCCGCAGGATTGATGTGGGCCATGCTGGCGGCATCAGCACTGCTGATCCCCCTGCCGTTTTTGACCCGACGCCGGCGTCATGTGGCTTTTGTCACTGCGACCGTGAATTGGGGCGGCATGCTCTGCATGGGTTTCTTCTCGACGATGTTTGTGCTGACCGTCTTGCGCGATGGTCTGTTGCTGTTGGCACTGGCGGTGGTGTACTTGGTCCACCAGCTGCAGGGTGCTCTGTTGCCACTCGATGGCCTGCAGGTCTGGAGCGCAGCCGCCGTGCCGTTGCTGGCGCTGCTTGCCACCGCCTGGGGACTGCGCAATGCGCGCCAGACCGCGCAAGTGACACGTGTGGACGTTCCCATCGCCGGATTGCCAGAGGCATTGCACGGCTTTGCTGTGGTGCAGATCTCCGACATCCATGTCGGGCCCACGATTGGCCATGACTATCTGCAACGGATCGTCGAGCGCGTCAACACACTGAACGCCGACATGATCGCGATCACCGGCGATCTGGTGGACGGCACGGTGGACGAGTTGCGCTCCCATGTGGCACCCCTGTCCCGGCTGGTCTCCACACACGGCAGCTTTTTCGTTACCGGCAACCACGAGTACTACGCGGGCGTGCATGCCTGGATTGCCGAATTGCGTGCCATGGGCATCCAGGTGCTGCTCAATGAACATCGGGTGTTGCAACATCAGCGCGCCGTCGCTCCGGCTGGTGCCGGCATGGCCCTGCTGCCGCACAGCGCCATGGTGATCGTGGCCGGTGTGGCCGACTTCGGCGCCCACCGCTTCGATGCCAGCCACCGCAGCGACCCGCGTGCCGCGCTGAGCGGCGCACCTTCCGAAGCCGGGCTTCGCCTGTTGCTGGCGCATCAGCCACGCAGTGCTTTGGCAGCTGCCGGTGTCGGCTACGACCTGCAGTTGTCAGGCCACACCCATGGCGGCCAGTTCTGGCCCTGGATGCATTTCGTGCGCTTCCAGCAGCCTTTCACCACCGGGCTGTGCAGATTCGACGATTTGTGGGTCTATACGAATCGCGGAACCGGCTATTGGGGGCCACCCAAACGCCTGGGTGTCACCGCCGAGATCACGTTTTTGCGGCTGGTGCCGGCCTGAACACCGCCGGGGCACGTCCAAGCTGCTCGCACTGTCGCCCGAGAAGGTCGCAGGTACTCCCGCAAACCGCAGCATGCGTCAGGCGGCCGCCGGCAGCTCCAGCGTCACGCGTGTGCCGACGCCGACCGTGCTGTCCACCCGAACCGTGCCACCATGCAGTTCAGCGATCCGCTTGACGATCGCCAACCCCAGGCCTTTGCCACCAGCGCCGGTGGCGGGAGCAACCGACTGGCGCGCCTGGTAAAAGCGATCGAACAGATGCGATACGTCGGACGCCGGGATACCCGCGCCGGTGTCATCGACGATCACCTCGACTCGGTCGCCACACAGCCGGGCCGACAGATCTATCTTGTCGCCCGGGCGGCAGAATTTGAGTGCGTTGTCAACCAGGTTGGCGATTGCACGCTCGAACAGCTCCACATCCAGCGCGACCACCGGTGGCGCGTTGCTGTCGCCAGGCGGGCGCAGCGCCTGCAACGTGACACCCTGGTTGTGCGCGCGTTGCGCGAAACGCACTGCGATATCGTCCAGCAGCTCGCCAGCATCGAGCACTTCGCGGCGCAACTGAAATTGCGGTTCGTCGAGTTGCGCCAGATCGCCGAGCGACTGCACCAGGCGGGCCGCATTGTGGGTATTGCGCAGCGCCATCGCCACCAGTTCGCGGTCGGCCGCACGGGTGTCGTCGCCCTGCCAGCGCGATTCCAGTGTCTCCAGGCAGGCGGTGGTGGCGGTCAGCGGTGAACGCAGATCGTGCGACAGATTGCTGACACCTTCGCGCCGGAAATGGTCGAGTCGGTGCAGTACCGACCATTGGCGGCGCACCGTTTCGAGCATCATGGCAAAAGCCTGGGTCAACTTGCCGAATTCATCCGGCGTGCGCCGGGGCAACAAATTTTCGGGTGTGCCCGGCGCACCAAGGTCCAGCCCGTCCTGGGAGATCAGCGCCACTGCGCGTGTCAGCTGGCGCAGCGGCCGGGTCACCGCGGCGATGATCCAGGCTGCCATCAGCGTGGCCAGCGCGACCACGCCCAGAATCGCAATCAGCGCCGGCTTGGCGATACTGCTGCGCAACACCTCCAGCCGACCTTGCGCCAATACCGCCTTGTGGCATACCAGGTACAGATAACCTGCGACCGGCTCATCGTTGCGGATCAGGGCACGGCGCACCACCCGTGCGGCAATGATGGCGCCGGCGTCCATGCGTTCAGGGTCGTCGCCCATCACGTACGGCATGTCCGGATGGCTTGCCGCCTGCATCACCGGGCCCAGACGCACCTTGAACCCAGCCGGCAACACCGCGCTCCCGGTGGACGACAACACCGTTCCGGTCGCATCGAGCAGGTAGAGCTGGGTATCGGGCTCGAACAACACCAGATTGCGCAGGAACTGATTGAACTCCTTCGGCTGAAGCTGGTGCATCTCGAAGATGTTGTCGTACATGGCAACGACACGGCCCAGGAAAGCATCGGCCCGCTGGAAGGTGGTTTCATGGTCGAACCGCTGGAATGCGAACAATACAGTGGCGATCACGCCCATCGCCGTCAACGCGCCGGTGATGAAGATCGTCAACGCGATGCGGACACGGACACTCACAAGGCAACCTCTGCGCACTTTGCCGCGGCAAAAGTGTGCTGCGGGCGGTCCGGCGCAGCGCTCACCGCGCCGCCATCCCTGGCGCGGACCGTTCCCCGGCCCAGCAACCCTGCATCGCGCTCACGCTGGCGCCTCGCGCATCTTGTAGCCGGCTCCACGTACCGTCAGGATCAGCACGGGGCGCATCGGGTCGGCCTCGAGTTTGGCGCGCAGCCGGTTGATGTGGGTCGTCACGGTGTGTTCATAACCGTCGTGGGAATAACCCCAGACTGCTGTGAGAAGTTGCGCACGCGAAAACACCTGGCCCGGATGCAGCGCGAAATGCAGCAGCAGGTCGAACTCGAGCGCGGTGAACTCCAGCACCGCACCAAGGTAACGCACGCGGCGTTTTGCCGGTTCGATCTCCAGGTCACCGTTGCGCACGCGGATCGGCGATCCCGAAGCCTGGGAATGCGCCGCGCGCTGCAGGTCGGCACGGCGCAGCAGCGCCTTCACCCGCGCCAGCAGTTCGGCGAGCGAAAACGGCTTGGTCAGGTAATCGTCGGCGCCCAGCTCCAGGCCCAGAACTCGATCCAGCTCGGTGGACTTGGCAGTGAGCATCAGGATCGGCGTATTGCGACCGCGCGCGCGCAAGGCCTTGCACACCTCCAGACCATCCATGCCGGGCATCATCAGGTCCAGGATCAGCAGGTCGCTGGCCTGCTCGTTCTGACTCTCAAGGGCGGCCACGCCATCGGCCACCGCCTGCACCTCATATCGGGCATTGCGCAAATTCATCACCAGCAGTTCGCGGATGTCTGCCTGGTCTTCTGCTACGAGGATCGATGGGGCCATGCCTGAAGTGTCGCCGCTGTATCGGGGTTCTTACGCAAATGTTAGCTCCCTGTGATATTGCGCGATCAAGGCGCGATACGTGCCGCGCACAGTAAGGTCATCGCAACCGCCTTGCAACGGAGATCCGCATGCACACCACAACACAACACTCGTCCAACCTGACCTCCGGGACGAATCTGGCCGTCAGCTGGCCCGAAATGGCCGCTCACCGACAGGATCTAGTCTGGTTCGCGCAGCGCCGGCTGCAGGACCCGATGCTGGCCGAGGACGTGGTCCACGACGTGTTTGAGGCGGTCATCTCTGGCAAGGCGGCATTTGCCGGTCGCTCGGCTTTGCGCTCCTGGCTGACCGGTATCCTGAAAAACAAGATCGTCGACCTGGTGCGTCAGCGTGCCGGCACCGACAGCCTGGAGGAACACAACGACGACGACGGCATGCTTGCCATCGTCTGCCCGCAACCCGGACCCCACGAAGTGGCCGAGCAGCGCCAGCTTCTGGCCCGAACGTTGCAGAAGATCGACCAGTTGCCGGCCATGCTGCGCGACGCGATGCAACTGCGGGTGTTGCAGGAAGAATCCACGCAGGAGGCCTGCGCACAGCTGTCGATCAGTTCAGCCAACCTGTTCGTGCGGCTGCACCGTGCCCGCGCGCAGTTGGCGCATTGAGGTACGCCAGGCAATGATTGCGACTCGTGGATTTATCGAACACCATCGCCCTGTGCGCTCGGGTGACGGTGCCTTGTGCCACATGCGGTGGCACCCGAGAGCATCACCAACGGAACACGTCCCTGCGGCGCCAAATCGCCACGGATACCGAATCTACCTGCGCGATCAATCAGCCGGCCACATTGGCGCCAACCCGGCCACGAGGGCCTGGCGCCGAGCGGTCGCGCTGCCATGCAGCGCAAACCCCAGCATGATGCCATCGTCGCCGATGAACTCGGCGCTGACGTGGCCGTCTTCCAACACCACCGCCCATGCGCCCGTCGCGCCCACCGGCGGCGGACACACCACCGTGGGCCAGGCCGGTGTCTTGACCACCACCGGCATCGCCGGATAGTGCACCGGTGTCGGCGTTCCGGCCAGGGTTGCGCCCAAGGCGCGCGCCTGCTGCATCAACGGCAACACATAAGGCAGGTTCAGGCCCTCGACCTGTGCGTTGTCGCCCAATGCGTAGACATGGGGTTGCGATGCCGCCAGCATGCGGTCAACCCGCACCCCGCGCTCGACCACCAACCCGGCCGACTCGGCCAGTGTGGTACGTGGCCGCAAGCCGATGGCCGACAACACCAGGTCCGCCTGAAGCAGGCTCCCATCGCTCAAGGTCAGCTGAAAACCTGACGCGGCACGATCGACACGCGCAACGGAGCATCCCAGGCGAAACGCCACACCCGCTTCCTGAAGCCGCATCTGCATGCGTTCACCCGCCGCCTGCGGCAACAGCCGCGACAGCGGCCAGGCAGCGATATCGATGACGGTGGGTGTGATGCCACGGGCCAGCAGGTCGTTGGCAAACTCGCAACCGATGAGCCCGGCCCCGAGGATCGCCACTGTGCGGGAACCTTCCAGAGCGCCCGCGAAGCGGGCATAGTCCTGCAGGTCGTTGACCGACACCACATCACCCGCACCGTCGCCTTCCAGAGCCAGACGGATCGGGTCCGCGCCCAGCGCCAGCACCAGATCGCGGTAATACAACACCCGGCCGTCGCTGGTCTGCAGCGAGCGTGCCGATGTATCGATCGACTGCACCTCGGTCGATGCCAGCACAGTGGCCGACAACTCGGTGGCCATGACCTGTGCCGGCTTCATCACCAGCTGGGCAGCACTCTTCTTGCCGGCCAGCGCGGTGGAGAGCATCGGCTTGGAATAGAAGTCGCCCGCGTCACGACTGATGATGGTCAGCGGCGTGCTCCAGTCGTACTTGCGGAACTCACGCGCCGTGTTGTAACCCGCCATGCCAGTGCCGATGATGACGACCGGCAGCGTGTCAGCGGCCTGGGCCGGCTCGCCGGTCATCAGATTTCGACCATTTCGAAGTCGGCCTTGGCCACACCACAGTCCGGACATTCCCAGCTTTCGGGAACATCCTTCCAGACGGTCCCGGCCGTGATGCCGTCATCGGGCAGGCCGGCGGCCTCGTCGTAGATGAATCCGCACACGATGCACATATAGGTTTTCATGATCACTCCAGTTCAGTAAAAGTGTTGTTCAGGCAAATCGGTTCCCGGCCTCAGCCAGTGACCTTGGCCAGCGTGGCCTTGTAGTGGTTGGCGTGACGCTCCTCAACCTTGGCCAGCGCCGCAAAACGCTTGGAAGCCTTCGCCAGCACCGCCTTGAACATCTCGGCATGTTCCTTCGATTCGGCGATCTGTTCGTCCATCTCCTTGACCGCGGCGTCGTTGCCTTCCTTGACCGCCGCGTTGCGGAAAGACGGATACATCTCGGTGTATTCGTATGTCTCGCCCTCGATCGCCAACTCCAGCGCCTTGGCCACGGTCATGTTGGCCTTGGGAAACAGCAGGTCGGCATGGCCGAACGCATGCAGCAGTTCCTGGTCGGCGGTGTCCTCGAACACCTTGGCCGTGGCTTCGTCGCCCATGGCGCGGCACAGTTTGGCGAAATAGCGGTATTTGATGTGGGCCATCGACTCGCCGGCAAAAGCCGCCTCGAGGTTCTGGATCGTGACCGATTGGGGGTTGTGAAACGGGTTGGACATAGCGTACTCCTCTGCGTGTGTTGAAAACAGCCTTGATGATGCCTTCCATTGCTGAATATGTAAAAGCAATTATCTAAAACGTGGCGATAGGTAAATACGATTTTGCTACGTATGTGAATCCAGTGTGCCACCCCATGGCCGACAATGCCTAAGGGCCTGGACCACTTCATCACCGGGACAAACCGACCTAACACCGACATGCCGATTCTGCAGACCCGCATCCAAGCACAGCACGAGGACTTCACCCGCAACCGGGCGCACATGCAGGGCTTGCTGGCCCAGGCCCATGCGCTCGTCCAACGTACCCGCGACCGCTCGGCGGCGTCCAAACCCCTGTTCGACAAGCGCGGGCAATTGTTGCCGCGCGAACGGATCGCCTTGTTGCTCGATCCCGGCAGCAACTTCCTGGAACTGTCCGCGCTCGCCGGCTATGGCATGGACCACCCGGACCTGGCGAAATGTATTCCGGGCGCCGGTCTCATCACCGGCATCGGCAGTGTCGCTGGCACAACCTGCATGGTGGTGGCATCGGACTCGGGCATCGAAGCGGGCTCGCTGCGTGCGATGGCGCTGGAGAAGTTGCTGCGCGCCCAACAGATCGCGCTCGACAACAAGCTGCCTTTTCTGCATCTGGTCGAGAGTGCCGGCGCGAATCTGTTGCGCTACAAGGTGCAGGGCTTCGTGCTGGGCGGCATGATTTTTCGCAACCTGGCACGGCTGTCGGCCGCGGGTCTTCCGGTGATCACCGTGGTGCACGGATCCTCCACCGCCGGTGGCGCCTACATGCCCGGCCTGTCGGACTACGTGATCATGGTGCGTGGGCGGGCCCGCGCTTTCCTGGCCGGACCACCGTTGCTCAAGGCGGCCACCGGTGAGATCGCAACGGAAGAGGAACTCGGCGGCGCCGAAATGCACACCAGCGTCTCGGGACTGGGTGAATACATGGCCGAAGACGACGCCGATGGCGTACGCCTGGCGCGCGAAGTGGTGCGGCGTCTGCAATGGAGTCGCCATCTGCTGCCTTCGGCGACGGCATCCAACCGGTCGATCGCGACGCCGCCCCGGCTCGACCCGGAAGAATTGCTGGGCCTTTTCCCGGCCGATGGTCGCAAGCCGGTCGATATGCGAGAAGTCATCGCGCGTATCGTGGATGACTCGGACTTCCTCGAATTCAAGGCCTTGTATGGCCCGGCCACCGTCACCGGCCACGCCAGCATTTGCGGCCATCCGGTGGGCATCATCACCAACAACGGGCCGCTGGACCCGGACGGTGCCAACAAGGCGACCCATTTCATCCAGGCCTGCTGCCAGAGTGGCACCGCCCTGATCTATCTTCAAAACACCACCGGCTATATGGTCGGCAAGGACTATGAACGCGGCGGCATGATCAAACATGGCTCCAAGATGATCCAGGCCGTTGCGAACGCCAGTGTGCCGCAACTGACCATCATGTGTGGCGCCTCGTTCGGGGCCGGCAACTACGGCATGTGCGGGCGCGGCTACGAGCCACGGTTCCTGTTTTCCTGGCCGAATGCGCGCACTGCGGTGATGGGCGCTGAACAGGCCGCCACGACGATGCGTATCGTGGCCGAGGCTGGCGCCAAACGCAAAGGCCTGTCGGTGGACGTCGCAGCGCTGGATGCGCAGGAAAAGGCCATCGTCCACACCTTCGAGAGCCAGCAAAGCGCCGTCGCCACCTCCAGCCTGGTGCTCGACGACGGCATCATCGATCCACGCGACACCCGCGCGGTACTGGGCCTGTGCCTGGACCTGTGCGCGGATGCCACCCGGCGCACGGTACGACCGATGCAGTTTGGAGTGGCGCGACCATGACCGAACCACAACCTGACCCAATGACGACGCACTTCGACAGCTTGCTGATCGCCAATCGCGGCGAGATCGCACTGCGCATCTTGCGCACCGCCCGGCGCATGGGCATGCGCGTGATCGCGGTCTATTCGGATGCCGACGTCGATGCGTTGCATGTGCGACTGGCCGACCAGGCGGTCCGTATCGGCGCGGCGGCGCCACGCGACTCGTACCTGAACATCGCGGCGATCATCGAAGCCGCAAGGGTCAGCGGTGCCCAGGCGGTGCATCCGGGCTACGGCTTCCTGGCCGAAAACGCCGATTTTGCCCAGGCCGTCAGCGACGCCGGCCTGATCTGGGTCGGGCCACCAGCAGCGGCGATCCGCGCCATGGGCGACAAGGCCCAGGCAAAGCGCCTGATGTTGGCCGCCGGTGTGCCGTGTGTGCCCGGCTACGACGGACCGGAGCAGGACGACGCCACGCTGCGCGCCCATGCGGACACGATCGGCTATCCGTTGATGATCAAGGCCACGGCCGGCGGTGGTGGGCGTGGCATGCGGCTGGTGGCCACCAGCGACACATTCGATTCGGCCCTGGTGAGTGCCCGATCGGAAGCCTTGTCGGCGTTCGGCTCCGATACCGTCCTGCTTGAACGCGCCATTGTCGAACCGCGTCATGTGGAGATCCAGGTGTTTGCCGATGCCCATGGGAATGTGGTGCACCTGGGCGAGCGCGATTGTTCGGTGCAGCGCCGCCACCAGAAACTGATCGAAGAAGCCCCTTCACCGGCCATGACCGGCGCCAGCGGCGCGCACCTGCGGCGCCAGATGGGAGCCATGGCGGTGGCCGCGACGCGTGCCATCGACTACCGGGGCGCCGGCACGATCGAATGCCTGCTTGATCCGGCAGGGCACTTCTTCTTCATGGAGATGAATGCCCGGCTGCAGGTCGAACACCCGGTGACCGAAGCCCTAACCGGCTACGACCTGGTCGAATGGCAATTGCGGGTGGCCCGCGGCGAACCCCTGCCCGAGACCGCGCAAGACACCATCTTGCAACGCTTCGAATCCGGGGGACATGCGATCGAAGCGCGACTGTGCGCTGAAGACCCGGAGCAGGCATTTCTGCCGCAGAGCGGCCGGATGCTCGCGTGGCAACCTGGCACTGCAGTGCGGGTGGACCATGCGCTGGAGGCAGGAAAGGCGATACCGCCCTACTACGACTCGATGGTGGCCAAGTTCATCGCCCATGGCGCTGACCGCGATGCTGCACGCCAGGCCTTGCAGGCCGCATTGACCGACGCGGTGGTGCTGGGCGTGCAGACCAACCAGGCCTATCTGGCGGCCTGCCTGCGCCATCCGGTTTTTGCCGCAGGCAAGGCCACCACCGGCTTCATCCCGGCCCATGGCGACGCGGTGTTGGCGGACCTGCCCATACTGCCGCCTGCCACCGCGGCACTCGCGTTGTATGCGGTACGCGCCCTGCGCGACGGGCACGATCCTATGCAGGTGCGTCTGCCGCTGGCGTGGCCGGTGCCAATGCGCATGTCGATCGATGGCAAGGCCAGCCAGGCGGCCGTGGCTGCTGCAGGAGGCGCACGTTACCAGGTCAACGCTGCCGACACGCATGAAGCAATGACCGTGTCGGCCTGTGGTCCCGATACCTTGACCATCACGTCAAGCCAAGGCCAGGCACATCTTGTCTGGGTCTGGGACGACGACACGCTGCTGCTGCGCTGGCGGGGACGTCAGAGCCGCCTGCAGGACCTCAGTCTGAGCGGCGCGACCCGCACCGATGTCGACCAAGGCGGGGCGATCCGGGCACCCATGGCCGGACGTATCGTGGCCTTGCATGTCGCCAGTGGTGACACCGTGCGCAAGGGCGACCCGCTGCTGGTCCTCGAAGCGATGAAGATGGAGCACCCGTCTCTGGCGCCAATGGACGCCAAAGTGACCGCGGTCTGGTTTGCGAACGGCGCGCAGGTGCATTCGGGCGCGCTGGTGGTGGAGTTGTCGCCGCTGGCGTCCACATCCACCAGCACACCCTCGGCCTGATCGGACCCGGGCAGAGAATGCCGCGCGGGAATCTGCTCCATGACCACAACGCATAATGGCGCCAGAGTCATACCATGGGTGCTCCAAGCAAGAACGACGCATTCCGCATCCTGGCGTTGTCCGGGGGTGGATATCTGGGCCTGTACACCGCCGTGGTGTTGGCCCAGATCGAACAACGCCTGGGTGAGCCGCTGGGCCGGCGCTTCGACCTGATTGCGGGCACCTCGGTCGGCGGCCTGCTGGCGATGGCGCTGGCATTCGAGGTGCCAATGGCGGAGATCGTGGATCTGTTCCGCCGTCGCGGCAAGGACGTGTTTTCGTCCCGCCACCTGCCTTCGGGTGCAGTGACGCGGCTGATCGATCTGAGCCGCTCGGTGATGGGGCCCAAGTACAACGGGTCGGCACTACGCGGCGAATTGCTCAAGCACTTCGGCGACCGCACGTTGGGCCAGGCGCCGCACGCGGTGGTGATTCCGGCAGTCGATGTATCGCGCAGTGTCACCAAGGTGTTCAAGACACCCCATGTCGCAGCCTCGCGTGGTGATGAAAATGTCAAGGTGATCGACGTCACCATGGCAACCTGCGCGGCGCCGGCCTATTTCCCTTCAGTACTGATCGGTGACCATCTGTATGCCGACGGTGGCTTGTTCGCAGTCGCGCCAGATCAGGTCGCGATGCACGAGGCCGAGCACTTCATGAAAATCCACCCGGACCGGATCCGCATGGTCTCGGTCGGCACCGCAACGGCAGGTTACCAACCCAACGAAGCGGTGGACGCGCAAGCTGGTGCCGTCGGCTGGCTGACCGACGGTCGGCTGATCCTGACGCTGATTTCGGTGCAGCAGCAACATGTGCAAGCCATCATGGAAGACCGATTGGCTGCGCGTTATCTGCGCCTGGATGCGCAATGGCCAGCCGATGCCGGCCTGGGTATCGACGTGGCCACCACGGAAGCCACGGCCATGCTGGAACAGCTTGGAGCGGCAACGGCCGCCAACATCGACGACAAGACCTTCAAGGCTTTTTTCCGCACCAGCGCCGCTGCCAAGAGCACGCGGACCGAACCTAACCCCGAGGTCTGACGGACATTCGCAGTGCGATCGTCGCCCAAGGCGAATGCTTGCACCGACCCTGCCTGCGTATTGCCTGGGCCTCAGCTGCGTTTGCGATATACGAAATACGCGTCGGGCGGCAGATCGACCACGCCGATCGCGGCCAAGGCAATCGGCTCCAATGCCGGATCATCCATCGGCTGGTCGCCCACGAGACAGCCACCGGGTGCCATCGCCTGCACGAACAGTGGCGTCAACCACCGCCCAAGCGCACGGCTGGCATCGACATTGCCATTGCCCACGTCAGCATGGATCATCGCCACCGCGCCGGCGCTGCGCGCCGCCTCGGCTGGCACCGTCTCGCGGAAATCCCCGAGGCGCATCATGTCGGCCGGCGGAATGCAATCCGGGTGTGATACCACCTGACGGTCAAATACGATGATGTCGCGGCCGGCAAAACGATCGCGCAAATGGTCATACGTGCGCCCGTTGCCCAGTCCCACCTCCCACACGACACCCGGCAACGCCGTGGTGGCCGCCGCCGCGGCATCGATGCAGGCGCGCTGCCCGACCATGCGCGCGATGAATCGTTCAAGACGTGTCTTGCCGCCTTTGGTCATGCGATTTCCATGAGTTGCATCTGGAGCGGGAACGCGCGAAACGATGATTTCGCGCTCAAAGCGCCGGCTCTTGAGCAGGTCGTCGATGCTCTGCAACCGCTGCGCCAACAACCCGCATCCGATTCAAAAATCGTGGCCGACGGGAAGCCAAACTTCGCACCGGAGCCGTCTTCATCAGGCGACCGACAGTTGCCGCAGCGAGTTGCGCAGCACGTCATTGTTGCCCCAGTGGATGCAAAGAGCGCGCGCGTCACGCAGATTGCGCTCAAGCGACAGGCCGCGTGTAAATCCCGCGAGACCGTGAAGCGAGAGACTGCGTTCGATCACGTGCAGCGCTGCTTCGGTGACCGCGATCTTGGCCATCCAGGCCGGTATCGGCATGCCCCCGGCCCCCTGCGCGAACCAAGCCGTGGCTTGCGCGAGCCAGGCGCGCGCGCCTGCGAGCTCAAAGTACGCATCACCGACGATCGCCTGCACGCCCGGCTGAGCCGCGAGCGGCTGACCGAGGACCTTGCGCTCCTTCACGTAAGCTGTCGCCGCGTCGAGGGACGCCTGCGCCAGACCGAGCGACGCGGCCCCCGTGCCAAGCAGCGCCACCTTGCCGATCGCACCGAAGAGCGCCATAAGTGAGCCCTGCGCGCCAAGGAGACGGTCACCCGTCAGCCGGCAGTTGTCGAGATGCAGTTCGGCGATCGGCACGCCGCGCACACCAGTCGTTTCCTCGCGCTTGCCGAATGAGACGCCGGGGTCGCTTTTGGCGACGAGAAAGCAGGAGATCGACGTGGGCGCCGGCGCATCGCTCGTGCGCGCCGTAACGACATGGAGATCAGCAGCGCCCGCAAGCGTGATGAAATGCTTGCTGCCGTCGAGCACCCAGCCGTCGCCGTCGGGGCGTGCGCTCAGGCGCGTCGAGAGTGGATTGGAGCCGCCACCCGTTTCCGTCGACGCCACGGCAGCGCCGACGATCTTGCCAGCAGCAAGCCCGGGCAGCCAACGGTCACGCTGCTCGTCGGTGCCGAGAGCGAGGATTGCCTGCTCGGCAGCGCAGTGCGCCAAGAATGCCCAGACGGTTGAGCCACAAGCGCCAGCGAGTAATTCGACGGCTGCGAGAAAGGTCGACGTCTCCGCCCCGATGCCGCCCCAGCGCGCAGGCACGATCAGACCTGTGAGGCCCTGCTCACCCAGTGCCTGCCAGAGCCCATCGGGCAGTGCACAGCTCTCGTCTACTCGCGCCGCCGCAGGCGCAATCGCTCGCGCCGTGAAGCTGCGGATGCTCTCGATCATTTGCGCCTGTTCCGGCTGCACCTGCTCTGGCGACGACATATTGTTTCCTCTGGAAAAATCAAAAATTATTCTCGATGATCCCAAGTTGCGTTGTCAACCGCAGGTCCACCAAAGTCAGGAGACCCTGAGACAAAGGGGCTTTGAGACGGATATTTGAGGTACCTTGGAAAACCCACAGTCAAGAGCCAGAAGCGCAAAACCCCGCATGATGCGGGGTTCTGGCGGGTTTCTATTCGCTGAAAGCGAGTTGGTAGCCCATGTCATGGCGGAAACGGAGGGATTCGAACCCTCGATGGGGCTATAAACCCCATACTCCCTTAGCAGGGGAGCACCTTCGGCCACTCGGTCACGTTTCCTGGCACTTCAAAAGTTGGCGGATTATCTCACGCCTGTGTGATGGTGTCAGCCGGAAGCTGGTCCAGATCGAAGGCCTTGTGCAAGGCGCGCACGGCCAGTTCCATGTATTTCTCGTCGATGACGACGGACGTCTTGATTTCGCTGGTCGAGATCATCTGGATGTTGATGCCCTCTTCGCTGAGCACGCGGAACATGCGGCTGGCGACGCCCACATGACTACGCATGCCGATACCGACGATCGAGACCTTGCAGATCTTCGTGTCACCCACGATTTCCCGTGATCCCAGGGTGCCGATGACCTGCTCCTTGAGCAGGTCCATCGCACGCGCATATTCATTGCGTGGCACGGTGAAGCTGAAGTCGGTCTTGCCGTCCTTGCTGATGTTCTGGATGATCACATCCACGTCGATGTTGGCCTCGGCGATCGGGCCCAGGATCTGGTAAGCGATTCCCGGGGTGTCGGGCACACCCAGCACAGCAATCTTGGCCTCGTCGCGACTGAACGCGATACCCGAAACAATGGCATGTTCCATGTTGTCGTCTTCCTCGAAAGTGATCAGGGTGCCGGATGTAGCCTCTTCTTGCATCGCGATGTCCCACGGCGTGAAACTCGACAACACCCGCAGCGGCACCTGGAATTTGCCGGCAAACTCGACCGCGCGAATCTGCAACACCTTGGAGCCCAGAGAGGCCATCTCCAGCATTTCTTCAAAGCTGACGGTCTTCATCCGCTGCGCCTCCGGAACCACGCGCGGGTCGGTGGTGTAGACACCATCGACGTCGGTGTAGATCAGGCATTCATGGGCCTTCATCGCCGCCGCCACCGCCACCGCCGAGGTGTCGCTGCCGCCGCGCCCCAGCGTGGTGATGTTGCCCTGTTCGTCGATACCCTGGAACCCGGTGACGATAACGACCTTGCCCTTGTCCAGGTCGGCGCGTACCCGCTTGTCGTCGATCGATTCGATACGCGCCTTCGTATAGGCGTTGTTGGTGCGGATCGGCACTTGCCAACCGGCATAACTGACCGATTCCATGCCCTCAGCCTGCAGCGCCATCGCCAGCAAGGCCGATGAGGCCTGCTCGCCCGTGGCCGCCAGCATGTCGAGTTCGCGGCTGTAGTCGACCGTGGGTTTCTGTGGCGCCAGTTCCTTGGCCAAGGCCAGCAGGCGATTGGTTTCGCCGCTCATGGCGCTGGGCACGATGACCATCTGGTTGCCCGCGCGTGCCCATTTGGCAACGCGTTTGGCGACATTGCGGATGCGCTCGGTCGAGCCCATCGACGTGCCGCCGTATTTGTGAACGATCAAGGCCATTGGATGAAAAAAGTCGGATTCGTATGTGCCCTCGTCACCTTCGTGACGCCCTGCCGCTCCTGCGGCAGATGACCTGAAAACCCTGCAAGGTTAGGTCGGTTCGGGCCGGCCATTGTACCAACACAACAAGCTGCCGCTGCGCCGTGCAAAGCCGGTGGCGACCCGCATCTCGATGCGATGGCCCCGTGTCGTGCAGGCCGCGATCTGGCGCTGCAATTCCCGCAGTTGTGCCTCGCTGGGCGCGACGCCGTGACACGACTTGAGCCAGTACCGCAGCAGGTTCGTCTGTCGCTCGGGTGCCAGCGATTGCAGACCGGTGAGCGAGAGCCCCTGCGACTGTGCAATCAGGTCCATATCCAATTGTGCCAATGTCTCGAGCAGTTGCTGCGCCTGTGCGGCGTGGCGCGCAGATCGCGCGATCGTTACCCGAAATTGCGGGAACGTCCGCTCCCATGCCGGCAACAGTTGCGCACGAATGCGGTTGCGGATCAGGGACTCGTCCGCATTGGTGGGGTCTTCGACATGAGCGACGCCCTGGCGCGCCAGCCAGTCCCGCACGTCTGCCGCAGGCACCGCCAGCAAGGGTCGATGGAACGTCACGCCACGGATGACTCGACGTACCGGCATCGCGGCAAGGCCCGGC
>CAJDWR010000030.1_pt1 | contig 26343 bp, 23 predicted proteins | sample 7391651 | NCBI WGS metagenome assembly CAJDWR01 (sample SAMEA7055720, study PRJEB34461) | soil metagenome | biome: terrestrial ecosystem; feature: Peninsula; material: soil | place: Antarctica | collected 2016
GGTCGTGACGACGCACCAGCCGACACCGGCGCAGTTGCAGGATCTGCTGTTTGCGTGGAAGGTCGCGAAACATGTGAAATCCAACGCGATCGTCTTTTGTGCCGACGGCATGACGATGGGCGTGGGCGCCGGTCAGATGAGCCGGCTCGATTCAGCCCGTATTGCCGGCATCAAGGCGCACCATGCAGGTTTGAGCCTGACCGATAGCGTGGTTGCCAGCGATGCGTTTTTTCCGTTCCGTGATGGGCTCGATGTGGTCGTCGATGCCGGAGCACGTTGCGTGATCCAGCCCGGTGGCAGCATGCGCGACGACGAGGTCATTGCCGCCGCGAACGAGCGCGGCGTGGCGATGGTGTTCAGCGGCGTGCGGCATTTCCGGCACTGACACTGCGCAACAGCGCCAACGCGCGGCGGCCGTGCGGTCGATGTCTCAGCGACGGGTGCGGGGTCCGCGCCAATGGCGCGGTGGACCGTATCCCTGGCGAGCCGGGTAGGTTTGCGGCGCAAAATGGCGGTAATGGTGCCGCGGATAGCCCCATCCGATCGGCGGCAATCCGATCACCACCGGAGCCACGACGATGGGCGCAGCATATGAATAGTATTCGACCGACGACTCGATCGTGCTGATGGTCGGCGCCACCATCATCGGCGCTGCGACGGCGACAGGTGCCGGTGCCATCGCTGCCACCGGCGTGACCTGTATCTGCACCGTAGGTCCGGGATCGTTGGCCATTTGCGCCGCGTAGTGACGGCCGGCATATTCGTAGACCACGTCGTAATGCAGCACCCGGTTCTCGTACGTGGTGTGCGTGGTGCAGGTTTGCACGGGTTGCAGCTGGTCGGCCGTCGGCGCATCGAGCCGGTCACCGATGAGTGCGCCACCTACCATGCCCACCACGGCGCCGGCAGCCCGGCCGCCGCCATGGCCCAACGCACTGCCGATGACGGCGCCGGTGATCGCGCCGACGACGGCGCCCCCGCCGCTGTTCTGGCCTGGTACCACGACCGATCCCTGCTGGCAGAACTGCTGGGGTATGGCGATCTGGCCAATGACCGGTGTGGCGGACAGGACACGGCCGAATTCCTGCGCATGCGCGGCGACGACCGTGATCAGTGCCGCAATCGTGACGACGGCGTATTTCATGCTTGGCTCCCGTATGGTGGCAAGGGAGATGCTACGCCGCAGTCACCTGCATCGGTGCATCTGCCGGGTAAAGCCGTGGTAACAATTGCCCACTGCGTCGACACCGACAGATGCTCGTCAGTTGACCGGAGCGGCAGCGCCCCTGACCCTACAGTGTCTTGAAGACCGCTTTGGCAGCAGCAATCGTGGCGTCGATATCGGCGTCGGAATGGGCTGCGCTGACAAAACCGGCCTCATACAGGGCGGGGGCGAAATACACGCCCTGCGCCAACATGCCGTGAAAGAACCGGTTGAATCGTCCGTTGTCCGAGAGCATCACCTGCGCATAGTTCTGCGGCAATCTCTCTAGCAGGAAAAACCCGAACATGCCGCCTTCGCTATCGCCGCACAAGGGCACGCCGGCGTCGCGGGCGGCCTGTTCCAGCCCCTGGACCAAAGCCTGCGACTTGCTTCCCAGCGCCTCGAAAAACCCTGGTTTGCTGATCTCGGCCAGCGTGGCCAGGCCGCAGGCGGTGGCCACCGGGTTGCCCGACAAGGTACCGGCCTGATAGACCGGCCCCAGCGGTGCCAGTTGCTCCATCACCGCGCGCTTGCCGCCGAATGCCGCCAGTGGCATGCCCCCGCCAATGACCTTTCCCATGATGGTCATGTCGGGCTCGAAGCCGGGCAACTGGCGTGCATACACGCTTTGTGCGCTGCCTGGCGCAACGCGGCAACCCGTCATGACCTCGTCGAAGACCAGCATGGCGCCATGCTCGGTACACAATTCCCGGCAACGTTGGATGAAAGCCACACTGGCGCGGACAAAATTCATGTTCCCGGCAATCGGTTCGATGATCACGCAGGCGAGCTCGTTGCCGTGTTGCGCAAACGCCTGTTCCAACTGCTCGATGTTGTTGTATTCAAGCACCAGCGTGTGCTGTACCACCTCGGGGGGCACGCCGGCGCTGGTCGGATTGCCGAAGGTTGCCAGGCCCGAACCGGCCTTGACCAGCAACGCGTCCGCATGGCCGTGGTAACAACCTTCGAACTTGATCAGCTTGTGCCGACCGGTGGCACCACGGGCCAGCCGGATCGCGCTCATCGCCGCTTCGGTGCCCGAGCTGACCAGCCGCAACATCTCCATCGACGGCACCAGGCGCAGGATTGCCTCGGCCAGTTCAATTTCACGTTCGGTCGGTGCGCCGTACGAAAAGCCTTCGAGCACGGCGGACTGCACGGCCTGGACCACCGCATGATGGCCGTGGCCCAGGATCATCGGCCCCCACGAGCCGATGTAGTCGATGTAGCGGGTGCCTTCGACATCCCAGAAATAGGGCCCTTGGGCCCGTTTCACGAAACGTGGTGTTCCGCCTACGGCCTTGAAGGCGCGTACCGGTGAATTCACGCCGCCAGGGATGACGCGTTGTGCCCGTGCAAACAGGCTTTCGTTGGTTTCAGTGTTTTGTGTCATGGGCAGGCAGGTCAAACAAGGCGGCAGTGTCGGTGTCGACGGTGTCGTCGGCCGCGTCCACATCGGAATCCGATTGCGCCCAGAACATACGGTCCGGGACGATATGGCCCATGCCTGGCCGAAAGCCGGCAGCCAGGCAGCCGTCCAGGTAGCCGAGCGCTTCTTGCACCGATTCGGCCAGGTCGTTGCCACTGGCCAGCAATGCGGCCAGTGCGGCCGACAAGGTGTCGCCGGCGCCGGCGAATGTGGCTTCGAAGCGTTCAAAACGCTCGCTGTACAGCACTGCCTGGGGGGAAGCCAGCACGTTCTCGATCTGCTGCTCCGGTGCCAGAATGCCTGTGACCAGTGTGTAGGGCGCACCCTTGTCGCTGGCTGCGCGTGCGATGTCGCGCGGGCCAGGGCTCTTTTCTGCGCTCCAATCGGGCAGCAACCAGCGCCAAAGACTGCTGTGGTTTCCGACCAACACTGTGGTCTGGGGCAGCACCAGTTCGCGAAAGGCGTCCAGATACAGGTCGATCTGCACCTCGTTCCACCAGGAGAGGTCCGGCATGTAGGCGATCACCGGAACATCGGCGTAGTCGGCGGCGATCCCGGCAATCGCGCTGAGGTTTTCAGCCGACCCGCAAAAACCGATCTTGATGACCTGGGCCGAAACATCCTCGAGCACCGTGCGCGCCTGCTCGCTGACGGCCTCTTCATCCATCGCATGGTGGTCGATGATTTCCGCCGTGTCACGGGCATACGCGCCGGTCACGACCGGCAATGCGTGGGCTCCGACCGAGGCGATGGCATTGATGTCGCCGGCAAGTCCACCGGCACCACTGGGGTCGTTGGCATTGAAGACAAGCACACACGCCGGTTGGGCGTGACCGCCATCGGATTCGGATGCGTCGTCGAGGATGGGGGGGGACATGGCCAGCACAGTGTTGTCACTGAGGGAATAATGCCGGGATTGGTGACTGTCAGGCGGGATTCGCCGCGACCGTCTCGATACAATGTTGCATTCTATTCGAAGGCCCCTTAAGCTGTGAGTGAACCAAAAACCTGGATGTGTCTTATATGCGGCTGGCTCTATGACGAGGCAGCGGGTTATCCTGATGACGGTATCGCACCGGGTACCCAGTGGGCTGATATCCCAATGAACTGGACCTGCCCCGAATGCGGCGCCCGCAAGGAAGACTTCGAAATGGTCCAGATCTGAGGTTTACGACGGCAGACGATGATGTTGGCGTCCAACTGTCGCCAAGGGGTGAGCCGTGACCCGGAATATTGTCAGTGCAGGAGTGCAATTGCGTGAAAGCCACCGGATCCACCTTCAAAGTGCTGGTCATCGACGACAGCAACACCATCCGTCGCAGCGCGGAGATCTTCCTTAAGCAAGGCGGGCATGAAGTCCTGCTGGCCGAGGATGGGTTCGATGCCTTGGCCAAGGTCAACGACTACCAGCCCCACCTGATTTTCTGCGACATCCTGATGCCGCGGCTCGATGGTTACCAGACCTGCGCCATCATCAAGCGCAATGCACGTTTCGCCAATGTGCCGATCGTGATGCTCTCGTCCAAGGACGGTGTGTTCGACAAGGCCCGCGGGCGCATGGTCGGCGCGCAGGACTACCTGACCAAACCCTTCACCAAGGACCAGTTGCTGCAGGCGGTCGGGCAGATCGGTGCGTCGGTTGCGGGAGTCGCATGATGCCGATCCGCTCAGTCCTGATAGTCGATGACTCGAAGACGGAACTGATGTTCCTGACCGACCTGCTGCAGAAAAACAACATGTCGGTGCGCACTGCGGACGGCGCCGATGAAGCCTTCAAGCGACTGGCGGAAGCCAGACCCGACCTGATTTTGATGGACGTCGTCATGCCGGGCCAGAATGGCTACCAGTTGACCCGCTCGATCAGCCGTTCGCCAGAATACAGCGGCATTCCGATCATCCTGTGCACCAGCAAGAACCTGGAGACCGATCGGGTCTGGGGCATGCGCCAAGGTGCGCGCGACTACATCACCAAACCGGTCAACCCGGGCGAATTGATGGCCAAGATCAAGGCCCTGGGCTGAGAGTCGCAGACGTAATGGCCAACCGCGAAGCCATCCGGGAACTGCAGACACGTCTGGCCAATCGTTTGCGCACCGCGCGTGACGAGGGTTTGTCGATCTCCTGGTTGGCGGTCAAGGCGGGCGGGCGCAATTACCTGTTCCCGCTGGCCCAGTCCGGTGAGATCTTTCCGGTCGGCGGTGTACAGCCGGTCCCATTTGCATTGCCGTGGTTTCTGGGTGTCGTGAATCTGCGCGGTGGTTTGTACGGGGTGGTCGACATTGCCCGGTTCATGGCCGACGTTGCGGCTACACCTGCGGCCACCCCGGTGACGCAAAAAGCGGCCGGACAGTCGGTGGTCACGTTCAATGTGGCGCTGGAAGTCAATTGCGCGTTGCTGGTCGACACACTGGCTGGCCTGCGCAATCCGCAGGTGTTCACGGCCAGTTTGCCGGCCGAGCCCGATGCACCAGCGTTTTTCGGCAACCGGTTTGCCGATGCCGATGGCGAGCCCTGGCAAGAGATCAACCTGCAGACCTTGTCGCAGCATCCCCGATTCCTGAGCATCACGGCTCAGGTTCATCCCTGAGGCCCCAACATGTCCGCAGACCGGCTCAAAATTTTGTTCTCCAAGACGCTCCAAGACTCCAGCCAGCAAGACTCCGTCGGCCACTCGGGTTATTCCGAGTTGTCAGCGCATTCCATGCAGTCGACCGGATCGGAGTCAGCGGCGGGATCGGCCACGATGGCGACAGCGTTCGTTGACTCCGAATTGCCAATCCAGGCTTCTTCAGGGTCAGCGGGGAAAAACCCCCAGCTCCTGACGGTCTTGCTGGTCGCGGGCCTGGTGCTGGTGGCGGGGGCCGCACTGTACATCTTCACCATGCAGCATCCGAACGCGCCGCAGGTTGGTCTGGCGGTACTGGTGGGCCTGGCGTTGGCTGTGGGTTGCGGTTATGCCTTGTCCAAGTTGCAGCGTGTCCACGGCTTGGGCCAGCAAGCTCTGGCCGAGACACAGATGCAGGATGCGGCCCGGTTGCAGCAGGATGCCAAACGCATCAACGACGCCAACCAGGCCGCGATTCTTCGCCTGATGAACGAGTTGCAGACGGTGGCCGAAGGCGACCTGACCCAGCAGGCAACGGTCACCGAAGACATCACCGGCGCCATCGCCGATTCGGTGAACTACACCGTCGAGGAGTTGCGCAGCCTGGTCACCAGCGTGCAGACGACGGCATCGAAAGTTTCGCTCACCACCTCCGAGGTGGATGCCACCTCGACCGAACTGCTGGCAGCCTCCAACGAGCAGATGAACGAGATTCAGGCCACCGGCAAGTCGGTGCTGGAGATGGCGGCGCGCATCAACACCGTGTCCAGCCAGGCCCAGGAGTCGGCAGCCGTGGCGCGCCAGTCGCTGATGGCCGCGGATTCGGGGCTCAAGGCAGTGCAAAACGCGATCGGCGGCATGAACGCGATCCGCGACCAGATCCAGGAGACCTCCAAACGTATCAAACGCCTGGGTGAGTCGTCACAGGAGATCGGCGAGATCACCGAGCTGATCTCCGACATCACCGAGCAAACCAACGTGTTGGCGCTCAATGCGGCGATCCAGGCGGCATCGGCCGGCGAGGCCGGACGCGGTTTCTCGGTCGTTGCCGAAGAGGTGCAGCGCCTGGCTGAACGTTCGGCCGACGCGACGCGCCAGATCACCGCGTTGGTGCGCGCCATCCAGACCGATACCCAGGACGCGGTGGCCGCGATGGAGCGCTCCACCCAGGGAGTCGTCGACGGCGCCAAGCTGTCCGACAATGCCGGCGCCCGGTTGGGTGAAATCGACCAGGTGTCGCGTCGCTTGTCCGAGCTGATCCAGCAGATCTCGGACGCGGCGCTGCGCGAGGCCAGCCTGGCCAACGCGGTGGCCGACAGCATCCAGAATATTTTTGCAGTGACCGAGCAAACCAGTGAAGGCACACGTGCCACGGCCGCGCAGGTGCGCGAACTCTCCCATATGGCCGAAGAACTGCGCCGGTCGGTGGCGCGGTTCAAGATCGCCTGATGAACAGCCACGGGACAGGGACCAGCGCAGGAGTCGACAAGCAGATGCAAACACAATCCACACCCGGCGCAGAAAACGAACTCGCCACCAATGACCTTGGCCCCCTGGCCTGGGTACTGGATGAACTGCGCAAATCGCTGGACGGCGCCAGCAAGGCCTTGCGGCGTTTTGTGCGGGACGCCGAACTGGCGCGCGGCAACGACCTCGCCGAACTTGACGCCAGCCAGTTGCGGATTGCGCGCCAGCAGTTGCACCAGGCGGTCGGTGCGCTGGAAATGGTCGGGCTCGGCGCGCCCGCCAAATTGTTGCGCGCGATGGAGGCGCTGGCGCAGAAGTTTGTTGCCCGGCCCGAGTTGTGCAGCGACGATGCAGCCAACAAGGTCGAACGCGCTAGTTTTGCGCTCACCGAATACCTTGAAGGCGTGCTCAAGGGCCGCCATCTGTCTGCGGTGGCGTTGTTCCCGCAATACCGCGACGTGATGGATCTGGTGGGCAGCGACCGGGTCCATCCGGCCGACCTGTGGGCCTACGAATGGCGCTGGATCGACGCCGGTATTCCTGCCGGTGTACCGCCGTTGCGATACGAACCTTCGGTGCGTGCCCGGGTCGATCAGGCTGTGCTCAACGTGGTGCGTTCGAGTGATCCGGTGGCCGCCGACCGCATGTCGCAGGTCAGCCGCGGGCTGGCCGCTGCGGCGGCCGATCTTGAGCCGCGCGTATTCTGGAAGGTCTGCGCCGCGTTTTTCGAGGCCGTGCGCTGCGGCTTGTGCCCGGCCGATGTCTACGTCAAGCGCACTGCCTCGCGGGTCATCGCCCAATACGCCACGCTGGCGCGCGGCGAGTCGGAGGTGGTGGAACGGTTGGCGCAGGACTTGTTGTTCTATTGTGCGCATGCGGTGCCGGCAAACGACGCCGAGGCGCCAGTGCTGGCGGCGGTGCGATCCGCTTTCGGCGTGTCGCAGGTGCGCACGATCGACTATGCCACGCCGCAATTCGGCCGTTTTGATCCGAGTGTGCTGGTGCAGGCCCGCAAGCGTATCGCCGCGGCCACCGAGACCTGGGCTGCGTTGGCGGGTGGCGACACCGGCCGTATCAAGCAGGCGTATGACCAGTTTTCCGCGGTCGCCGAGTCGATTCAAAAGCTGCATCCGGAAAATGATGAACTCGCGCGGGCCCTGATGCGCGCGATCGAAACCACAACCCGCAGCAACGATGCGCCCCATGCCGGTGTGGCAATGGAGGTCGCCACCGCAGTGCTGTATCTGGAAGCGGCGTACGACGATCTGGACCCGTCGGACACGCAGATGGCCCAGCGCAGCGCGCGACTGGCGCAGCGGCTGGATCACGTCATCGCCGGCGCCCAACCCGAGCCGATGGAGCCGTGGATGGAAGAGCTGTACCGCCGGGTCAGCGATCGCCAGACCATGGGCAGCGTCGTCGATGAGTTGCGCAACACGCTGGCGCAGGTCGAGAAATCCCTCGACCAGTTCTTTCGCGATCCGCAGCAACGCGCACCGCTGCTCGAAGTTCCTTCCAAGCTGGCGCAGATGCGCGGTGTCTTTTCCGTGCTCGGACTCGACCAGGCGTCGACTGCGGCGCTGCGCATGCGGGACAACGTCGAGCAGTTCCTGGTCGACCAGGTGCAGGAAGGTGCGACCGGGGTGTTCGAAAGACTCGGCAACAGTCTGGGCGCCATGGGATTCCTGGTGGACATGCTCAGTTACCAGCGTGCGCTGGCCAAGCAGCTGTTTGTCTACGATGAGGAGCTCAAGGAGTTCCGGCCAGTGATGGGGCGTGAGAAGACCCCTGCCGTTGCAGACATGCCAGTGGCGCGGCCCGCCGTTGCCGCGCAACCGCAGGTCGAAGCGGCTGGCATGGCGACACAGGTGCCAGCAGATGGACCGGTCGCAGCCCCCGCGTCCGACGAAGACGCAGAGATGCGCGAGATTTTCCTCGAAGAGGCGCGCGAGGTCGTGCAGACCGGCTTGCAGGCGGTAACCGCGCTCGATGCAGCGCCCGATGACCTGGGTGAGCAGACGACCTTGCGCCGTGCCTTCCACACGCTCAAGGGCAGCTCGCGCATGGTCGCGCTGGACGAGTTCGGCGAGGCTGCCTGGGCCATGGAGCAATTGGTCAATACCTGGCTGGCCGACCAGAAGCCCGCCAGTGCAAACCTGCGGATCCTGTGTGGCGAGTCGATGCGCCAGCTCAGCGAATGGATCGAAGATATTGCCATGGGACGGGCGGCGCGCTGGTCGGCAGCGCCGTTTCGCAAGTCGGCGGATGCATTGCGGGTCGATGACCAGCGTATCGCACTGCATGCGCCTGCCTCCGCCGTGCCTGAATCGGCGGTTGTGCTGGCGCCGACGGTGGACGAAGCGCCTGTTGCCCAGCCAGAACCCGCGCAGCGTCCAGAGACGGTCGACGCTGCTGACACGCTCACGCCGGCACAGGGTGAGCCGGCACAGATGCCCGAGACGGCAGACACCACGGCACAACCCGAGCGGGCCGCGGAACCCGAATCCACCTTCGATGCAGTTGCGACCGGATTTGTGGATAGTACTGGCTATGTCGAAGCGGCCGGTTCCGAGTTGCAGGAGTCACTGCATGGCGACGCGCTGGAATCGGGCTTGCCCGATCTCGATCTGTCGCAACTGACCGACGCCGCCGCCAGCCGCGACTTCGCTTCAACCGAGATATTCGAGCCGTCGCAATTGCCGGTCGAGGCGGCTGCCGAATCTGCGGTCGAACCGGACATCCATGCGCCCTTCGACGAGTTCAATGCGACGCAGATGTTCACGTCGCCGGAGTTGCTCGGGCCCCCGGAAATTCCGCAGGCAACCACCGCGCCCGAGCCCGATGCCGGGCAGCAACCGGTCGCCGAGCCGATCACGGCGCAAGCGCCAGCAGCAGAGGCGGCGGCTGTGGATCAGCCAGCGCCCGTCGGTGGTTTTCCGTCTACTCGCGACTTCCCCGGCAGCAAGGTGCCACAAACCGACGAAGCGGGTGAAGAGGCGGTCGACACCGCAAAAAAAAAAATTGGGTCCGACGCATCGGCGAACGATTGGCTCGACTTCGATTTTGGTGAGGCCGGCAGGACGGGGCCAATCCCGGCGCGGGTGTCGGGCGATAGCGAGGACACCGATGCGCCGGCCAGCGACAACGGTTCCCTGACGGAAGACGCCGACGAGCAGGTCAAGGTCATCGGCGACCTGCGCATCGGCATTCCGCTTTACAACGTTTATCTCAACGAAGCCGACGAATGGTCGCGCCGCCTGTCGACCGAACTCAGTGAATGGGCGCTGGAGCTCGATCAGCCGCTGCGTGATTCGACGGTGGGCCTGGCCCACGCGCTGGCCGGCAGTTCGGCCACAGTGGGCTTTGTCGCGGTGGCCGATCTGGCCCGCCTGCTCGAACAGACCATGCTGCACGTGCAACTGCATGAAGTCGGACTGTCCGAGCATGCTGAGATCTTCAATCGGGCGGCCGACGACATCCGCCGCCTGTTGCACCAGTTTGCAGCTGGTTTCCTGAAAGACCCGGACCCGACCCTCGCTTCGGCGTTGCGCACAGTCTTGCGCGCCGACCTGGTGTCGGATGGCAGCCCGGCAGCGGTTGGTGCTGGTGTATCTGCGAGTGCGGCGCCCCTGATCGTTGCGAGCGATGAACATTCCGATGCGGTCGATGCGCTGGACGCCGACCTGTTCCCGATCTTCGAGGAGGAGGCAATCGAGCTGTTCCCGAAACTCGGGGCCGCTTTGCGCCAGTGGCTGGCGCAACCTGACGACCGGTCGGCGCGCACCGAAGCCCTGCGTGTATTGCACACGCTCAAGGGCAGTGCGAGGCTGGCCGGCGCGATGCGTCTGGGCGACCTCACGCACCGCCTGGAGTCGGCGATCGAGGCCCTGGGATCCGAGTCGGTGCCGGCCAGCCGCCTGGAGCCGCTGCTGGGGCGTTTCGACAGCCTGCAGTCCTTGTTTGACGGCCTGTGCGCGTTCGTGCGTCGGCGCGAGGATGCCGCGGCCGACGAGATCCCGGTGGATGCGGCCGGGCCTCGGTTGGTCGACGTGGCCATGGCGGACTCAAGCGACAGTCCAACGCCGGCGCCCGATCGGCGCGCACGTGACCGCACTGCTGGTGCGACCGGCCCGGTGCGCGCAGTGACAGCGCAAAGCGTGCGTGTCGCGGCGCCGCTGCTTGACCGCCTGGTCAACCAGGCCGGTGAGGTGATCATCACGCGTTCGCGCATGGACGGCCGGGTGGCGCAAATGCGCGCCTCATTGAAGGACCTGACTGGCAACCTGGACCGTTTGCGCGAGCAACTGCGGGAAATCGAGCTGCAGTCGGAGACCCAGATGCAGTCGCGTCTGGCGCAGGCCAAGGACCAGGCACGCGAATTCGACCCGCTGGAATTTGACCGGTTCACCCGGTTGCAGGAACTCACCCGCATCATGGCCGAGTCGGTGTCGGACGTGGCCACCGTGCAGCGTCAGCTGCAACGTGCGATGCAAGGCGCCGAAGATGACCTGATCGCACAGGGGCGCCAGGCGCGCGAATTGCAGCGTGACCTGCTGCGCACCCGCATGACAGAGTTCGAGTCGATCTCGGAACGTTTGTACGGCGTCGTGCGGCAGACCGCCAAGGATGTCGGCAAGCAGGTCAAGCTCGACATCGAGGGTGGTTCGATGGAACTCGACCGCAGTGTGCTGGAACGCATGGCGCCAGCGTTCGAGCACATGCTGCGCAACGCGATCGACCACGGCATCGAAAGCCCGGTCAGCCGCGAAGCTGCCGGCAAGCCAGCCGGCGGCACCATCACCATCGCTTTGCAACAGGAAGGCAACGACGTCTCGGTGGTGTTTGCCGACGACGGGTCGGGGCTGGACTTGCCGCGTATCCGTGCCAAGGCCCTCTCCAAGGGGCTGGTAGCCGCCAACCAGGAGTTGGGCGACGACGAAACCGCCAATCTCGTGTTCGCCGCCGGTTTCTCCACTGCCGACAGCGTGACCGAACTCTCCGGCCGGGGCATCGGTCTGGACGTGGTGCGCTCGCAAGTCCATGCGCTCGGTGGGCGTATCGAGACCACCAGCGAGCGCGGTCGCGGCACGCAGTTCAAGCTGGTCGTGCCGTTGACGACGGCGGTCACGCAGGTGGTGATGTTGCGCCTGGGCACGACGGCCATTGGTGTGCCATCCAGCTTGATCGAGATCGTGCGCCGTGTGCCGGCCGCCGAGATCGAACAGGCCTACCAGACGAACCTGTTTGGTCACGGGGGCGAGCAGATACCGTTTTTCTGGGCGGGTGCCTTGTTGCAGGCAACGGGCCTGAGTGCCGCGCCACCGGCCAGGCACCAGGCGGTGGTGGTGCTCCGCAGCGCCGGTCGTCGGGTGGCGGTGCATGTGGACGAGGTGTTGGGCAACCAGGAGGTGGTGGTCAAGAACCTGGGCCCGCAGCTCTCGCGCATGCCGGGATTGACCGGCATGTCGGTGCTGGCATCGGGCGCGGTGGTGCTGATCTACAACCCGGTTGCGCTGGCCACGGTGTATGGAGAGCTGGCGCTGCAACTGCAGGCCAGTGCGCGCCAGGCACAGACGGCGATCGGTGCCGGGGCAGCCACCGACACGGCGCCGGCTGCCGGCATGGTCACGCCGCTGGTGATGGTGGTCGACGACTCGATCACCGTGCGCCGGGTGACGCAGCGCCTGTTGCTGCGTGAAGGTTATCGGGTCGTGCTGGCCAACGACGGTTTGCAGGCGCTGGCCAAACTGCAGGAGGAACTGCCCGCGGTGGTGTTGTCGGATATCGAGATGCCGCGGATGGACGGTTTCGACCTGGCGCGCAACATCCGCGGCGACGAGCGCTTGCGCGGCCTGCCCATCATCATGATCACCTCGCGTATCGCCGAGAAACACCGTGAACTGGCGACCGCGCTCGGGGTCGACCACTACCTGGGTAAACCGTATGCGGAGGACGAGTTGCTGGGTCTGCTGCGGCACTATTGCGCAGTCCCGGCCGAGGCCGAAGCCAGCGACTGACGCGCGCGGGCGTTCGCCAGCAAGTGCCTCGCGTGCGCCGGCCCGGCTGACCGGAGTCTGCCTATCCGCGGCCGGTGGTGGTCTCGCGCGCAGGTTTGCGCACGACGCCGTATCGCGCGAGTGTCTGTTCCCGCGCCAGGGCATGGTCGACGATCGGTCGCGGGTAGTTCTCGCCCAGGCGCACATCGGCTGAAGCCAGCTCGACTTCACCACAGCGCCAGGGCGCATGCATCGCGCTCACCGGAAGTCGGGCCAGTTGCGGCAGGTAGCGGGTGATGAACTTGCCTTGCGGATCGAACTTCTCGCTTTGCCGGATCGGGTTGAAGATGCGGAACCATGGCTGCGCATCGCAACCGCTGGATGCCACCCACTGCCAACCGCCGTTGTTGGCTGACAGATCAAAGTCGTTGAGCTTCTCGGCGAAATAGCGTTCGCCGCGGCGCCAGTCGATGCCCAGGTCCTTGACCAGAAAACTTCCCGTCACCATGCGCAGCCGGTTGTGCATGTAGCCGGTCTGGTTGAGTTGGGCCATTGCGGCGTCGACCATCGGATAACCGGTGCGGCCCTCGCACCAGGCCTGGAACATGCCGTCTGCCTTGGCGCCGTGCGCCCAGCGGATGGCGTCGTACTCCGGCTTGAAACTGGACTGCGCGACATGCGGGAAATTGGCCAGGATCTGGAAATAGAACTCGCGCCATATCAACTCACTGAGCCACACCGACGCGCCTGCGCTGCCGTGCTCGCTCGCCTGCAGCGCCGCCGCGGCCAGCTGGCGGATCGACACGGTGCCGAACCGCAGGTGCACGCTCAGGTAACTGGGCCCCTTGACGGCCGGAAAATCTCGCGTCGCATGGTATTGATCCATACGCGCGATGAATTCGTCAAACAGGCCGCGCCCGCCGCTGCTGCCGGTCGCAATCCGCAATTGCGACAGGTTGGTGTGCACGAAACCGATCTCGGCCAGCGTGGGCACCGGCTTGCGCAGCGCCTCGGGCCGCGCGGCCAAGGCATCGATATGGGCCAGGCTGTCGTGGCTGCGCAGGTGGTGGTGGGCGTCGACCGATGCCAGCCAGGCCTTCTTGTACGGCGTGAACACGGTGTAAGGCGTACCGGTGCGGGTCAGTATCTCGCGCCCCTCGAACACCACCTGGTCCTTGACCATATGCATCGCAATGCCGGCGCCCGCGAGCGCGCCCAGCACGGCGCGGTCGCGTTCGATCGCCTGCGGCTCGTAGTCGTGAGCCGCAAACACCGAGACCACGCCCAATTCGCGCGCCAGCGCCACGATGGTCTGCACGGCGGCGCCATGGCGCACCACCAGACCGGCGTGGCTATTGCCGCTGGCGCTGCGCAGGGTGTCGTCCAGTTCGACCAGCGACGCGCGGATGAACTCGACCCGGCGGTCGGCGCGCGCCAGCGGATCGAGGATGCCCTGGTCGAAAACGAAGGCGCAAAACACCTGGCGGCACGATGCCAGCGCCAGCTGCAAAGCGGCGTTGTCGTCGAACCGCAGGTCGCGCCGCAGCCAGACCAGGCCGGTATCGAAGGCTTTGTTCATGGGGCCGTTAAAATTCCTCAATGCCCACGGATTCTGCGCCCTTCAACCTGACGAATCATTTCCTGATCGCCATGCCCGGGCTTGACGATGCGGCATTTGCGCGCAGCGTGGTCTACGTCTGTGAACATAGTGAACGCGGCGCGCTCGGGCTGGTGATCAACAAGCCCAGCGACATCAATCTTCAGGGCCTGTTCGACAAGGTGCAGCTGCCGCTGGGGCGCGGCGACCTGCAGCTGCTGCCGGTGTTCCAGGGTGGCCCGGTCCAGACCGACCGAGGCTTCGTGTTGCACGAGCCTTTTTTTTCCGAAGCCGAAAAGCCCGATGACCCGGTTTATGCGTCCACGATGTCGATCCCCGGCGGCCTGGAGATGACCACCTCCAAGGATGTGCTGGAGGCACTGTCCACCGGCAATGGGCCGCGCCGGGTGCTGGTGTCGCTGGGATATTCGGCTTGGGGCGAAGGCCAGCTCGAATCGGAACTGGGCGACAACAGCTGGCTCACGGTGGACGCCGACCTGGCCGTCATCTTCGATACACCGTTTGACCAGCGTTACGACAAAGCGCTGCAATTGCTGGGCCTGCAGATCTGGATGTTGTCGCCACAGGCAGGCCATGCCTGAGGTCGTGATGCACCGGCCGCTGGTTACCGCCGCGATGCAGAGTTTCATCGGGCTCGATTTCGGCACCCGGCGCACCGGCGTGGCGTACGGCACGCGCCTGCTGGGCCAGGCGCGGCCCCTGCCCACGATCGACGCGCGCGAGGCGCAGCTAAGGCTCGATCGTGTCGGCAAGCAGATCGTGCAGTGGGAACCGCAAGCACTGGTGGTCGGCATTCCGCTGCACCCCGACGGCGCCGAACATGCCAACACCTTGCTGGCGCGCAAGTTTGCGCGTGCCTTGCGCGGACGTTTTGCTCTGCCGGTGTTCGAGGTCGATGAGCGATACAGCACCACCGAAGCCCTGCACGATGGCGCACCGGACCCGGATGCCGGTGCGGCCTGCATCATCCTTGAACAGTTTCTGCGCAGCGTGCCATGACACCAACGACCGACCAGGACTCCAACCTCGCACAACGGGCAGAGCAGGCAGTAAGCGATGTGCCGGCGCTGTACCGCGCGCTGTTGCAGGGTGTCGGTGCCTTGTGCCGCGACACGTCCCGGCTCGTGGGTATTGCCACTGGTGGCGCCTGGCTGGCCGAGCGGCTACAGAGCGACCTGAAGCTGCCGGGCGAACACGGTGTGTTGTCCTCAGCCATGCACCGCGATGATTTTGCCCAGCGCGGCCTGTCGGCGCGCGAGCCCACGCGGCTTGGTTTCGACGTCAACGGTGCGCACATCATCGTCGTTGACGATGTGCTCTACACCGGGCGCACGATCCGCGCGGTCATCAACGAGTTGTACGATTTCGGACGCCCGGCCAGCGTCAGCCTGGCGGTGCTGATCGATCGCAACGGTCGCGAACTGCCGATCCAGGCCAACTTCGCCGCAGTGCGCATCGAACTGCCGGCCAGCAAGTCGGTGGCCTTGCGCCAGGACGTGGCTGGCGAGTTGTCGGTGGTGATCAAGGACCGGGCGTGAGGTCCGCGCCACGTCACCTATCTGCGGGTTGACAACCGCCCAAGCACACCGAAAGAACGCAGCGTGTTGTACCGACGAAATCCCCAGCTCAACAAGAACGGTGAACTGGTCCATCTGCTGTCGATCGAAGGCCTGCCGGCCAGCATTCTGCGTCAGGTGCTGGACACCGCCGAGAACTTCGTCAGTGTCAATGACCGCGAAGTCAAGAAGGTGCCGCTACTGCGCGGGCGCAGCGTGTTCAACCTGTTCTTCGAGAACTCGACCCGCACCCGTACCACGTTCGAGATCGCGGCCAAACGCCTGAGTGCCGACGTGATCAACCTGGACATCGCGCGGTCATCGGCATCCAAGGGTGAGTCGCTGCTCGACACCATTGCCAATCTGAGCGCCATGGCCGCCGATATCTTTGTCGTGCGCCACGGCGAGTCCGGCGCGACCCAGGGCCTGCTGGACATGTTCACGATCCGGCACTACAAGAAGGATTTCTCCAACCTCACGGTGGCCATCGTCGGTGATGTGCTGCATTCGCGGGTCGCGCGCTCCGACATCCATGGCCTGACCACGCTGGGCTGCGCCGAGGTGCGGGTGGTCGGCCCCAAGACGCTGGTGCCGGCCGACCTCGCGCAAATGGGCGTGCGGGTCTGCCACAACCTCGAAGAAGGCATCCGCGGCTGCGATGTCGTGATCATGTTGCGGTTGCAGAACGAACGCATGAGCGGCGCGCTGTTGCCCTCGGCGCAGGAATATTTCGTGAGTTACGGTCTCACGCGCGAGCGCCTGCAATGGGCCAAGCCCGATGCGATCGTGATGCATCCCGGGCCGATCAACCGCGGCGTGGAGATCGACTCCGACGTGGTCGACGGCGCGCAAAGCGTGATCCTGCCGCAGGTGACCTTCGGCATCGCGGTGCGCATGGCCGTGATGAGCCTGGTGGCCAGCAACGAAGCGAATTGAGGCACGTGCAGTCATGAAGATATTGATCAAGGGTGGCCGCGTGATCGACCCGGCCAGCGGGTTCGATCAGGTGGCCGATGTGGCGATTGCTGCCGGTCGTATCGTGTCCATCGGCGTGGTGTCGCCGGATTTCCATCCCAACAAGACCATCGATGCGCAGGGTTGCGTCGTTGCGCCCGGCCTGGTGGACCTGTCGGTGCGCTTGCGCGAACCGGGGCACGAACACGCCCGCATGCTGCAGTCGGAGATGGCGGCCGCGGTGGCCGGTGGCGTCACCAGTCTGGTCTGCCCGCCGGACACCGACCCGGTGCTCGACGAACCGGGTCTGGTCGAGATGTTGCGATTTCGCTCGGAAAATCTGCACCAGTCCCGCGTGTTTCCGCTCGGCGCCTTGACCCGCGGCCTGCGCGGCGAGGTGCTCACCGAGATGGTTTCGCTGACGCAGGCGGGCTGCATCGGATTCGGCCAGGCGGACGTGCCACTGCCCAACCTGCTGATCCTGCTGCGCGCGTTGCAATATGCCAGCACATTCGGTTACACCGTGTGGCTGCGGCCACAGGACCGCGACCTGGGCACGGGTGTTGTCGCCAGCGGACCGCTGGCCACCCGTATGGGCCTGTCCGGCATTCCGGTGGCGGCCGAGACGATCGCGATCCACAGCATCGTCGAGCTGATGCGTTTGTCCGGTGCGCGCGTGCACCTGTGCCGCCTGAGCAGTGCTGCCGGCCTGGAGCTGGTGCGCCAGGCGAAGGCCGAACGCCTGCCGCTGAGCTGCGATGTCAGCATCCATTCGCTGCACCTGATCGATACCGATATCGGGTATTTCGACAGCCGCTCGCACCTGATGCCGCCGCTGCGCCAGCAACGCGACCGTGACGCGATCCGACTCGGCCTGTCTGACGGCACGATCGACGCGCTGGTCTCCGACCACAGCCCGGTTGACGAGGACCAGAAGACCTTGCCCTTTGCCGAAAGCGAGGCGGGCGCCAGTGCGGTCGAACTGCTGCTGGGCATGGCGCTCAAATGGGCCGCCGACAGCGACGTGCCGCTCGCGCGCGCCCTGCAGGTGATGACCAGTGCGCCAGCCGACATCCTCGGTGCGGGACAGGCCACGGTAAGTGGAGGTGCCGGCCGGCTGGCCAGGGGCGGTGTGGCCGACCTGTGCGTGTACGACCCGCAACCGGAACGTCTCATCAACGCGGCCGATCTGCGCAGCCAGGGCAAACACACACCCTTCTCGGGGTATCCGATGCGCTCTCAGGTACGCTGGACCATCGTGGGCGGTTATCTCGCATTCGAGGGGTGACATCGCCCCTTGTGCTCTGACGCAGGCTCAACGCCAGGCGAAATCGGGTTGTTCGAAATGCGCCACCCGTGTCTCGCGTCCCAGCAGGCAGACTTCGCGGAACTGGTACAGGAAAGCCGCCGTCGGCGCGGCGATCCAGCTGTCTCCAACCGGCATGCGCAGCTCCGGTTGCGCGTGGGTTCCAGGGTCGAGCATCGGTGCATCCGGGCGCAGGAACTCGTCCAGCCCGATGCGATGAATGGATGCAACCTCATTGGCGTTGGCGACCATGGCCCTGGCATCGTCGGCCCAGATCACGACTGGCGTGATGGCAAAACCCGAACGGGTCGAGAAGTCATCGAGGCGCCCTAACACCGCGTCGGGCGGCACATCGAGCGCCACTTCTTCCCGCAGCTCGCGCAAGGCAGCCTGCTCGGGCGTTTCGTTGCCGTCGATCCGCCCACCGGGCAGTGCCCACTGGTCGGCGTGGCGGCGCAGATGCAATGCGCGCCGCGTCAGGATCAGTGCAGCGTCGGCACTCCAGTGGGCATGGTGCGGCATGCCATCCCAGGCCGCACCGTGGCCCGCTTCGGAGATCACCAATGCAACGGCGGCGCGCCCTAACGTGGCGTCGGGCAAGGCTTTCCAGTGGAAGCGGCGCAGCGATTCGGCCACCGATTGACGCAGCGCCGCGTCGTGTCGCATCGTCTTGTACCGTGCAGGCCCGTGCTACCAGCTGTTGCGCAACTCGCGCAGCTTGACGAACACGGTACGTGCGTCCGGGTTCTCCGGCAAATCCGGGAAACGTTCACGCAGGCGTTCGATCACCGAAGCGTTGGTGAGCCGGAAAAACGTGTTGTGCTGCTTTTCCTGTGCCAGTGTCGTCACGATCGAGGTCGCCGGGTCGTGGTCGGTGACCGATGGCAGCAAGGCCTTGGCTGCGGCGTTCTCCGGCTCGCGGTCGAGCGTGAACTTCAGGTTGTTCTCGATGTAATCGTGACCGGGATAGACCTGCGTGTTCTCGGGCAGTTTGGCGAGCTGGTCGATGAAGCTGGCGTACATCAGCTGCACGTCACCGCCGTTGTGGCAGTTGCCGGCGCCGGCGTTGAACAAGGTGTCGCCGGAGAACAGCACGGGCTGCTCGGTGTGCGAACGCAGGCAGATGTGGCACATCGTGTGACCGGGCGTGTCCAGGCATTCGAGTTCGACCGTCTTGCCGACCTTGATGATGTCACCGGCCTTGACGCCGCGGTCCATGCCGGCGATCTTGCCGCCGGCCTTGTGGTGCGCAATCACCTTGGCGCCGGTGGCCGCGACGACAGCGTCGTTGCCGCCGGTGTGGTCCAGGTGCTCATGGGTGTTGAGCAATTGCGTGATCTGCCAGCCACGGACCTTGGCTACGTTCAGGCATTTCTCGTGATCCAGCGGATCGATCGCCAGGGCCTCACCGGTCTCGGGGCAGGCGATCAGGTAGTTGTAATTGCGGTAGGCATTGCCAGTCCAGATGCGCTCGACGAGCATGTTGTGTCCTCCTTGACAGTTGCTGGGTGAGTGACCATTGTAGGAAGCCGCTGCCGTGCGCGCATTGTGGTTGCACCCAACGGGGTGGGCTCAAGCCGGAACCGACCGCAACAAGGCGGGGTAGCACCGCAGCAGCGTCAGCGTGCGTGCCAGGTAGTTCACGTACAACGCCGCCCACAAGCCATGGTTTCCCCAGGGCCGGAACAACCACCACGCCAGCAGGAACACCGCAGTGGAGATCAGCATCGCGTTGCGCATGTCCGCGGTTCGGGTGGCACCGATGAAGATCCCATCGAGCTGGAATGCCCAGACGCCCAGCAGCGGCGCGCCGATGGCCCAGGGTAGGTAGCTTCGTGCGGCGGCACGCACCGCAGGGTCCACGCTGAGCAGGTCGATCAGCATCGGCCCGAACAGCAGCAACAGCAGCGTGATCAACGCCGCGATGGCGCCGGCCCAGAGGCTGGTGCGCAATGCTGCGGTCGCGACGGCAGCGCGGCGCATCGCGCCCACTGCGCGTCCGACCAGGGCTTCGGCGGCGAAAGCCAGGCCGTCGAGGAAATACGCGCTGATGGAGATGAATTGCATCAGCACGGCATTGGCCGCCAATGGCACGTCGCCTTGTGCCGCAGCTTGCGCCATGAACCAGACAAACACGAAAATCAATGCCAGCGAACGCACCATGATGTCGCTGTTCACCAGCAACATGCGCCGCAGCTGCGCCGGCGCCAGCAGGGTTTGACGTGACCAGCCAGCACCGAGCATGCGCACGTGGCGCAGCGCAATATAAACGCCGACAGTGGCTGCCAGTATTTCGGCCAGCACCGTACCGGCGGCGACCCCCGGTACGCCCCAACCCAGCCCGAGCACGAACCACAGGTCGAGCGCGATGTTGGTCAGGTTCAACACCAACTGCAGCACCAAGGCGATATCGGTGCGGCCTCGTCCGATGAACCAACCGAGCAGCGCATAGTTAATGAGCGCTGCAGGCGCCGACCAGATGCGGATGTCGACATAACTGCGCCCCAGGTCCTCGACTGTGGCGCTGGCGTGGAGCAGCGCAAACGCGGTCTCGCGGATCGGCCATTGCAGCACCACCAGCGCCAGGCCCGCCCCCAGTGCAATCAGCAAGGCCCGCCCGAGCGTGGCCACCATTTCAGGTCCATCGTGCGCGCCCAGCGCCTGCGCGGTCAGACCCGTGGTGCCCATGCGCAGGAAGCCGAAGGCCCAGAATACGAAGGTGAACACCAGGGAGCCGACCGCGACCGCACCGATGTGCGCCGGGTCGGGGATCTGACCGACCACCGCGGTATCGACCGCCCCGATCAACGGTGTCGACACGTTCGACAGCATGATCGGCAACGCGATGCGCAGGATGGCGCGATGGCCGTCGGGTGAATCGGATGCGTTGGAGCTGCGCCTCATGCGAGCGGACCGGCTTGGCGCGGTGCGGATGGCGCTTGTGGCTCAGGCAGCGCGGTCGAACCCGGCCACCGCGCGCAGCAAGGTCGTCTTGTGATAAGCCGCAGGGCCGATCAGCACCCCGATATCGCCTGTTTGCAAGCCGAACAAAATCGCATCGATTGCTGGCCTGTCAGCATCCGCATATCGAAGCTGCCGTTGCGCGATTTCGAGAAACATCGGCCCATTGGTCGACTGCCGTGTCAGGGCTTGGGCCTCTTGGGCCTATGCAAGGCACACAGCTTGTTTCCGTCCGGATCGCGTAGATAGGCCAGATACAGCCGACCCATCGGCGTTTCCCGGAATCCGGGCGGGTCTTCGCAGGTCGTGCCACCGTTGGCAATGCCGGCTGCATGGAAGGCGTCCGCCTGTTCGGGTGACTGCGCATTGAATCCGATGGTGCCACCATTGCCGTTCGTCGCGGGATCGCCGTTGATCGGGGTGGTGATCGCGAATGTGCCAGTCGGGCTACGGTAGAAGTAGCGCTTGTTGTTGGCACCGCCCGGGCCAATTTCCAATGTGCCAAGCAAGGCATCGTAGAATTTTCTTGAGGCTTCGAGGTCGTTTACGCCGACCATCACATGGCTGAACATGGGGTTTGTCCTTTTTGATTTTGAGCCCAACGATGGGCGGATGCATGGTAATGGATGGCTGGCAACGTGTCGCAGCGCGTGAGGATCGACCATTGCGGGTGAACTTGTCAGTCGCGTCTTTGTCCAAGCAGCTGAATGTGTGCGTGATGCCGACAGGAGATTGTGTGATGTCATTTATGCGACCGTGGGCTTTGATGCTGAGTTTGTTCGTGCTTACCGCCTGCAGCAGTTACGCGCCGCGCGCCGATCTGACGGGTGTGACCCAACAGCAGCTTATCGCCCGGCTCGGCGCGCCAGAGACGCAGCGAACGCTGGCCGATGGCAAATTCCTGCTGGAATTCCCCACCGGTCCTTACGGCAAACAGACCTGGTTCGTGACCGTGGATGGCGGCGGCAAAGTTCTGAGCTCCGAGCAGGTGTTGACCGAGACGAACTTCCTTCAGATCAACCCGGGCATGTCCCAGCAGGAGGTTCGCAATATTTTGGGGCAGCCCGGTGAGGTGCAGTCGCTCGCGCGTGGACGTGGTGTCGTCTGGAGCTACCGTTACGAAAATTCATTCTGCCAATGGTTCCAGGTCGAGATCGCAGCCGATCAGAAGGTCCGCTCAGCCGGATACGGTGAACCGCCGGAGTGCGACCGTCCGAACGAGATCATCGTTCCGAACTGAGTCGCCGGTCGGGTTTTGCGCCGCACCGGCGAGGCGGTGGCCGGATCAGATGGCCGTTGTCGTGGCAATCTACGAGTCCGATCCGCTGCCTGGCGGTGGGGATCAGGATCGGTATCAAGTGTTTGCGACAGCGCAAACGGCGTGGCAATGGCTTTCGTTAGACTGCCGCCATGTTGATCGTCCGCATGCACCGCATTCTCATCGCCTGGTTGGCGGTGCTGGCGATCATGTTCGGCGCGCTGGCGCCAACCCTGGCCCATGCCCTGGCCTCGGGTGGCGGCCGTGGCGAGGGGATCGAGGTCTGCGGCAGCACGGGCATGTTCCTGTTCAATGCCGAGGCAGCTTCCCCCGATACGGATGACCAAGCCGATCCACAGGTCCGGCAGCAACACTGCCTCTGGTGCGGCCTGCATGTTGTCGTGACCGCGCCAATGCAGGCCGTCACGACACCCCTGCTGCGCTGCGCCCAGGAAATGCCGCCCACGTTCTACCGCGTGGGCTTCATGTCCGCGGTCTGGTGCAAGGCGCAATCGCGCGGTCCCCCTCTGGCCTGAATGCTTCCCAAGGGGTCGCGGGCACAGCGGGTGCCAGCGACGTGGGTGAGTTGCAGCACAGGAGGGGCGGGTGCCTCAGCGTTCTGATCTTTTCATGTCCGATACCGGTTGGGCCATGCACGGCGGGCGTCAGCGTGTCCGTGCACGGATCTGCCACGGACTATTGTGGATCCTGCTGTTTTCGGCCTTGCAGGGCCTTCTGGGAGCGCTGGTGGTGCCGGCGCTGGCCAGCGGTCCGGTCACCGAAGTCTGTACGCCGATGGGCATGCAGTGGGTGTCCATCGACACGGCTTCCGATACAGAGGACGCCCCGGTCCCCCTACAGGCTCTGGCGTCGACCTGCGCCTGGTGTACGGCCCACATGGCTGTACCCGTCAGTCCTGCCGGGAGGCTGCCGCCCCATACGCTAGCTACGCCACAGGTGTTGCCGGGCTACCAAGGCCTGGCGTCAACGCATTTGTCCGACCGCATGTACAGGGTTCTGCTGATGGCTCCCATGCGCGCTCCGCCGCCATCGCGGGGCTGAACGGCTTGGCCGTCACCGCACGGTTGCAACCGCGCCGGTGAAGCCCACCTCTCACGCCTGAACAGTTTTTGGGACTGATGCCGCCGCCCGGTGCCGGGCGCGGACTGCGCGGGCTCGTCTGGTCCGTGCCGGGTGTTCCCTTGGTTTCCTGTATCTGAACTCACAGAGGTTTTCATGTTGCGTCTTTCATCCGTCAGTCTGGCCTGCCTGGGTGCCGTGGGCCTGTGCTCACTGGCCCATGCCCAGCACAGCGATGCGCTCGACCCCATCACCATCACCGGCTCGGCCATCGACGACCGGTTCTCTTCTTCCTCCACCGATCCCGTGTCTTCCGTCACCATCTCGCGCAAGCAGGTGGAAGAGCAGCATGCGAAGAACCTCATCGAGGTTTTGCGCAGCGTCAGTGGCGTCACAGCCGATCTGCAGGGGGATGGCGAAACCGTCAAGATCAAACTGCGCGGGGTCGAGAACCAGCGCTACATGGGGGAAAAACCAGGCGTAGCCATCGTGATCGATGGTGTGCCGGTGTTCGAGCGAACCGGCAAGGTCAACATCGACATCGACAACATCGAATCCATCAAGGTCATCAAGGGCGGGGCCTCGTACCTCTACGGTGAGGATGCGCTCGCGGGCGCGGTTGTCATCACCACCAAGCGCGGCGCAGGGCATCGGGGCATCAAGGCTGAAGCCGATGTAGGTTCCTTCGGCTACCGACGCGTCATGGGTCGCGCCGGTTTCGCCTTGGACGACCTGACGGGCCACATCCAGTACAGCGACCGCGACCAGGATGGTTACTACTTCATGTCGCGCACTTACAGCAGAACCTTGTCGGGCAATCTGAAGTACGCCCTGGATGCAAAAAGTGATCTGAGTTTGGGCTTCGAGAAATCCGATCGCTTTCGCGACCGTGAAGGCAGTGTGACCGGCGAGGTCAATGCGCTGAATGATCCCAAAGGGATCGATGGCGGGCGCGGGTACAACCGCAATTTCAATGTAGCGCTTGATCGTTACAACCTCACGTATTCGAACGACCTGGACGATCGCTCCAATTTTCTGGCGGTGCTCTACCAGTATCAGGATGACACCTCGTTCTGGTATGGGCCGATGCGCTTTACGGCCACGGGGGCGCCCACTTCCAGTGCGAACGACTACAGCGCGGTCACCGACTATTCGCAGGTTCAGCGCGGCCTCAAGACAGAATTTCGCACGCGCTTCGACCGGTTGGCGCTCATGGGCGGGCTGGAGGTGCGGCGCGGCACTTTCATCAACCATACCGCAGCACTCAATAGCTATCGTTCGCGTCCTGCGGGACCGGTGACGACAGCCGGGACCGTGCTCAGTGACGACGAAACCGTCGAAACCGACCAGGCTCTGTACGGAGAAGCCAAGTACGGCCTGAGCGACAAGACCGTGGCCACCTTCAACCTGCGCCATGACCGTATCGGTGTGCGCTTCAATGCGCTGCCGGTCGCTGGCAACGGCAATCGCACCGTCGACGAGCGCAAGGATTTTGATGTAAGCAGCTATCGCCTGGGTCTCACGCATGCGCTCGGCAAAGACACTTCGGTGCATGCGGCTGTCTCCACCGGTTTTCGCGCCCCCACGGCCGAGCAGCTTTACCGAGGGCAGACCACCACCAACGCACTGGTGCAGGGCAATCCCGACCTGAAGCCGGAAAAGGCCACCAGTTTCGAGATCGGTATCCAGCACCAGATGCAACTGGCGGGCTGGCCGTCGAGCCTGCGTGCCGCGCTGTTCCAAGTGGATCGCAAGGATTTCATCCTCGACAGCAACGGCCAGTATGCGGGTACCAACAACCCGGAGGGTGGTGGTTCGCAGTTCCGCAATATCGGCGGCGCACGTAGCCGCGGGCTGGAGCTGGAGTTGCGTACGCAGCCACACCGCAACTGGTCATTCGACGCGGCCTACACCTTTCTGGATGCCTGGTTCACCCGTTACGACAGCTACTACCAGACTTATGGAAATGCCAATGGCGCCTATGTCGCCAACCCCACAGCGGCGCAGCGCGCCAATCCTGCCTTCTGGTACAGCAACTTCACGGTGGGCCAGTTCAACAACACGGGCAATGCGCTCCCGCGCACGCCGCCCCACCAGCTCAACCTGCGGGCCAACTACATGCCTACCCCGGGCTGGATGCTCAGCGGCGAGATCGACTCCAAGGCCACGTCCTGGGCTGACGAGATCAACCAGGAAAAGCTGCCTGGCCGCACCCTGCTGCACCTCACGGCGCAGTACAGCCGGAAGATTTCTTCCTGGCCCGGAGCGCGTCTGAGCGCGTATGTCCGGGTCGAAAACTTGTTCGACAAGCGCTACTACATCACTTCGCGCGGCTCTGGCGACACCAACATGGATGGTCGCTACAACCGTGAAGACCCCTCCATCGTGGTGGACCCGGGCCGGGCCTGGCGCGCCGGCATGAGTCTGCAATTCTGAGGAACCGACATGGGCAATTTCAAGATGCTGGTGGAGTGGGGTGTGATCGGGTTGCTGCTGGCACTCAGCGCCTGGGCCATGGCCGTGGCGATGGAGCGCTGGCGCTTCTACCGCCAGGTGCAGGTGAGCCGCTACGGTAGCCGTGTGCGGCTGGAGACGGAGCTCACACGGCGCCTCACGGTGATCGGTTCGGTGGCGGCCAACGCACCTTACATCGGTCTGTTGGGCACGGTGCTGGGAATCATGCTGACCTTCGAGGCGCTGGGACACAGCGGCGAGATGGACGTCAAGACCATCATGACCGGCCTGGCCCTGGCCCTCAAGGCCACCGCTGTGGGCATCGGCGTGGCCATCCCCTGCGTGGGGCTGAACAACGCGCTGCGCCGCGTGGTACGCGTCAAGCTTGCCGAGTTCGACGAAGCCCAGGGAGGGTAAGCATGGACGAGGACATTGATTCGATCAACGTCGTTCCG
>CAJDWR010000080.1_pt1 | contig 25443 bp, 26 predicted proteins | sample 7391651 | NCBI WGS metagenome assembly CAJDWR01 (sample SAMEA7055720, study PRJEB34461) | soil metagenome | biome: terrestrial ecosystem; feature: Peninsula; material: soil | place: Antarctica | collected 2016
GGCTGCATGTGCTGCATCAACCGCGTGAATGCGGTCTCGCCTACGAGCATGCCTTCGCCGAGGATGTCGCCGTCCGGGCCGACTTCGATCGCGTCGACCTCATACCGGCCTTCGAGTGCTTCGTCGATGTCGGCCTGGTCATGGACGCATGCGCCACCGGCGCGCAGGTCCCAGACCAGCGGTTTGCGGGTGCTGCGATCGCGCAGGTAATAGCCACCGGCGCCAATGAGATACGGTGAGGCGGTGCGTTTGCAGAGAAAAGGCAGGTCCAGCCGTTCGCGCGCGACCTCGTGCAGCATGACGTGGATCAGCGCATACAAAAAGGCCGGGTCGGTCTTTGGCTTGATCGGCACCCATTGGGCCGAGCAGGCGCCGGTGACCGACAGATGCGGCTCGACCTGAACCCGCTTCATGCCACGCACCCGCGCTTTGGAGTGGCGCCAGATGCCGACCACGCCGCCCGAGGCCTCGATGTTGGAGCCGCAGGAGATCAGGTAGTTGCACAGGGGTGTGTCGGCCGCGACGATGAAAGCGCGGTGCCACAACTCGCCATACAGGTGTTCGGAGTGGTAACACTTGACACCCTGACCGGAGCCGAATCCCATGTCCACCGGGCCCCAGGCCGCCAGGAAGGCCGGAAACGTGCCCATATAGGATTGCGGCGTGCCGCCGCCGCCGAAGCTGGCGGCCACGCGCGGATAACCGGATCCATCGAGCAGGCCTTCGGCGCGGATCTGGTTGAGCTTGTCGGCGATCAGACCATACGCTTCATCCCACGAGATCTCGACGAATTGCGGGTCTTCGTTGCGACCCTTGCGCGGGTTGGTGCGCTTCATCGGCGCCAGTATCCGGTTCGGGTTGTAGGTCTTTTGTACCAGGCCAAAGGCCTTTACGCAGACCTTGCCGCCACCGGGGTGGATCTTGGCGGCGGCGAAATTCGGTTCGATCTCGGTGGCCACGCCATCCTGCACCTTTACCGTGAGCAGGTCGGGGCCTGCGACGCACTGGTAACAGTAGGTCGATACGGTCCGGGTCTTGGTGGCCTCGAAAGTCATGGAGTACCTCCGGCGGCGCTCATTTTGGTGCCGCCTTCTGTGCTTTGGCGGCCAGGCGTTGTGCGGTCTTGGCGACGTCGACGATGAAACGGGCATGCTGGCCGCGCACGATGGGTTCGACTGTGTCCCGGCCTTCGATCTCGAACACGACGGCCCGGCCTTCCAGCGACTGGATACGCACGGTGAGCGTGACGGCCATGCCCATCAGCGAGGCGGCGATATGGTCGATCGCAACCCGGGTTCCCACCGAGTCTTCGCCCGGGTCGAGATGCTGCAGCAGGAGGTCGCGGCAAGCGATCTCGATGTCGCGCACCAGCATCGGCGTGGCATAGACACGGGCGGCTTCGCCCATGAAGTCGATGGTTTGCTCGCGCGTGACGTCGAAGCTGACAGTGCTCTCGAGTCCGGCTTTCAGTGTGGCTTTCATTTTGGTGTTCCTCTCACAGTCCGAGGTAGGCTTGCTGCACCTGTGGGTCATGCAGTAGTTCGTGGGCATTGCCCTGCAGTTCGATACGTCCGGTTTCCATCACATAGCCGCGACTGGCTACATTCAACGCGGCGCGCGCGTTCTGGTCCACCAGCAGGATCGTGGTGCCGAGCTGCCGCAATGCGGCAACCCGCGCGAAAATCTCGCTGACCAGGCGTGGGGCCAGGCCCATGCTCGGTTCGTCAAGCAACAACAACCGCGGGTTGGACATCAGAGCGCGACCGATGGCCAGCATCTGCTGCTGGCCGCCCGACAGGTTGCCTGCGAGTGCATCGCGCTTTTCCGCCAGCGCCGGAAACATCTCCAGCACACCGGGCAATGCATCTTGCGAGCCACGGGCAAAGGCGCCGAGGCGCAGGTTGTCCAGCACGCTCAGGGGACCAAATACCTGGCGTCCTTCCGGAACTTGCACGATCCCCAGGCGTAGTCGTTGGCGCGCGTTCAGCCGTGCGATGTCCTGCCCGTCAAAGCGGATGGTTCCGCCGCAACTGGGCTGGATGCCGGACAAGGTGCGCAGCAGCGTGGTCTTGCCTGCACCATTGGCGCCCACCAGGGCCACGAGTTCGCCGGCTTTCACCCGCAGGCTCACACCCGAGAGCGCGGGAATCCGGCCGTAACGGCTTTCCAGCTGGTCTACTTCAAGCATGGGCGCTCTCATTGGGGGTTGCTGGCGCGGTGTCGGCGACTCCCAGGTAAGCCTCGATTACATGTGGGTTGCTGCTGACCTGTTCGGGTGTGCCTTCAGCCAGTTTGCGGCCGTGGTCGAGCACGAACACATGGTCGGACACCTCCATCACCAGGCGCATGTTGTGCTCCACCAGGATCACCGTCGTACCTGCCTGCGCCAGCCGCTTGATCAGGCCGTCGATCTCGCGCGCCTCGGTCTGGTTCAACCCTGCAGCCGGTTCGTCGAGCAGCAACAGGCGGGGTTCGGCCGCGAGCGCACGCGCAATCTCGAGCCGCTTGAGCGCGCCATACGGCATGCTGTCGGCCGGCGCATCCTCGTAGGCTTCGAGCCCGACCCGGCCCAGCAGTTGCCGCGCCGAAACACGGCACGCGGCCTCGCCGCGCCGCAGCGCCGGCGTGTGCAGCATTGAGGCCAGCAACGAACAGGGTTGGCGCAGATGACGCCCGGTCATGACGTTTTCGAGCGCGGTCATGTTGAAGAACACCTGCAGGTTCTGGAACGTGCGGCCGATGCCGGCCCGGGCGAAAAGGTGGGTCGCTTTCCCGGCGAGTTCCTGTCCATCGAGCTTGATGCTTCCGGCACCTGGCGCGTAGACGCCGCTGAGCAGGTTGATCAGGCTGGTCTTGCCGGCGCCATTGGGGCCGATGATGGAGTGCACCGCGCCTTCGCGGATCTGCAGGTCCAGCTCGGCGATCGCATGCACGCCACCAAACGATTTGGACAATTGGGTGACCGCCAGCAGTGTCATGGCGCACCCCGCTTGTTGGCGGGGTAGCGCTGGCGCCACCACCCTTGTACTGTCGGCACCACGCCCTGGGGAAAAAATATCATGGTGGCAACCAGCACCGCGCCGAACACCATCATTTCGTATTCCTTGAGCACGGTCAGGAACTGCGGCAAGATCGTCATCGCTGCTGCGCCCACCACCGCGCCAAAGACCGATGCCATGCCGCCGAACACGACCATGATCACGAGTTCGACCGAATGCATGAACGAGGACTTGGCCGGTGTCAGGAACCCCGCATAGTGCGCCGTCAAGGCGCCGGCCAGCGCGGCCAACACCGCCGACAACACAAACACCTGCAATTTGAAGCGTTCGCTGGCAATACCCAGCGTCTCGGCGGCCACCGGTGATCCGTGCAATGCCCTCAAGGCGCGTCCGGTGGGCGATTCGATCAGATTGAGTGCCAGCCACACGGTGAGCATCAGCACCGCGCCGGCGATCCAGTACCACAGGCGCTCTCCCTGCACGGCAAAACCGAACAACACCAATGGCGGTACCGTCATGCCGTCGGGCCCGCCGGTCCAGCGGTCTTCAGTCGTCAGCACAATGGAAATGATGACGCCCAGGCCCAGCGTGGCCATGGCCAGCGTATGGCCCTTCAAGCGCAACGTGGGCCGACCGACCACATAGGCCAGCAGTCCCACGACGGCGCAGGCGACCGGCAGCGACAACCAGACCGGCACACCATACCGCGAGGCGAGAATGGCGCTGCCGTATGCGCCCAGCGCAAAGAAGCCGGCATGGCCCAGGCTGATCTGCCCGGCATACCCGATCAGGAGATTGAGGCCGACGCAGACCGTGGCGTTGAGTGCGACCTGGATGGCGACGTCATAGGCGTAGTTGTTGGCCATCCACAGTGGCGCCGACACGATGATGAGCGCCAGCAGCAAGCTGCCACCGATACGTGGCGTTGCCATGCGGCGTCGTTGAGAGGGGGGGGCCAATTCAGACCCGATCACTGCGGCGCGCACCAAATAACCCTCCTGGCATAAAGAACAACACCAACAGGATGATGACAAATGCAATCGCATCCTTGTAGGCTGATGAGATGAAACCGGCGCCCAGGCCTTCGAGCAGGCCCAGCAGCAAACCCCCGACTACGGCGCCGCCAAAACTTCCCATACCGCCGAGCATGGCGGCTGCAAAGCCCTTGAGGCCGAGCATGATGCCGGCGTCGTAGGCGGTGAATGCAATCGGCGCTATCAATACGCCGCCCAGGGCGCCCAGACCCGCCGCGAGTCCGAAACTGGCGAACAGCACGCCTCGCGTCGGAATCCCGACCAGCTGCGCAGCGACCCGGTTGTACGAGGTGGCCAGCATGGCCTTGCCCAGCAAGGTGCGGTCGTAAAAGAGGCTGAGCGCGGCAACTGCGAGCGCCGCGCCGCCCAATACCCACAGACTCTGCGGCAATATGGTGGCGCCCAGGATCTGCAACGGTTGCTCGCCGGAAAATGCAGGCAGCCGGTGCACACCCTTGTCCCAGACCAGTTGGGCCAGCCCGCGCAGGAACAGCGACACGCCGATGGTGATGATGATCAGTGTCACCGTGTCGGCATCGCGCGCTGGTTCAATAGCGAGCTTTTCCACCAGTAACGCCACCAGCACCGCCACCACGATGGCCAGGATGGCCGCCAGCGGCAGTGGCAGGCCGGCGGCCAGCAACGTGACCGCGCTCATGCCGCCGATCATCACGAATTCGCCCTGCGCGAAATTGATCGCGCCGCTGGCGTTGTAGATGATCGAAAAGCCCAATGCGACCAGCGCATAGATGGCGCCAGCGGTCAGGCCGCTGGCGATGAACTGGAGCCACGCGCTGCTCATGATGATGACTGTGTCAGGTTACGCGTCTGGCTTATTTGACCAGGGACCAGTCGCCGTTGTGCACTTCCAGCATGCGAAATGCGCTCAGATCCAGGCCCATATGGTCGGTAGGTGACATGTTCACGACGCCGGCGGTACCGATGTAACCCTTGGTCGCTTCCAGCGCATCGCGCACCTTGGCCTTGTCGGTCGAGCCGGCTGCCTTGATGGCATTGACCGCCAGCATCAGGCCGTCATAGGCGTGGCCACCGAAAGCCGAGATGTCGGATTTGTATTTGTCTTCGTAAGCCTTGGTGTAGCCGACCACAATCGGCTTTTGCGGGTCGTTGTCGGCGAGCAGGTTGGCCACCAGCAACCCGGCCGCCGGCAGGCGGACCCCTTCGGCAGCGGCGCCGGAGAGCTTGATGTATTCGCGTGACGCAACCCCGTGCGACTGGTACAGCGGCAACGTCAGGCCGACCTGGCGGTAGTTGCGCGTGACGATGGCCGGACCCTGGCCAAAGCCGGCGTTGAGCACCGCTTGCGCGTTGCTGCCCTTGATCTTGGTCAGCTGGGTCGTCATGTCGGTGTCGCTTGCGCCGTAAGTCTCATCGGCAACGACCTCAACACCGTATTTGCCGACCACCTTCAGGCATTCGGCGCGCATCGACTTGTCGAATCCGCCGGTGCCGGAGATCAGCGCCACCCGGGTCATCTTGCGCGTTTGCATGTCGGCGAAAATCTTCTCGCAGGCCATGCGGTCGGTGTGGGGCGTCTTGAACACCCACTTCTTGACCGGCTCGACGATCACCACGGCACCGGCCAGCGATATGAAGGGCATGCCCGCGGCCTCCACCATCGGCACCGCGGCCATGGTGGCGCCAGTCGTTGAGCCGCCGATGATGATGTCGACCTTGTCCTGCTCCAGCAGGCGTTTGACGAAGGTGCGTGCCTTTTCGGCGTCGCCGGCGGAGTCGTAGGCCACCAGTTGCAGTTTGCGCCCGATCACGCCGCCGGCGGCGTTGAGTTTGTCGACATACAACTCAAGGGTCTTGAGTTCAGGGTCGCCGAGGAATGCGGCGGGCCCGGTGGACGACAGGAAGGCGCCGATCCGGATCGGCTCCTGCGCCAGTGCGGTAGTGGATGAAAAGCCCACGGTCAGGGTCAGGGCTGCTGCTGCGAGGCGGCCTGCCCAGCGCAGGGTCGGTCGGATGTGTTGCATGTCTTTGTCTCCTACAGGGCGCCGCTTTTTGGCCGGGACGGCTCATCACGCTCCGGCGCGGCTAGAATTCCGGTTGCGTAGTTCATTCTGGTACCGTAATGCAGGTATTGACTTAATCTAGGTCAGCTTTTTGGTTAAAACTTCTTCATCCCCTCGGCGTTTGGCGAAATCTCGCAAGGCGCCTGCACGCGTGGCCGCCAACCATGCCGTGCTGGTCCAGGTGCGGCCGGTACTTCGCGCCGATCTCGACCAGGTCATTAATATCGATGCCGCCGTCACCGGGCAGGAGAAGCGTCAGTATTGGCAACGCATCTACCGCCGCTATGGTATCCCGAGCAAGGGCGAGGTGCGCCATTTCCTGGTGGCGGTGGACGCCGACCGGGTGGTCGGATTCCTGATCGGTGAGGTCCGCGATTGGGAGTTCGGCTCCCCGCCCTGTGGCTGGGTGTTCGCCATTGACGTGGCGCCCGAGGCGCGCCAGGCTGGCGTCGGCACGCTGCTGCTCGATGCGGTGGTGGTCGCGTTTCGGCGCGCAGGGGTGCGCAAGTTGCGCACGCTGCTGTCGCGCGACAACACCGTGATCCTGTCGTTTTTCCGCAGCCAGGGCATGATGGCCGGCCCCCTGATCCCGCTCGAGATGGATCTTGGCGGTCCGTCAGCGTTGGCGGGAGGGCATGCGCCGTGAAACTGCAGGTCAATACCATGCTCGCACTGTACAGCGTGATCGAGTTCGCAGCCGAACCGCAACGCCATATACCGGCGGTGGTGATCGCTGAAAAATACGGCGTCTCGCCACACCACCTGGCCAAGGTGCTGGCCGAACTCGCACATGCCGGCATCGTCGAATCGGTGCGGGGCGTTGGAGGGGGCTACCGGTTTGCCGGAAACGTACGACGTATCACACTGATGGACGTCATTGCGCTGTTCGAGGATCTTGGCGCGGCAGGGCGGCAGCGCCGCGATGGCGCGTCGGTGACGGCGGTCGATCGGGCGCTCGATACCGTCTTGCACGAGATCGACGAGAACACGCGCGCAACCTTCAGCTCGATCACGCTGGCAACCATGTTGCAGCTGGTAGCACGCCAGCCGGGCGGCTGAGAGCGCCATGCCAGGCTGGCGCCGTTGCGCGCCGGTGTTTGCCGGGCCAAACCGGGTTATGCATACCTGACTGCGCGCTGTTGTCGCTGCGGGTTCACGACCTCACGGACACACAGACACACGGACCGGACCGGGCGCCAGTGAGCCGATCACGGCCGCCTCGGCATGGCCGGCGGCATGGAAGATCGCCAGCACCGCCTGCACCGCCGCGGGCGCGCACGCCACGAGCAGGCCGCCGCTGGTCTGCGGGTCGGTCAGGATGTCGCGTTCTTGCTGGCCGATGGCCGCGTCCAGCGTGACCGCGTCGGCGCAGGCCTGCCAGTTGCGTGCCGATGCGCCGGTGACATGGCCTGCGCCGACCAGTGCGGCCACTCCGGGCAACAGCGGGATCGACGCCATCTGCAACGTGGCCGAGACACCGGCGCCCCGGCACAATTCGAGCAGGTGCCCGAGCAGGCCGAAACCGGTGACATCGGTCATCGCATGGACCTCATCGATGTCGGCCAACGGGCGCCCGGGCGTGTTGAGCCGGGTCGCGCAATCGAGCAAGGCGGCATAACCCGTCGCATCGAGCACTTCCCGGCGCAGCGCTGCCGACAACACACCGATGCCCAGCGGTTTGCCCAATATCAGTACATCACCGGCGCGCGCGCCGGCATTCGTCTTGACCTTGTCCGGGTGCACCAGCCCGAGTACGACCAGGCCATAGATCGGCTCGACCGTATCGATGGTGTGGCCACCGGCGATCGGGATGCCGATGGAGCTGCAGACACTGGCGCCACCGGCGAGGATCTTGCCGATCACCTCCGGCGCAAGTCGGTCCAGCGGCATGCCGGCCAGGGCCAGCGCCAGAATCGGCGTGGCGCCCATGGCGTAGACGTCGCTGATCGCATTGGTCGCGGCGATGCGCCCGAAGTCGTGGGGATCGTCGACGATGGGCAGGAAGAAATCGGTCGTGGCCACGAGCGCCTGCTGGTCGTTCAAGCGGTACACTGCCGCGTCGTCGCTGGTCTCGATGCCCACCATCAGTTCGGGTGGCACTGGCAGGCCCGGCATGCCGCTCAACAACTCGGACAACACGCCGGGCGCGATCTTGCAGCCGCAGCCGCCGCCGTGGCTCAATTGGGTCAGGCGCACCTCGGATGCGGCAGTTTCGGTTGATATCTTGGCTTGGGTCATTTCCGTGGCGTGGTGATTCGGAGCAGGATCACACCGCGCCGACGATAGGGCCGTTAGCATACCCCTTGCCAGCGATCCGGGCCGCTTGGACGGCGCAGCGATCTGGCCGTCTGTGCGGCGCAGGGCCGGCGTGTGAACATGCAACAGGAAGGAACACCATGGCAGGCATCAGTGGCGGTGAAGTGATTGCGCGGATGTTGCAAGGCGAGGGTGTCGACAAGGTTTTCGGCATCATCGACGGCACCTATTTCGGCTTCTACGAAGCTCTGCATCGGCTCGGCATCGAGATCGTCACGCCGCGCCACGAGACTTGCGCCGCGCACATGGCGGGGACCTACGCGCGGCTGACCGGCAAACTCGGTGTGTGCATGGCCAGCAACGGGCCGGGCGTGGCCAACCTGTTGCCGGGCCTGGTGGTCGAGCAGGCAGAGGGAAACCGGGTGCTGGCAATCACCAGCGCGCGCCGGCCCAGCATCATGTACCCGGATCGCGGCGGCGCCTACCAGTGTTTCGATCAGAGTGGCGTGATCGGCAAGATTGCCAAGTGGAGTGCGGCCGTGTCATCGTTTGATCGGGTGCCCGAACTGCTACGCAAGGCACTGCGCAAGAGCCACGAGGGCCGGCCCGGCGTGGTGCATCTGGACGTGCCCGAGACCATCATGAATGGCAAGGTCAAGGCCGAGGTCGCTTTCTGGGCGCCGCACCAATACCGCCGCACCGATCCGGCGACGCCCACCGCAGCCCAGGTGACACGCGCGGCGGATCTGCTGATCGCCGCTCAGGCACCGATGATCCACGCCGGCAGCGGCATCATCCATGCCGGCGCATTCGAGGCTTTGCGCCGAGTGGCCGAGTTGCTGCACGCACCGGTGACCACCAGTTGGGCCGCGCGGGGACTGGTCGACGAACGCTCGCCCCTGGCGATCACGATGCCGCATGTCAAGCTCAACCATCGGGTGCGCAACGAGGCCGACGTGGTGCTGGTGATCGGCACCCGCCTGGGCGAGACCGACTGGTGGGGCCGTCCGCCATATTGGCGCAAGCCATCCGAGCAGACGACGATCCAGGTCGATGTGGACGCCGACATGCTGGGCCTGAACAAGCCGGCCGACCTCGCCATCCTGGCTGACGCGCAGAGTTTCCTCACGTTACTCGCCGATGCACTGCAAGCGCGGAGCACCGAAATCGCGCTCGAGCCTCGACGGACCCGTGTCGCCGACTACGGCCGCACGATGCAGCGCGAGCGCTCGGGCTGGGACAAGGCGCTCGCCGACATGGCGGTGCCGATGCATCCGGCCCATATCGGCGCCGCTTGCCAGGCTGTGTTTCCCCCCGAGTCAGTGCTGGTGGCCGATGGCGGCAACGCGACCATCTGGGCCATGTTCTACCACCAGGTCACCGTGCCCAATACCGTGGTGTCCACCTTCAAGTTCGGCATGCTGGGCGCGGGTACCTCCCAGGCCATCGCCGCCGCGCTGGCGCGTCCGGGCGTGCCGGTGTGTTGCATCACTGGCGATGGTGCGATGGGTTTTCATCCCCAGGAGATCGAGACCGCAGTGCGCAACCGTGCTCAGGTGATTTACATCGTGCTGTGCGACAAGCAATGGGGCATGGTCAAGATGAATCAGCAATTCATGCTGCGTCCGTTCAAGACCATGCTGTTCAAGCACCTCGATCCCCATGAGACGATCAACGCCGACCTGGGCGAGATCGCATTTGACAAGCTGGCTCAGAGCATGGGCGCCCATGGTGAGCGGGTGTCCGATCCGCGGGAGTTGAAGCCGGCGCTGGAGCGTGCCCTGGCCACGGGCGGCTGCGCGGTGGTCCACGTCGACGTGGATCCGGTGAAACACATGTGGGCACCGGGTCTGATCCATTTCAAGAAGATGCATGAGGAACCCGCACCTTGAGAGTGCCCCCAACCCTGGCTTCGCCAGGCCCCCCAGGGGGGTGCGAGGAAACTTGGGAACGGCCCGGCGTTTCCTCGTGCGCCTGTGAACCCGCCAAGGCAACGCCATGAACGCCATCGATCAGGTCCATCTCAACTTCAATCCGCAATCGTTATGGGCGCTCAACGTCATCATCGGCCTGGTGATGTTTGGTGTTGCGCTTGATCTGAAGGTTTCGGACTTCACCGTCGTCGCGCGCTCGCCCAAGCCGGTGCTGATCGGCCTGGCCGGTCAGTTTTTGCTTTTGCCGGCCTTCACCTACCTGCTGGTGCTGGCGATCCGCCCGGCGCCGAGCATCGCGCTGGGCATGATGCTGGTGGCGGCTTGTCCGGGCGGCAACATCTCCAACTTTCTGGCCCACCATGCGCGGGGCAATGCCGCCTTGTCGATCACGATGACCGCCGTCTCCACGGCCGTGGCGATCATCATGACGCCGCTGAACCTGTCCTTTTGGGGCCACCTCTACCCTCCGACCAATGCCATCCTCAAGTCGGTTGCACTCGACCCGCTGGACATGCTGTTGGCCGTGTTCCTGCTGCTGGGCCTGCCGCTGGTGGCCGGGATGTGGACCGCGCATCGCCTGCCCCGCCTGGCGCAGCGCATGCATAAACCGATGCAGATCTTCTCGCTGGTGGTATTTGGCCTTTTCGTGGTCGGCGCGTTGGCTGCGAATTGGCGCTACTTCATCGAATTTGTCGGTTTCGTCGTGTTCGCGGTGTTCCTGCACAACGCGCTTGCATTGCTGACGGGTTACTGGGCGGCGCGCTTTGCCGGTCTTGCGGAGGCCGATCGGCGCGCGGTGTCGATCGAAGTCGGCATCCAGAATTCGGCGCTTGGCCTGATTCTGATCTTCAACTTTTTCGACGGACTGGGCGGCATGGCCATCGTGACCGCCTGGTGGGGCATCTGGCACATCATCTCCGGGCTGACCGTTGCCAGCCTGTGGCGCTTGCGTGTGCCGGCGCCGGCGCGCGGCAGTTGAATGGGGGTTGCTTGATGCGCGACGCCACGCACACCGTGCTGGTTACTGGGGGCTCCGGTTATCTGGGCAGTCAGGTCGTTGCTGCGCTTGCCGCAACGCCGGGGACGACCACGGTGGCGCTGGACCTGCGGGCACCGGCACAGCGCGTGAGCGGGGTGGTTTACGAGACGGCCGACATCCGCGAATCGTCACGCCGGGCCCACGCAGCGACCGAGCCTTCGAATACAGCGTTGACGTCGATGGCAGTCGCAACCTGCTGGAGGCTTGCGTGCGCCATGCCGTGCGGCGTATCGTCGTGTCCTCCAGCGGCGCGGCGTATGGTTATCACGCCGACAACCCACCCTGGCTGGATGAAGACGACGCCTTGCGCGGCAACGAAGCCTTCGCTTATGCCTGGCACAAGCGGCTGGTCGAAGAGATGCTGGCCGACTACCGCCTGCAACATCCGGCGCTCGAACAGGTTGTGTTGCGCATCGGAACCATTCTGGGCGAGACAGTGCACAACCAGATCAGCGCTCTGTTCGAACGCAAACGCCTGTTGGCCGTGGCAGGTTCAGACAGTCCCTTCGTGTTCGTCTGGGATCAGGACGTGGTGGGCGCGATGCTGCATGCGCTGCACGGGCCGGCAGGCGTGTACAACCTGGCCGGTGACGGTGCATTGGGGATCCACGAGATCGCGGCGCGGCTGGGCAAACCCTGCCTGGTGCTGCCGGCCTGGTTGTTGCGCGCTGGCCTGGCGCTGCTCAAGCTGCTGCGTCTGACGCAGTACGGGCCGGAACAAGTCGACTTTCTGCGTTACCGCCCGGTGCTCGACAACCGGCGCCTCAAGGAAGTGTTCGGCTACCGGCCCCGGCTCGATTCGGCTGCGGTGTTCGAGCGCTGGCGCGATGCCAGGCCAGGCCGATGACGCGGCGCGACTTCCGCTCCCGCGTCGTGCTGGTCAGTGGCGCGGCAGGTGGCCTGGGCGCCGCCTTGTGTGCGCGGTTTGCGGCGGCGGGCGCCTGCATCGCGGCATTGGACAGCAGCGCCGAGCGGCTTGACGCGCTGGTGCACACCTTGCGCGCCACCGGCGCGCAGGTGCTGGCGCTGCCAACCGACGTCACCGATGCAGCTGACTGCCAACGCGCGGTGGATGCCGCGCTGGCGCAATGGGGTGCGATCGATCTGCTGATCAACAATGCGGGCATCAGTCACCGCAGCCTGCTGGCCCAGACCGATGTGGCGGTGATCCGGCATGTGATGGAAGTGAATTTCTTCGGCGCGGTGAATCTGACCCTTGCGGCCTTGCCCCACCTGCTGGTGCGCCGTGGCGCCATCGTCGCGGTATCGAGTGTGGCCGGCTTTGCGCCGCTGATCGGGCGCACAGGATACAGCGCCAGCAAACACGCGTTGCACGGGTTTTTCGACAGCCTGCGCACGGAGGTCAGTGACGCCGGCGTCGACGTGACCCTGGTCTGTCCCTCCTTCATCCGCACCGGGATTGCCCAGGCTGCCAGCGGCGGTTCTGGCGCGGCGGTCTCCACGCCACGCGTGATGAGCGGCGGCGAGTCCATGCCCGAGGAGGTGGCGGCCCGCGTTTTCGATGCGGCCTGTACCGGTCAGGCCCTGGTGTTACCCGATGCCACTGCGCGCAAAGCCTGGTGGCTGAGTCGGTTCGCACCCGGCCTGTATGCCCGCCTCATGCGCCAGCGGGTCGGATCGGAGTTTGCCGGCCTGCCCGAACGGTGAGGGCGGCAGGACAGGTGCGGCGCGATGGATCCGCAAGCCGGATCAATACGCCGGTTCGGTCGCGAAACTCCTGATCTGTCGCGCCAACCGGTCCCAGGCATGATCGACCTCGGTTTGCAGCTTGTCGGTCGTCGCTGCGTCGAGGTGCTTGTAACGCCGCTGCAGCGCAAGGTAGTCGGCCACCGGTCGGGTGCGCTTTGTATGGTTGAGCGTATAGCGCTCGCCGTCTTCGACCTCGTAGGCCGCCATCGTCAGGCAGGCCCCAGCCAACCAGGCACGGCACCAGCAGTGTGATGATGCGAAAGCCGCGCATCGCCTTGGCTTTCTCGACCTTGCGCACCATATCGTCCAGGTAACCGACGCTGGCGGTGGCCGCGTACGGTACCTGGTGCGCAGCCATGATTTCGGTCAGATTCTTCTTGCGCGTGGTCTTGCCGGCAGGCGTCGAGCTGGTATGGGCATAGTGCGGGGTCGACGAAGACTTCTGCGCGCCGGTGTTCATGTAGCCTTCGTTGTCCAGGCAGAAATACAGGATGTTCTCGTTGCGTTCGGCCGCCGACGACAGGCACTGGAAACCGATGTCGTAGGTGCCGCCGTCGCCGGCCAGCACGATGACCTGGGTCTCGTGGCGGCCTTGTGCGTCGAGCGCGCGCCGCAGGCCGGAGGCCGCCGCAGCGCTCGACTCCAGCGTGGGCTGGTAGACGGGGATACGCAAGGAACTGTAGGGTTGTGCCCCTGCGATGATGGCCATGCACGAGGGCGGAATCACCGCCATCGCATCCGTGCCGATCACCGCCAGCAGGTGGCGCACCGACAAGGCCTCGACACAACCCGGGCAGGCGGCATGGCCCGAACACAACATCGGTGCGGCGGGCAGTTCGAGTTTATGCATGACAGGTTCCCATCCATTCGGAGTGCACTGGCGGCTCTTGTGCCAGCGCGGTTTGCACCATTTGTGCGATTGCTTCGGGAGAGACGTTGACACCGCCGACGCCGGCGAGAAAGCCGTGGATACGCGGCGCTTCGGCCATGCCGTACAACGCGGCGCGCAATTCCTGGTGCAGGATGCCGCCCAGTCCGGGCGAATGGTTGCGGTCCAGCACCACGACATCGGGTACGCCGGCCAGCGCCACTCGCAAGGCCTGCACCGGCAGGGGCCGCACCAGGCGTAACTTGAGCAGCCCTACTGGCTGACCGGCCGCGCGCATCGCGTCAACCGCTTCGCGTGCCGTGCCGCACATGCTGCCGATGGCCAGGATGACGACCTGCGCGTCATCGCAGCGGTAACGTTCGACCAGGCCGTAACTGCGGCCGGTGGCTTCGCTCCAGACGCGGTCGGCATCCTGCGCCACGGCCAATGCGCGCGACATCGCGGCTTCGATGTCCTGGCGGTGGCTGCAGAACATGTCCTGGCTGACCACGTTGCCCCAGGACTGGACGAGGTCCGTTGAGAGCCGGTTCGTCGGCGCATACGGCGGCAGGTAGGCATCGACCTGTTGCTGGGACGGCACACACACCGGCTCGAGCGAATGCGACACGTAAAACGCGTCCAGGTTGACCAGCACTGGCAGTTGCACCTGCTCGCCGATTCGAAAGCCCTGGATCACCGTGTCCAGCGCCTCCTGGGCAGTCTCGCAGTAGAACTGGATCCATCCGGTGTCGCGTTGCGCCAGGCTGTCGGTCTGATCGGGCCAGAACGCCCACGGTGAGGCCACGGTACGGTTCACATTGACCATCACGATCGGCGCGCGGGCGCCACTGGCATAGTGCAGCAACTCGTGCATCAGCAGCAGGCCTTGTGACGCAGTGGCGGTGAACACGCGGGCGCCTGCCAGCGAAGCCGGTATGCAGGCCGACAACACCGAGTGTTCGGACTCCGGCGTCAGTATCTCGGCGTCAAACGTACCTTCGGCCTGGAATTCGGTCAGCAATTCGAGAATCGGTGTCTGCGGCGTGATCGGATAAACCGGCACCACCTGCGGCCGGGCCAGTCGGGCCGCCCATGCCGTGGCATGGTTGCCGGTCAGCAGCATCGTGGTGCTGGCGCTTTCCTGGACAGGTGAAACGGGCGCGGGTTGGGTGGATGGTGTCATCGGAATTCCTCCTGCATCAACATGGAGCCGGTCGGGCATTCGGCAACGCAAATACCACAGCCCTTGCAATAGTCGCTGAGTACGGCGTAGTCACCATTGCTGCGGATGATGGCCAGGTCAGGGCAATAGTGCAGGCAATTGTCGCAATGGGTGCACAGACCGCATGAAAAGCAGCGCTCGGATTCGGCCAGCGCCTGCTCGATCGACAACGCCAACTGCACCTCGGCGCCACTGGCCAGGCGCTCGGCCGGAGCAAGCCGACCTTCTGGTACGCGGCTTGTCGGTGGATGGTAGGTGGTGGCGATACGCTCCAGCGTTACCGCTGCAATTGCCGCCGGGTCGTCTTGCGGGATGAACGCCAGCGCATCGGGTTTGGACACCAGACGGCGCGCGATGTCGTGCGCCGCATGTTTGCCCATGCCGACCGCCTCGGTGACGAAACGCGCCATGCTTGCCACATCACCACCGGCCCAGACGGCTGGGTCTGCAGTGGACTGGTTGCGACCGGGTCCTGGCCGACTGCCGGGATGACCGCGTCCACGGTGACCGGGAACGGCGGCATTGCCAGCGGCGTGATGGTGAACTGGCCGCGGGCCGGTCCGGGTTCGAAATGGACCGGCTGGCATTCCAGCACCAGTTCCCCGCCAGGTTGTACTTGCACTGCGCTGAGCGTGGCGCTGTCAACCAGGGTGATGCCTTCCTCGCGTGCCTCGACCAGTTCCTCGGCTTGTGCCGGCATGCGGGCGGCGGCTTCCAGCGCGATGATGGTCACCTCATGGCCAGCGCGCCGGGCGCTGCGCGCGACGTCCAGCGCAGCGCTGCCGCCGCCGATCACGGCGATGTGTCGCCCCAACGCCGGTACGTCGCCGGTGTTGACCCGTGCCAGGAAGCTGGCGCTGTCCATCAGCCAGGGTGCGCTCTCGGGCAATTGCATCAGCCGACGTGGTCGCTGGGCGCCGGGCGCCAGGTACACCGCGTCATGCTGCGCGCGTATCTGCGCCATTTCTTCGGGTGTGGTGATCGCGTGGTCGGTGAACACCTGTACGCCCAGCGCCACGATACGCGCGATCTCGCCGTCGAGTATCTCCCGCGCCAGCCGGTATGGGGGAATGCCATAACGCATGCGGCGGAAACGCGAATGCCCAGCCCTGCTCCAATGCGATATCGCCCACGGTGCGTTCGAGTTTGCAGATCGCAATGGGATCGTCATAGCCGCCCCGGTTGCAGGCGGTCTCACACGGATGGTGGCAGATACGTCCGGCGATGGCGGGGAAGGGGTTGTGGATCGAGAGCACATCCCAGGCGCCACGCCAGTCGCGCGCACGCGCACGTCCGATCCAGTCGGCGATTTCACCGTTGACAGGGCAAGCCTGGTGGCATGGCGCCGGCGCGGTGACGTAATGTGGCAAGGAGGCACGCCAGGTGCCGGTGTGAACGGCTTCGGTGCTGCCGGTGGTCCAGGTACTCGGTTGGCTCATGGTCAGACCTCCAGCGATGCGGCGTCGACAAATTGATAACCGGCGCGGCAGGATGCGACGTTTTCCTGCGGCAACTTGGGTGACTGCTCTAGAAGAAGCTTCTCGAGCACGGGCAGCGGCGGGTTGCCGATCGCACGCGCGAAGCCACCGAGCAGCGCCGAATTGACGATGCGCCCCAGGCCGTTCTCGCGGGAGATCGCCAATCCGTTGACCGCGATCAGCCGGTAACCTGGCAAAGTCTCGCGCAATTGTTCGGACGTACGCGCCGAATTCACGACGATCAGCGTCTGCGGATGCGCAGCAGCGAGCAAGCGACCCTCGAGCAGGCTGACATCGAAACACAAGATGGCGTCGGCCCGCTCGATGTCGCAGCGCAGGCGGATGGGCTGGTCGTCGACGCGCAAAAAGGAACTCACCGGTGTGCCTCGCCGTGCGCCACCATAGCTGGCAAAAGCCTGCACCTGCTGGCCGGCAGCAAAAAATGCGTGCGCAAGCAACTGCCCCGCGGTCTGCGCACCCTGACCGCCGCGGCCCTGGATGATGATCTGCAACATGTGATTTGCCTTCCTGGCCCGGCGCGTTGCCGTGCCTGCCTACTTTGCCCAGCGCCGGAAATCGGGCGCACGTTTTTCCTGGAACGCACGTACACCTTCGCGCGATTCCTCGGTTTCGTAATACAGCTTGAGCGCATACAGGCCCATGCCGGCGATGCCGCTCTGGTGAGCGGTGTCCATGTTGAACGACCGTTTGGCGATCGCCAGTGCGGTCGGACTGCGCGCCATGATTTCCTGGCACCAGGCCTGTACTTCGTCATCGAGCCGCTCATGTGGCACGACGGTATTGACCAGGCCCATGGCCAGCGCCTCGGCGGCCGGGTAGCGGCGGCACAGGTACCACATTTCGCGCGCCTTCTTTTCGCCGACCACGCGGGCCAGCAAAGCGGTGCCGTAACCCGGATCGACCGATCCGACCTTGGGGCCTACCTGCCCGAAGACCGCACGCTCGGACGCAATCGTCAGGTCGCACAAGGTGCAGAGCACGTTGCCGCCGCCGATGGCGTAACCCTGCACCCGGGCGATCACCGGTTTGGGCGCGTCGCGGATCGCGGCATGCAGTTCTTCGATCGGCAGCCCGATCGTGCCCCGACCGTCGTACTGGCCTTCGTGCGCGGATTGGTCACCGCCGGTGCAAAACGCCTTGTCGCCGGCGCCGGCGAGCACGATCACGCCGATGGCGCGATCACTGGCCGCGCGTTGCAAAGCGTGGATCAGTTCGTCGCAGGTTTGGCCGCGAAACGCGTTCATCCGTTCAGGCCGGTTGATCGTGATCCACGCCGCGCCGTCGCGGGTGTCGCAAACGATATCCTGGTAATCCATCATGGGTTCCGGGTCAGGCGGTGCACCTCACGCGGGTATGACCGCAGTGGCCTCGAGTTCGATGCAGGCCGGGTGATCGAGCAGGTCGGATACAAACACCATGCTCATCGCCGGGTAGTGCGCGCCCATGTGCTTGCGCCACACCGCCCCGAGTTCGCGCCGCGCGGCCAGATAGGCGTTGCGGTCGCAGCAATAGGCGGTGATGCGGCAGATGTGGTGTGCGGTACCACCCGCTTTGGCAAGCACTGCCAGCATATTGGCCAAAGCCTGGTCGAATTGCGGCAGGATCTGGTCCGAAGCAAATTGCTGCTGCGCATCCCAGCCGACCTGTCCGGCGATGAAGACGATGCGCCCGGGCGTGACTGCGATGCCGTTGGCGTAGCCAATGGGTGGTGCCCAACCGTCGGGCAACAAGGCCTGCATCATGTGCGACTCCTTATTCGGTGTAACGTGGCGGGTCGGGATCGACGGCCCAGTCGTCGTCGGGCTGCGGCACCTTGTCCAGCCAGGTGCGCACGAGCGCGACATGTTCGGCCTCTTCGGCCTGCAGTTCCAGCGCCGCCCGGCGTACCGCGTCTGTCGTCGCGGCGGCGGCGAGTGCGCCAAAAAAGGCTTCGGCACGTTGTTCGGCCGCCAGCGCCAACTGCAGCGCGTGCCATGGCTGCATCAGGTAGTGCACGGCGTCGATTGAAGCGGTCTCTGGCGCGTCGAAGCCCGACCACGCCTGGGATCCTGGCGGCAAGGCAGGGGCTTCAGTCCAGCCCATGTCCCGCATGATCTGCTCGGCATGTTTGGACTCGTAACCCGCCATGGTGCGGAACATCGAGGCCACCTCGAGGTTGTTGTGGGTCTCCATGGAGTCGGCGAAATCGGTGTAGCGTTCGACCGCCTCGAGTTCCATCGCCAGTGCCTGGGCCATGAACGCGTCCAGCGTCGGCGGCACCGTGGCAACGGCAGCTGGCGCGCCGATGGTTGAGGCTGGTTGGGCGTCATGGCTGGATGACGCTCCGGAAGTGGGGGCTGCACTCATACGGCAAATTCCTCTTCAAATTCGGCCACCGTGCGTTTGGCCGGCTTGGGCCCATTACGGTATGGCTCGCGGTCACCGGCATACAACACACCGATGTTGAAACCGTCGTCGGTCATGATGCGACGCGCGGCGCGGGCCGGATCGTCGGTCGGAGCCACAGTTGCGGGGTGCACTTTGTCTTTCCATTCGCGTTGCTCGGGCCGGAATGTGACGCAGGGACTGAGGATCTCGATGAACGAGAAGCCGGGATGCCGCACGGCTTGCGCAATCATGCTGGCGGTCCCGTTCTGGTCACCGGAAAAGGCCCGTGCAACAAAATTGGCGCCGGCCGCGAGGGCAATCACCAGTGGGTGGAACGACCGGATGCCGGTCCCGCCGGGCGACAGCTTGTTGTCCCAGTCGGGTTCGGTGGTGGGCGAAGCCTGCCCTTTGGTCATGCCGTAGACATGGTTGTCCATCACGATGTAGGTCAGGTCGACATTGCGCCTACAGGCATGCAGGAAGTGATTGCCGCCGATCGAATAGCCGTCGCCGTCGCCGCTGGCCACCAGCACGGTCAGTTCCGGGCGCGCCACCTTCAGTCCGGTGGCGGCGGCCAGCGAACGCCCATGCACACCGTGAAAGCCGTAGCAGGAGGTGTAGGCGGGAATACGTGACGAGCAGCCGATGCCCGATACCACCGCCACTTCATGGACCTGCAGTTGCAGTTGCGCCATCGCGCGGGTGATGGCGCCCAGTACGGTGAAGTCGCCGCAGCCAGGGCACCAGATCGGCTTGGCGGCAGACTTGTAATTGGCGGCTGTCAGAAGCGGTGCCGGAGTACGGTCATTCATGCTGTTTCCTCGTGTACGGAGTTTTTGGGCATTTGCGTGGCGGACCATGCAAGGATGGCGTCACACAATTCGGCCGGCCGCAGTGGTAGCGGACCGGGGCGGTTGAAGCCGCTGGGACGACCGGGAAGGTCGAGCATGCCGCGCAGGTAACGCAGCAGCTGTGCGCCGTGGTTCTGCTCGATCACCATCACCTGCCGTACGCCTTCCAGTGCCTGTGCGACCACATCGGGCTGCATCGGTGCCAACAGTCGCAGCACGACCAGGCGAACCGGGACGCCTTGGCGTGCGGCGCGTTGCACTGCTTCGCGTACCGGGCCACTGGCCGAGCCAAAGGTGATCACAGCCAGCGCTGCGTCGCCCTCGACGTCGGCCCAGCGGCTACCGTAGTCATACGACATCAGCTTGCGTGCGCGTTTGTCCAGTTGCATCCGATGGTCGCTCGCCTGGCTGCTGGGCAGTGCCGATTCGGCATGTTCCAGACCGTCGGCGGTGTATTCGACGCCCGGGGTTCCGGGAATCGCCATCGGTGAGACGCCCGATGGGGTGTCACGGTAGCGTTTGTAGTCGCTGGTATGAGCCTCTGCCGTCAACCGCCGGGGTGCCGGAATATCGGCGCTAGGGCGATCGATGATGGCGCGCGACTGGCCCATGAACTGATCTGACAACACGATGGTCGGCGCTTGCAGTGCTTCAGCCAGTTCGACCGCCCAGGCGGTGGTGGCAAGGCAGTCGCCGATTGATGAGGGCGCCAGTACCAGCCGTGGCGCGTCACCGTGCAAGCCACTGACCGCGTAGGACAGGTCGCTTTGTTCGCTCTTGGCCGGGATGCCGGTGGAGGGGCCGCCACGCATCACGTCCACTACCACGATCGGTACTTCGGCGGCTACCGCCAGGCCGATACTCTCGGTCATCAATGCCAGGCCGGGGCCGGAGGTTGCCGTCAGTGATGGCACGCCGCCGTAAGACGCGCCGATGATCATGTTGATCGACGCCAGTTCGTCTTCGGCTTGAACTAGTGTGCCGCCGATTTGACCGAGTGCCGGCGCCATCCACTCGAGCAGTTCTGTGGCAGGCGTGATCGGATAGGCGGCGACGAAACGAATGCCACCGCGCAAGGCCCCATAACCGGCTGCCTCGTTGCCGCTGATCTGCCAGCGAGGGGACCGGTCCTTCGCGACGCCCTGCGGGACCGCCAGCCCTGGAAACCCGCTGATGTCGCCGGCGGCCGCCATGCCGGCGTGCAGTGCCTGCAGGTTGGCTTGCAGCGCCTCTTCGCCGCGCTTCCAGCCATTGCGCAATGCCGCCTCCAGGCTGGCCGCGGGCAGGCCGGCCAATGCACCGGTGAGCCCCAGGGCCAGCATGTTGATCCAGCTGCCAGGCACTGCCTTGGACATTTTCTTGAGCGGAAGGGAGACGGCGCGCGCGCCAGTCGACAGGAAGACCGGCGGCACATCTTCGCCTTCGGATCCACCGATGACCAGACCGTCAGGATGCAGCGGAATCTCGTCGGCGAAACGATGCACGTTGAGCCAATCGATGGCCAGCAGCAGGTCGAACTGGTCGTCCAGCGACTCCAGCGGTGTATGGCCCAGGCGCAGCAAGGCAGCCGCCTCGCCGCCGCGGATCTGCGGGCCGCTGGTACGGACCATCAACCCATACAGCCCGGCGCGGGCAGCGGCATCCAGCAACAGGGTGCCGGCGGTCATCACGCCACTGCCGCCACTGCCGGCGATTGCGATTGATAAGCTGGTGCGGATTGCACCGGCGACAGGCTCCATGCTTGTCGTCGAGAATGTGTCGGTTCGTACTGGGGTGTCCACTTGTGGCTCCTGCGCATCGGATAGCTGCTAGTAAACGATCAGAAAGCCTCACCGCCTCTGATCCAGATCAAAGGTATTGCGGGCTAATGGCCGTCACAATCCATAATACACGCATTACGGTACCGATTTACAACAATTGCCCCAAACAAAGCCTCAAACGGACTGATGGCAGATGTCAGAATAGGGCGAAAAGGAAAACAAATATGAACATAAACGCACACCGATGGTTGATGACCCAAGTTGCAGCGCCGATGGTGCGCGAAGCCTTTGAGGCACGGTGATCATTCCGGCGGTGCTGCCGTGTGGGCAGTGTGACCTGTGCCAGCGCGGCTTGGGCACGATCTGCCGCAGCCAGAAGATGCCGGGCAACGACATTCAGGGCGGATTCGCCTCGCATATCGTGGTGCCGGGCCGAGGCTTGTGCGAGGTGGATCTGACCCGGTTGGAAAAGGCCGGTCTGACCTTGCCCCAGGTGTCCATCGTTGCCGATGCGTTGACAACGCCATACCAGGCGGTGCGGCGTGCGGGTATCGGCCCCGGCAGCCTGGCCATCGTCATCGGCGCGGGCGGCGTGGGCGGATACTGCGTACAGATTGCGCGGGCCTTTGGCGCGACGGTCGTCGCTATCGACGTCGACGACCGCAAGCTCGCATCGATCGGCGAGCACGGCGCGGCCTTGACGATCAACAGTCGTACGCATGATGCGCGTGCGAGCAAGAAGATGATTTCCGACTTCGCGCGGGAGCAGGGTCTGCGCCAGACCGAATGGTCGATTTTTGAATGCTCGGGCACCGCGCCGGGGCAGTTGACGGCCTTCGGCATGCTGGTCCATGGAGCGACCCTGTCCGTGGTCGGCTTCACGATGGACAAGATTGAAATACGTCTGTCCAACCTGATGGCCTTCGATGCCCGCGCGCTGGGCAATTGGGGATGCCCACCCGAATACTATCCGGCCGCGCTCGACCTGGTGCTGGACGGCAAAGTGCAGATCGCGCCCTTTGTCGAGACCCAACCGCTCGATGACATCAACCCGATCTTCGACGCCGTGCATCGCCGGGAGATCACCCGCCGTGTGGTGCTTGTCCCGTAATTTCCGATTTAACTGAGGAGAACCCATGAACGCCCCACTACCCCTGAACAGCATGCGCGACTTCAAGAACCATGATCTGGTCGACGACATCGCCAAACCCGGCGTGCGCTATGAGAAACGCCCGGCGCGCCGGCCCGATGGCAGCGAGGTTCCCGGCCTGTACAACGTCTGGATCCTGCTGGACAACCCCTCGCAGTACAACTCCTACACGACCGACATGGTCAAGGGTGTGATCCTGGCCATGCGCGCTGCGTCCAACGCCCGCGACGTCAGCTGTGTGGTCTTCACCGGGGTCGGTGACAAGGCGTTTTGCACCGGCGGCAACACCAAGGAATATGCCGAGTACTACGCGGGACATCCGCAGGAGTACCGCCAGTACATGCGGCTGTTCAACGACATGGTCTCCAGCATCCTGGCCTGCGACAAGCCGGTGATCTGCCGCGTCAACGGCATGCGAATCGGCGGCGGCCAGGAGATCGGCATGGCCTGCGACTTCTCGGTTTCCTCCGATCTGGCGCGATACGGCCAGGCGGGGCCGAAACACGGCTCGGCCCCGATTGGTGGCGCCACCGACTTCCTGCCGGTGGTGGTTGGCGCAGAGCGCGCAATGGCGGCCTGCGTGTTGTGCGAACCGTTCTCCGCGCACAAGGCCTATCAGATGGGCATCCTGACCGATGTGGTGCCGGCGCTCAAGGTGGATGGAAAATTTGTCGCCAACCCCTTGGTTGAAACCCAGCGTCAGTACGATGAATTTGGCCGCAATGCCTACGGTGAGCCAAAGACCGGAGATGCACTCAAGGAAGGCAAGGCGGTGATGGCACGCGGCACCGTCGATTTGTCCATGCTCGATGCGCGTATCGAAGAGCTGTGCGCCAAGATCCTGCTGACCTTCCCCGATTGCACGACCAAGACGCTGGAGGAGTTGCGCAAACCCAAGCTCGAAGCCTGGAACCGCAACAAGGAAGATGCACGGGCCTGGCTGGCGCTGAACATGGTGACCGAAGCCCGCTCCGGCTTCACCGCATTCAACGCAGGCAGCAAGGATGACCGCGAAGTTGACTTCGTTCTGCTGCGCCAGAAACTGGCCGCCGGTCAGAGTTGGGTCGGTCCGTTGCACGACGAGATCCAGCCCAAAGGCAAGTCCAAAGGCTGAATCATGGCGCCGCTCAAAGACTGGCTCGAACACGATGGCGGGTTGCTGCGCCTGCGCTTGGCGCGGCCCAAAGCCAACATTGTCGATGCCGAGATGATCGCGGCCTTGCACGGCGCCTTGCGGGCGCATGCCAGCCTGGCTCCGCTGCGCGCCGTGCTGCTCGATGCGGAAGGGCCGCATTTCAGCTTCGGCGCCAGCGTCGACGAACACCTGCCGACGCAGTGCGCCGCGATGCTCGCGTCGCTGCACGCACTGGTGCTCGCAATGGTTGAGTTTCCGGTACCGATCCTGGTAGCAGTACGAGGGCAGTGTCTCGGCGGTGGCATGGAAGTCGCATTGGCCGGTGGCCCCATCTTTGCGGCGCCCGACGCGCAGTTTGGCCAGCCGGAGATGAAACTCGGTGTCTTTGCGCCCGCCGCATCGGTGTTGTTGCCGTACCGCGTGAACCAGCCGGCCGCAGAAGACCTGTTGTTCTCGGGGCGCTCGATCGGCGCGGCCGAGGCTCACACCATCGGCCTGGTCCATACCGTATTCGAGGATCCGGAGATTGCCGCGCTGGCGTATTTCTCTGAACACCTGGCCAACAAGAGCGCCGCATCGATGGCCTGTGCGGTGCTCGCGGCGCGCGGCGCGATGCTGCGCGATGTCCGCCACCGACTCGCCGAAGTGGAACGGCTATATCTTGATCGTCTGATGCAAACCCGCGACGCCAACGAAGGTCTGGTCGCATTTCTCGCCAAACGCAAACCGCAATGGGAGCACCGCTGATGTCCGCTATTGCGTTCCGCCACGCGCGGCTGCAGGACATCGAAACAGAGACAGCAACTTAGTTAGAAGGAGATTCACCATGGCTTTACTTATCAATGAAGACTGCACCGCCTGCGATGCCTGCCTGCCGATGTGCCCGAATGAGGCGATCAGCGTCGGAGACCCGATCTACGTGATCAATCCTTTGTCCTGCACCGAATGTGTCGGCGCCGAGGACGAACCCCAGTGCAAGCTGGTCTGTCCGGCGGACAGCATCGTGCAGCACCCGGACTTCGTCGAGTCGCGCCAGGAATTGCAGGCCAAGTACGAATCGTTGCACTGAGCCGCAGCGCGGTTCTGCGGCAGTCACGGCCCGGTAACCCGGGGCGGAGGTTGGCGAACTGACGATCCGTCAGGGTGCGGCGGACGGCGGCTCGTGATCGACGGCAAGATGTTTGTCCGCGATTAGCGGTTTTTTCGATTCAGCCGTATTTCCAGAACATCGCCGCCGTCAGAACCACCGCCCAGACCAGCACCCCCTGGCGTATCACGTGTTGCGGGATACGCCGGATGAAAAACACCGCGCTGTAGCCACCCGCGCTGGCGCCGATCAGGATCGGAATCGCGTAGAGCCAGGCGATCTGTCCTGATGGCAGGAACAACACCAGGCCGGCGGCGCTGAGCACGATGACCATCAGATTCTTTTTTGCGTTGGCCTTGTGGATGGAGGTCTCGCCAGCTATTGCGAGTGCGGCCAGCAAGATGATGCCCAGGCCAGCCCCGAAATAACCGCCGTACACCATCAGTACGAACTCGAACACCAACAACCCCCGTTGCGAGGGGCGTCGGCG
>CAJDWR010000009.1_pt1 | contig 25254 bp, 23 predicted proteins | sample 7391651 | NCBI WGS metagenome assembly CAJDWR01 (sample SAMEA7055720, study PRJEB34461) | soil metagenome | biome: terrestrial ecosystem; feature: Peninsula; material: soil | place: Antarctica | collected 2016
TGGAGAGTTCGAGCGCCAGCTTGACGCGTTGCGCCTCGCCACCGGATAGCGTGGTCGCCGACTGGCCGAGCTTGATGTAGGACAGGCCCACATCGAGCAGCGTCTGCAGCTTGCGCGCGATCGTCGGCATGCTCTCGAAAAACGGAAATGCCGCCTCCACCGTCAGGTCCAGCAGTTGCGCAATATTGCGGCCCTTGTACATGACCTCCAACGTCTCGCGGTTGTAACGTTTGCCACGGCAGACGTCACACGGCACATAAACGTCCGGCAGAAAGTGCATCTCGACCTTCTTCACGCCATCACCCTGACAGGCTTCGCAGCGACCGCCGGCCACGTTGAAGCTGAAGCGGCCCGGCCCGTAACCCCGTTCGCGCGCCATCGGCATCTCCGCCATCAGTTCGCGGATCGCGGTGAACATGCCGGTATAGGTGGCCGGGTTGCTACGGGGCGTGCGCCCGATCGGCGACTGGTCGACGTTGATGACCTTGTCGAAATATTCGATGCCCTGAATCTCCTGGTACGGCGCCGGCTCCTCATGCGCGCGATAAAGCTGGCGCGCCACCGCGGCGTACAAGGTGTCGTTGACCAGCGTCGACTTGCCCGAGCCCGAGACGCCGGTGACGCAGGTCAGCAGCCCGACCGGGAACGCAACATCGACGTCACGCAGGTTGTTGCCGCTGGCCTTGATGATCCGGATCGCCTGCAGATTTCCTCGGGTGGCGCGGTGTTCTGCCTGCCGCTCGGCCCAGGCCTGCGCCGCCATACTCGGCCGCCCCCGACCTGGCTTCGGGTGGTCCAGTTTCGCATCGGCTCGATCGTGCACCGGCAGCCAGGGTGTCCGTCTGCGTGGCACTTCAATACGCAGCACCCCAGCCAGATAACGGCCGGTCAGCGATTCGGCGCTGGCTTCGATATCCTCGCACCGACCCTGCGCCACGACACGCCCACCATGCACGCCTGCGCCCGGCCCCATGTCGATCACGTGGTCGGCTGCGCGGATCATGTCTTCATCGTGCTCGACCACCAACACGCTGTTGCCGATATCACGTAAATGCCTGAGCGTGTCGATCAACCGGTCGTTGTCGCGCTGGTGCAGGCCTATGCTCGGTTCGTCCAATACATACATCACCCCTGTCAAACCGGAGCCGATCTGCGAGGCGAGCCGGATACGCTGCGACTCGCCGCCGCTGAGCGTCTCGGCGCTCCGGTCCAGACTGAGATAGTTCAGTCCGACGTCGTTGAGGAATTTCAGCCGCAGCCCGATCTCGCGCACCACCTTGGCGGCGATCTCACCCTTGGCGCCCTGCATCTGCAACGACTGGAAATACGCCAGGCACTCGCGCAATGTGCTGTGGCTCACCTCGTAGATCGCCCGTGCCTGCGCGCCTTCGCCGACCTTCACATGGCGCGCCTCGCGGCGCAACCGGGTGCCGCCACACTCCGCACAGGGCTGGGTGCTGCGATAGCGTGACAGGTCCTCGCGCACCAGCACCGAATCGGTCTCGCGGTAACGCCGCGCCATGTTGGGCAACACACCTTCGAACGGATGTTTGCGGGTGATCTTCTTGCCTTGCGACGCACCGGACTCCATCACGTAACTGAACCTGATCTCCTCGTCGCCAGAGCCATGCAGCACCGCGTCCCGGGTCGCCTCCGGCAAATCTTCGAAGGCGGTGTCGAGATCGAACTTGTAATGCCTGGCCAGGCTCTCGAGCATCGCGAAGTAATACGCGTTGCGCCGATCCCAGCCCTTGATCGCACCACTGGCCAGGCTCAGCGAGGGAAACGCCACCACCCGCGACGGGTCGAAAAATTCCATCGTGCCGATGCCGTCGCAGGACGGGCAGGCGCCCATCGGCGAGTTGAACGAAAACAGACGCGGCTCTAGCTCGGCGATTGAATAGCTGCACACCGGGCAGGCAAAACGGGCGTTGAAATAGTGCTCTGCACTCGCTGGCGGTGTGCCTGTGTCCTGCGCCGGTGTCGCATCCAGGTCGACCACCAGCGCCCTGCCATCGGCCAGCGCCAATGCCGCCTCGAAACTCTCGGCCAGGCGCTGACGCAGTTGGTCACGTGCCGCCTTGTCCGCTTCGCCGCGCACCCGGATGCGATCGATCACGACGTCGATATCGTGCTTCTCGGTCTTCTTGAGTTTGGGCAGCTGGTCGACCTCGAACACCTCGCCGCCGACCCGAAATCGCACATAACCCTGGGCCTGCAGCTGCGTAAACAATTCGGTGAATTCACCCTTGCGCGCGCGCGCCACCGGCGCCAGCAGCATCAGCCGCGTCCCTTCGGACATGGCCAGCACCGCGTCGACCATCTGGCTCACCGTCTGCGACTGGAGCGGCAGGTCATGGTCGGGGCAATATGGCGTTCCGGCGCGAGCGTACAACAGGCGCAGGTAATCGTGGATCTCGGTCACTGTGCCCACCGTTGAGCGCGGGTTGTGGCTGGTGGCCTTTTGCTCGATCGAGATCGCCGGGCTCAGGCCTTCGATCATGTCCACGTCCGGCTTGTCCATCAACTGCAGGAACTGCCGCGCATAGGTGGACAGGCTTTCCACATACCGGCGCTGGCCCTCGGCATACAAGGTGTCGAACGCCAGGCTGGACTTGCCCGAGCCCGACAGCCCGGTGATCACCACCAGACGGTTGCGCGGAATGTCGAGGTCGATGTTCTTGAGGTTATGGGTGCGGGCACCGCGGATGCTGATGAAGCTTCCTGCGGCAGATGGGGCAGCGTGAGAAGCGTCGCGGTCGGCAGGAGACATGGAAAGCGTGGCTGGGTTGGTTTCGGCATGCACACGCAAGGTAGGCGCACGCCGCAGGTAACCCGCCATGATAGGCGCTGCACACAAGGCATGCACCACGCGCCATTGATCAGGACTTTGATCTTCTGATCTTCTGAATATGCCGAAACCCGTTCATCCCATCAGAACGACCTCGCCAGTCATTTCCGCCGAATCCGGTCCCGCAAGATAAATGATCCGGGCGGCCACCTCTTGCGGTGTCACGAACCCGGGCGCATCGCCGATCAGGGACAACATCGCAGCTGTCTTGATCCCGCCCGGAGCAATCGCATTTGCCCGTACGGTCCCCCGCTCTTCATCGGCGACAGCGCGCATGAGTTGCACAAGCGCTGCCTTCGCCGCAGAGTAGTCTGCCATCCCCGCGCAGGACACGTCCCCCTGGACCACGACAGAGGCGACATAAACGATCGTCCCCTTTGCCGTGCGCAACATCGGCAAGCTGCCGCGGGTCGCGAGGAAGGCGGAGGTCGCATTGTCCGCGAATGCACGTCGCCAGGCATCCAGTGACCCTTGGGCCACCGGCCCGAATGGTACGAACTTGCCCGCGGCATTGATCAGCACATCGAGCCTGCCATTCGTCGATGCGCGCACCTGCGTCATCAACTGTTCAACCGCGGCTTCGTCGGACAGATCGGCAGCAAATGCAAATGCCTTCCCGCCATTCTGTTGGATCTTCGCTACCAATTTTTCAACATCTGGCAGCGTTCGCCCCACCGCATAGACTGTGTCGCCCCGTTCAGCGAAAGCCTGCAGCAAAGCGGCTCCCAGCTGTCCCGGTTTTCCGACCCCGGTGATCAGCACCGAGCGCCCGTGTGGTGAATCCGTCATGGAATTGCCTCCCTGGAACATCCTACCCCAGAGCCCGCAGAGCGTTCTCGCCTATGCCCCCGTTCGCGAAGATCGAGGTTTTCTTCGCTGCCGTCAGCACGACTACACTGCCCGCAGATCAACCGCACCCAGGCCTTTTCAACCATGCCCGCGCAACCCGGACTCCGCCCGATTCCCAAGGAAGCCGTGCTTCAGTTCGCCCCATTCGACGGTCTGCGGCTCGACCAGATCCTGTTGCCCGAATCAGCCACGCAACGCAGCGAAGCCCGCGCGCACCTGCTCGATGCGCCGTTCCTGGGCTTCGATACCGAGGTCAAGCCCACGTTCAAGGTCGGCGAGCCTCTGCGCGGGCCCGACGTGGTGCAATTTGCCACCGGCACGCAGGCCTATGTGTTCCAGATGCAGGACGGCGCCAACGCAGAGCTGGTCGCCGACGTACTGACAGCACGCGCTGTGGTCAAGGCCGGTTTCGACCTGCGCAGCGACCAGAAACAACTCAAGCGGCTATTGCAGGTTTATGCCCAGCCGATGCTGGATCTGGACTTCGTGTTCTCCAGCCAGGGTTACCCCCGGTCCATCGGCGTCAAGGCGGCCATTGCCTTGTTGTTCCAGCGCCGGCTGATGAAGTCGAAACGGGTGACGACATCAAATTGGGCCCACGCCCGCCTGGAGCCGCGCCAGATCCTGTATGCAGCCAACGATGCCTACGCAGCGTGGGCAGTGCTCGACGCGCTGAAGTTGCCGATGGAACAGTTACCGGTGTGGCACGGCGACCCGGACAACGCGAGCACTTGAAGCTGCGCTGACGCCTGCATCCCGGCGCCCTCACGCCAGGCTGCGCGGCCACACCTCATTGCCGCACGCACTGCATCTGGGCCGCGCCGCCACTGGAGACGGGTTCGGCAATGGCGCACGCGATGGCACCACACAGGCAATGGGCGATACGGCTGCCCATGCCAGGAATCGGCGTGGACACGGAACACTGGCAGGCCGGCGCGGACATTGGACCTTGAGCCTGTACCGGGTTGCCGCGCAGCAGTGCCAGCACAGCCACGGTGCCCAGCACCGCGGCGGCAACTCCTGCCACGCGCACTCTGGCGGATCGGAATGAATGAGCCATGATGGAACCTCCCTGTTCGATATGCCCGGTCAAGGCAACCGCGCGTTGGCACACTACCACGACCGGCGTTGCAGCGTGACGAGGGACAGCCAGGATGGGACGGCGGATCGCGTTGGGGGCAGCGTGATATGGCGACACGATTTGAGGCGTTCGGCGGCCGGCACCAGTGCCACAATGCGGCATGCCCGAGACGTCAGAACACGCCAGCGCGGCCACCACCGAGTCCACCGTTCTCGACCAGTCGACGGAGGCCCACCTCGACAAGTTGTACCGCGCCGCAGTGGGTCCGATCCGGACCGAATACTACCTGCCGCTCCTGTCGCGTTTCGAATCTTATGGACGCGCCAGTCCGAGCTGGAACTGGGCCGCCTGCGTCTGTACGTTGAACTGGATGGTGTTTCGCGGTTTGTGGCTTCCCGCGCTGGCGTACCTGGGCGCGGTCGGCGCAGCGGTGGCGGTTTTGGGGACTGTCATCGCGCTGACGGAACCACCGATGGCCACGTCGCTGCGCTGGAGTCTGTGGGCAGCGCTGGCCACGATGGGTTTGCTGATCCCCGGGTTCTTCGGCAACGCCTGGTTCTACCGGGTTTATCGCAAGCGCGTGAGCGAGGCTCTCGGCCGCACCGCCCGTCTGCAGGATGCCTGCATGCTGCTGGCGCGCCAGTCGAGCACGCGCCAGCGACTGATGGCGATCGTGTCGGCCAACCTGGCGTTGCTTGTGCTGCTGACGATTGTGCTGTGGCCATCGGACATGCCGATGCGCATGCAGCCTCGCGTCAGCGGTACGGTCGCGAACCTGGAGGAACCCGCATCAGCAGCGGTTGCCGCCACACCGGAGACCGAGACAGCGGTAGCCGCAGCGCCGGCGCCGGCGATCGCGACACCAAGCTCGGACGCAGCGCCCGCACCAAAACCCATGATCGCCGCGTCTGAGCCGCCTTCGACCCCAGCCATCGCGTCGGCTCCGACAACCACGCCTGCGTCAACCCCGATACCGGCCCCGGCGATCATTGCCGCACCAACCGCCAGCACGTCGGCGCCGTCCGCACCGGATCGCCAAGGCCGGTTCCTGATCAACGTCGGCCTGTTCGCACAACCGGACAATGCACTACGGGTGCACACCAAACTCACGGCGGCCGGTCTGCCGGTCATCAGCACATCATTGGAAACCGGCAACGGAACCCGCACCCGGGTCCGGGTCGGTCCGTTCACAAGCCGGGCTCAGGCGGATGCAGCTGCAGAGCAGATTCGCGCGCTGCAACTGGACGCTGTCGTGATCCGACAGTAAGACGATCAGACCGGCGACGCAGTCGCCCGGCCCGACTCCAGCTCGATGAGTTCCGTCAGGCGTCGCGCGTCGGATCGATCAGGAACTTGGAGCCGGTGGCAGACTTACCATACGCCGTGATGGCCTCGGGCGTGACGGCCTCGGCCAGCGACACGGTACGGGTGTAGTGGCTTGCGAAGGTGGAGGTCAATTCGGCCGCGACACGGGCGCGCAGACGATCCCCGGTTTCCTTGCTCGCGTGATGCAGGAACGGGAACAGCAGCCAGCCACCCACGCCCCAGGCCATACCAAAGTTACGCACGATCTCGGTCGGGCTGCGGTCCAGGCCGCCGTAAAGGTACACCTGCTTGTGGGTGGTCGAGCCGTAGCGGTTGAACGCGTCATCGCCAGCCGTGATGGCCGCCTCCATGGCACTCAGGATCTGAGTTGCCAGCCGACCGCCGCCGGTGGCGTCGAAGGCGATGGTGGCACCGGTGGCCTTCAGTGCCTCAACCAGCCTGGCACGAAAGTCCGGCGCGCTACTGTTGCAGACATACACCGCACCTTGCTGGCGCAGCAGGTCTTCCTGATCCTGGCGGCGCACGATGTTCACCAGCCCGATGCCGTCCTTCAGGCAGATGCGGTTGAGCATCTGGCCCAGGTTGGATGCGGCCGCGGTGTGGACCAGCGCCGTATGGCCCTCCTTGCGCATGGTCTCGACCATGCCCAGCGAGGTGAGCGGATTGATGAAACTCGAAGCCGCATCCACCGGATCGGTACCCAGCGGCATCACGATGCACTGCTCAGGTTTGACGGCGCGGTATTGCACATACATCGCGCCGCCCATGACCGCCACGGTGCGCCCCAGCAGCGCCTGCGCCGCCGGCGAGTCACCTGCCTGCACGACCACGCCCGCGCCCTCGTTGCCCACCGGCAACGGCTTTCCCAAACGCGCGGCCAGCGCCGGCATGGCCTTTTCCGGCACCGTAAAGCTCGCCTTCGGCGCTCCGGCGGTACCTGTCGCACGCACGCTGCCCAGATCGGCCGGACCGAACAGCATGCCAATGTCGGAGGGGTTTATCGGGGTCGCGGAAATCCGAACCAGGATTTCGTCCTCGGCAGGTTCCGGGACCGGCACGCGTTCGAGCGAGAGTGCGAGTGTTCCATCGGCACTGGCCAGTGAAAACATCTGGAGCATGGTGGTGGGCAGGGAAGCAGTGGCGTTCATGGGCATTCAATCTGGTTGAGGATCGGATCGGCAAGTGTGGCATGAGTTGACCTGTCCGCCAATGGACACGGTCTTGCGCAAGGCTGCGCAGCAGCATCACACTGCCGGCGCGCGCGATCCTGGGTGTTCACGGGCGTGCAACACGCCACCGGCTCCAGATGCGCTATCTTCGAGCGTCGACGGGGCGACACGGCACAGGCTTGGACCACGACCCATGAGAAAGACATTCCGCTCGCTGCTCAACCGCAACTACCGCATCTGGGCGGGCGGCGCCCTGGTGTCGAACGTGGGCACCTGGATGCAGCGCATCGCGCAGGATTGGCTGGTGCTGACCGAACTCACCAATCACAACGCCACGGCGGTGGGCATCGTGATGGCGCTGCAGTACGGCCCCCATATCCTGCTGCTGCCCTGGACCGGCAGTATGGCGGACCGTGTCGACCGGCGCCGCCTGCTGATCACCACCCAGGTGATACAAGCGGTGCTGGCATTCGTGCTCGGCGTGCTGACCGTCAGCGGCCATGTGGCGTTGTGGCATGTGTACGGGTTTGCATTTCTGCTGGGCTGCACCAGCGCTTTCGATGCGCCGGCACGCCATACCTTCGTGGTCGACCTGGTCGGCGAAGCGGACCTGTCGAATGCAGTGGCGTTGAACTCCACCTCCTTCAACGCAGCGCGCATGATGGGTCCGGCCGTGGCCGGGTTGCTCATCGCCGCAGTCGGAACGGGTTGGGCCTTCATGTTGAACGCCCTGTCGTTCGTGGCCCTGATCGGAGCGTTGTTCGCGCTGCGCCAAAGCGAATTGCACGTGCCCGTGCGCGCAGCACGTGCCAAGGCCGAATTCGTGGACGGCCTGCGTTATGTGCAGGGCCGGCCGGACCTGCAGGCGCTGCTGCTGATGGTTTTCCTGATCGGCACCTTCGGTCTGAACTTCGCACTGTTCATTTCGACCATGTCGGTCACCACCTTCCACGGCGATGCGGCGCAGTACGGCCTGCTGATGTCGGTGATGGCCATCGGCTCACTCTCGGGGGCATTGCTGGCAGCCGGCCGGGAGCGACCGAGGATGGACCTCCTGCTCACCAGCGCAGCGGCATTCGGCGTGGGCTGCGCACTGGCCGCATGCATGCCCGACCCGATCTGGTTCGCCGCGGCATTGGTGATTGTGGGGTTATCGGCCATGACCTTCACCAATTCCAGTGCCAGCCTGGCGCAGTTGGCCAGCGTGCAGCACATGCGCGGACGAGTGACTGCCATCCGCCTGGCGATCATGATGGGGGGCACGCCCATCGGCGCGCCACTGGTGGGCTGGACTGCAGACCGGTGGGGTCCGCGCTGGGCAATGGGTATCGGCGCGGCTTCCGGCTTTCTTGCGGCGCTGGTGGGAGTGGTCTATCTGGTGCGATACCGGCACTTGCGGATAGAACGCCACGCCGGACGCTGGCGCCTGCAGATGGACGACGACACAGCCGCATCCGACCCAGCGTGACAGCAGGATGCAGGTGCAGCGGGGGATGCGCTGGCAGCGTCCGCCGCTCAGAGCCCCGGACCTGTGGTCTGGCTCGACTCCAGCAACCAGGCCTGGAACAGCGCAACCACCGCGCTGTGCGCCGGCGTGCGTTGCCCGGGCGGGCGCGGTTCGATGAACCAGTAACCGTGGCGGGCTGTGAGTTCATGGTTGTCGAGCCGGCGCAGGCGTTGTTCGGCCAGTTCGCGCGCCACCATCGGTGCGTCCACCACCGCCACACCCGCACCGGAAACAGCGGCGTTGATGGCTTGGTCCATGGTCGAGAACGCGATGCCCGGGCGGGCGTCAATATGCGGCAGACCGAGCGAGGCCAGCCAGTTCTCCCACAACGGCAGACGCCGGTTGTTGTCGGCCAGCACATGCAGCAGGGTTGCGGTTTCCAGGGGTGGTGGCAAACCATCCTGCCAGAGATCCGGGCTGGCCACCGCCACGTATTGCTCCTGGCGCAACAACCGGCAGGCTCCCTTGCTCCAGGGCTGGTCGAGGAACATGACCAGGCAATCGTATTGTTGGGCATCGCGCAGATTGGTCACCGGGTAGTTGGTAATGGTCAGGTCGATATCCGGATGGCGGCTGCGGAACCCGCCAAGCCGCGGCGCCAGCCAGCGCGAGGCAAACGTTTCGGGCACGTTGACCGAAATGCGCTGGCGTGCGCCCAGGCTGCCGATCTGCTCGACCGCTTGTCCGATGGTGGCAAACGCCGAATCCAGGCTTTGCGCCAACAAGCTGCCGGCCGGAGTCAGGGCCAGACCCTGGTGCTGGCGCAGGAATACCGGCTTGCCCAGCCAATCCTCAAGCTGGCGAATCTGCCGGCTGATCGCGCCTTGCGTCACATGCAAGGCTTCGCCAGCGCGGGTGAAACTGCCGGTGCGCACCGCCGCGTCGAAAGCACGCAATGCGTTCAGCGGTGGAAGGCGCTGCATCGGACCGTCCTTGGTTGCCGCAACACAGCGGTGTGATGCGTGACCCTCAGTCAGGGCACGACGCTGTCGATCATCAACATCAGCTTGCCCGAACCAACGTCGACCGGGCCGATCTCGCCGGTCAGATCACCACTGCGCGGTGTTGCGTCTCCGGTGGACGAGATTCGCGCGCCGATCAGCACCTGCTTCACGCCGGAGATCCGGGATTGCGGTCTCATGGCACTGCTGTCGTCCAGTGTGAAGGAGAACGGCAGGTCGCCCGCCGGTCGCTTGACGATGGCCAGCGGCATGCGCGAGCCTTCTGTGGAGCGCGCAAACACGAAAACGGTGTCGGTTGGTCGCACCCGTTTGGCCAGCACGTCGGTGACCTGCACTTCACCGCTGACATGGGCCACGAGCGCAGCGGCCGGTTTCGCGTCATTACCAGCCGGCGCGGCGGCCGGCAGTGGTGGCGTGGCGCCGGCGGAGGCCAGCTCGGAACTGCTTTGCGCGGCTGCCGCACGCGCCTGCTCCAGACTGCTGGCCAGGCCGGTGGCAAAGTCACTGCCCGCCGGCACCAGGGGTTGCGCCTGGCTCCAGAACTTGACGGCCCCGGCATAGTCGCGCCGCTCGAATGCCCAACTGCCGGCCATGGTCAAGGCCTTGAGGTTGTTCGGCTCCAGTTGCAGCGCGCGCATGACAAGCCGGCCCGGCTCACCCTCCACGCTCTGGCCCTGCATCATCGCCAACACGTCGGCATGGTCGACCAGCAACTGGGCGTTGTCGGGTGACAAGGCGCGGGCCCGGGCAAAGGCTTTGCTCGCTTCTGGATAACGCTGCAGCATCGCGTAGGAGTTGGCCAGCATGGTCCACGCCTTCAGGTCGCCTTCCTGGGGGGTGGTCTGGCTCTCGAGCCGCTTGGCCAGGCCGTCGACCATGGCTTCGATCTGCGGCAGCGTGACCTCCGCCGGTGCAGGGCCTGCCAGCGCCGGGTCCATGGCCTGCGGTTTGCCCAAGGCGGCATACAGCAGCACCGCAAACACCGGGATGGACAGGCCCATGATCACGGCGGTCTTGACCGCGCGCCGCACAACAACCGGTTGTCGTTCGGTCGATTGGTCCTCTTCCAGTGCCCGGCGTTCGATCTCGGCGCGCGCCGTGCGGTACTGGGCGTCGTCCATTGCACTGGCCTTGCGTTCGGCGTCGAGCGCCGCCAGATGCTCGCGGAGCACCTGCACATTGGCCTGTGCCGCATCGATCGGCGCGCCACCGACCCTCTGGGACGGCCGGCGGCGCAACAACGCAGGCAACACCATCACCAGGGCCAGCGTGATCAGGCCCACCGCATACACCAGAAACATGCTCATAAGGAAAAGGCGCTTCTCATCAAGGTCGGCCCGGCATATCGTCGAGCAAGGCGCGGGCGCTCTCGGCCTGTGCTTCGCTCCAGTCGGACGCGAGCACGGAGCGCCGACGGCGTCGGACATTGATCACCAGCATCAGCACGGCAACCGCCAACAAGGCAAACGGGCCCAGCCACAACAACACGGTGCGCGCCTCGAGCCGCGGACGGTACAACACGAATTCGCCGTAGCGCGAAACCATGAAGTCCACAATCTGCTTTTCTGACTCGCCCGCCTGCAACTTGAGCCGGATCTGCTGGCGCAAGTCCACCGCCAGGTCGGCGTGCGAGGCGGCAAGGGTTTCGTTCTGGCACACCAGACAGCGCAACTCCCCCGCGATCGCCAGCACACGCACTTCCAGTTCCGGGTTGTTTGATTCCGGCTCGGCCTCCTTGGCGTGGGCGAACAGCACCAGCGCAGACAGCAGCAGAAGCAGTGCAAGAGACAGCGCACGCCGGCAAATGGTCGAAACGGGATCAGGCACCGAGTTTCCTCACCAGCGGAATGATCTCGTCACGCAGCACCTCGGGCGTGACCGGGCCGATCTGCTTGTACCGGATCACACCCTCCTTGTCGATGACAAAGGTCTCGGGTACGCCGTAGACACCGAAATCGATGCCGACCAGACCTTCGCGGTCGGACAAGGACCGGGTATAGGGGTTGCCGAACTTGTTCAACCACCCCATGGCGTCCTCCGGCTTGTCCTTGTAATTCAAGCCATACATCGGCACCACACCCAACTTGGAAAACTCGACCAGCACCGGATGTTCGATGCGACAGGCGACACACCAGGATGCCCATACATTGAGGATCCAGACCTTGCCACGCAGATCTTGCGCCGACAGCATTTGATCAGGCGTGTCGAGCAGCGGCAGGCTGAACGCCGGCGCCGGTTTGTTGATCAGTGGTGACGGCACTTCGCGCGGATTGAGACCCAACCCGACCGCCAGGAAACCGACCAGCACCAGGAAGAGGACCAGTGGAATCAGGAACTTCTTCATGAAGTGGCATGCCCAGTGCGTGCCACACCCACCGCACCCGATGGCGAGACCCCACCGGTGCCGGACGCGCCAGAGCGCTGGCTGACGTGGATACGCACCTTGCGGTAACGGCGGTCCATCACCGCAAGCAATCCGCCCAGCGCCATCAGCACACAACCGATCCAGATCCAGTTGACAAACGGTTTGTGGTGCAGTCGCACGCTCCAGGCGGTGGCGCTGACCGGATCACCGAGCGCGATGTAGATGTCACGCAGCAGGCCACGGTCGATCGCCACCTCGGTCATCGCCTGGCGACTGACGTTGTAGACACGGCGGTCGGGGGTGACGACGGACACCAGCTTGCCATTTTGCGTAATGGTCAAGGTGGCGCGCGAGGCCTCGTAATTCGGACCGCTGACCTCCTCGATCTTGTCTAGCCGCATCTGGTAACCGGCCACGCTGGCGGTGTCTCCCAGTTCCATGCGCACGTCGGTTTCGCTCTGGAAACCACTGACGACGGTGACGCCGACGATGAACACCGCGACACCGAAATGCGCCAGCACCATGCCGTAGAAGCTGCCAGGCTGGGCGACAAAACGCCGGATCCAGCTGGGCGACTTGTTCTCCTGCAGCCGCGCAACCAGCGCGACCATCGCGCTGCTGGCAATCCAGGCGGCCAGGGCCAGCCCCAGGCCGATCATCGGTGTCCACTTGCCCAGTGCAAAAAACGCCACGATCGCACTGGCCACACTGACGCCGAAAGCCCAGCGCAAGCGATAGGCCAGATCCGGCACGCTGGCCTGACGCCAGCGCGCGATCGGGCCGACGCCCATCAGGAACAGCGCCGGAGTCATCAAAGGCACAAACACGGTGTCGAAATACGGTGGGCCGACCGACAACTTGCCCATGCCCAGCGCATCGATCACCAGCGGATACAGCGTGCCCAGCAAGACGGCTGCCGCTGCCACCAGCAGCAACACGTTGTTGGCCAGCAGCATCGACTCACGCGAGATCGGCTCGAAACTGCCGCCCAGGCCCACGCGGGGCGCACGCCACGCGAACAACGCCAGCGAGCCGCCGATCACCAGCGCCAGGAACCCCAAAATAAAGATGCCGCGCGCCGGATCGGTCGCGAACGCATGGACCGAACTGAGCACACCGGAGCGCACGATGAAGGTGCCCAGCAGCGACAAGGAAAACGTCAGGATCGCCAACAGGGCCGTCCACATCTTGAAGCCGCCGCGTTTTTCGGTGACCGCCAGCGAGTGGATCAGCGCAGTGCCGACCAGCCAGGGCATGAAAGACGCGTTTTCCACCGGATCCCAGAACCACCAGCCACCCCAACCGAGTTCGTAATAGGCCCAGAAACTGCCCAGTGCGATACCGCAGGTCAGGAAACACCAGGCCACCGTGGTCCAGGGCCGCGACCAGCGTGCCCAGGCGGCGTCCAGCCGGCCGGACAACAACGCCGACACCGCAAAGGCAAACGCAACGACAAAACCGACGTACCCCATGTACAACATCGGCGGGTGGATCACCATGCCCGGATCCTGCAGCAGCGGGTTGAGGTCACGCCCGTCGAGCGGCGGCGGGAACATGCGCTCGAACGGGTTGGAGGTGAACAAGGTGAACATGATGAAGCCGCAGCTGATCAACCCCATCACACCCAGCACCCGCGCCACCAGGCGGTCATCGAGCTGGCGCGAGAAAATCGACACCGCCAGTGTCCATCCCGACAGGATCAACGACCACAGCAGGATCGAGCCCTCGTGGTTGCCCCAGACGGCGGTGATCCGGTAATGCAGCGGCAACGCCGAATTGGAATGGTTGGCCGCCAATGCCACCGTGAAATCGTTGTTGATGAAGGCGTAGGTCAGGCTGGCGTAGGCCAGGAACATGAACAGGAACTGGCCACGCGCCGAAGGACGGGCCAGACCCATCCAGGCCGCATTGCCGGTCTGGGCACCAATCAGCGGCAACACACTTTGCGCCAGCGCCATGGCCAGCGCGAGGATCAGGGCGACATGGCCCAGTTCGTAAATCATGGCCTCACTCCTCCTACCGGCGGCATTTCCAGCGTAGCGGTCGCTTGCTCCTTGTGGCTGGCAGCATTCTTGAGCGCTTCGGCGGCTTCGGGCGGCATGTAGTTCTCGTCGTGTTTGGCCAGCACCTGGTTGGCGTGGAACACGCCGTCGGCGCCTAGTTTGCCTTCGGCCACGACACCCTTGCCTTCCTTGAACAGATCGGGCAGCAGGCCGGTATAAGAGACCGGAATCGCATGCGCCATGTCGGTGACCTTGAAGCGGATGGTCAGGCCTTGCGTATCGCGCTCGACGCTACCTTCCTCGACCAGCCCCCCGACCCGGAAACTGCGTTCGTGCGGCGCTTCATTGGCCATGATCTGGCTCGGGCTGAAGAAAAACACCAGATTGCTCTCGAAGGCCCGCAGCACCAGCGCACTGGCTGCTCCCAGCGCAATCAAAGCCACTACCACGGCCAGAGCGCGTTTGGTACGGGGTTTCATGCGCCCACCTCGCCGTTTTCAAGTCCGCTCAGGTCGTCCGGCCGCAAGGCGGCGCGCCGGCGCGCCGCCAACAGGCTCACCTCGGTCAACAAAACCAATGCACACATCGCGAACGATCCCCAGACATACAAACCATAACCGCCCATGGCGACAAAATCCGACCAGCTGGCCCAGTTCATGTGTTCCCTTTCGTACTGCGTGGCTCTAAGCGAGGACCAACGTCCTGCGCACCCAGGCCGTGTGCCGTTCACGCTCCAGGATGATGGTACGCACCCGCACCAGCGCAACGGCGATGCAATACATCCAGAACGCCAGGCCCATCACCAGCATGCCGATCAGCATCGGCGGCGCCATGCTCGGCGCCTGGGTCAGGCTGACCGAAGCGCCCTGGTGCAGGGTGTTCCACCACTTGACCGAAAAATAGATGATCGGCACGTTGACCACACCCACAATGGCCAGCAAAGCCGCGGAGCGATCGGCGCGGCGCACATCGTCGATCGCCGCATGCAGTGCCATGTAACCTATATAAAGGAACAGCAGCACCAGTTCCGAGGTCAGCCGGGCATCCCACACCCACCAGGCGCCCCAGGTCGGTTTGCCCCACAAGGCGCCCGTCCACAACGCCAGAAATGTCATCCAGGCGCCAGTGGGCGCCAGGGCATTGGCCATCATCGACGAAAGCCGCGAATTGAAGATCAGGCCAACCGCGGCCCAGAACGCCATCGCCAGATACACCACCATGGACATCCAGGCCGCCGGCACATGGACAAAAATCACGCGGTAGGAGTCGCCTTGCTGCGCATCGGTGGGCGCGACCCACAAACCCAGGTACAGGCCGACCAGCGTCAGAACGACGGCCGCGATCGACAACCACGGCACGATCCGGCCCGCCAGCAGATAAAAATTCTGCGGGGCAGCGTATTTGAACCAGTTGATGCGTTTATCGGCCATTCTTTGTCAGGATAGCCACTGAATTTACCCTAGACACGATGGTCGAGACGCCGATCGGGGTAATCGGGACGAATGTCTGGCTCATTCGAGCGCGATCCGCAAGGCCGTGGCCGTCGCCCAGGGTGCGCCGACCAGCGCCAGCACCAGAAATGCTCCCAACAACGAAAAATGCCCCGTTACATCCATGCCGGTATGACTCGCCTCGACGGCGGCGGTTCCAAAAATCAACGCCGGCACGCACAGGGGCAGGATCAGCAGCGGCATCAGCACCGCCGCGCCCCGCACACCGACCGTCAATGCAGCACCTACCGCGCCGATCAGGCTGAGCAGCGGCGAGACCACCAACAAGGCCAGAAACAACACTCCGGTGGCCGGCCAACCCAGGTCAAATTGCAGGGCCAGCAGCGGCGATACCAGCGCCAGCAGCAATCCGGAGCAGATCCAGTGCGCGGCGATCTTGGCTGCCACCAGCAGCGGCAGCGGACAACAGGCCAGCAGCAACTGCTCCAGCGTGCCATCCTGATAGTCATCCGCAAACATGCGCCCGAGCGACAACATGGCCGCCAGCAAGGCCGCAACGAACACCACGCCGGGCCCCATGGTGCGCAGCAGGTCCGGGTCAGGACCCACGCCGAGGGGAAACAGGCTGGCCACCAGCACGAAAAACACCAGCACGCTGAGCGGGTCGGCACGCCGGCGCAGCGCCAGGCGCAGGTCGCGCACCACGATGCAGCGCATCGCGTCAAACATGCTGGCCGTGGACGGCGCCGTGGTCAATGGAGCACCTCTTCACCCTGCAGACTGCGGCGCGAGCCCCTTGTGAGCGGTCCGGCGTCGGTCATCGGTGTATCAGACATGGTCCATCCCCGGATCACAAAGCCAGCGCAATGCGCCGATCGGCCAGCGCATCGAGCGCCAGATCCTGGTGGCTGGTGAGCACCACCACGCCGTCGCGCTCCAGGTGCGACTGCAGCAATTCGCACAACCAGGCGGTGGCGGCCGTATCAAGTGCATTGAAAGGTTCGTCGAGCACCCACAGCGGCGTCTGCTGCGCGATCACCAGTCGGGCCAGCGCAACCCGCCGACGCTGGCCTTGCGATAACTGGCGCACCGGCACGCGCTGGCGCCCCGGCAGACCGGCCGTGGCCAGCGCCTGCGTCGCATGGGCAGGCGCGACACGCAAGCCCCCGAGCAGGCAAGCGGCCAGCAGATTTTCCATCGCACTGAGGTCATCCTTGAGTGCGGCAGCATGGCCGATGTAAACCAGGTCGCGGCCGAACTGCTCGGCCAGATCACGGATCGGCTCGCCACGCCACAGAATCTGGCCGTCGGCCGGGGGCAGCAGACCACAGATCATGCGCAGCAGGCTGGTCTTGCCCGCGCCGTTGGCGCCACGCACGCGCAGCAGACGACCCGCCGGCACCTGGCAATCGAGTTGTTTGAACAGGGTGCGCCCCCCACGCTCACATGCTACGGCGCGCAATTCAAGCATGGCGCACCCCCAGTCGCACCGGTCGCGCAAAGGCGGGACAGCGCTGGAACAGAACGTCGGCGAAGAGGGAGGGAGATGACGGGAACACGACCAGAATCGGGTTACGGCCTGTTCTCATGAGACAGGCGCGCGGAAATGGGTCGGGGAAACTCCCAATTATCACTGTTGCAGGACGCCTTGCGGCAGTCGCCTCAGGCGCCGATGCCCTGGCGCTGCAGGATATCTCCCACCAGTTCCAGTCGCACCAGAGGATTGTCCAGCGCCATCAGGCGTTGCTGCAGTTCCAGCGGCAGTCCCAGCAACTCGCACCAGCGATTGGCGACCCAGCCGCAATCATGCAACGCAAACGGCTCGCGCATCGGCAGTTCCGTGCGCGGCACGCCGCGTTGTTCCAGTTGGTCAATCAGATTGCCCAGCGCCCGGGCGACCGGCTCCAGGTCAGGCGGTACCACGGCGGGCAGATCGTCGGGCAGCTTGCGGACATCGGCGATCCACAAGCCGTGCTTGAGTTTTTCGCGCCGCGTCACCGTGAAACGGTGCACGCCCTCGCAGCAGATCTCGATCAGGCCGGGTTGGGGACGGCTCAGGCTGGTGATGCGGGCCAGGGTTCCGACACCATGGAAATCCTCATCGACACCGGCTTCGCCGCGGTCGCCGGCCACGGGCGCGTGTTGCACCTCGGAGCCCCGTGTCAGTGCAACCACGCCAAATGGCGCGCCATGGCGGTGGCATTTACCGATCATGTCCAGGTAACGCACCTCGAAGATGCGCAGCGGCAACACACCGCCGGGAAACAACACCGTGCCCAGCGGAAACAGCGGCAACGATGCGAGCGTCAGCGCAGATTCCATGGCCGAAGCTTCAGCGCAGGCGATCGGTCGCAACCGTCACGGTGCCGACCGTTCAGGATTGCAGGGCCGGTTCCGATGTGCTGGCCAGCGCCGGTTTGAGCTTGTCCAGCGCCGTGCGCAGATGCGCGACCGTACGCTCGACGTTGTGCAGCTTCTCCAAACCGAACAGACCGATGCGGAAAGTCTGGAAATCGGCGCCTTCGTCGCACTGCAGCGGCACGCCGGCGGCCGTCTGCAAGCCCAGTCCCAGGAACTTCTTGCCCGACTGAATACCGGCGTCGGCGGTATAACTGACCACGACACCCGGTGCCTGAAAACCTTCGGCCGCCACGCTGGGGAACCCGTGCGCAACCAACAACGACCGCACCGCATCACCCAAGGCCTGCTGCTCCGCGTGCACCCGCTCGTAGCCATACGCCTTGGTTTCCATCATCACGTCGCGCAGCCGGGTCAATGCGTCGGTCGGCAGGGTCGCATGGTAGGCATGGCCACCGCCTTCGTAGGCTTCCATGATCTGCAGCCATTTGCGCAGGTCACAGGCAAAACTGCTGCTGCTGGTCGCATCAATGCGTTTGCGCGCCGCTTCGTTGAGCATCACCATGGCACAACACGGAGAACTGCTCCAGCCCTTTTGCGGCGCGCTGATCAGCACGTCGACGCCGCAGGCCTGCATATCGACCCAGATCGTGCCCGAGGCGATGCAATCGAGCACGAACAAGCCGCCCACCGCATGCACCGCATCAGCCACGGCGCGCAGGTAGTTATCGGGCAGGATGATGCCGCTGGATGTCTCCACATGCGGCGCGAACACCAGCGCAGGTTTGTCGGCCCGGATGCGGGCCACCACCTCGTCGATCGGCGCCGGGGCAAACGGCGCCTGCGGGCCCTTGCCCTGGCGGCGCGCCTTGAGCACGATGGACTCCGACGGAATCTTGCCCATTTCGAAAATCTGGCTCCAGCGGTAGCTGAACCAGCCGTTGCGGATCACCAGCACCTTCTGGTCATGCGCGAACTGGCGCGCCACCGCTTCCATGCCGAAGGTGCCGCTTCCCGGCACGATCACCGCACTGTGTGCGTGATAAACCTCCTTGAGCATGCCGGAGATGTCCTTCATCACGCCCTGGAAACTGCCGGACATGTGGTTCAGGGAGCGGTCCGTGTAGACCACCGAATATTCGAGCAGACCGCTCGGGTCGACATGGGGCAACAAGCCGGGCATGGGAATCTCCATTGAGGCAAAAGGCCATTTTGGCAGACTGCAGGCACCGCGTCAGAGGTCCGGGTGAACCTCCATGTGGCAGACAGCGGAATTGGCCCGTGGACCCGCCTGGTAACGGGCGTCGTCACGCGATTGTGGGACAGGCCGCCCCATCGCACGACCGGTACCTTCGGCACCATTGGCACAAGGGTTCCCGCGCCGCCCGCAAGGCGATATGCTCGACTCTGGCATGTGATGGGCATGCCCAACCCCCTATGCACCCCACCTCTTCGACCCGGCTGCCCTGGCATATACCGCTGATATTCGCGGTGACGTTCGTCGTGCATTACCTCGATCGCAACGTGATGTCATTCGCGTTGCCGCGCATGGCCCAGGAACTGGGTTGGAGCGACCGCCAGCTCGGCGAATACGGCCAATACCTGCTCGGCGCATTCTTCCTCACCTACGGTCTGGCACAACTGCTGCTGTCGGGTGCGGCCGAGCGGTTTGGAGCCAAGCGCAGCCTGGTGCTGGTGATCATCGGTTTTTCCTGCGTCAGCATGGCGATGGGGCCACTCGGTGGTTCGCTGGTGATGTTGATCGGGTTGCGCCTTTTACTGGGCCTGGCCGAATCGGTGCACGTGCCGATGATGGGTGTCATCACGGCGCGCCTGTTTCCGCAGCAGGTGCGGGCACGGGCGAACGCGATCTGGAATGTCGGCATCATCGTGGCCACGGCCGGGGGCGCCTTGATCACGGTGCCGATCATTGCCGCCTGGGGCTGGCGCAATGCATTCGTGCTGATCGGGGCCGCGGGATTGTTGATTTCGCTGCCACTCGTGTTGCTGTTCGTGCACCACAGCAAACCCGCAACCGGCACGCCAACCCGTACAGCCCGGGCCTATCGGCGCAAGCCCGACTACTGGTTGTATGTCACCATCGGTGTGCTCAACGCGTTTTGCGGTTTCGGCATCCTGGGCTGGTTGCCGAGTTATTTCGTACGCGCCAAAGGCATCGACTTCGCCGAGCTGGGCTGGCCACTGAGTATCGTGTTCAGCGCCGGTATCGTCGGCACGCTGGCCATCGCCTGGCTCGGTGATCGACTGCAACGACGGGTCTTGCTGGCCAGCGTCGGGTTCGCCGGCGCGGCCGTGGCGCTGGTGTTCGCGATTCCGTCGCAGGCCCTGGTACCGATGGTCGCGTTGTTCGCCCTGGCCGTGTTCTGCCAGAGTGCGTTCCAGGCACAGGAACACGCAACCATCCAGCAATTGGCCGGCGATGTCGACGTGGGCGCGGCCACCGGCACCTACAACGGCACCAGCCTGATCATCGGCGGTGTGGTCGGATCGATGGTGCCGGGCGCGATCGTCGCGGCCACCGGCAACTTCGACATGGCGCTGTCGGCGATCGCGGCAGCTGCGCTACTGGCCTGTTTCCTGGCAGCACTGCTGGCGCACCGCATGCACGAGGGTGTATCGATCGCATCCGGCGCCGCGCCCACATGATGAACACACTTCCCCCACACGGGCGGGACCCGCAGGAGATCCTGGCGCAACTGGCGCAGATGGGCGACGACGACCCTGCTTATAAAGAAGGTCGCCTGTGGAGCCTGGTGTATTACCTGGACGAGCCCTACCACGCGTTCCAGGGTCAGGCTTACCAGCAGTTCGCCTCCGCCAACGGCCTCAATCCGACGGCCTTCAAGAGTCTCAAGCGTTTCGAGAACGAGATCATCAGCACCACGGCCGCGCTGCACCATGGCACACCCGGGGTCTGCGGCGTCGTCACCTCCGGCGGCACCGAGAGTTGCCTGCTGGCGGTCAAGACCTACCGCGACATGGCCCGCGCCCTGCGGAGCGTGCGCAAGCCGGAAATGGTGTTGCCACGCAGCGCGCATGTGGCCTGGATCAAGGCGTCCGACTATTTCGGTGTGCGTATCCGTTGGCTGGCACTTGACGACCATCTACGTGCCGACGTATCCCGACTGGACAAACTGATCAACCGCAACACGGTGATGGTGCTCGCATCGGCGCCGGACTACCCGCATGGGACCATCGACCCGGTCGAGGCAATGGCAGGCATCGCGCAGCGGCGCGGTGTACCGCTGCATGTCGATGCCTGCGTGGGCGGCTTCATCCTGCCGTTCATGGAGATGAATGGCGTTGTTTTGCCGCCGTGGGACTACCGGGTGCCGGGCGTGACCTCGATCTCGGCCGATCTGCACAAATACGGTTATGCGTCCAAGGGCGTATCGACCATCACCTACCGTGACATGGAGATCCTGAAGCACCAGATGTTCGTGCATGTCGACTGGCCCGGTGGGGTGTTTGCATCGCCTGCCCTGCTCGGCACCCGGCCCGGTGGCGCGTATGCAGCGGCCTGGGCCGCGCTGCAGTATTTCGGCGAGGCGGGCTACCGCGATCTGGCCGCGCGCACCCAGCAGGCATTCACCCGCATGCGCGACGGTGTCAAAGCCATGCCGGAGTTGCAGGTGCTTGGTGATCCGTGTGGCCCGCTGCTGGCGTATGGCGCGCGCGACAAGTCGGTCAACATCTTCGCCGTCGGCGACCAGATGGAACATCGCGGCTGGCAGATCAATCGGCTGCAAAAGCCCGACGGCCTGCACGCGATGATCACTGCACAGCACCTGGCCGTCATCGACGACTATCTGCACGATCTGCGCGCGGCGGTGGCCGCAGCCAAGGCCGACCCGACCCTGGCCGACCAGGGCGAAGCGGCCACCTACGGCATGATGGCCCATATTCCATTACGTGGCATGGTGAAAAACCGGGTGCTCGACATGTTTGCCCAGTTGTACCAACCCGGTGGCGGCGAGATCAACCTGGCGGCTGCAGCGCACGCTCCGGCAACCGGCGAAGGTCCGGCGCAGCCACCACCCCTGGTGGACCGGTTGGCACGTTGGTTCGTGCGGCTGCGCCAGCGCTAAAAGCCAGTCGGCCTTGCGCCATGGGTGCCATGCGCGAGGCAAAGTACGATTACCACGTTTTACCCACTGGTAAACCCCGATGGCGGACAGGTGATCGCACGGCCAGAATGCCAGCCTCTAACCGGGGCATCGGGTGCGACATTCGCTTGACCATATCCCGGGTCGAATTTCCGGTCCTATTACTTCGAAGGAGCCTTCCGTGAAATCCATTCTCGTTCGTTCCGTTGCAGCCCTGGCGGTCGCCAGCGCGTTCGCGTTGCCCGCCGCCGTACTGGCCGCTACCCCCAAGGACACACTGGTCGTGACCTGGGCCATCGACGACATCATCACGATGGACCCAGCCGAATCGTTCGAGATTTCCGCTGGCGAGGTGATGGGTAACAGTTATGACCGCCTGATGCGTTACGACGTGAACGACCCGTCCAAGCTGGTGGCCGACATCGCCACCAAATGGTCGGTGTCCGCGGACGGCAAGACCTATACCTTTGATTTGCGCCCCGGTGTCAAGTTCGCCTCGGGCAACCCGCTCAGTGCCGAAGACGTGGTGTATTCGCTGCACCGTGCGGTCTTGCTGGACAAGGCCCCCGCGTTCATCCTGACCCAGTTCGGCTTCACGAAGGACAACGTCAAGGACAAGATCAAGCAGACCGGCCCGCTGTCGCTGACGATCGAGACCGACCAGGCCTATGCGCCGACCTTTGTCTACAACTGCCTGACCGCCAATATCGCGGCCATCGTCGACAAGAAGTTGTTGGTATCCAAGGAAGCCAGTGGGGACATGGGTTATGGTTGGCTGAAGACCAACTTTGCCGGCTCCGGCCCGATGAAGGTGCGAGAGTGGCGTGCCAACGAAATGCTTGCACTCGAGCGCAACGACAACTACTGGGGTGAAAAGGCCAAACTGGCGCGGGTCATCTACCGCCATATCAAAGAATCCGCCACGCAGCGCCTGATGCTGGAAAAAGGCGACGCCGACATCGCCCGTAACCTGACGCCGCAAGACCTGGACGCCTTGGCCAGCAACAAGGACATCAAGACCACCAATACACCCAAGGGCACGGTCTGGTACATCAGCCTGAACCAGAAAAACCCGATCCTGGCCAAGCCCGAAGTGCGCGAGGCCTTCAAGTGGCTGGTCGATTACGACGCGATCGGCGCCACGATCATCAAGAACATCGGCGTCGTGCACCAGAACTTCCTGCCGGTGGGCCTGCTGGGCGCCAGCACCGAGAAGCCTTACAAACTCGACGTCGACAAGGCCAAGGCCTTGCTGGCCAGGGCGGGTTACCCGAACGGCTTCAAGATCACAATCGACATGCGCACCGCCCAACCGGTGCAAGGCATGACCGAGGCGATCCAGCAGACGCTCAAGCGCGCCGGTATCGAGATGGAGATCCTGCCGGGCGACGGCAAGCAGACGCTGACCAAGTACCGCGCCCGCCAACACGACCTCTATATCGGCCAATGGGGCGCTGACTACTGGGATCCGCATACCAATGCCGATACCTTCGCGCGCAACCCGGACAACAGCGACGACGCCAAGTCCAAGCCGCTGGCCTGGCGCAATGCCTGGGATATCCCTGAAATGACCAAGAAGGCGGACGCCGCCGTGCTCGAGCGCGACGCCGACAAACGCAAGATTTTGTACCAGGAGTTGCAGGCGGACCACCGCAAGAACAGCCCCTTCGTCATGATCGGCCAGATGATCGAAACCGCGGCGATCCGCAGCGACGTCAAAGGCTTCAAGATCGGCCCGACGTCAGATGCAACCTACATGTTCAGGGTCAGCAAGTAAGCGTTCAATCACGGTGCCAGTTTGAATGCTGCAGTGCCATCGCCGCCCGCCCGATCAGGCGGGCGTCGTTTGGCAAAGGCCACCAAGAGTGGCGTGAATTTCCTGGGGGTCATCCTGATGACCTACCTGGGACTGCTCGCGGTCACCTTTTTCATCGGACGGGTGATGCCGGTGGACCCGGTGCTGGCGATCGTGGGCGACCGGGCGCCGGAACATGTGGTCGAGCGGGTACGTGAAGAACTGGGCTTGAACAAGCCGCTTTACACGCAGTTCGCGATCTACCTGAAAAAAATCGCGCAGGGCGATTTTGGCACCTCGGTGCTGACTTCCAACCCGGTGATGACCGACATCAAACGCACCTTTCCGGCCACCATCGAACTGGCCACACTGGGCATCCTCATCGGCGCGGGACTCGGTGTTCCGCTCGGTGTGTGGGCAGCCGTGCGACGGGGTAGCCTGGTCGACCAGCTCGTGCGGGTGATGGGCCTGGTCGGTTATTCGGTGCCGATCTTCTGGCTTGGCCTGATGGGGCTGGTGTTGTTTTACGCCAAGCTGGACTGGGTCGGCGGGCCCGGGCGTATCGACGTGAGTTACGAATATTCAGTCACGCTGCAGTCCGGTTTCCTGTTGCTCGACACCGCGCGCCAGGGCCAGTGGGACGCGTTTCGCAACGTGTTGTCGCACCTGATCCTGCCGGCCGGTTTGCTGGGTTACTTTTCACTTGCCTACATCAGCCGCATGACGCGCTCCTTCATGCTCAATGAACTGGCGCAGGAATACGTGGTGGCGGCGCGCGCCAAGGGTCTGTCGGAGACCCGCATCATCTGGCGCCATGCGTTGCGCAATGCGATGGTGCCGCTGGTGACCGTCGTGGCGCTGTCGTATGCCGGGCTGCTCGAAGGTTCGGTGCTCACCGAAACCGTGTTCGCCTGGCCCGGCCTCGGCAGGCTGCTGGTGCAGGCGGTGTACGCGCGTGACTACCCGGTGGTCGAGGCCGGCGTCTTCGTCGTAGCGCTGCTGCTGATCGTGGTCAACACGCTGATGGACGTGTCGTACACTCTCCTCAACCCGAAAGTCCGGATGCGATGAACCCTTCGACCCGACGCCGACTGGTCCGGGCTTTCCGGAAGCCACGCGTGGCCGTGTCGTTCGCCGTGTTGGCGATCGTGGTGCTGGCAGCCCTCGGCGCCAACCTGTACCCGCTCGCGTCCACAACGCAAGACCTCATGGCCACGCTGAAACCACCCGGCTACCACGGCCCCGCTGGGACGCTGCATCCGTTGGGCACGGATCAGCTGGGCCGTGACCTGCTCAGCCGGCTGTTGATGGGAGCGCGGGTCTCGCTCACCGTCGGGGTGGCAGCGCTGGCGCTGGCGCTGGCAATCGGCGTGACCCTCGGGCTGCTGGCCGGCTTCTTCGGCGGCGTCA
>CAJDWR010000057.1_pt1 | contig 24908 bp, 23 predicted proteins | sample 7391651 | NCBI WGS metagenome assembly CAJDWR01 (sample SAMEA7055720, study PRJEB34461) | soil metagenome | biome: terrestrial ecosystem; feature: Peninsula; material: soil | place: Antarctica | collected 2016
GCCTTCGGCCACTGGTCGACGCTGGGCCGGCTGGAACGCGACCATGTCTTGTCACTCGACACCGGTTGTGTCTGGGGCGGCCAGCTCAGTGCGGTGCGTATCGATGCAGGACCGCCACCCGAACGGCTTCAGGCGAGGTGGACGCAAGTCCCGTGCCCTCAGGCACAAGCTCCCGGACGGTAAAGGCGCAGCCGTGCTCAGGACTGCTCGGCGGCCACCCGGGTTTCCGGCTTGAACAAGGCGGCAACCCGATTCTTGGGTTTGATGTTGGCGGAGATGCTGCGCGCCGGTCGTGGTGCATCTGGCTCCCAGGAAGGCGTCTGCGCTGCTGCAGCCGGTTCTTCGTAGGGTTTGTCGAAAAACGGATCACGCGAGGCCGGCGGCGGGCGCACCAGATCGCGCCGTGTACCTCGCTCGCGGCGATCAGTGTCGTGGCCCGAACGCGAACGGCCTGCCGCACGCGGTTCGGTCGGCACCTCGTCACCGCCGCCATACATGCGCCGGCCGTCGTTGATGCGGCCCTGACGCCGTATGTCCGGAGTTTCGTCGTCGAACTCGATCGGTTCGATCTCCAGCTTGGCCTTGAGCAGCTTTTCCAGATCCGCCACCAGCCGTGCATCGCTGCGGGTGATGAACGTCACCGCCAAGCCGGACGCGCCAGCGCGCCCGGTACGTCCGATGCGGTGGATATAGTCTTCGGCGTTGAACGGGATGTCGAAGTTGAACACTACCGGCACGTCCTTGATATCGAGTCCGCGCGCGGCCACGTCGGTACATACCAGCAAGTCGACGTCGCCCTTCTTGAATGCATCGAGCGCCTTGAGCCGTTCGTCCTGGCTCTTGTCACCATGCAGCGCGGTGGTCTTGAGGCCTTCGTGTTCGAGCGAACGCGCCAACCGGGCGCAACCGAGCTTGCTGTTGACGAAAACGAAGGCTTGTTTGGTGTCATGGCGGCGCAACAACTGGTGCAGCGCGCGGCGTTTGTCATCGTCACCCACACTGTAGAAATGTTGCTCCACGGTCGAGGCTGCCGCATTCGGACGTGCCACTTCGATCGTCACCGGGTTCTGCAGGTAGCTACTGGCCAGACGCTTGATCTCGGGCGAGAAGGTAGCCGAGAACAACAAGGTGATGCGCTTCTTGGGCAGGTAACTCAGGATACGCTGCAAATCAGGCAGGAAACCGATGTCCAGCATCCGGTCGGCCTCGTCGAGCACGACATATTCCACCTGGTTGAGCACCGCGTTCTTGGCCTCGATGTGGTCCAGCAGCCGGCCGGGTGTCGCGACCAGGATCTCGACACCGCGCTTGAGTTCGGCCGTCTGGGGCTTCATGTCTATGCCGCCAAAAACCACTGCGCAGCGCAACTGGGTGTATTTGGCATAGTCCTTGACGGATTGCGCCACCTGGTCGGCCAGTTCGCGGGTCGGTAGCAGCACGAGCGCGCGCACCGGGTGGCGCGCCGGCGATGTCGAGGTGTTCTCGTGCGCCAGCATGCGCTGGAGCAGCGGCAGCGAAAATGCGGCAGTCTTGCCGGTCCCGGTCTGTGCAGCGCCCATCACGTCGAGACCCTGCAACACCTTGGGAATGGCTTGCGCCTGGATCGGCGTCATCGCGGTGTAGCCCATTTCAGCCACGGCGCGCATCAAAGGCGGCGCAAGCTGGAGCTGCGAGAATGCGTCGATTGAGGGAGTGACCAGGTCGGAAGAAGGGGTCGAGTCGGTTGTCAGGGTTGCGGATTCGGTCATCTATGCTTGTGCGGGATCATGCTCCAGCGCCTGTTTCGGGCGGCTGGACGGGTGGTGCCCTCGGATGGGGCAAAACCGCCATTATCCCCCCATAGACAAAACTATGGTTACAAGGTGCGTGCTGAGAAGGTGTCGCAGTCCTTGATCGACGCCCCATTGAGGCCATTGTTGAACCAGCGCTGGCGTTGCGCGCTGGTGCCGTGGGTGAAACTGTCGGGTACCACGGCGCCGCCGCCGGCGCGCTGCAATGCGTCGTCTCCGATACGCGCAGCGGCGTTCATGGCTTCTGCAATATCGCCGTTTTCCAGAATGCCGCGCGCCTTGTCCGCATGCTGCGCCCACAAGCCGGCCAGGCAATCGGCCTGCAGTTCCACGCGCACGCTCAGTGCGTTGTATTCGGCCTGGCTGACCCGACCTCTGGCCTGTTCAACTTTCGTGGTGATACCCAACAGGTTCTGCACATGGTGGCCGACCTCGTGTGCCACCACGTAGGCCTGGGCGAAGTCGCCTGGCGCGCCCAGGCGACTTCGCAAGGTTTCGTAAAAGTCCAGGTCAATATAGACCGTCTGATCACCAGGGCAATAGAACGGTCCCATGGCTGATTGGCCTGTGCCGCATGCAGTCGCCGTCGCGTCCCGGAACAACACCAGTCGCGGTTCCTGGTAACGCGCACCGGCTTTGGCAAAAACCTCTTTCCAGACATCTTCGGTATCAGCGAGCACGGTGGAGACGAAACGCGCCATGATGTCGTCCGCCGGTGGTGGCGGCGCCGGCCCCTGTTGCTGCACCACTTGCTCCTGGCCACCACTGAGCGCAGACAGGATCGTCAACGGGTTGATGCCCAGGACCCAGCCACCCACCAGCGCGATGACGATGGTGCCGATGCCCATGCCGCGCCCGAGAATGCGGCGCGAGCCCGAGCCGCTCGATGTCCTGCGGTCTTCGACGTTGTCGGACTGCCGATTGCCTTCCCACTTCATAGGTCTCTCCCCAAAAAACGATCGAAAAGCACGGAAAATAGCTGCATGTTACGCAAACGAGCCTCCATCACCCCAAAACAGGGGCGCCTCGCCCCGGTATCGAACCGGCCCACACCGAAAACCACGGTGTTGATCACGGGATTTTCCCCTTTCGGCAGCGAAGACACCAATGTCAGCTGGGAGCTGGCGCGATCATTGGACGGACATGTGATCGACGGTCATACCCTTGTGGCCGCGCAACTGCCCACGGAATTTGATGCCTCGCTGGAAGTGCTGAACCACCTGCTCATGCAACACCATCCGGGGCTGGTGGTGTGCCTGGGCCAGGCAGCGGGACGCCAGGCCATTTCGCTGGAACGGATTGCAATCAACATCGACGATGCGCGTATCCCCGACAACGCAGGCAATCAGCCGGTCGACAGCCCGGTGGTCAGTGGTGGCCCACCCGCGTATTTCACCGGCTTGCCGATCAAGGCGATGCTCGCCGCACTACGGGACGCCGGCATCGCCGGCGAGGTGTCGCAGACCGCCGGCACCTTTGTCTGCAACCACGTGTTCTACGGTCTGATGCACACGCTGGAGCGCAGGCGCACGATGCACGGTGTGCGCGGCGGTTTCATCCACCTGCCGGTGCTGCCCGAGCAGGGCACGCCGAACATGGACCTGGACCAGTTGCAACGCGGCCTGCGCATCGCCATCCGCTGCGCACTGGCCACCCAGGAAGATGTGAAACTCGGCGCCGGCGCCGAACACTGAGCGCACGACCGGCGTCAGTTCGTCGGACGGCGCGGCACCGCGCCAAGCACGCGCTCGCATGCGAGTGCCAGAAGGCAGATTCGAGCGTCCCGGCGTCTCAGGCCCTGGGCAAGGTCACGCCCTGTTGCCCCTGGTACTTGCCGCCGCGATCCTTGTAGCTGACTTCGCAGGGTTCGTCGCTCTCGAAGAACAACACCTGGGCACAACCTTCGCCTGCATAAATCTTGGCAGGCAGTGGCGTGGTGTTCGAAAACTCGAGCGTCACGTAACCCTCCCACTCGGGTTCGAACGGCGTCACGTTGACGATGATGCCGCAGCGCGCATAGGTGCTCTTGCCCAGGCAGATCGTCAGCACATTGCGCGGAATGCGGAAATATTCCAGCGTGCGCGCCAGCGCGAAGCTGTTGGGCGGGATGATGCACACATCGTCGTTGAAGTCGACGAAACTCTTTTCATCGAAGTTCTTCGGATCCACAACGGTGCTGTGGATGTTGGTGAACACCTTGAATTCCGGCGCGCAGCGGATGTCGTAACCATAGCTGCTGGTGCCATAACTGATGATCCGTTTGCCGTCACGCTCGCGGACCTGCCCGGGTTCGAAGGGTTCAATCATGCCGGTGGTTTTCGCCATGTGGCGTATCCACTTATCGCTCTTGATGGTCATGCTGGGATTCCGGGTAGTGTGTTCGTGACAGAGTGCTGATTGTAGGAAGCCGGCGGCCCGCACATGACGCGCGGAACGGGCCCGCACGATGGTTTCAAGAAGAGACCGGACCACCCCAAGTCTTCTTGCACCCTTGTTGGGCCTGTCGCAAGGCAGGCTGGGGCGCTCAGGGACGAGCCGCTTCGGCGATCACGGTACGTTCCACGAGCCGTTCGTCTCCGAGCACGATCATCGCAAACAATAACTCGTCCAGGTTGCGCGCATCCACGGTGCGCCGCTCGAGCAACGCGGTGCAACGCGGCTGCAACACGACGAAGTCGGCCTCACAGCCGGGCTGCAGGTTGCCGATCACGCCGTCCAGCCCCAGCGCCTGCGCCGCACCCGCCGTGTGTTGCCACCACAGTTGCTGAGGCGTCAGACTCAGCCCGGTCTTGGTCTGGCCTTCGCGGCCGACATAGTAGGCCGCCAGCATGGTGCGAAACGGCGACAACGAAGTGCCACCACCGACGTCGCTGGCCAAGCCGTACCGGAAACCGACCCGGTCGGCGCCGGCATAGTCGAAGAAACCGCTGCCCAGGAACAGGTTGCTGGTCGGGCAGATAGCCGCCGCCGCGCCAGTGTCGCGCATCAGGGCCCGGTCGGCATCATCGAAATGAATGCAATGGGCATAGATGGCGCGCTCGCGCATCAGGCCAAAACCGTAGACCGCCAGATACGAGCGCGCATCGGGGAACAGCTTCCGTGCCCAGGCGATTTCATCCTTGTTTTCGGCCACATGCGACTGGATCCAGACATCCGGGTAACGCGCTGCCAGTTCACCCGCGCCGCGCAACTGCGCATCACTGCAGCTGGGCGCAAAACGCGGCGTGATGGCATACCCAAGCCGATCCACGCCGTGCCAGCGCTGGATCAGCGTCTCCGTGTCGCGCAGGCTTTGTTCGGTCTCGTCGCGGACACCATCCGGAGAATGCCGGTCCTGCAACACCTTGCCTCCGATCAGCCGCATCCGGCACCGCTGGGCCTCGCTCATCAAGGCATCGACCGACGCGGGATGCGACGTGGCGAAGGTCAACGCGGTAGTAACCCCGTTGCGCAACAACTCGGTGACAAAAAACTGCGCCACGTCGGCAGCATGGGCCGGGTCGGAAAAGCGGCTTTCCTGCGGAAAGGTGTAGTTCTCCAGCCAGGGCAACAGGCCGCTGGCCGGCGAACCGATGACGTCGATCTGCGGGTAGTGGACATGCAGGTCGACAAAACCTGGCGCGATGATGCGGCCCGGCAGGTGTTCCACCGACAGCCCCGGGAAACGCGGCGCAACCGCCTCGTACGCTCCAACCGCCACGATGCATTCGGTGGTGGCCGAAGCATCAACGCCCACGACCAGCAGGCCGTCCTTGTCGAAGACGGCCTGTCCCTGTGGGTCAAAACGCAGGATCGCGGCGCGGTAGGCATGCATGAGGGTCGAGCTTACCGAATAAGTGTCCACCATCGCATGCCGGATGCGCCAACCCTGTCATCAAGCGGGTACAACGATGGATGGTTCTGGACATAGGTTGCTGCTTTTCCCTGGCCAATAGATGCATCATGGCTGCAGCGGCACCGCGGTGACGCCTTGTACCAGCCAGTCCATCGCCAGGATCTGCCGATCGGTCAAGGTCTGGCCGGCGGAGATCACGATCTTGCCGGTGTTGTCGCGCACCGCCGTGCGGGCGTGAAACGGATGCAGGCGGCCGTCGGCAATACCCTTCTGGCGCGCCAGTACCTCGTCGCGCACCGCCGCACCGACGCGCGGGCCGAAATCCCCGACCCGGATCATGCCTTCACGAATGCCGCCCCAGACCGAACCACTGGTCCAGCTGCCGTCGAGCACTGCCCGCGCACGGCGTGTGTAATACGCGCCCCATTCATGTTTGACCGCGATGATCTGCGCCTGCGGCGCCACCGCGCGCATGTCGGAGTGGTAGGCCACCGCCATCTTGCCGCGTTCCTGGGCCGCCACCATGACCGCGTTGGATGCCGTGTGAAACGCCAACACATCGGCGCCCTGGTCCATCAGCACCATGGCAGCGTCCCGCTCGCGCGCCGGGTCGAACCAGCTCTGCAGCCAGATCACCTTCACCTGGGCTCGGGGGTCAACCGATTGCATGCCCAGCGTGAACGCGTTGATGCCTTGCAACACCTCCGGAATCGGGAAGCCGGCCACATAACCCGCCAGATGGGTTTTCGTCATGCGTCCCGCCGCGACGCCGGACAGATAACGCCCCTCGTAATACCGCGCATTGGCGGTGGCGACATTGGGCGCCGTCTTGTAGCCGGTGATCGATTCGAAACGCACATCGGGGAACTCCCGCGCCACCGTCAGCGTGGGCTCCATGTAACCGAAGCTGGGCGTGATGATCAGCTTGTGCCCTTGGCGCGCCAGGTCACGGATCACCCGTTCTGCGTCCGGCCCTTCGGCGACGTTCTCGACCACGGTGCTGGTCACCCGCACCGGCGCTCCCGGAGGATTGAGTGCGGCCAGCATCGCCTTGCGGCCTTCGTCATGCTGATGCACCCAGCCCGCACTGGTCAGCGGCGTGACATAGACAAAACCGACCTTGAGCGGCCCGCCAGCGGGCGTCGGCGCGGATATGCAAACGGGGGAAAAAGCGGAAAAACAGGCGGCCGCGAACGCGACGACGAGGTTTTTGTACATGGTGGTCCTCTACATGGCTCCGCAACAAACATGCAACCCGCCGGAGCAACGGGTTGAGCTGGATTTTAACGCCCGGGTTCCTCCCGGTGCCCGCAGGTCAACCGTAACACGGCATCAGAGGAAGGTTTCGAAACAGTGTTGCAGGCGATCGAGGTATCGGCGTTGCGCCTGCGGTTCGGCAAAGCTCGCGTTGAAGCTGTTGGCCGCCAACTGCCAGGCCTGTTGTGCACCCAGGCCCAGTGCGGCAAAGGTCTGCGTGAAGTTCTCGTTGATGTAACCGCCGAAATAGGCCGGATCGTCGGAGTTGACGGTGGCCACGATACCCGCTTCGAGCAAGTGACCCAGGTTGTGCTCGGCCAAGGTCGGAAAAACGCGCAGCTTGAGGTTGGATAGCGGACAGACGGTGAGCGGGATTTTGTCGCGCACCAGGCGCTGCATCAGGCTGGCATCGTGGATGGCCTGCACACCATGGTCGATCCGCTCGACCCGCAATACGTCCAGCGCACTCCAGATATAGGCCGACGGCCCTTCCTCGCCGGCGTGGGCGACCAGCCGAAAGCCGAGTTCACGGCAACGCGCAAACACCCGCGCGAATTTTTCCGGAGGATGGCCAAGTTCGCTGGACGCCAATCCGACGCCCAGGATCTTGTCGCGCAGTGGCAGCACCTGCTCCAGCGCTTCAAACGCATCCGCTTCGCTCAGATGGCGCAGAAAGCACATGATGAGCGAAGCGTCGATGCCGAATTGGGCCCGGGCATCGACACAAGCCCGATGCAGACCGTTGACGACAACCGCCGCATCCAGGCCGTGACCAGTATGGGTCTGGGTGTCGAAGAAGATTTCGGTGTGCACCACGTTGTCGGCATGGGCTCGCGCCAGGTAGGCGTGCGCCATGTCGTAGAAGTCCTGTTCGGTGCGGAGCACGGTGGTGCCGGTGTGGTAGATGTCCAGGAAGTCCTGCAGGTTGTTGAACACGTAAGCCGCGCGTAACGCATCGACACTCGGGTAGCCGATCGGCACGCCGTTGCGCTGCGCCAGCGCGAAGATCAACTCGGGCTCGAGCGAGCCCTCGACATGCATGTGCAATTCGGCTTTGGGCATGGCCCGCAGCAGGGCCGGCAGGCGATCCGCGGCAACGGTTCTGACTTTCACGATGGGCGTCCTTTGTCCGAAACAACAAAGGGCTGCACCCTGGCAGCCCTTGTCGATGTGGCCTTGCGTACATGCAGACGCAAGGCCGAGGGCTGCTTATTTGCTGCCGGGAACCTTGCCTTCCACACCCTTGACGAAGAAGTTTATGCTGGTGAGGAACTTGTCGTCGGCCACGGCGTCCTGGGCCAGTAGCTCCTTGCCGTCGGAACTCATGATCGGGCCTTTCCAGATTGAGAAACTGCCGTCTTTCAGACCGCTCTTGACCTCCTCGATCCGCGCCTTGGTCTCGGCCGGTACGTCGTCCGCGATGGACACCAGGTCAATAGCACCTTCCTTGACACCCCACCAGGAATTGCCGCCACCCTTCCAGGTGCCGTCCATTACTTCGTTGACGGTCTTGGTGTAATACGGCACCCAGTTGATGACAGCCGAGGCCAGGTGGGCCTTGGGACCGTAGGCGGTCATGTCGGAGTCCCAGCCGAAAGCGCGTTTGCCTTTGTCCTGCGCGGTCTTGAGCACCGCTGGCGAGTCGGTGTTCTGGAACAACACATCGGCGCCGCCGTTGATCAACGAGGTGGCGGCCTCGGTTTCCTTGGGCGGGTTGAACCATTCGTTGACCCAGACCACCCGGGTCTTGATTTTCGGATTGCTCGATTGCGCGCCAAGCGTGAAGCTGTTGAGGTTGCGCAGCACCTCGGGGATCGGCACTGATGCGACCACGCCCAGGACGTTGGTCTTGGTCATCGCGCCGGCAATTACGCCGGCCATGTAGGCACCTTCATACGTGCGGCTGTCGTAGGTACGCAGGTTCTCGGCCTGTTTGTAGCCGGTGGCATGCTCGAACTTCACATCCGGGAAGTCCGGGGCGATCTTGACCATCGGCTCCATGTAACCGAAGGTGGTGCCGAAAATCAGCTTGTTGCCCTGGCTGGCCATGTCGCGGATCACGCGTTCGGCATCGGCCGACTCGGGCACGTTCTCGACGAACGTGGTGACGATCTTGTCGCCAAATTCTTTTTCGATTGCCTTGCGGGCCTGGTCGTGCGAAAAGGTCCAGCCGCCGTCGCCGACCGGGCCGACATAGACAAAAGCGATCTTCAGCGGATCGGCTTTCGCTGGTTCCGGTTCCGGTGCCGGGGCGGGCGCCGGAGCCTCCGCTACCGGCGCAGGCTCAGCGGCCGGCTCCTCCTTCTTGCCGCAGCCCACCAGCATGGCGGCTGCGATGGCCGACAACGCGGCCATCCGGATGAGTGATCGATTCTTGAGGTCTTTCATGTGATTCCTTGAAGAGGAGGGGTCAGCGAAGTCCCGATTATGAGCCGGGATAAAACGGTTTTCCAATCGACGCCGGCATATTGATCCGGATCCATTGCGGGTTGCGCGATATCAGCGCCAGCACGACGACGGTGGCCACGTAAGGCAACATGGTCAGGAACTGGCTGGGAATCTGCACGCCCATGCCTTGCAGGTGAAACTGCAACATGGTAACGCCACCGAACAGATAAGCGCCAAGCAATACCCGCGCCGGCCGCCAGGTCGCGAAGGTCGTCAGCGCCAGCGCAATCCAGCCCTTGCCCGACACCATGCCTTCGACCCACAACGGGGTGTAGATGATCGACAGGTAGGCACCGGCCAGGCCACACATGCCGCCGCCCGCCACAACCGCCAGCAAGCGGATACGGCGCACCGGAAATCCCAGCGCATGGGCGGATTCCGGACTTTCGCCGACGCTGCGCATCACCAGGCCGGCCCGCGTGCGGTACATGAACCAGATCAGTGCAGCGGCAAACGCCATCGTCAGGTAGACCAGCGGGTGGTGCCTGAACAGCGCCGGGCCGAGCCAGGGAATATCGCCCAGCCACGGCACCACAAACGATGGCCGCTCCGGCATGCGCGCCTGCACATACCCCGTGCCGACAAAGGCCGAAAATCCGCCGCCGAACAGGGTCAGCGCCAAGCCGGTCGCGTACTGATTGGTATTGAGCCAGATGACGAGCAGGCCGAAGATCAGCGCCAGCAATGCGCCGGCACTGATGCCCGCCACAAAGCCGACCCAGTCGCTGCCGGTATGAACCACTGCGGCAAAACCGGCGATGGCGGCGCACAACATCATGCCTTCGGCACCCAGGTTGACGATGCCGACCTTCTCGTTGATCAGCAGACCCAATGAGGCCAGCGCCAGCACCGTCCCGGCGTTGAGCGTGGCGTCGAGCAGCAATGCGTACGATTCCATCAAGTGCTCCTCGAACGACCCATACGCAGCCGGTAGTTCACCAGCGTGTCGCACGCCAGAAGATTAAACAGCAGCAGGCCCTGGAACACCCCGGTAAGCGACTTGGTCAGACCCAGGCGCGACTGGGCCATCTCACCGCCGATGTAGAACATGCTCATCAGGATGGCCGAAAACACCATGCCCACCGGATGCAATCGACCGACAAAGGCGACGATGATGGCGGCAAACCCGTAACCCGCCGGCAGGTAGGTGGTGAGTTGGCCAATCGGCCCTGCCACCTCGAGTGCGCCGGCAAGCCCCGCAGTGCCGCCCGAGATCAGCAACGCGGTCCACACCGCCCGGCGCGACGAATAACCGGCATACCGGGCAGCTGCTGGCGCCAGTCCGCCCACCTGTTGGGCAAATCCGGCCCGGGTGCGAAACAGGAAAACCCACATCACCAACACACCAAGAAGCGCAAGCAGCACACCGATGTTCACGCGTGAGCCCGCAAACAGGCGCGGAATACGCGCAACCGCCTCGAAGGTCTTGGTTTGCGGAAAGTTGAAACCCTGCGGGTCTTTCCAGGGCCCGCCGACCAGGTAACTGAGCACTTGCGCCGCCACATACACCAGCATCAGGCTGACCAGAATCTCGTTGGCATTGAAGCGGTCGCGCAGCAGCGCGGTGATGCCGGCCCAGACCATGCCGCCGACGACGCCAGCCAACAGCAATGGCGCGACGATCCAGGCGCTGGTGCCCTTGTCGGCCATCAGTGCCACGCCGCCAGCAAAAATCGCACCGATGATGTATTGGCCCTCGGCGCCGATGTTCCAGATATTGGAGCGAAAGCAGACCGCCAGGCCCAGCGCAATGAGCAGCAAAGGCGTGGCCTTGACCATCAACTCGCCAAGTGCATAACCACTCTTGATCGGCAACCAGAAAAACATCTCGAGACCCCGCACCGGGTCCTGGCCGAGCGCAATGAACATCACGACACCGATCACGACCGTGACCAGCAAGGCCAGGATCGGCGAGCCGTAGCTCCAGCGTTGCGAGGGCTGCGGGCGCGTTTCAAGCCGGAGCATGCTCGACCTCCCACAATCCGCTCATCCACTCGCCTATTCTCTCGACGGTGGCTTGCGCGATCGGCACCGACGGGGACAACCGGCCCTTGGCAATCACATGCAAGCGGTCGCAGAGCTCGAACAACTCGTCGAGTTCCTCGCTGACCACCAGCACCGCGCAACCCTGGTCGCGCAGCGCCAGGATCTCGCCACGGATCTGCGCCGCCGCACCCACGTCCACGCCCCAGGTCGGTTGCGAGACGATCAACAGTTTCGGTCTGGCGTCGATCTCGCGCCCGACAATGAATTTCTGCAAGTTGCCGCCCGACAAGGACTGGGCGGCGGAGTCCGGGCCACCCGTCTTGACATTGAAACGCCGGATGATCTCGGCGGCCTGGGCGCGCAACCGGTTCAGGTTAATCCAGCGGATTGGCCCCGACAAAGCCTCGTTGCGCGTGAGCAACAAGTTGTGTGCCAAGCCCAGTGTCGGAACCGCGCCACGGCCCAATCGTTCCTCGGGAACAAAATGCAGACCCAGCTTGCGTCGCGCGCCAGGGTTCATGCCCGAGATGTTGGTCGTACCCATGTGGATGCTGCCCGGATGCGGCCGGCAGTCTTCCCCGGACAAGGCATACAACAACTCGCGCTGGCCATTGCCCGATACACCGGCGATACCCACGACCTCGCCAGCGCACACTTTCAGATCGATGCCAACGAGGTCGACGCCGAACTGGTCTACCCGTGCCAGGCTCAGGGCGGAGACCTGCAGCACCGGAGCACCGGGCGACTGGGCGCGGTGTGTCAACGCGGACGGTTCGGCGCCGATCATCAAACGCGACAAGGAGGCATTGGATTCCTCGGCCGGGTTGCAGACACCGGTCACCTTGCCGGCGCGCAACACGGTGCAGGCGGTACACAGTTCGCGGATTTCGTGCAGCTTGTGGCTGATATACAGGATGCTGCAACCCTCGGAGGCGAGCTTCTTGAGCACAATGAACAACTTGCCCACCGCCTGCGGCGTCAGTACCGAGGTCGGTTCGTCAAGGATCAGCAACTTGGGATTGGTCAACAAGGCGCGGATGATCTCGACCCGCTGCATCTCGCCCACGCTGAGCGTGTGCACCGGACGCGCCGGGTCGATGTCCAGGCCGTATTCCTGCGCCTTGGCCACGATGGAGCGCGTGACTTCGACCAACGACATACTCCTGGGCAGGCCCAGCCAGACGTTTTCGGCCACCGTGATGGTGTCGAACAGGCTGAAGTGCTGGAACACCATGCTGATGCCCATCGCCCGCGCTTCCTGCGGATTGCGGATATTCACCACCTGCCCGTCGAACAGGACGCTGCCGGCGTCCGGCTTGACCGCGCCGTAGATGATCTTCATCAGCGTGGACTTGCCGGCGCCGTTTTCACCCAGTACCGCATGGGTCTCGCCAGGCATCACCGACAGCGAAACCGCATCATTGGCAACCACCGACGGGTACCGCTTGGTGATGCCGCGCAACTCCAGTCGCGCTTGCATGGTCGTCATACTGGCTTGTCTCTCGTTATCGCGCCGTTCGGCGCTTTTAATTGTGCCCTGTGATTGATTATCATCATTCAGGCTGTATGCGCTCTCAGAATGGCCGGGCCGGCCGCCCACATCCATCCCTGCGCCACCCGAGGCGCAGTGCACGCGAAACACGGAATGCTGTCATCGACACGCTGGACGATAGCCCGATCCGACGAAGCTCGATCGTGGCGAAGTGGGAGTGGTCTTTCATGCAGGCGGGCTGTCCAAAGGCACGCATATGCTAGCGTGTATGCCTTGGAGTTGTCGCTGATATGCGTGTATGCAACAACACCAACCCAACCAAACCTGCTTCGCAAGCATCGCCCATGACCCGCAAAACCCTCCGATTCATCCGACGCGGCGCAGTCCAGGCGCTCGACAACATTCCCCCCGATCGCACCTTGCTCGACCTGCTGCGTGAAGATCTGGGCTGCACCGGTACCAAGGAGGGTTGCGGTGAAGGCGATTGCGGCGCGTGCACCGTCGTACTGGCCGAACCCGAGGGCGACGGCGTGCGTTTTCGCGCCGTGAACAGCTGCATCCGACTGGCGCACTCCATCGACGGCATGGCCTTGTGGACGGTCGAAGACCTTGCAGCGAGTGACGGGAGCCTGCACCCGGCGCAAGCAGCGATGCTTGAGGGCCACGGCTCGCAATGCGGCTTTTGCACGCCCGGTTTCGTGATGAGCCTGTTCGGCATGTACCAGAATCATGTGGCCGTGGGCCAGCCGATCACCCGGGCGCTGGCACAGGAGGAATTGTCCGGCAACCTGTGCCGCTGCACCGGTTATCGACCGATCCTGGACGCGGCACAAACGATGGCATCGCTGCCCGGCCAACCGGTCGACACAGCAGCCTTGCTGGGCCAGTTGCGGCAACTGCAGGCGGCCAGCACTTCAACCGACCCCGATGACACGAGACAGACACATTACCTGGCTCCGACCGACCTGGGCGCGCTGCTGCGCGCACGCGCTGATTTTCCGCAGGCACAGATCGTGGCCGGATGCACCGACGTCGGTTTGTGGGTCACCAAGCTGCACAAACGCTTCGACACGGTGCTGGATGTCACGCGGGCTGCGGAGTTGCGACGCATCGAGCGTCATCCGCACCATCTCGCCATTGGCGCAGCCGTTTCCCTGAGCGACGCCTTCGCCGCGCTGGTGCAGGATCGGCCGCAACTGCGGGTGTTCGCCAACCGCTTCGCCGGTCTGCCGGTGCGCAACGCGGGCACGCTCGGCGGCAATGTGGCCAACGGCTCTCCGATCGGCGACAGCATGCCGCTGCTGATCGCGCTGGGCGCCAATGTCGTTCTCATGAGCACCCGCGGCCATCGCGAAATGCCGATGGAGGCGTTGTACACCGGTTACCGCACCAACGTCATGGCCGCAGATGAGTTGCTGGCCTGGATCAAGGTGCCATTGCCGGTGGATGGCGAATTTGCGCGGGTCTACAAGATATCCAAACGTTTCGATGACGACATCTCGGCAATCTGCCTGGCCGTGAACCTGCGGTTGGACGACGGCATCGTGGCAAAAGTCTCGATCGGCGTCGGAGGTGTCGCCGCGACGCCGGTTCGCGCCCTGCGCGCCGAAGCGGCTTTGATCGGCCAGCGCTGGAGTGCGGCATTGGCCGATCAGGCAGCCGCTGCACTGCGCGCCGAATTCCAGCCGATCTCGGACATGCGTGCCAGCGCCAGTTACCGACACACCGTGCTGGGCAATTTGATGCAGCGGTTCTGGCTCGAGAGTCAAGGAGCACAGGCGATCAACCTGGAATCGTTCGCCTTGCAGGGAGAGATAGCATGAGCCGCCGGGCCGCTCCCAAGGCGAATCCCGCAGTGCGCAGCACGCAGGGTTCCCCAGTGCACCGCTGGGCCGCTCCCAAGGCGAATCCCGCAGTGCGCAGCGCGCAGGGTTCCCCAGTGCGCCGCCGGGCCGCTCCCAAGGCGAATCCCGCAGTGCGAAGGACGGAGGTAATCGAATGAACGCACCCGACAGAATCCTTCTGAAGCCCTCCATAGAGTCCAGAGCGACCCGGCCCGCCGCGCCAACGCCCGGTGTGGTCGGGGTCGCGCACCCGCATGAGAGTGCCCACGCCCATGTCACCGGCGACGCGACCTATGTCGACGACATCCCGGAAGTCCGCGGCACGCTGTTTGCCGCGCCCATCATGTCCACCGTGGCACACGGACACCTGCGCAACGTCGATGTGTCCGAGGCGCTGGCCATGCCGGGTGTGCGGGACGTGGTGCTGGCCGGCGACATCCCTGGTCACCCGATGCTGGCCGCGTTTGCCGGCGACGAACCGATCTTCGCCTCCGACACGGTGCAGCATGTGGGCCAGGTCGTCGGCCTGGTGCTGGCCAGCGACGTGATGGCGGCGCGGCGGGCCGCCCGCAAGGTACGGCTGCAGATCGACCCGTTGCCGGCGATCCTGACGGCACAGGAGGCGATGCGGATCGAGAGTTACGTGTTGCCGCCGGTGTTCGTGCGCCGCGGCGATGCCAAGGCGGCATTGGCGCGTGCGCCGCACCAGTTCAGCGGCACGCTGGAAGTCGGTGGCCAGGAGCACTTTTACCTCGAAGGCCAGGTAGCCTATGTGTTGCCGCAGGAGCAGAACCAGTGGCTGGTGCATTCCAGCACCCAGCACCCGGGCGAGGTGCAACATTGGGTCGCCCATGCGCTGGGCATCGACAACCATGCGGTGCGGGTCGAATGCCGCCGCATGGGCGGCGGATTCGGCGGCAAGGAAACGCAGGCCGGGCAACTGGCGGTATGGAGCGCGATCGCAGCCGCCAAAATGGGCTGCCCGATCAAACTGCGGTTCGACCGTGACGACGACTTCATGATCACCGGCAAGCGCCACCCGTTTTCCTACCGGTACACGGTGGGTTACGACGATACCGGGCTGCTGTGCGGCCTGCAACTCGAAATGGCCGCCAATTGCGGCTTTTCGGCTGACCTCAGCGGGCCGGTCGCCGACCGCGCGGTGTTTCATTGCGACAACGCCTATTTCCTGGGCGATGTCGAGATCGCGTCCTACCGCTGCAAGACGAACATGCAGAGCCATACCGCGTTTCGCGGCTTTGGTGGCCCGCAAGGCGTGATCGTGATCGAGGCCATTCTGGGAGACATTGCACAGCGCCTGGGACTGGACCCGCTGCAGGTGCGCCGACGCAACCTGTACGGCATCCTTGATCGCAACGTCACGCATTACCAGATGCCGGTCGAGGACAACATCCTGGAGCCACTCATCGGGCAACTGACGCAGACGGCAGACTACGCGCGCCGTCGCGCCGAGATTGCACAGTGGAACCTTACCAGCGGTGTCATCAAACGCGGTATCGCACTCACGCCGGTCAAGTTCGGCATCTCGTTCACCGCCACGGTGTTCAACCAGGCCGGCGCCCTGGTGCATGTCTATACCGACGGCAGCGTGCAGGTCAACCACGGTGGCACCGAGATGGGCCAGGGACTCAATACCAAGGTGGCGCAGGTGGTGGCGCACGAGTTGGGAATTCCATTCGAGCGGGTCCTGTCCACGGCCAGCGACACCAGCAAGGTTCCGAACGCGTCGGCGACAGCGGCATCGACCGGCAGCGACCTCAATGGCCGCGCGGCGCAGTTTGCGGCGCGCACGATCCGCGACAACCTGGCCCAGTTCGTCTGCGGCTTGGACGGATGCGGCGCCGGCGCGATCCGGTTCTCCGGCGGGCAGGTGATTTCACCCAAGGCCACGCGCAGCTTCGATGCGGTGGTGGCTCTGGCGTATACCAACCGCGTCCAGTTGTGGAGCGACGGTTTTTACCGCACGCCGAAGATCCACTACGACAAGACCACCCTGACCGGGCGACCGTTTTTCTATTTCGCTTATGGCGTGGCGTGCTCCGAGGTGGCGATCGACACGCTCACCGGCGAGAGCCGGGTGCTCAAGGTCGACATCCTGCACGACGTCGGCCGATCGATCAACCCGGCTATCGACATCGGGCAGATCGAAGGCGGATTCATACAAGCCACGGGCTGGCTCACCACCGAACAACTGGTATGGAACGACAAGGGTCAACTCACGACCCATGCGCCGAGCACCTACAAGATACCGACCACCGGAGACTTTCCAGCCCACTTCCACATCGACCTGTGGTCGGCTCCGAACCGGGAAGACAATGTCCACGGCTCCAAGGCTGTAGGCGAGCCACCGTTCATGCTGGCGATCAGTGTCTATGAGGCCTTGCGTGCTGCCGTGGCCTCAGTGAACACGGACGACCGTACGCCAGTCCGGTTGACGGCACCAGCCACGGCCGAGAACCTGTTGGCAGCTTTGCAGGCGAGAGTCGCCTGACGGTGCGGGTCAGACGCCGGCCAACGAGCGCAGCCCCCCTGGATCAACCAGATGGACCACACGACCGGAGCCACTGATCAGGCTGCGTTCGCGCAGGTGGCGCAAGACGCGCGACAAGGTTTCCGGCGCGATGCCCAGTTGCGCCGCAATCAGGCGCTTGCGTTGTTTCAGCATCACGGCCACCGATCCCTGGGCGCTGGTCTGCGCGTGGCGCAACAACCATTCGGCACAACGCGCCTCGGCGTCCTTGGCCAGACGACTTATTGCGAGTTCGCTTTGTTGCCAATGGGCCACCGCCAAGTCACGCAGCAGGTTCTGCGCCGATTCAGGCAAACTGCCCAGCCAGGTGCGGAACACCGGCACTGGCAGGCGTCGCAGCTTCACCCGCGTCTGGGCTACCGCATCGATAAGACTGGGCCGACCGAGAATGGCCGCGCTGACTTCAAGCCAGAATGGCCCATCGACGCTGCCGAGCAAGTGCGTCATGTTGTCGCCTTCCGTCAGACCCAACCCAACCTGGCCGGTCTCGACAAACACCACAGCGTCTGACACTTCCGCGCGCTGCAGCAACACCGTACCTGGATCGACCAATGCTTTCTCGGCGGGAAGATTGAGCAATTCATTTGGCAACATGGGGCCCAATGTGCCGTGGATCGACCCCGTTGACCTTGAGGAACATCAAACTTGCACGCAAAGCGGCGCTGTAGGTCGAATGGCCATGAAAACACATAGGAACCCTGTCGCATGATCCCGTTTCACCTCCTTCGCCTTGATCACGTCGTGTTGCGCGTCGCCGACCTTGATCGATCCATCGATTTCTATGGGGCGGTCCTGGGTTGCGCCATCGTCAAGCGGCGCGACGACCTCGGACTGATCCACCTGCGCGCCGGTGTGTCGATCGACCTGGTATCGCTCGACGGGCCACTCGGCCGCAAGGGCGGGAAAGGTGCCAGCGCCGAGGGCCGCAATCTGGATCACCTGTGCCTGCGCATCGAACCCTTTGACGCTGCGGCAGTGGCACGCCACCTGACCGCCATGGCCATCGAACCGTCGGGGCCGGTGCGAGTCAACTTTGGCGCCGAAGGCGATGGCCCTTCGCTGTATATCCAGGATCCCGACGGCAACACCATCGAACTCAAGGGTCCGTCCACGCCATGAACATCCACACCTGGTTGTTGTACCTGCTGGCATCGATCGGCCTGTCGCTTTCGCCCGGCCCGAACGGGTTGCTGGCGCTGGCCCATGGCGCCATTCACGGGCGGCGCAAGACGCTGTTCACGATTTTTGGCGGATCGCTGGGTTTCACCCTGGTGATCGGTCTGTCGATGTTCGGCATCGGGGCCTTGCTGCAGGCCTCGCTGGCCTGGCTCGTCTGTCGATGTTCGGCATCGGGGCCTTGCTGCAGGCCTCGCTGGCCTGGCTCACGGTTCTGAAGTGGGTCGGAGGCAGCTACCTGATCTGGCTCGGCATACAGGTATGGCGCGCGCCGCCAATCGGTCTCGATGCGCTGGAGTCGGCGCGCACCCGTTCGGGTTGGTCCTTGTTCCGGCAAGGAGCCTTGTCGGCACTGACAAATCCCAAGGGCATCCTTTTTTTCGCCGCCTTCCTGCCGCAGTTCATCGACCCCGCCCGCAGCCTGTGGCTGCAGTTCGGGATCATGGCCGGCACGTTTGCAGGCGTCGAGATCCTGACCGAATCGACCATCGCCAGCATGGCCCATCGCATTCGGCCCTGGTTGCGCCGGGTCGGCCGACGTTTCAACCAGACCTGTGGCGCGATCTTCATGGTCATCGGCGCCGCTTTGCCGCTACGCGCCTGAGGTTGTCGAGGCGCAGGCGCGATCAGCAATCGCCTTCACAACACCAGGATCGCCCGGAAATCGTTCACATTGGTGAAGGTCGGCCCGGTCATTACCAGGTCGCCCAAGGGTGCGAAAAAGCCATAAGCGTCGTTGCGGTCCAGGTATTCGGTGATCTGCATGCCCTGGGCTGCCGCCCGCGCCAGGGTGTCTGGCGCGACAAACGCGCCGGCATTGTCTTCGAACCCATCGATGCCATCGGTGTCAGCCGCCAGCGCATACACGCCGCCTTGCCCTTGTAAAGCCTGGGCCAGCCCCATGCAGAACTCCCCGGCCCGGCCACCACGACCGCCAGGGGCGCCTGGCGAGCGTGCACGCAGGCTGACCGTGGTCTCACCGCCGCTGAGGATCAGGCAGGGCCGCGCAAAGGGCTGGCCGCGCAGCGCCACCGCACGGGCGATGGCGGCGTGTACCTTGGCCACTTCGCGCGACTCGCCTTCGATCGCGTCACTCAGGATGAAGGCGGGTATACCAGTGGCACGCGCAGCATCGGCGGCAGCCTCCAGACTGTGTTGCGGCGTCGCGATCAGGTGCACGGCGTGGTGTTCGAACCGCGGATCACCCGGTTTGGGTGTCTCCAGTTCACCGCGCTCCAGCGCCTGCACGATGGCGGCCGGCACGTCGATGGCATACCTTCGCAGGATGGCCAAGGCATCGGCGCAGGTGCTGGTGTCGGGGACGGTTGGTCCGCTGGCGATGACACCCGGGTCATCACCGGGCACATCGCTGATGGCCAGTGTCACCACCCGCGCCGGTGCGCAAGCCACGGCCAGGCGACCACCCTTGACGCGGGACAGGTGCTTGCGCACACAGTTGATCTCGGAAATGCTGGCACTGCTGGCCAACAGCGCCTGGTTGACCGCCTGCTTGCCGGCAAAGTCCAGCCCGTCGGCCGGCAGGCTCAGCAGGGCCGAGCCACCACCCGAGATCAGGCACAGGACCAGATCATCCGGCCCAAGCCCCTGCGCCAGTGCCAGCATGCGCCGGGCTGCATTCTGGCCCGCGGCGTCTGGCACCGGATGGGACGCTTCGACCACCTCGATACGCCGGGCCAGTCCGTTTGGACGCGGCGGCACATGGCCGTAGCGGGTGACCACCAGACCCGACAAAGGCGCATCGGCCGGCCAGGCAGCCTCCACCGCCTGGGCCATCGCCCCACCCGCCTTGCCGGCGCCCAATACCAGCGTGCGGCCGCCGCTGGCCAGCGTCGGTGGGATGGGCAACCAAGGCGTGAGGGTGTGCGCGGGTAATGCACGCCGAACGGCGACTGCGAACAAATGTTCCAGCAAGGCACGCGCCTGGGTGGCGTCGTGCGGCAAAGATGGATCTGCGGGCCTGGGCGGAGAAGACATGCAGCGATTGTGCCGATCCGGACAGAGGACCTCCGCCGACTGGTCGCCGTTGCTCGAACGCCATAATGTTCTGGCGAAGGCGCGGGCGATGTGACAATAGCCAACAATGACGGTGGCCGAATGCGCCAGCGCTTCATGACGAAAGCACTCCCGATGCCGATAACTTGCCCGGTTTCACCAGCTGCCAGCCGATCTGTCCTGGGGGCCGCGCCATGAGTTGGCTGTCCTGGCTGATCCCGGGTCGCAGGTCAACGAACCGCCCGACCAAACGGGCCCCTGTGACAGCGACGCCGGCACGGATCGAACCGACCACCGACACCGTGCCGATGACGCTCGAACATCCGGATCCGGTATTGCCTTGGTTGCTGGGCTGCACGGACTTGACCGACACACCGATCACACCGGTTGAACGCAGTGCACTAGAGGCGATCTCCCGGATGCTGGCACAGCCCGAAATTCCCGACAATTTGTTGCCACGCGCCGCAGCCCTGATCCCGCAGTTGATCGCGCTGGTGCGCCAGACCGACCTGAGCACGCCGGCCATCGCCGAGCGTATCGGAAAGGATGCGGTGCTGGCCGCCGAAGTCATGCGCCTGGCCACCAGCCCCTACTACCAGGTGCAGGGCCAAATTGCCGACCTGGAGCAAGCGATCCAGCTGATCGGCATGCAAGGCTTGCAAACCGTGATCGCACGGGTCTTGCTCAAACCGATTTATCGGGCGGCGCCGGGTCAACTCAGCGCGCGCTCCGGTCCGCGCATGTGGGACCATTCCGAAGCGCTGGCGCGGCACACGGCCATCTTGTCCGTTCCAGCCGGGCAACCGGTGTTCGATGCCTACCTGGCCGGCATGTTGCATGACACCGGCTGGATCGTCGCTTTCAGCATCATCGATCGGGCCGGGCTGCCGGCGCCATTACCGGTGCCACCTTCGCAGGCCTTCGGCGCGTTGCTGACCGAACAGGCACATCGCCTGTTCGGACTGGCGGCGCAACGTTGGGACATCACCCCCGGATTCACCGCGCTGGCGCAGGATGCGCGGCGCAACGGTCTGGTGGCCGCAACCCACCCGCTGGCACAACTGCTGCGTCAGGCACAACAACCTTGCCTGGACGAGCTGGCCTCAGCCTGAGCCCACACGCACGACGAAGGCGAATGCGCTCAGGCCTCAAACCGCAACATAACGTCCAGGCCTGTGGTTCACGGCCAGCACCATATTCAGCACCACGGCCCCCAATATCGACCAGGCCACGCGTTGCCAGTCGGTGATCCATAACGCGGCGACGACGATCAGGCCATCGATGACCATCTGCACCGTTCCGACACGCCAACCGTAACGCGCCTGCAGGTGCAATGCCAGCACATTGACGCCGCCCAGGCTGGCGCGATGCCGGAACAGGATCAACATACCCACGCCACACAGCAAGCCACCGAGTATTGACGCGGTGGCGGGTGCCAGGTAATTGATCGCAATGCCATGGGGCAACAGTTGGGCAAACAACGACAACAGAGCCACGGCGACGAAGGTCTTGAGCGTGAACACCGGACCCAGGCGGCGCCAGGCCAGCACATAAAACGGCAGGTTCACGAGGAAAAACGCCACCCCGAAGTCCACGCCGGTCGTATACCGCAGCAAGAACGCCAATCCCGCGGTGCCGCCGGTCAACAAGCCACTCTGGCCGAACAACACCACACCCAGGGCGACCAGCAAGGTGCCAGTGACCAAGGCATGAACATCCTCATACAGGCCGTGGTGTGGATTGTCAGGAACGGGCATTGCCAGCGTGGTGGGGATGGCAGACAGGGCGATGGATTCGGCGGAAGAGCGGGATGGCATGTGCTGCAATCGACGGTTGGCTGGACAGCCCCGGAAAAAAGGCGCAGCTTAGGGCAGATCGCTGCAAGGCTGGTTGATTCATCGCAGATGCCCGTAACCGGACTGCGGACGCCAGGCAACGCGCGATGGCTCTGTCATTGCGTCTTCGCGCCGGCCTCGAACCAACGTCCGATCAGTTCCCGCTCGGCCTCGGTGATACCGGTGGCGTTGTTCATCGGCATCACCTTGGTCACCACGGCTTGCTGGTACACCGCCTGGGCATGTTGCTTGAGAAGGACCGCAGAATCAAGCCGCACATTTTTCATCTGGACCTGTGCGCCGTGGCACATCACACAGCGTTGCCCGACCACGGCCAGCACCTGCGCAATCGTCGGCGGCCCCTGGTTTGCGGTTGGCGCAGTGACGCTGGCCAGCACTGGCGGTGGCCGCATCCAGGCCACGGTGGCGACGATCACCAGCACACCCACCAGCGCATAGGGCCATGGATGGCGATTGCGGCCGAGCTTGTAACCGTGGCGCATGACGAAAAACTGCCGGATCGCAGCGCCGGCGAACATCATCAGGATCAGCACCAGCCAGTTCAGCGGATGGCTGTAGGTGAAGCTGTAGTGGTTGCTGAGCATTGCGAACACCACCGGCAACGTGAAGTAGGTGTTGTGCACGCTGCGCTGCTTGGCGCGCTGGCCATGGATCGGGTCGACCGGCCGGCCTTCGCGCAAATCCTTCACCGTCGTGCGCTGGCCCGGGATGATCCAGAAAAAAACATTAGCGCTCATCACGGTGCCGATCATCGCGCCCACCAACAGAAAAGCGGCACGGCCAGCGAACCAGTGGCAGGCCAGCCAGGCCGCGACACAGACGACCAGCGAGACCAGCACACCGACGATCGCATCGCCATGTTTGCGACGGCCAAACCCCCGGCAGATGAAGTCGTAGGCGATCCAGAACACCACAAGAAAGGACAGTGCGACGCTGATCGCCACGCCGCTGGACCAGTTCATCCGCGTGGGGTCGATCAGGTAGATTCGTGCATTCCACAGGTAAGACACCGTGAACAGGGCAAAACCCGATAGCCAGGTGCTGTAACTTTCCCAGTAGAACCAATGCAGGTGGTCAGGCACCACCTTGGGCGTCACCGTGTATTTCTGCGGGTTGTAGAAGCCGCCGCCATGCACGGCCCACAACTCACCGCCCACACCCGCTTCCTGCAACTCGCGGGACGTCGGCGGCACCAGACTGCTATCGAGGAACACGAAGTAGAACGACGACCCGATCCAGGCGATCGCGACAATCACGTGGGTCCAACGCAGCAGCAGGTTGGCCCAGTCCAGGTAATAACTTTCCATGCCTCAAGACTCTCGCAGATCTTCCCACTGCTCACCACTGCGGGCGCTGTAAGCAGGAACGGGTCGCGATCACGGACTGGCGGTCAGTCCGGCTCCGCTGCGACATGGCGGGCCAAGTGTAGTCAGTTCTGCGCCCAGATCAAACCCCCGCGTCGCGCATCTGCAGCAACTGGGCTGCCACCGCGATCGCGATCACGCCGGGCTCCTTGCCCACGACACCGGCAATGCCGATTGGGCTGGTGACACGCGCCAGTTCGGCTTCGGTGAATCCACGCCGCTGCAAGCGATGGCGAAAGCTGGCCCATTTGGTCCGGCTGCCAATCAGCCCGACATACGGCAGGTCGTCCTGCGCGCGCAAGCGCAGCAGGCAGGCCGCCACGATGTCCAGATCCTCAGCATGGCTGAAGCTCATGATCAGCACCCGGCTGTGCGGCGCCAGGTCGGCCACGGCCGACTGCACCGGGTCCGAGTGTTCGGTCTGCACCTGTGCGGGCAAATCATCAGGGAACACCTCGTCGCGGCTGTCGATCCAGTGCACCGCAAATGGCAACCGGACCAGCACCGAAACCAGCGCCTGCCCGACATGGCCGCCGCCAAACAAGGCGACCGGCGTCAATGCGGCGGACACACGCTGGCGCAACATGTCCAGCGACGCTGCGGTGACCGGTTCGAATTGCAGCACCATGACACCGCCGCAACATTGCCCCAGACTGGGCCCGAGCGCAAAACGCCGCTGCAACGCCACCGGCTCGCCTGCCAGACAGGCCCGCGCATGGGCAATGGCCTGGTATTCGACATGGCCGCCGCCGATGGTGCCGATGCAATCGTTGGCCAAAACGACCATCCAGGTGCCGGTGTCGCGGGGCACCGAGCCCTGGGTCGACGCCACGGTGACCCAGACCGCCGGCTCCAGCGCCAGGCGAGAAAAAGCGGCGTCAGCTTGCATCACGTTCGGTTACCGTTCTCATGTCGATGGCCCACTGCACGCAGGCGATTTCAGGCACAGTATGCCTGCCCCAAACGGACGCCGTGTCGGTTGTGCTGCGTCGCCCGGCAGGCGGTGATAATCCGCCAGACAAATCGCTGAAAGACACTGCGTGAAATCGATCCGCCACCCGTTGTTGCTCGCCCTGGTCTGCGTCGTGGGCGTCATTCTGGCCGCCTGCAGTGTGCCCACCCCGCCACCGCCGCCAAGCGTTCCGCCACCGCTGCCCACACCAGCACCCCCTGGCGTCCCGATCCCGCCGCCGACGGCGGTGATACCGCCTGTCGCCCAGCTACCCACGGTGTCCTATGCGACAAGCGAATTGGCGTATCGCCGTGATGGCGCGACCCATCTGTATGCCCACAATG
>CAJDWR010000028.1_pt1 | contig 24686 bp, 21 predicted proteins | sample 7391651 | NCBI WGS metagenome assembly CAJDWR01 (sample SAMEA7055720, study PRJEB34461) | soil metagenome | biome: terrestrial ecosystem; feature: Peninsula; material: soil | place: Antarctica | collected 2016
CGAAATGGCGCTCCATCAGTGCAACCAGATCCTGCACCAGCAAGTCGCGCTGCACCTGCATGATCGCGGCTGGATTCGGCCCGACAAACAACATCATGAAATCATCACGCGATTCAGCGTCCGGATCGTCGTCGCCATCTTCGTCGTCAAACTCGGTGTCATAGAAGCTGACCTCGATCGCCGCGCCAGTATCGGCCAGATCATTGAGATTCATGCACATCTCGTCGAGTGTCTGGCGGAAATCGTCGTCGCCACTCACCGTCCAGCAAAACCGCAACATGTGCGTGGGCGCGTCGAAACGGATGCCGGGCTCGTCTTCATAGGAACTGCGTGCGCCATCGGCCAACGACCGGGCGCCTGCATATTTCCAGATCGGCCGCAGTGCCTCCTGGATTTGTTCAAACTGAACCGCTGCACGGAGAAGAACTTCTCCATGCAGGTGGATTTCAAAAGAGGGGTCGGAGCGTGACATGAAGACAATGAGGGATACAAAAGCGCGACCAGCGGGTGTGACAACAGCCGACGTGGACGCTGCAATGTCGCATGGGTGGTCCTTTGGGTACATCGCCACCGAAGCCGGCCCGAAACATCCTGGCCTGCGGCGCCTGGCGACTCAAGCCTGCATTGTGCCACGCCGCCATCACAACAAGCTGGCCACCAGCTGGAAGTGGATACGGTAATCATGGTGCTTGGTCGGCAGGCCAATGGACGCACAGGCGACGCCCAGCGACGGAAGCGGCACCAGGCCGCCGGCTGAAAACCAGTAGAGTCCGTAACGCAACAAGGTCGGCACGCCCGGGGTGTCCATCATCGCAGCGACGGGCATCGACATGCGCGAAGTACAGGTGCGTTCGCTGAAACAGGTACGCCAGGCGTTGGAGTTCCGGGCAGAGGATGATCATTGACCCTGCAAATGGGTCGAGCAGGGGCTTCGGCTATCAGGTCGGGCCAAGCATGGGGCGGTTCGGGCATACCTGCAACACTGCCAACAACCGCAAGAGGCGGCCGTGGCCTTTCCCGTCGCGCAGGCATCGCCAGGCTCATGCATAGTTTGGAAAAGGTTGGCAGGAAAGCGGAATGATATGCGCGGAGTCGAATGATGGTGCCCGGAACCGGGGTCGAACCGGTACGCCCCTTATGCAGGAAAGCGGCGGATTTTAAGTCCGCTGTGTCTACCAATTCCACCATCCGGGCTGGTTCGCAAAGAGCCAAGCCTGCATCACCCGATGCACGCTGCCTGCGCGTGCCGCGCAGGGCTTTGAATGGAGGCGCGACCCGGAGTCGAACCGGGCTAATCGGATTTGCAATCCGGTGCATAACCGCTTTGCTATCGCGCCGCATGCCATCTTGCCGTGTGCCACCACCATGAAGGGTTGGCAGTGACAAAAAAGGGAAGCCTGGGCTTCCCTTTCTCTGATGTCTGGAGCGGGAAAAGAGTCTCGAACTCTCGACCTCAACCTTGGCAAGGTTGCGCTCTACCAACTGAGCTATTCCCGCGTTTCAAGCCCCGAAGTATATAACAAGATTTCAGCAGCCTCAGAGTCCGGCATGCAAATTATTACCTCTGCATGGACCCGCAAAGTCGCAGCTTCAATGCTTGACCGACCGACCCGCATCCGAACGCGGTTGCGCCACCACCGCCACCTCGGCTGGCGCAGCTGACGCGGGAGTTGGCTCTTCTTCGACCCTGGGTGTGGGCATACGCACCAGGGCTTCTTCCAGCACCTTGTCGATCCACCTGACCGGCACGATTTCCAGGCCGTTCTTGACGTTCTCCGGAATCTCCTGCAAGTCCTTGGCGTTCTCTTCCGGGATCAATACCTTCTTGATGCCGCCACGCAATGCGGCGAGCAGCTTTTCCTTGAGGCCACCGATGGCAGTCACTTCGCCCCGCAACGTGATCTCGCCGGTCATGGCCACGTCGCCACGGACGGGGATACCGGTCAGGGCCGACACAATTGCCGTGGTCATTGCCGCGCCGGCACTGGGGCCGTCTTTTGGTGTTGCGCCATCGGGCACATGGATATGCATGTCCTTCTTCTCGAACACCTCGTCCTTGATGCCCAGGCGTGCGGCGCGGCTACGCACCACCGTACGCGCAGCCTCGACCGACTCCTTCATCACGTCGCCCAACAGGCCGGTACGGGTGATGACGCCCTTGCCCGGCATCACAGCAGCCTCGATGGTCAGCAGGTCGCCACCAACTTCGGTCCATGCCAGACCGACCACCTGCCCGACCTGGTCGTTGTCTTCGGCACGGCCATAGGTGTATTTGCGCACACCCAGGAAATCGTTCAGGTTGTCTGGCGTCACGAGGACCGGGGCGGTCATCTTCTTGAGTTGCAGGCCCTTGATCACCTTGCGGCAGATCTTGGACAGGTCACGTTCCAGCGAGCGAACACCTGCTTCGCGGGTGTAATACCGCACGATATCGCGCACGGCCGCTTCGCCGATCTCGAGCTCGTTGTCCTTCACGCCATTGTTCTTGAGCTGTTTGGGCAGCAGGTAACGCAAGGCGATGCTGGTCTTTTCGTCTTCGGTGTAACCCGCCAGGCGAATCACCTCCATGCGGTCGAGCAAGGCCGGCGGGATATTCATCGAATTCGAAGTGGCGACGAACATCACGTCGCTCAGATCGAAATCGACCTCGACATAATGGTCGCTGAACTTGTGGTTCTGTTCCGGGTCGAGCACTTCGAGCAAGGCGCTCGAAGGGTCGCCGCGGAAATCCGTCCCCAGTTTGTCGATCTCGTCGAGCAGGAACAGCGGATTGCGCGTGCCCACCTTGGACAGGCTTTGCAGAACCTTGCCGGGCATCGCACCGATGTAGGTACGCCGATGCCCACGGATTTCGGCCTCATCGCGCATGCCGCCGAGGGCCACACGCACATATTTTCGTCCGGTGGCCTTGGCGATCGACTGGCCCAGAGACGTCTTGCCCACACCTGGGGGGCCGACCAGGCACAGAATCGGTGCCTTGACCTTGTCAACACGCTGTTGCACCGCGAGGTACTCCAGAATCCGGTCCTTGACCTTGTCCAGGCCGAAATGGTCTTCGTTGAGCACATCTTCAGCGTTGCCCAGATTGTGCTTGATCTTGGTTTTGCTGCTCCAGGGCAGCCCGGCGAGTACCTCAATGTAATTGCGAACCACCGCAGCTTCGGCCGACATCGGCGACATCAGCTTGAGTTTCTTGAGTTCGCCTTCGGCCTTCTTCAACGCGTCCTTGGGCATGCGGGCCGACTTGATCTTCTTCTCGATCTCGTCGATATCCGCCCCATCTTCGCCTTCACCGAGTTCCTTCTGGATGGCTTTGACCTGTTCATTGAGATAGAAGTCGCGCTGGTTTTTCTCCATCTGCCGCTTCACACGGCCACGGATCTTCTTGTCCACATTGAGAATGTCGACCTCGCGTTCAATCTGCTCGAACAGGTTCTCCAACCGGTCCTTCGGGCTGGTCAACCCAAGCACTGTCTGCTTGCTTTCGAGCTTGAGCGGAAGATGCGCGGCAATGGTATCTGCCAACCGACCAGCATCGTCGATGCTGGAGATCGACGTCAGGATTTCAGGCGGGATCTTCTTGTTCAGCTTCACGTACTGGTCGAACTGCTGCATGACCGCACGACGCAGGGCCTCGACCTCGCTGGCCGATGCACGCTCTGTGGCTGCGCTTTCGAGCACGGGCACGACGGGCGTCACATTGGCCGAGAAATGCGACTCGCCCTCCTCGATCTTGTTCACCGTGGCGCGCTGCTGTCCTTCGACCAGCACCTTGACGGTGCCGTCCGGCAGCTTGAGCATCTGCAGGATGGTCGACACGCAACCCACGTCGAACATATCTGTCACCAGCGGATCGTCCTTGGCCGCAGCTTTCTGAGCCACCAGCATGATGCGGCGCTCCGACTCCATGGCGGCTTCGAGCGCCTTGATGCTTTTTGGCCTTCCGACAAACAACGGAATGACCATGTGCGGGAAAACGACGACGTCACGCAGCGGCAGCAGCGGCAAGTCGATCGGCACAGCGGAGAGCAGAGTGGATCCAGACATGAGAGACCTTTGAAGAATGACCCACCCAACATGGATCGCAGGTCGACAATTTCAACCTACAACCATTATGAATGGCGTACAAACAATGAAAACCGGCGATTTCCGGCAGCAAAACCCGCCAGATCACGCAAGAAGTGAGATTCACGCCTTTTTCGCGAGTTCCCGGTAAACCAGCAGCGGTGGTTTGTTCTCTTCGATTGTCGATTCGTCCACGACGACCTTTTCGACGTTGGCTGTCGTGGGCAAGTCGTACATGGTGTCGATCAGGGACTGCTCCAGAATCGAGCGCAAGCCCCGCGCACCGGTCTTGCGCGCCAGCGCCTTGCGGGCTATTGATTTGAGGGCCGATGGACGGATCTCCAGTTCGACACCTTCCATGGCCAACAACTTGGCGTATTGCTTGACCAGCGCGTTTTTCGGCTCCAGCAGGATCTGCACCAATGCGTCCTCGCTGAGTTCAGTCAAGGTGGCGACCACCGGCATACGGCCAACCAGTTCGGGAATCAGGCCGAACTTGATCAGGTCTTCCGGCTCGACATCCTTGAACAGCTCGGTCACGCTACGCTGCGCCTTGCTTTTCACCGCCGCCCCGAAACCGATGCCGGAGGCTTCGGTCCGGTTTTCGATCACCTTTTCCAGGCCGGAGAAAGCGCCGCCGCAGATGAAAAGGATATTGGTGGTATCAACCTGGACAAAATCCTGGTTCGGATGTTTGCGTCCGCCTTGTGGCGGCACACTGGCCATCGTGCCTTCGATCAGCTTGAGCAGGGCCTGCTGCACACCCTCACCGGACACGTCACGGGTAATCGACGGGTTGTCCGATTTGCGCGAAATCTTGTCAATTTCGTCGATATACACAATGCCGCGTTGCGCCCGCTCGACCTCGTAGTTGCAGCTTTGCAGCAGCTTGAGCACGATGTTCTCGACATCCTCGCCCACATAACCCGCCTCGGTCAGTGTCGTCGCGTCGGCCATCACGAACGGGACATCGAGCATGCGCGCCAACGTCTGCGCGAGCAAGGTCTTGCCGGAGCCGGTCGGACCGATCAGCAGGATGTTGCTCTTGGCCAGTTCGACATCGTCCTTCTTGGCCTTTTCCTTGTGGCGCAAGCGCTTATAGTGGTTGTAGACCGCCACCGCCAGCGTTCGCTTGGCGGCTTCCTGACCAATGACGTAGTTGTCCAGATTGCCCTTGATCTCGCTGGGAGTGGGCAACTCGTTCTTGTGGTCTTTCGTGGTCGTGCCGGCAGGCAACTCGTCGCGGATGATCTCGTTGCACAGTTCGATGCACTCGTCGCACACGAACACCGACGGACCAGCAATCAGTTTCTTGACTTCATGCTGGCTCTTGCCACAGAAGGAGCAATACAGTGTCTTCTCGCCTGATGCGCCTTTTTTTTCGGCCATGTAATCAACGCCCTTTCAACAGCTGTTGACATGATACCGATAACCCGGTATCCCGAGCTCGGTAGACGCATTGCGCCATGGAGCCGTTGTGGACAACCGGCAACACCCGGTCAGGCGCGTTTGCTGATGACCTGGTCAACGACACCATACTCCTTGGCTTCATCGGCCGACATGTAGTAGTCGCGCTCGGTATCGCGCGCGATCCGTTCCAGCGGCTGTCCGGTACGCTCGGCCAGAATCTTGTTGAGCTGCTCGCGGGTCTTGAGGATCTCGCGGGCCTGGATCTCGATTTCCGTCGCCTGCCCCTGACTACCGCCAGACGGCTGGTGGATCATGATCTTGGAGTTGGGCAACGAAAACCGCTTGCCCTTGGCTCCTGCCGCAAGCAGGAAGGCGCCCATGCTGGCAGCAAAACCGACGCACAAAGTGGATACATCGGCCTTGATGAAGTTCATCGTGTCGAAGATCGCCATGCCAGCCGATACCGACCCACCGGGCGAGTTGATGTAAAAGGAAATGTCCTTGTCCGGGTTTTCGCTCTCCAGGAACAGCAACTGCGCCACGATCAGGTTGGCCGTCTGGTCATTGACTGGCCCGACCAGAAAGATCACGCGTTCCTTGAGCAGGCGCGAATAGATGTCATACGAGCGCTCGCCGCGGCCGGACTGCTCGATGACCATGGGCACCATGCCAAGGCCCTGCGGCTGCAGGTTGTGGTTTTCAAAATTCATGATGTCTCCAAATCAAATGCACGCAATCTCAGGGGCTGCCTGGCAGCAACTGGGGGCGAACACGGCAACTGCAAGCCCCGACCCCAGGATCAACTCTGGCCCATCAGGTCGTCGAAGGCAATTTCCTTTTCGGTGATCTTGGCCTGCGACAGGAGGTACTCGGTCACATTGTTCTCGATCACGATCGCCTCGACCTCGGCCATGCGTTTGGCGTCACCGTAGTACCAGCGCACCACTTCGGCCGGCTTTTCATAGCTGGCTGCCAGTTCGTCGATATGGGCCTTGATCTGCTCGGGCTTTGCCTGGAGGTTGTGGGCTCGCACCAGTTCGGCCACCACCAGGCCCAGACGCACTCGGCGTTCGGCTTGCGGCTTGAAGATCTCTTCGGGAATCGGTGCCTTGTCGGCATCCTTCACGCCGCGCTGTTTGAGGTCGGCACGCGCATTCTCGACCAAGCGCTGCAATTCGGTCTGCACGCTGGCATTGGGCAAGTCGAGTTCGGCAACGGCCGCCATCGCATCCAGGGCCGCCTGCTTGTTGCGCGAAAGCAGCCGGAACTTCACCTCGCGCTCCAGATTCTTCTGGATATCGGCGCGCAGACCTTCGACGGTCTCGTTCTCGATGCCAAGCGACTTGGCCAGCGCCTCGTTCACCTCCGGCAAATGGGCGGCTTCGATCTTCTTGACCGAGACCATGAAATCGGCGGTCTTGCCTGCGACATCCTTGCCATGGTAGTCGGCAGGGAATGCCAGTTGGAAGGTCTTGCTTTCACCGAGCTTCATGCCGGTGGTGGCGTCTTCAAATTCCTTGAGCATCTGACCGTCGCCCAGGATGAACTGGAAATCATCGGCCTTGCCGCCCTCAAACGGTTCACCATCGATCTTGCCTTCAAAATCGACCGTGACCCGGTCCGTCAGCTGGGCTGCCGCATCGGCTGGACGCTGCGAGAAGGTACGGCGTTGCTTGCGCAGGATGTCCAGCGTCTTGTCGATCGCGGATTCGGTCACCGCACACGACAATTTTTCGACTTTTGCCGTCGTCAGGTCACCGAGCTTGACTTCAGGGAACACCTCGAACACCGCGTCAAACGCCATTTCGCCTTCGGGTGCCCCTTCTTTTTCAGTGATACGCGGTTGTCCGGCAACCCGCAACTTGGCTTCATTGGCCGCGCTCGAGAACGCCTCGCCCACCTTGTCATTCATCACTTCGTAATGCACCGAATAGCCGTAACGCTGGGCCACTACGTTCATTGGCACCTTGCCGGGGCGGAAACCATCCATCTTGACGGTCTTGGCAATACGTTTCAGGCGCGTTTCGATCTCCGACTGGATCACCTTGACCGGCAAGGTCAGGGTCATCTTGCGCTCGAGCTTCTCGAGGGTTTCCACAGTAACAGCCATGTGTTTCTCCTAATATGCAATGCCATGGGCGAAGGACCGCCCGTCAAAACAACTCATGCAGACCATGTTCGGACCCCCATCACGACGGGACTTCCCGTGGCATGCCAGGGTCAGGTCGGTCCGGAACATGGGTCTTTCCTGGTGCGCGGGGGGGGACTCGAACCCCCACACCATTGCTGGCGTCAGGACCTAAACCTGGTGCGTCTACCAATTTCGCCACCCGCGCCTGAAAACAAATAGGGGTGGCCACCGGGGCCGCCCCTAGATAATTCGGTAACCGCGAATTTTAACCCGCCGCCGCCGCCCTCGATTGCGGTCGGCACCGGCCCGCTTCGACAATCGACGTTGCAAGCGGCGTCCACGGGTTTGCAACATTCGCTCTTTGTGACCAACAAGTCATCGAAACGACAAAAACGCAGCGATCGGTCAAGCGACAATGCCCGCGTGAACAGCGTCCTGCAACCCTATCGGCAGCCGTCCGAGCACTACGAGAACTTTCCAGTCGCGTCCTGGCTCTGCCCGCCTGCGCTGCGCCCACCAATTGCCGCAATCTACTGGTTTGCGCGCACCGCGGACGACCTGGCCGATGAAGGCACTGCCGACGCTGAGACGCGTCTGGCCGACCTCGCGCAGTACCGTCACGACCTCGCACGCGCAGGTGAGGGTCAGACAGACTCTGGCCGCTGGCCCGGAGTTTTCGAGCCGTTGGCCCGAATGATCAGCGCCTTCGAGCTACCCCTGCCCTTGCTCGAGCGCCTGCTCGATGCGTTCGAGCAGGACGTGCGTGCCACCGCTACCGGCCAGCGGTACCGGGACGATGCCGAGCTGGCCCTCTATTGCAACCGCTCGGCCAACCCGGTCGGCCGATTGCTGCTGCACCTGTATGGGGTACAGGACACGCTGTCATTGCAACGCAGCGATCAGATCTGCACCGCCTTGCAGCTGATCAACTTCTGGCAGGACCTGCGGCGCGACATCGCCCGAGGCCGCTGGTATGTCAGCGTCGCACAGATGGCGCACCATGGCGTCAGCGATACCGACCTGCAAAACGATGCACCCTGCGCAGCGGCCAGCCGGTTGGTGGAAAGTTATTGCCGCGCGGCGCGCGAACGCATGTGTGACGGCGCAGCGCTCGCCTGGCAGCTGCCAGGGCGCGCGGGTTGGGAACTGCGGCTGGTGGTTCAGGGCGGGCTGCGTATCCTGGACAAGATCGCGGTCATCGACCATGCCAGCTGGCGTCAACGCCCGCGTCTGCGCAAACGCGACTTGCCGCTGCTGCTCTGGCGCGCTTTCGGCGCGGCACCGTCGATGGGTGGCCGCAGGTGAATCCGCAGGACTATGTACAAAACAAGGCTGTCGGTTCGGGCAGCAGTTTCTACTATGCCTTCCTGTTTCTGCCGCCCCAACGACGTGCAGCCATCACCGCGTTTTACGCATTCTGCCGAGAGATCGACGACGTGGTCGACGACATGGTGGACCCCGGCGTGGCCGCGGCCAAACTCGCCTGGTGGCAATCCGAAGTGGCGCAGGCTTTCGCTGGTCAGCCCACCCATCCGGTGATGCGCGCACTGATACCGCTGGCAGCCCCATTCCACATCGAGCCGCACCACCTGCTGGCCGTGATCGAGGGTTGCCAGATGGACCTGCAGCAGACCCGCTACCTCGACTTCGCCGCATTGCAGCGCTATTGCCATCTGGTCGCCGGCGTGGTGGGTGAAGTGGCAGCGGGCATATTCGGGCAGACCGATCCGGCCACTACCGCCTACGCGCACAAGCTCGGCCTGGCGCTGCAACTGACCAACATCATCCGTGACGTCGGGGAAGACGCGATGCGCGGCCGAATCTACCTGCCGTTGGACGAACTGCAACGCTTCGACGTGAAGGCACACGAAATCCTCCACCGCCGGTCGGAACCGGAATTCCTGCAGCGCTTTACGCGCCTGATGCAATTCCAGGCGCAACGCGCGCATGGCCTTTACGACGAGGCGTTTGGGTTGTTGCCGATCGCGGACCGTCGGGCGCAGAAGCCTGGCTTGATGATGGCCAGCATCTATCGCAGCCTGCTGCGCGAGATCGAACGCGACGATTTTGCGGTGTTGAACCAGCGCATAAGCCTCACGCCGCTGCGCAAGTTGTGGCTGGCCTGGCGGGTGCAGGCACTCGGACGTGTCTGACGCGCACATCCCGGGCAGGGGCACTCGCACCGCGATCATCGGTGGTGGCTGGGCGGCCATGGCAGCGGCCATCAGCGCTACGGACGCCGGCCATGACGTCACTGTCTGGGAGGCCGCCCGGACCTGGGGCGGCCGCGCCAGGGCCATGGCGGTGCGCCTGCCCGATGGCAGCGACATCCTGGTGGACAACGGCCAACATATCCTGATCGGCGCCTACAGCGAATGCCTGCGCCTGATGCGACAGGTCGGCCTGGACCCGGATGCGATTCTCAAGCGTCTGCCATTGGAGTTGTTGTTCCCGGACGGCGACGGTGTTCGTTGTCCCGACTGGCCGGCCCCGCTCGATGTGCTGGCCGGCGTCCTGCGCGCGCGCGGATGGGGCCTGGCCGACAAACTGTCGCTGGCCCGCACCGCGATCGGCTGGAGACTGCACCGTTTCGACTGCCCACCCCACTGGACAGTTGCACGCCTGTGCCGCAGCGTGACGCCCCGGGGGATGGCCGAACTGGTAGAGCCGTTGTGCGTGTCCGCGTTGAATACGCCACCCGAGACATCGAGCGCCCAGGTGTTCCTGCGGGTGATGCGCGATGCAGCATTCGGCGCACACAAGGGTTCAAACCTGCTTTTGCCGCGCACCGATTTGTCGGCACTGTTTCCCGATGCGGCCGCGCGCTGGCTGCGGCGACATGGAGCGCGGCTGCGCCTCGGACATCGGATACGGCAACTGACCCACGACGGCCGGCACTGGCAAGTGGAGGGAGCCCCGTTCGACCAGGTCATCCTGGCCACAGCTGCGCCAGACGCTCTCCATATCCTGCAGGCCACTGGGCCGTCACTGGAGCCGCACCTGGCCGACCCACTGCGTGTCTGGATGGCCATCGCGGCCGGATTGCAGCATGCGGCCATCACCACGGTCTACGCCTGGGCTGCGGATGCGGTGCTGGCGCGGCCGATGCTCGCGCTGCGCAGCGGCAGGCAGGGTGATGCCGTGATGCCGGCGCAGTTCGTTTTCGACCGTGGGCAACTCGGCGGCCCGCGCGGCTTGCTCGCGTTTGTCGTCAGCACCAGTACCGGCGATCGTGACCGGCTGCAGTCGCGGGTGCTGGCGCAAGCGCAGGCGCAACTCGGACTGCGCCTGCAGGCCGTCTCCACCGTGGTCGAAAAACGCGCGACTATCGTCTGTTACCCGGGTCTGGTGCGTCCACCCATGCCAATTGCACCAGGTCTGCTCGCCTGCGGCGATTATGTGGACGGACCTTATCCGTCGACGCTGGAGGGCGCGGTGCGCTGCGGCGTGGCGGTCATTCGCGCGACTGGCGCCGCGACTTGAACCGATCGGTCGCCTGCGCAAGACGCCGACGCGATCGTCCCGGCACATCGACCACAACCGACACGACTGCAGCCTGGCGAACCCGGTCAGGACGCCTTGTAAAGCAGTTCGCACAACTCGGTCAGGTCCGACACGCTGGCATGTGGCTGGTCTGCATGTTGCCAGGTCTGACCGCTGCGGTTGACCCACACTGTCTGCATGCCGGCATTGAGGCCGGCTAGCACGTCCAGCGCCGGATCGTCCCCGACATGCAAGACCGCTTGCGGCGCGACACCGACCGCCTGCGCGGCTGCATGAAAAATTCGGGCATCGGGTTTGCCAACACCGAACACATGCGCGCTCATGTTGGCCGCGAAATGCTGGCCGATACCGACCCGATGGATGTCAGCATTGCCATTGGACACCGCAACGATGGGGTAACGCGCCGCCAGACGGGCCAAAGCGGGCAAGGCATCGTCGTACAACTGCACCCGCATGCGGCACTCGAAGAACACATCGAACGCCGCCTCGGCCAGCGCCTCATCCTCGCCGTTGTCGCGCAAAGCGGTCCGGATGCTTTCGAGGCGCAACACGCTCATGTTGTGGCTCAGATCGGGATTGGCGCGCACCATCTGCGCGCGCAAGGTCTGGCGTCGCGCCGGATCGGCAAACACCGCGGCCGCAGCCGGCGCCCGGGACTGCAGGAACGCGAGCAACTGTGCCTCGGCACGGGTGATTACCGGCCCGATCGGCCACAAGGTATCGTCCAGGTCCAGGCCGATGGCCTTGATGCGCGAAATGTCCAACATAGCTGCGGGAGAATACAGCATGGCCCAACCCCGATTCCGACCCGAACCCGCATACACCCACGGACAAGTGGCGCGCTGCGCCATCCTGTACTGCAACCTGGGAACACCCGAAGCCGCCACAGCCCCGGCGGTGCGGCGCTACCTGGCCGAATTCCTGAGCGATGCGCGCGTTGTGGAGATACCCCGCGTGTTATGGATGCTGATCCTGCACGGCATCATCCTGCGCACACGGCCCGCCAAATCGGCGGCGAAATACGCGAGCATCTGGACCGAGGCCGGTTCTCCGCTGCGCATCTGGACCGAAAAACAAGCCTTGCTGCTGCAGGGTTGGCTGGCGCAGCGCGGCCACCCGGTACTGGTGCGTCCAGCGATGCGGTACGGCCAAGGCGCGATCGCCGACCAGCTCGAAGCCCTCAAGGCCGAAGGCGTGACCCGCGTGCTGGTGCTGCCGGCCTACCCACAGTATTCGGCCACGACGACCGCCAGCGTTTTCGATGCAGTTTATGCATGGGCGGCGCGCACGCGGCGGATTCCGGAGCTGCGCTTCGTCAACAACTACCACGACGACCCAACCTACATCGAAGCCCTGACCAAACATATCCGCCGCGAGTGGCAGACCCACGGCCGGGGCGACAAGCTGGTGATGAGTTTTCATGGCATACCGCAGCGCAGCCTGCTGCTGGGCGACCCCTACCACTGCGAGTGTCACAAGACGGCACGGCTGCTGGCGCAGCGGCTGGGACTGGGCAAAGACGACTATCTGGTGACGTTCCAGTCACGCCTGGGTCGCGCCAAATGGCTGGAGCCTTACACCGAGCCGACACTCATCAAGATGGCAAAAGCGGGAACCACCCGGGTGGACGTGATTTGTCCGGGTTTCACCAGCGACTGCCTGGAGACGCTGGAAGAAATCGCAATCGAAGCCAGGGCCGCGTTCCTTGGCGCCGGTGGCAAGGAATTCCACTACATCAGCTGCCTGAACGACCAGCCGGAGTGGATTGACGCCTTGTGCACGGTGGCTTTGCAGCACATGCAGGGCTGGCCGACGGCGGCAGCGGACGATTCCCAGGACCGAGAAGCATCGCGTCAACGGGCCCTGGCACTGGGAGCCAGGCAGTAGGCGAGCCAGCACGCCACGACCAGGCCATGACGCAGACCCCGCTCAGCCGCAGGAGGTTTGCGTCGCGGTCAACCAGTCCAGCACGCAGCGGTTGAACGCCTGCGGTTGCTGCAGCATGACCCAATGACCAGTGGCAAACGCCTGCGCCTCGCAGCCCGGGCGCGCGGACAGGTCGGCCAACCATGAGGGGGAATGAAACATGAAGGGTTTGCGCGTGCCGTAGATATACAGCACCGGGCACTGTGGCCGGACCGGTGCGGCGTGCGCCAAGCCACCAAAACTGCCAAACCACTGCATGGCATAGGGATAGTTCATCTGCCAGCCGATCCGCGACGGGTCGATGCGACTGCCCAGCGCACGGGCCATGGTACGTGTCATCGAATTGCCCAGGCGCCCACCGAGTTTCCAGGCCAACGCGAGCCAGAACTGGTAACCAAAGACCTGCCAACGCTGCTTGAAGGACATGGCCTGGCGCAGGGCAAAACTATTGTGGTCACCAATATCTACAGCGACGATGCGCGAGACCCGATCCGGATGGCGGGCGGCAAATTCGTAGCCGAAGACACATCCCCAGTCATGCAACATGAGCGTGACCGGAAGGCCCGGACTGACCTGCTCGACAACAGTCAACAGCCACTCGCACATGTCATCCAGGCTGGTGGGGCGTGCAGGCGCATCGACATTGAAACCGGGCAGTGTGAAACGCACACAGCAAAACTGATCCTTCAGCGTGTCGACGGTCGCGTCCCACAAGCGCTGGCTGTCAGGCCAGCCATGCACCATGACGACCGTGTGCGCACTATCACCATCGAACCGGATGTCGATGCCATCGACCGAAATCTGCGGCGTCGCCCGCATCACCTTGTCCCCGCAAGGTACGTGGAGGTTGGCGACAGGCAGAGCATGCGGGTTCAGACAGCTAAGGACGCAGCGAGAAGCTTGTAACCTCTGGATTCTAGCCAGGGGCTGCGCATTGGCACCGGCCAGCGGCGGAAAGCTCATTTATCATTCGTCCTGCCTTGCTGTCGCAGGGTTTTGCCTGATGCAGGCGTGAACGCCAGTGCGCTCGCCTGGCTACGACCGCTCCCACCACAAGGAACCCATCATGTCATTCGCACCCTGGAAGCTGCTGCTGGTCTCGGGTCACCAAATCCTCGAGCGCGAAATCGACTGATGGATTTTGAACGTTTCGTCATGACCGGTCGCGCTGGCGGCCGCAGTCGGCGTGAGATGGCGCGCGTCGGCGCCGTGCTGCTGTTCCTGGTCGGCATCGTGCTGTTCCTGACCTCGCGCGAGGGCCAGGTGCACTTCTCGCTCGTCGTGGCCGCAATGATCGGTGGCTACATGGCGCTGAACATCGGCGCCAACGACGTTGCGAATAATGTGGGTCCGGCCGTCGGTTCGCGCGCACTCACGATGGGTGGGGCGATCCTGATGGCTGCCATCTTCGAGATGGCTGGCGCGTTGATCGCCGGAGGCGACGTGGTGGGCACCATCAAAAGCGGCATCATCACGCCCTCCGACATCATGGACAAGGAGGTGTTCATCTGGTTGATGACTGCCGCAATGCTGGCTGGCGCCTTGTGGCTGAATATCGCCACTGCATCGGGTGCTCCGGTCTCGACCACCCACTCCATCGTCGGTGGCGTGCTCGGAGCCGGCATCGCAGCCGGCGGGTGGCAGGTCGCAAACTGGAGCGAGTTGGCCCTGATTGCCGCCAGCTGGGTGATCTCGCCGTTGTTGGGGGGCGTGTTTGCAGCGGCGTTCCTGTATCTGATCAAGCGCACCATTACCTACCAAAGCGACATGCTGGCCGCTGCGCGGCGCTGGGTTCCGCTGCTGCAGGCGGTCATGGCCTGGGCATTCACCACCTATCTGGTCATGAAGGGCCTCAGCCGCATCTGGCCGGTCAGCTTCGCCGCCGCCGCCGCGATGGGTCTGGTGGTGGCAGCACTCACCTACCTGGTCATACGGCTGCGATTTGCTGCGATGGCCCGGCACCTGGCCAATGACAAGCAGGGCGTCAACAGCCTGTTCGTGCTGCCCCTGATCTTTTCAGCGTCGCTGCTGAGTTTTGCCCACGGCGCCAACGACGTCGCCAATGCTGTCGGCCCACTGGCGGCAATCAACGAGGCGGTGACCCACGGTGCGGTGCTGGCCACCGCGGCGATACCGATCTGGGTCCTGATGATCGGCGCCATCGGCATTGCGCTGGGCCTGGCGCTGTACGGCCCCAAACTGATCAAGACGGTGGGCTCGGGCATCACCGACCTCGACCAGATGCGGGCCTATTGCATCTCGATGGCGGCGGCTATCACGGTCATCTTCGCTTCGCAACTGGGCTTGCCGGTCAGTTCAACCCATATCGCAGTAGGCGCCGTGTTCGGCGTCGGATTTCTACGCGAATACATCAAGTCGCACTACGGCAAGATGATTTACGCGATCGAGGAACACCATGCCGGCCATGACCAGACTGTGGTCGAAGCCTACCTGATCCGTTTCCGCAAGGCCAGCTTCGAGGAAAAAGGCCGCATGTTGGCGACACTCAAGGCCAGCAAGCAGGCGGTCGCCGACAGCCACCTGACCAAGAAGGAACGCAAGGGACTCAAGGGCGTCTACCGCCAGGAGCTGGTCAAGCGTTCGGCCTTGGCGCGTATCGTTGCTGCGTGGCTGATCACGGTTCCAATTTCCGCGCTGATGGCCGCGATGATCTTCTACATGATCCGCGGCATGATGTTGACCTGATGCGGCCGGCCGGGCCAGCCGCCGCGTCGAACGCCGGCCTGATCAATGGTGGTGGCCGTGTTCTCCGTGCACGTGCCCATGTTCAATTTCCACCGCGGTGGCAGCGCGCACCTCATCCACCTTGACGATGAAGCGCAAGGCCTTGCCCGCCATCGGGTGGTTGCCGTCGAGCAGCACCTTGTCGCCCTTGATCTTGATCACATGGAACGTGCGTTCGTTGCCGCCCTCGTCCCGGCCATGCAGCGTGCCACCGACTTTCACGCCGGGCGGGAACTCGCTCTTGGGAATGCTCTGCACCAGGGCTTCGTCGCGTTCGCCGAATCCATCTTCGGGCTCCAGCATGACAACGGTCTGGTAACCTTTTTCCTGGCCTTCGAGCGCCTGTTCGATCTTGGCAAAGGTGCTGCCGTAGCCCCCGTGCAGATACACCATGGGGCCCGGGCCGGCGTCCAGGGTCTGGCGTTGTGTGTCGGTCACCTTGTAACGCAGTGTGACGGCGGTATCTTTTGCGATTTTCATGGGGGTGTTTGTACCACTGAAGCAAGCGACCCGACATTTCAACGACACCTGCCGACAGCCGTGCATGCAAGACCCTTCAGCGCCCGCTCCAGGCGCGCGGGCGGCCAAACCCGCGGCCATCTCCCGCACTAGAGCAACAGCGGTCGCTCACACGGCCACGCCTGGCGGCCCTTGCGGGTTGAAATCGAGCGATTCATCATCAACTGCGCTCGCACGGCCAAGCCTGGCGGTCCTTGCGGGTTGAAATCGAGCGATTCATCATCAACTGGCAATCAGATACTTTTTAAGACACGAGGGAAGCGCAAGCATGCAAGGCATACGTCCAGCCGCGGTGGCAGGGAGCTTTTATCCGGGCAGCGCAGCAGCGTTGACGGACATGGTCTCCGGCCTGCTATCCGGCGCGTCGACGGATGCGCGGCTGTGTGCGCCGTCGTGGCCCAAGGCGATCATCGTTCCGCACGCCGGATATCGCTATTGCGGCGCGATCGCTGCGCAGGCGTATGCCGCTCTGAGCGCTGCACGGCAGGTGGTCCGGCGGGTGGTACTGCTCGGCCCGGTGCACCGGGTTGCGGTGCGCGGACTGGCATTGCCAGGGGTGGCGCAATTTGCCACGCCGCTCGGTGCGGTCACGCTCGATCAGGACGCGATCGCCAACATTCGCCAACTGCCGCAGGTGGTCGAGAACGCGGCGGCACATGCGTATGAACATGCGTTGGAGGTGCAGTTGCCTTTCCTGCAGTTGGTCCTGAACGACTTCACCCTGGTGCCACTGGCGGTGGGAGACGCAAGCCCGGCCGAAGTGGCCGAGGTACTTGTCCGGCTGTGGGGCGGCCCTGAAACCCTGATCGTGATCAGTTCCGATCTTTCGCATTTCCTGCCTTATGCCAACGCGCGACAAGCCGACCAGGCAACTGCGCAGGATATTCTCGAACTCAAACCCACCATCAGCCATGCGCAGGCATGTGGCGGCACACCGGTCAACGGTCTGCTACTGGCCGCGCGCCGACACGGATTGACGCCGCATCTGTTGGCGATGTGCAACTCCGGCGACACATCCGGCGACAAGCAGAGCGTCGTCGGATATGCATCGTTCGCCTTTACCGCGGAGCCCGGCAATGTCCAACGATGACGGTAGCGCCGTCTTGCTGACGATCGCCCGTGGCGCGATCGCGCAGGCGCTTGGGCGTGCGACCGTGCCAGTCGAGGAAAACCCATGGCTGCAGAATCCTGGCGCCACTTTCGTCACGTTGACCTGCGGCCAAGCGCTGCGCGGATGTATCGGCAGCATGCAGGCGCGTCGCCGACTGGTCGACGACGTCCGGGCCAACGCGGTGGCAGCGGCATTGCACGATCCGCGTTTCGCCCCACTGGCGCTGCATGAATTCGACACGGTACAGATCGGGGTCTCGCTGCTGTCGCAGATGCAACCTATGGTGGCGCGCGACGAAGCCGATGCGCTGGCGCAATTGCAGCCCGGCGTGGACGGCTTGCTGTTCGAATGCCAAGGACGCCGAAGCACCTTTTTGCCACAGGTATGGGAGCAATTGGCGACGCCACGCCAGTTCCTGGACCAACTCAAGATCAAGGCCGGTTACGGAGCCGACTTCTGGGCGCCAGACGTGCGCCTGCACCGATACACGGTTGCCAAGTGGAACGAAGACAACGACAGGGAGAAACATGTGATGACCCAGGATAAATTGCGAGCAAGCAAGCCTTCATGACCAACTCCGAGTCCCATCCCGCCCGGTATTGGCACTGGCTCGACGACGGCCGCATCCAGTGTGACCTGTGCCCGCGAGATTGCCGGCTGCAGGAGGGGCAACGCGGCGCCTGCTTCGTACGAGCACGCGAGGGCGACCAGATGGTGCTCACCACCTACGGCCGGTCCTCGGGCTTTTGCATCGATCCAATCGAGAAAAAGCCGCTCAACCACTTCTATCCGGGATCGAGCGTGTTGTCGTTCGGCACCGCTGGCTGCAACCTGGCCTGCAAGTTCTGCCAGAACTGGGACATCAGCAAGTCACGCGACATGGACCGTCTGATGGACCAGGCATCACCCGACGCGATCGCACGCGCAGCGCAGCAGCATGGATGCAAGAGTGTTGCCTTCACCTACAACGATCCGGTCATCTTCGCCGAATACGCAATGGACGTGGCCGACGCCTGCCACGCGCGTGGCCTGCAGACGGTGGCCGTCACGGCCGGCTATATGCGCGAGGCGGCGCGACGCGACTTCTTTGCCAAGATCGATGCGACGAACGTCGATCTGAAGGCATTCAACGAGGATTTCTATTTCAAGCTCACCGGATCACATCTGCAGCCGGTGCTCGACACCCTGGTCTATCTGAAGCGCGAAACCGATGTGTGGGTCGAGATCACGACGCTGCTGATACCGGGCCACAACGACTCGGACGCTGAGATCACGGCAATGAGCCGCTGGATCCTGCGCGAACTCGGAGCTGAAGTGCCACTGCATTTCTCGGCCTTTCATCCCGACCACAGAATGAAAGACGTGCCGGCCACGCCGATGTCCACGCTGGTGCGCGCCCGCACGATTGCGCAAAACGAAGGACTGCGCCATGTCTACACCGGCAACGTGCACCACCGCGCAGGCGATACGACATCGTGCCCGGGCTGCGGCGCGTCGCTGATCGAGCGCGACTGGTACCAGATCGATGCGTACCGGCTCGATGCCGATGGCGATTGCCCGAACTGTGGTCACGCACTCGCTGGCCGTTTCGATCTGCAGGCTGGTGATTTCGGTCGCAAGCGGATACCGATTGCCATCGGCGCAGCCTGATAGCGTCGTGCCATCATCGCCATCCGTCCGGATCAGACCGGGCCAGAAAGAAATCCGGTCACCAGATCGAGTTGCGACGGCACATTGAGCGCCGGCGCATGACCACAGCCCACAATCGTCTCAATACGCGCGCGTGGTCCGCGCTGCGCCATCTGAACGGCTGTGTCGATCAGCAACAAATCTGAGCTCTCGCCGCGCAAACACAGTACCGGAATGTCCAGACTGTCGTATTCGCGCCAGCGCAGATAGTCGTTCGGGTGGCAGACGAACTGCTGCACCATCGCCGGGTCGTAGTGCGGCGTCACCCGGCCGTCAGGCAGTCGGCGGGTCGAACTTTCGGTGAGCCGGCGCCACTGCGCATCGGTCAGGAAGCCGTAGGGTTTGTAGACAGCGCGGAAATACTGCTCCAACTCGGACACTGTGGCAAACGCCGAAGGATTGCCGGCGTAATTGCGAATGCGGTCGATCGCGGTGGCGGCCAGCTCCGGCCCGTTGTCGTTGAGCACCAACCGGGTGATGCGTCCGCGCAAAGCGTCGGCTGCGGCGACGATGCCAATGGTGCCGCCCATCGACGTGCCGATCCAGTCAACCTGCGGCAGGTCGAGCTGGTCGAGCAGCGCGGTGGCGATACGCACATAAAAATCCAGGCAATATTCCTGGTCCGGATCGGGACTCCACTGGCTCAACCCACGGCCGATCATGTCGGGGCAGATGACGCGGTAACCATCGGCCGGGGCGCTCAGATGCGCCGCCAGGTCGTCCATATCGCGCCCGGTGCGGGCCAGGCCGTGCCAGGCGATGACGGTCTTGCGGTGGTGTGCACCCCACTGCACATAATGGATCTCACGCCCGGCGCAGGTCAGGTAATGCGAACCCGGTCCGGTATCAGTGAGCATCAGCCGGCCGTTCATGACCGACCCCTGCCGGAGATCCGGACCGCACTGCGCAAGCGCAGCCGACCGACAACACCGGTTGGAAAGTAGTACACCGAGAGCACAAATAACATGCCCAGCCACAACAACCAGCGTTGGGGCGACAACAACGCCGACAACCAGGGCAAGGCCGCGGTGGCTTCGCTGGCCAGCCGCAGCAGATCCTGCAGATACCCTTGCGCCACCATGAACAAGGTGGCACCGATGACGGCACCGTACATCGTTCCCATACCGCCGATGACGACGATCAACAGCACGTCGATCATGATCTCGAACGACAACGAGGTGTCCGGCCCGTTGTAGCGTAACCAGAGCGCCAGCATGGCGCCTGCAAGGCACGCAAACAGGGCCGACAGGACGCTGGAGATGGTGCGGTAGACAACGACCCGGTAACCGATCGCCTCGGCGCGGAACTCGTTTTCACGGATCGCCTGCAACACGCGTCCGAAGGGCGAATTGACTATGCGCAGCAAGGTCAGCAGCAACACGACCGCAAGCAGGAACAACAGGTAATACGTGGCCAGCCGCCCGTCGAGCGTGACACCCAGAAACGGGTTCTCCATGAACTCGTGGCTCGGTGACAGGATCTCGGGCAGCTTGAACGTCAGACCGTCTTCGCCGCCGGTGAAGTCGGACAATTGCGAGGCCAGCGTCAGGAAGGCAGAGGCCACTGCCAGCGTGATCATTGCAAAAAAGATCGCCCGCACGCGCAGCGAAAACAGGCCGATCAGCAGCGCCAGCAGGAACGACAACGCCAGGGCGCCCGCCAGACCCACGACCAAGGCCTCCCAGGTCGGGCCCATGCGGGTGGTGGCGATCGCAATACCGTAGGCGCCGATGCCGAAAAACATGGTATGGGCAAAACTGACGATGCCGGTGTACCCCAGCAACAGGTCGAAGCTGGCCACCAGCACGATGAAGATCAGCACCTTGGCCGCCACGTTGAGCGCCTTGACGCCCGGAAACAGGAACGGCGCAAAGGCCAGGCCCAGCAACAGGACCAGCAGCAGGAGTGCCAGCGTGCGACTGCGCGGCAGGTCGTTGGACAACAAACGGGTCAGCATCATCGATTCCTTCCAACCCGCTCAGCGGTTCGCCACCGGATAGACGCCTTGCGGCCGCCACAGCAGGATGGCCGCCATCAAGGCGATGTTGGAGAACAGCGCCACCTTGGGCACCAGAAAACCGGTGTAGTTGGCCATCAGGCCCACCAGCAAGGCGCCGATGAGTGCGCCCGCGGTCGAACCCAGGCCACCGATGATGATGACGATGAAGATCAGCACGTTGACCTGCGCGCCCATCTGCGGCGTCACAGACTGCTGGTAAAGCGCCCACATCACGCCGCCCAGGCCCGCCAATGCGCTGCCCAGTACAAACACGCCGATGAACAGGCGCCGGATGCGATAACCGAGCGACTCGACCATCTCGCGGTCCTGCACGCCGGCCCGGATCAGCAGACCAATCTTGGTGCGATTGAGCGTCCAGACAAGCCCGGCGAACACCAGCAGGCCGACGATCATCGCCAGGATGCGGTACTTTTCGATCGCGGCATCACCGATCAGGATAGCGCCGCGCATCGCCTCGGGCATCGGCAATGCAATCTGTTGCGGGCCCCAGATCACCTTGATCAGTTCCTCGCCGATGATCATGCCGCCCATCGTGATCAGGATCTGCTTCAGGTGCTGGCCATAGACCGGTCGAACAATGAATCGTTCGAACGCAAGACCGACCGCGCCGGCCACTGCCATCGCCACCAGAATGGTCAGAAACACAGCGACCAGATTGCGCCAGAGTGCGTCCGACGTGGTCCAGTCGGACATGGAGCCAAGCACCGTCGTCGCCATGAACGCGCCGATCACGATGAACAGGCCGTGGCCGAAGTTGAGCACGTCCATCAGGCCGAACACCAGCGTCAGTCCGGAGGCGATGACGAAGATGATCAGGCCCATCGCCAGGCCCGCCACGGTGAGTGTCAGCCAGGACGAAGCCGAGCCGATCAGCGGAAACACCAGCACCGCCAGCAGCGGCACCAGGGCCGCGGGTTTCCAGTCGAAATCCGGGTTGTTCATATGGCCAGTCCCAACAAGGATTGTTGCAACGCAGGGTCTTCGGACAAGGCCGACATATTGCCGATGTGCACCACCCGGCCGTTGTCCATCACGGCAACGGTGTCGCCGATTCTTTGCGCGAAATGGAAGTTCTGCTCCACCAGCAGGATGGTTACGCCAGTGGCCTTGAGCTCGGCAAACGCGCTGATCATGTTGTTGATGATGGCCGGCGCCAGGCCCTTGCTCGGTTCGTCGACGATCAGCAAAGCACGCGGCTCGACGATGGCTCGCGCCACCGCCAGCATCTGCTTCTGCCCGCCCGACAACTTGCCGGCGGGATGGTTCCAGAACTTCTGCACCGCAGGGAACAGACCGAAGATCCAGTCCAGCCGCTGCCGGTCCATCTGCTTCTCGCTGGCGGCGCTGCGGGCAGCGAGCAACATGTTTTCGCGCACCGTCAGGTCGCCGAAGATGCCCATGTTCTCGGGAACATACGCGATCGCGCGTTCGGCAATCTCGGGTGTCGACAACTGCGTGATGTCCTGGCCAGCAAAATGCAGCGTGCCTTTGGATGCCCGCCACAGACCCATGATGGTGCGCAGCGTCGTCGTCTTGCCGGCGCCGTTGCGACCGAGCAAAAGCGTCACCTGCCCCTTGGGCACAACCAGATCAACCCCGTGCAGGATGTGGTACGGCCCGATGTGCGTATGAACACCCGCCAATGTCAACAAAATCTCACTCACTGACGTACCTCCGACAGCGGGCTGCGCTTCGAGCGCATTGGGAACGGCTGGGCGGCGTTCATGATGTCTGCCCCTTTCTGGCTCGCGCAGGCAGGCCGGATTGCGGCGTGGCGTCATCTTGCGTGGCGGCGTCCTCCTGGCTCACCCCGAGATAAGCTTCCTGGACGACCTTTGACGCGATCACCGTTGCCGGGTCCCCGTCGGCCACCAGCGCGCCGTTGTGCAGCACGATGATGCGGTCCGCCAGTTCGCGCACCACGTCCATCTTGTGCTCGACCAGCAAGATGGTCTTGGTCGGGTCCTGCTTCAACGCCCGGATCAGGTTCAGGATCACCGGCGCCTCGTCCACACTCATGCCGGCGGTGGGTTCGTCAAACATGAAGACCCGCGATTCGAGCGCCATCAGCAAGGCCACCTCCAGCTTGCGCTGGTCGCCATGCGGCAGGCTGGCCACCGTTGCATCCTGCTTGTCCTGCATTGCAACCGCGGCCAGGACCTCCTCGGTGCGGCGCAACAACGCGCTGTGGTCACTCCAGATGCTCCACAGGTTCAGTCCGCGTCGATGGGCGCCGCGGCGTGTGGCCTGCACCGCGAGACGCACGTTCTCGAACACCGACAGGTTCGGGAACAGGTTGGTCAGCTGAAACGCACGGCCCAGTCCGGCACGGGTACGGGCCGAAACAGAGAGCGACGAGATGTCCTGGCCTTCAAGCAACACCGAGCCGCTGCTGGCCTTGAGCTGGCCGCTGATGAGGTTGAAATAGGTCGTCTTGCCGGCACCGTTGGGCCCGACGATGGCCGTCAGCGTGCCAGGCGCAAAGGCGCAACTGACGGCGTTGACCGCCACGTGGCCACCGAATCGGATCGTCAAGTCTTTGGTTTGCAGCATGGTCCTGATAGGCGACGCGTCACCCACGGCAAGCACAGGGAATAATCCTGAAAATCATGATCGAACTGTCCGATCGGCGCACACCGACCCCGTCAGGCCCGACTCACGCGGCCGCGAGGTCAGACTCGACACCGACACGAACAGCTTTCGCGCCCGACGCTACGCCAGCGTACGCAACGTGGAGCCCCCGCACGCATCGGCGTGCAGGGTGGCAGGTGTTGTCAGCGCTTGTTGCGGATCGGGATATCCATCTCTTCGGGCTTGATCTCGCGCACCAATTCAGGCACGCCCCAGGCGAACGCCGGGTCAGCCTTGATACGGAAGTGGAACATGCTCTGCATGGCCTGATGGTCTTCCTTGCGGAAGGTCATCTTGCCCTTGGGCGTATCAAAGCTCATGCCTTCCATGGTGGCGATCAGCTTGTTGGTGTTGGTGTCACCGTTGGTTTTCTTGAGCGCGGTCACGATGGCCATGGCCGCCGAGAAACCACCGGCGGTGAAGAAGTCCGGCGGGGACTTGAACTGCTTGTAGTGCTGCGCCACCATCGCGTCGTTGGCCGGGTTCTTCGGAATGCCGAAGTAGTAATACAACGCGCCTTCCATGCCGGGGAACTGCTTGTAGGCCACCATCGCCGGCAGGATGTTGCCACCGGTGGCCAGCTTGATGCCGTAACGCTTTTCCAGGTCGAGGTCGGCGATCTTGCCAAACGGTGTCGGTGCACCGGACCAGGCCACCGAGATGTATTTCTTGCCCGGTTGGTCCTTGAGTGCGTCGATGATGCGTTGCAGGCCAGCCGTAAAGTCGGTGGTACCCACCGGCAGGTATTCCTCGTGCACGATCTTGGCCTTCTTCGTGAACTCCTTGGCCGCCTTGACGCCGTCGCGGCCGAACGCGTTGTCATTCGCCAGAATGGCGATCACATTGCCGGGTGCATCGAGGGCGACTGCATTGGATGCCGCGTCCTGTGAGCTGTTGCGGCCGGTGCGGAAGATGTATTTGTTCCACTTGTCCCC
>CAJDWR010000046.1_pt1 | contig 24483 bp, 26 predicted proteins | sample 7391651 | NCBI WGS metagenome assembly CAJDWR01 (sample SAMEA7055720, study PRJEB34461) | soil metagenome | biome: terrestrial ecosystem; feature: Peninsula; material: soil | place: Antarctica | collected 2016
CCCGGGGCCGCCTCCAGGAAGTTGTTGACCACCTCTTTCAACGCGGTGGAGAAATCCAGCAGGTCCTTGATCTGGGTGTTGCCCGAACCTGCGGGATTGAGGCCGGCAAACGGCACGTCCTGGCCGAACACACTGGACGAGTTGCCAACATCGCCAAGCCATTGCGCGATCCGGTTCATGGTCGCGGTGACCGCGAACGGCGTCAGGCGTCCGAAGTTGCTGATCTCCGCTGCATTGGCGCCCGTTAGGTTCACCGCCACCCCGGTGAACGGATTGCCGGTGATCGCGACCTGCACCGAACCCGGATTGAAACTGCCCAGCTCGGCGATCGTGATCGGCAAATTGGCGCTGACACTGGAGGACGTGCCGTCGAGCGTGACCAGGTTCTGCAGCGTCGTTCCCTGCAACTCGCCCATCGTCACATAGCCGGCCGCATCGGCATCCGGGTTGGCGATCTGCACCTGCAGGTCGGCATCCAGGTCGACGCTGCCACCGGCGACACTGGCCCCCAGGAAACCAAGGCTCACGTCAAAACTCAGGTTGCTCGCATGGATGTCACCCGAAACCACGAAGCTGTCGAAGCGCAGGAAAAATGCGTCGTCGACCGACAAGCCCGGCGTGAGATCGAAACCGAACGCGAAGTCCAGATGCATGCTGGCCGTCAGGTCCAGTGCGCCGCCACTGGCGGTGATGGCCATGCCGCCAGCAGTCTGTGGTATCGACAGATCGATGCCACTGAGCGTACGACTGGCGTCGAGCACCAGATCGAACCGGATCTCGTTTCCGTACAGGTCACCCGAGACGGCCGACAGGCCAGCCACACCCGCCAGGGCGCCCACCAGTCCGTCAGTGGTTCGCGTCCCTGCACCGGCCAGATAGGTCTGCACCGGATCGAGCAACTTGGATTGCAGCCATCCGGACATATCGGCGGCGCTGCCAAGGTCGATGCTGACGACCGGCAACTGGAGCCCCAGTTGCTCATAACTCACCAGGGCCGCCGTCCAGTCCCGGAACTGGTTCAGCCCGGCCTGCAGGTTGCCGGCCACGTCCGGAGCCAGATCCGCCGACAACAGCAGCCGCGGCTCCAGGCTTTCAAAGAGAATGCTGCGTCGATGTGGCGGCCGGATCGATGCCGGACGGACCGGTCCACGCAACCGGGATTGCGGGCGCACACCGCGTCGCAGCTTACCGAAAAATTCCGTCAGTGCTGTCATGTCTTTGTCTCTCTCGCATGCGCTGCAACATCCTCGCATGCAGCGCTCCACTCCCCACTTCGGACGCTGTGCGGCACCAACCAAACGCCGGGCCGGCGATATTGGTCGACAAATGCCACACAGTGCAGCTTGCACCCCTGTCCGGGCATTGCGGACTCGACAAGGTTCCCGCCCCGGCAATCGGAGGATGATGACCCCGAAACAATCATGGGGGAACACCAGAAATCGGGGAACCCCCTCTTTCGGTTATGGGTATTTGCGTAAAAGTACCGCAATCCGCTTCCAAACTCAAGCGTTTTGACAAGGTCATGGCCCGAACGGGCCCGTTAGCAAACAATCGGTCTGCGCATTTGCGGCGATCGACCCTGTCCCATCTCGCGCCAGACCGCGGCGACGCACCCTGTTCGCCGCCGCCGCCGGCGGCTAAACTGGCTGCCTTGCCCGCTTCCCCGGGGTCAACCCCACCCGCTGAGCGCACCGTCCTGCGCACACGCGGCATCGCCTCTCGCCATCCGAATGCCCAAGATCTGTGCCATCGATTTCGGCACTTCCAATTCAGCAATTGCACTGGTGCAGCGCAACGGCGCGTACCTGGTGGCAATCGAAGCTGGCCAGACCACGATGCCCACGGCCATCTTTTATGCGGTCGAAGGCCTGTCGGCATTCCAGCAGCCCGAACATTTTTTCGGGCGGGCTGCGATTGCCGCCTATGTCGACGGCACCGAAGGCCGGTTGATGCGTTCCATGAAGAGTGTGCTGGGATCAACGCTCGCCGAGCAGGCAACCGAGGTCGGTGGTGGTCATACGGTGCGATATCTGGAAGTGATTGCAACCTATCTGCGCCATCTGCGGGAACAGGCCCACCACGCGGCCGGGCAGGCGCCGGAGCGGCTGGTACTGGGCCGGCCGGTATTCTTCGTCGACGACGATCCGGTGCGTGATGCCGCGGCGCAGGCGGCGCTGGAAGCCGCAGCGCGCCAGGGCGGCTTCCGGGAAGTCCATTTCCAGTACGAACCCATTGCCGCAGCACTGGACTTCGAATCCACCACCGAACGCGAACAACTGGTGCTGGTGGCCGACATCGGCGGTGGCACGTCCGACTTCTCGCTGGTGCGTGTCGGGCCTGCGCGGCGGCAGCGGCTGGACCGCCGCGACGACATCCTGGCCAACCATGGCGTGCATATCGCCGGCACCGATTTCGATCGGCAGATCGAATTGGCCCACCTGCTGCCCTGTTGTGGTTACCGCGGTATCGGTCCGACCGGGCGCGAGGTGCCGAGCCGGGTCTATTTCGACCTGGCGACCTGGCACCTGATCAATACCGCCTACACAGCCGGGCGGGTGGCCGAGTTGCGCGCGATGAAATCGTTTTATGCGGACCCGGCGCACCATGCACGGCTGATGACGGTACTCGACCAGCGGCTGGGCCATATGCTGACGGCGCTGGCCGAAAACGCCAAGATCACCGTCGCAGACCAGGGCCGGGTCACCGTGGGTCTTGCAGCGATCGAAGCCGGCCTGATCGTGGATCTGGACGCGTCAGCCATGTTGGCCAGCATCGAGTCCGACCTGCAACGTATTGCCGACGCGGCTCGCACAACAGCTGCCATGGCCGGTGTGGCGCCAGCAGATGTGGACGCGGTGTATTTCACCGGTGGATCGACCGGGCTGGGAGCGCTGGCAGAGCGTATCGCCGCGCAGTTTCCGCAGGCGCGGCAGGTGCGTGGCAATCGGTTCGCCAGCGTGGCGCAAGGATTGGGACTACACGCCCAACGCCTGTACGGCTGAGCGATGGCTGAATGGCGCGCTGGACTGCATCCCGTGCTCGATTGCGCTGCAGATGCGGTTGGCCGCGGACGCACGCACCGCCACACCGCATATTCAAGGGTAACGTGCGGCCAACAACGAGGAGCCCCCCATGCCATCAACCGCCTGCGCCAGAGTCATCTACTGGAAAGCCCGTCCCGGACAATTTGACCGCTACAGCGACTACCTGCGTCGGGAAGTCGAGCCGATCGACCATGAGGCACAGCGGCGCGGCATCCTGACACGATTTTGCACCCTGGTCGACCGCAGACCCGACGCGCCCTGGACCCATATGCGCCTGTTCGAATTTGCCAACCCCGCGCAACGTGATGCCCTGGTCCCGGCGCTGGCCACGGTCGTCGCCACTCTGACACCGGACCCGCTAGCACGTGAAAGCCGCGCCCGCCTGGCGGTCACCTTGCGTGACAAGATGGGCGAGGCGGATTTTGATCTGCTCGATTAAGCCGCTACAGTGACTGACGCTGTGGCCTAATAGGGGGTTGAACTATTTTTTTCCGGAGTTGCCTCATGGCCAAAGAATTTCGCACCGAAGCCGACCGTATTGCCACCCCCCGCCCGATCCCTGTGAAGGGCTTCACCATGCCGGTCACACGCGGCCAGAAACGCAGCCTTGAGCGTGGCGTGACGACCCGCAGCAAGAAGAATCCGGGCAAACGCGCGCACCAGGGCGGTTGACGGCAGCAATGCGCTGCGTGCGCATTGCCCTAACGACACAACGGTGGCAACAAGGCGCCAACCGTTATCGGTTACCCGCGCATTGCAGAGAGCTTGCGCATCAAGGTGCTTTTGCCAAACAGGCTTTCCACCAGATCGACGGCCAGTTCGGCGGTCTGATTGCGCACGTCCAGCGCCGGATTGAGCTCGACCAGATCGAGTGAGGCCAGACGGCCGGTGTCGGCAACCATTTCCATGCACAACTGGGCCTCGCGGTAGGTCGGCCCGCCGCGCACCGTCGTGCCCACCCCCGGCGCGATATCGGGGTCGAGGAAATCCACGTCCAGGCTGATATGCAGATGGGTGTTGGCGTCGACCAGCGCCAACGCCAGTTCCATGGTGTGGCGCATGCCCATCTCGTCGATGTACCGCATGTCGAACACCTCGATGCCGATGTCGTGCACCAGGCGCTTTTCGCCTTCGTCGACGCTGCGGATGCCGATCTGGCGAATCTCGCGTGGATGAAGCGCCGGCACATGGCCACCGATCTGCACCAGTTCCTGCGGCCCATGGCCACACAGACAGGCCACCGGCATGCCATGGATGTTGCCGCTGGGCGTGAGGGTGGCAGTGTTGAAATCGGCGTGGGCGTCGAACCACAACACGCGCAGCTTCTTGCCGCGTTCGCGGCAATGGCGCGCCACGGCACTTATCGAACCAATGGCCAGACTATGGTCGCCACCCATGACAATTGGCAGCCGCGCGTCGCGCAGCTGCGCCAGTACCGCATCATGCAGCAACTGGTTCCATGCCACCACTTCGGGCAGGTGGCGAAAACCGTTCACCGCACTCTGCCACGGATTGGGCGGTCCCGCCAGATTGCCGCAGTCGCGCACATCGATATCGAACTGGGCCACTGCCTTGTCGATACCTGCCACGCGCAAGGCCTCCGGCCCCATGCGGGCACCCAGCATCCCGGCGCCGATATCGGTCGGCACACCGATCAGGCTCACACCTTCAATACCGACGGGCAACGGCGCGGCGGACATGGTCAGGCTGGCTCAGGCACCGTCTGCCGCGTGGCCGACGATGCAGGCAAAGGACTGGACGCGCCGGCAGACAAGGGGGCAATCAGCCCGAACAGGTCTTTCGGATCGGCGAAGCGCGGGATCAGCGCCAGGTCCTGCCCTATGCCCAGGCGTTCTGCACACGCGCGCATGTAACGCAGCGCGGAAAAGTCTTCCAGCGCGAAGCCGACCGAATCGAACACCGTGATCGCATCGGCATCACGACGCCCCTGCGTATGGCCTTGCAAGACCTGCCACAACTCGGTGACCGCAAAATCAGCCGGCATCTGCTGCAGTTCACCTTCGATCCGGGTCTGCGGCTCGTATTCGACGAACACGCTGGCGGCGCGCAACACGTCCGCGTCGAGTTCGGTCTTTCCGGGGCAGTCGCCACCGACCGAATTGATGTGCATTCCGGGCTCGAGCATATCGAATGTGATGATGGTCGCTTGGACTTTGTCGGCAGTCACGGTGGTCACTATATCTGCTCCGCGCACCGCCTGGGCCACGCTGTCACAACGCAGCAGCCGCACATCAGTGTCGCGCAGATTCGCGATCAACTTGTCGGTTGCGCGCGGGTCGTTGTCGAAAAGTCGGATCTCCTCGATACCGAGCAGGTGGAGCTCGGCGTATCACGCGGCACCGTCAGCAACCGCATCACCAAGTTGGAGGACGCTGGCATCATCGTCGGATACACAGTGCGCTTGCGCCCCGACGCCCAGCCGAACCAGATCGGCGCGTGGATGAGCATCGCCGTGGAAGGCAACGAGACACGCTCTGTCATCGCCAGCCTGCTGGGCGAACCGGCCGTGGCGATCTTGCATGACACCAATGGCCGCTGGGACCTGCTGGCTGAATTACGCGCCGGCAACCTGTCGGAGTTGTCACAGGCGCTCGAACGTATCAGGCTGATCCGCGGCATCAGCAGCTCGGAGACCAGCATCCACCTGCAGACCTACCGGTTATCCTGATGGAACGAACCGCAGCACGGACCGCGTTGCACGGGATACCGGCTGGCAATCGGCCATGATGCGACATATGTCCTGGCCACGACCGTCGGTCGCGGCCAGAATCCCCATTTCTAGGAAAGAACCCATGACACGCAAAGGATGCACCACGACCATCACCCTGCTTTGGCTCGTAACAGCTGGCATGTCAGCACAGGCACAAGACTTGAAACCCGGCCTTTGGGAACTCAACACACGCATGCACAGTGACTCGGGTCAGATGGAAAAAGCCATGGCCGAGGCGCAAAAGCAGCTCGCCACCTTGCCACCGGCGCAACGCAAGATGATGGAAGAAATGATGGGCAAGCAGGGTATGGGCATGGGCGCCGGTGGCCCGGGCAACATGGTCGTCAAGGTCTGCATGACGCCAGAGATGCTCGCACGCGATGCGATCGCGACTCAGGAAGGCGACTGCAAGACCGAATCGTCGCCGCGCATGGGCAACACCATGAAGATGAAGTTCACCTGCACAAAGCCCCCGTCCTCGGGCGAAGGCACGGTCACCTTCGTCAGCCCGCAGTCCTACAGCACACAGATGACCGTCACCACCCGTGCCGGCGGCAAACCCGAGACCATCAGGATGGACAGCCAGGGCCGTTGGCTGGCAGCCGATTGCGGCAACATCCAACCGATGTCCACGGGCCGCAAATAGGCGCTGGCGCGGTGATTCAACCTGGCGCCTTGGCGCGTGCACCAAAAATCGCGGTGCCGATCCGCACCATGGTGCTGCCCGCATGAATGGCCGCTTCCAGGTCGCCGCTCATGCCCATCGACAAGGTGTCCAGTGCAAGGCCTTGTGCCTGCAAACCCTGCAGCAATTCGGTGGCGCGCCGGTGCAGCGCACAGGCAGCCTCGAAACCGGGCGCGGGCTCGGGAATTGTCATCAACCCGCGCAGACGCAGACGCGGCAACTGCGCCACCGCGTGCGCCAGTGCCGGCAAGTCCTCGGGTGTGACGCCGGCCTTGGTTGGGCCGCCGTCGGTATTGACCTGGATGCAGACCTGCAGCGGCGCCAAGCTGTCGGGCCGCTGGTCGTTCAGTCGCTGCGCGATCTTGAGCCGGTCGAGCGACTGGACCCAGTCGAAATGGCCGGCTACCAGGCGCGTCTTGTTGCTCTGCACCGGACCGATGCAATGCCACACGATGCCATGACCGTGCAACGCGGCGATCTTCTCGACCGCTTCCTGGATGTAGTTCTCGCCAAACTGCGTCTGCCCTGCCGCTGCCACCTCGCGCACGGAAGGTGCGGGAAACGTCTTGGACACCGCCAGCAATTGCACCGACGACGGCGCCCGACCCGCCGCCATGCACGCTGCGACGATGCGCTGGCGCACGGCTTCAAGATTGGTCTCAATCGTGGTCATAATTGACCGATAGAGTAACAAACACTGAGAGACACACGTGGACATCACCCAGCTGCTTGCGTTCAGCGTCAAGAACAAGGCCTCGGACCTGCACCTGTCTGCGGGGTTGCCGCCGATGATCCGCGTGCATGGTGATGTGCGACGCATCAACGTCGAGCCACTCGACCACAAGTCAGTGCACGCCATGGTGTACGACATCATGAACGACACCCAGCGCAAAAACTACGAGGAGTTCCTGGAGATCGACTTCTCGTTCGAGATCGAAGGTCTGGCGCGATTCCGCGTGAATGCCTTCAACCACAACCGCGGCGCTGGCGCAGTATTTCGGACCATCCCCTCCAAGATCCTGTCACTGGAGCAACTCAACGCGCCCAAGATCTTCGCTGATCTGGCGCTCAAGCCGCGCGGCATGGTGCTGGTGACCGGGCCAACCGGATCAGGCAAGTCGACCACACTGGCTGCGATGGTGAACTACCTCAACGAGACCGAGTTCGGCCATATCCTGACGGTCGAAGACCCGATCGAGTTCGTGCACGAATCCAAGAAGTGCCTGGTCAACCAACGCGAGGTCGGGCCCCAGACGCTGAGTTTTGCCGCCGCGCTGCGTTCCGCACTGCGCGAAGATCCGGACTGTATCCTGGTGGGCGAGATGCGCGACCTGGAAACCATCCGGCTGGCCATGACGGCCGCCGAGACCGGCCACCTGGTATTCGGTACCTTGCACACGTCCAGCGCCGCCAAGACCATCGACCGGATCATCGACGTGTTCCCGGCGGACGAAAAGGAAATGGTGCGCGCAATGTTGTCCGAATCGCTGCAGGCGGTGATCTCACAGACCTTGTGCAAGACCAAGGACGGCCAGGGCCGCGTGGCAGCCCACGAGATCATGCTCGGCACCAGCGCAATCCGCAACCTGATTCGCGAAGCCAAGGTCGCGCAGATGTATTCGTCGATCCAGACCGGCAACAGCGTGGGCATGCAGACGCTGGACCAGAACCTCAGCGACCTGGTCAAACGCCACGTCATCAGCCCGGCGGAAGCACGCAGCAAGGCGAAGATCCCCGAGAACTTTCCGGGTTGATCCGCAAGAAGGTACGCTGGAACCGCCTCGATGGGAATCTTCGACATCCTCAAATCCAGGGAGCCGGCCGACGGATCGGATGAAAGGCAGGATTTCGTGTTGTTCAGCACGGCATTTGCCGGCCTGGGCGTCGACGTTTCCCTGTTGGTTCCCTGGATGGTGCGCGCGGCCGAGATCGACGCCAAACGCCTGAACGCGGCGCGTGCGACCAAGCTGCTGCAAGGCTTGTGGACCAAGGATCGCTACATGCACCATCTGGACCTCAAGTCGATCCAGGATCTTGAGCAGCACTTCGATTTCGCCACCATTCCCCCCAACCGCGACATCATCCGGCAGGATGAATATGGCAACTTCATGGTCGTCCTGTTGTCTGGCGCGATTGCGGTCGATCGGGTACAACCCTGGGGGGAACGTCTGCGCCTGGCCGAGATCCGGCCGGGTGAGATTCTGGGCGAGATGTCGCTGCTCGACAGCGGCATCCGTTTTTCGGCCTGCACCACCATGAGCGAATGCGAGGTGGGCGTGCTGACGGCCGAAAGAATGGACGACATGATGGCAGCCAGCCCGCATCTGGCTGCCAACCTGATCGCATTGCTGGCACGCAAGCTGTCATTGCGACTGCGCACCGTCAGTGCGCGGCTCAGTGACAAGAAATGACCGACAGGGAGAAAATACGACATGGAACGCGATCAGGCCACCAAATTCATCACCGACCTGCTACGGCTGATGGTCAGCCGCAACGGCAGCGATCTCTTCATCACCGGCGACTTTCCGCCCGCCATCAAGGTCGACGGCAAGGTGATCAAGGTGTCGCCGCAGCCACTCAATGGCGACCATACCCGGGCGCTTGCGCGATCGGTGATGAACGACAAGCAGGTCGCCGAATTCGAACGCACCAAGGAATGCAATTTCGCAATCTCCCCACCCGGTGTGGGACGCTTCCGCGTCAATGCCTTCGTTCAGCAAGGCAAGGTCGGCATGGTGATGCGCACGATCCCGGCCATCTTGCCCACCATCGACGGCCTGGGCGTGCCGCAGGTGCTCAAGGAGATCGTGACCGCCAAACGTGGCCTCTGTATCCTGGTGGGCGCAACCGGCTCGGGCAAGTCGACCACCCTGGCCGCGATGGTGGATTGGCGCAACGAGAAGACGCAAGGCCACATCATCACGATCGAGGATCCGGTGGAGTTCGTGCATGCGCACAAGAACTGCGTCGTGACCCAGCGCGAGGTGGGACTGGACACCGACAGCTGGGAGATCGCACTCAAGAATGCCCTGCGTCAGGCACCCGACGTCATCCTGATGGGCGAGATCCGCGACCGCGAAACAATGGAGCATGCGGTGGCATTTGCCGAAACCGGCCATCTGTGCCTGGCCACCCTGCACGCCAACAGCGCCAATCAGGCACTGGACCGGATCATCAACTTTTTCCCGGAAGAGCGGCACTCCCAGTTGCTGATGGATCTCTCGCTCAACCTCAAGGCGCTGGTGTCCCAGCGTCTGATCCCCAAACAGGACGGCAAGGGCCGTATCGCGGCGGTCGAAGTCATGCTCAATACCCCGCTGATCTCCGACCTGATCTTCAAGGGCGACGTGTCCGAGATCAAGGAGATCATGAAGAAGAGCCGCAACCTGGGTATGCAGACGTTCGATCAGGCCTTGTTTGACGCGTATGAAAACAACGAAGTCTCCTACGAAGACGCATTGCGCAATGCCGACTCGCTCAACGACCTGCGCTTGCAGATCAAGCTCAACAGCCAACGTGGCAAGACGCAGGACCTGAGCGCCGGCACCGAGAACTTCGCCATCGTCTAGACCAGCACCCCCTGCCGTCATTCCCGGACGGCATGCAGTGGCGCGGACGCGTCACTGATCCGCTTGCAACGCCCTTCACAGCCCGCATTCACCCATGTCCAATATCAACACCAAGTCCTATTCTCAAACCACCCCACGCAAGCTCGCGTTTCTGGGCCTGGGCGTCATGGGTTACCCGAGGCCACTGGCTGGTGCGCTGAATTTGCCGACGCCCCCGGCGGCGCCACCAGCGCGGCCACGCCCAAGGCGGCAGCCCAGGGCTGCGACATCGTGTTCTGCTGCGTCGGCAATGACGACGACCTGCGTGCCGTGGTGCTCGGCGCTGATCAGGGCGACGGCACACGCGCCGATGACGGCGCACTGGCCGGCATGCACGCCGGCGCCGTCTTCGTCGACCACACCACCGCATCGGCCAGCGTGGCACGCGAACTGCATGCAACGGCCGCGCGGCGGCAGGTGTCTTTCATCGATGCACCGGTGTCTGGCGGTCAGGCCGGCGCGCAAAACGGCATGCTCACGGTCATGTGTGGCGGAGATCAGGCCGCGTTCGACCGGGTTGCACCGATGGGCCAGGCGTTTTCCCGTGCCATCACCTTGCTGGGCGACAGCGGCGCCGGGCAACTGGCCAAGATGGTCAACCAGATCTGTATCGCCGGCCTGGTTCAAGGACTGTCCGAAGCCATCGCCTTCGGTCAACGCGCCGGGCTCGGCATGGAGCAGGTGCTGGAGGTGATCGGCAAGGGCGCAGCGCAGAGTTGGCAGATGGACAACCGTGGCAAGACCATGGTGGCCAACCAGTTCGATTTCGGTTTTGCCGTCGACTGGATGCGCAAGGATCTGGGCCTGGTGCTCGACGAGGCACGGCGCAACGGTGCCCAGCTACCGGTCACGGCGCTGGTCGACCAGTTTTACGCCGACGTGCAACAGATGGGCGGCACCCGCTGGGACACGTCGAGCCTGATCAAGCGCCTCAAATAAACCTGCGGTCCAACGCCGCGCGTTCGCAGGCCGGTCAGGACTTCGGAGCAGCGGGCAAAGTCCGTTGCAGTTCTTGCTCGGAGATGATCTCCAGCAGCCGTACGACCTTTTGAACCCCTCCGGTGCTGCGCGCGATATCGGTCGCGCGATTGGCTTCGCGCTCTGTGACCCGCCCCATCAGATAGACGACGCCGCGTTCGGTGACCACCTTGAACGCATTGGCAAACAAGTCCTTCGAATCGACCATCGCGGCCTTGACCTTGCCCGTGATCAACGCATCGGACGAGCGTTGCGTCAGCGACGACGCTCCCAACACCGCCAGTTCGTTGACAATCGTGCGTACATTCTCGACCTGCGACACGATCTGTTCGACCAGTTGTTTGTCCTGGGCGCTGGGCACCTCACCGGTGAGCAGCACCTGGCGGTTGAAGCTGACCACGTTGACGTGCACGCGTGTGCCGAGGTTTTCATTGATACGACCCAGCGCGCGCAGCTCGATGCCTTGATCCTCCAACTGGGTGCCGGAGGTGCGACGGTCGGTGACCACCAGGGCGCCGCCAACAGCCGCGCCCCCGATCACCAGCGGAACACAGGCGCTGAGCAGACTGCCCAGGCTTGCGACGCAGACCACGGTGGCGCACCATTTGATTGCACGTGTCTTCATCATCAGATCACTTCCTCTTGTTCACCCAACAACTGGGCATCTACGGCATCACACATGCAGTGCAATGCCAGCATCAGTATCTCCAGTATGCGCGCAGTTCGCTCATGCGGCACGTCGACATGGACGTCGGTGTCACGCAATTTCTGCGCCATGGAGCCGCCACCGTGGCCTGACAGGCCGATCACGATCATCTCGCGCTCGTGCGCGGCCGCGACAGCCTGTTGCACATTCGCACAATTGCCATCGACGGACATCACCAGCAACACGTCTCCGGCGTTGCCCAGCGCCCGAACCTGGCGCGCCAGCGCGCCGGCAAACGCCTGCTCATTGGCAACACCGGTGAGCACTGCATTGCCGGACACCAGTGCCAGTGCGGCCAACTCGGGGCGTTCGCGTTCAAACCGTCCCACGAAACTGGCCGCGAAATACTGCGCCAGCGCGGCGCATCCACCGTTGCCACAGGCCAGCACCTTGCCACCATTGGTCACACACACCAGCAATGCCTGCACCGCGGCGGCAATCGGCTGGCTCAGGATTTGCGCCGTCTGGTATTTCAGATCGGCGCTGTCGATGAACTGCTGTTCGATGCGCTGCTCTAGCATGGTGGCGATGATACCTGCGGCGCACGCGCGCCATCGGCAACGTCGCCATCGCACCAATCCTCACGCGGGCGTGGACGCTGACTTCACAAGCGCTCAGGCCGCGTCAAAAGCCGCGCGCAACCAGGTGACGCCCTGGCCGTCGAAGGCCACCACGTCGAACCGGCATGGCGGCGTCACCGCACAGTGGGCCAGGTAGTGCCGGGCGGCGAAAACGATGCGGCGCTGCTTGCGCGCGCCAATGCTGGCGGCCGCACCACCATGCGCGAGACCGCTGCGCGCACGCACCTCGACAAACACCACCGTGCCATCGGGTGCACGCATCACGAGATCGATTTCACCGCCGCCGCGGCCGGGCGTTCGATAATTACGCGTCATCAGGCGCAACCCGGCGTGCTGCAGATGGCGCAATGCCGTGTCTTCGAAGGCATCACCCGACTGCTTGCTGCTGGTCACCCCTGCGGACGCCTTGACCCCGAAAATACCCATCCATGACCACCTATGCCTCGGCCCTGCTGGCCGCCCGCGACGCGGCGGCCTCGCAACATTATCCGCAGGCGACCCTGTATCTGGTGGCCACGCCGATCGGAAACCTGGCTGATATCAGCTTGCGGGCCCTGTATGTCCTGCAAATGGTGGATAGCGTGGCCTGCGAAGACACCCGCCACACGCAGACCCTGCTGCGCGCCTACGGCATCGAACGGCCGGCGGCCCAGTTGCTGGCATTGCACCAGCACAACGAACGCAAGGCCACGGAGCAGGTCGTACAGCGTCTGCGCCAGGGTCAGCGGGTGGCCTATGTCAGCGACGCCGGTACTCCTGGTATCAGCGATCCGGGCGCGCGCCTGGTCGCCGAACTCCATGCCCAAGGCCTGAAAGTGGTGCCCATCCCCGGTGCGAGCAGCGTCACAACTGCGGTGAGCGTCGCTGGAGTCGACATCACTGCAGGCGACAGTTTCGTTTTCGCCGGCTTCCTGCCCACACGCAGCGCTGAGCTGGCAGCGCGCATCGAAACACTGCGCGCCGAACCGCGTGCCGTCGTCCTGCTGGAGGCGCCGCACCGTGTCGAACCATTGGCCGCTGCGCTCTCGGCGCTAGGCGAGCGGCGGCTCACCGTCGCACGCGAGCTGACCAAGCAGTTCGAGCAAATATGCACCCTGGGTGCAGTGGACTTCAGCGCCTGGCTGGCGGCCGACCCTCACCGCTTGCGTGGCGAGTTCGTATTGGTGCTCCATCCCGACCCGATCCCGCGCACTGACGACGAAGCACTGCGCGTACTCCAGCTGCTGCTCGCGGAGCTACCACTCAAGACCGCCGTGAAACTCGCGGTCGCCATCACCGGAGCACCACGCAACACCCTGTACGAAGCGGCTCTGGGACTGCGCGGCGCAACAGATAGTTAGGAGGCTGTCGGTGGGTCACCCTGTTCAGGTATCCCCTCAACCTAGGCGCTGCGGCCCTCGCACCAGCGTGCCGGGCAGTGCACCGGTGCGTTCGCCGCTTTCCATGATCACCTGGCCCGACTTGAGCGTGGCCACGTAGCCCTCGGCGGTCTGAACCAGACGCCGGCCACCAGCCGGCAGGTCGAACGCCACATAGGGTGGCGGCAGGCGCAGGCGATCGAAGTCGATGATGTTGATGTCGGCCAGATAGCCGGGTTTGAGTTGGCCGCGGTCGTGCATTCCGTAGATGGCCGCGGTGTCGCGGGTCTGGCGCTGCACCATCAGTTCCAGCGGCAGCGTCGGCCCGCGTTTGCGGTCTCGCGCCCAATGCGTGAGCATGTAGGTCGGCATACTGACGTCGCAGATGTAGCCGCAATGCGCGCCGCCGTCAGCCAGGCTCATCATCGTGCGTGGGTGCTGCAGTTCAGTGTGTAGCTGGCTCAGGTCGTTGTAGGCGTAGTTGAAGCTGGGGAAATAGATGATGCCCTTGCCGTCCTGCGCCATCAGCATGTCATAGGCGATCTCCAGCGGCGACTGGCCGGTGCGCTGCGCGATCGACGCGATGCTGCTTTCGGGCGCGGGCTCGTAATCCGGCTCCGCACCAAGTGCATACATCTTGTGAAAACTCTGCGTCAGGTAGGCTAGCCGGGTGTCGTATTGCGCGGCGCCCTCCAGCGCGGCCATGTCGGTCAGCTGGATGCGGATCTGCGGGTCGCGCAGGCGTGTGAGTTTGTCAGCCCAGGGCAGTGACTCGATGGCGCGCCACGTGGGGTGGGCCATGAACGGGTGGGTCGAGCCCTGCCACGCCATCAGAATACCGGCGGGGCGTCCTGCGACGGCGCCATACAGTGGAATACCGGCCGCATGGGTCTGGTCCAGTGCGGCGAGCAACCTCTTCCAGGTGTCGGGCGTCTGATCGGTCTGCACCAGCGCGAAGGCGACCGGCAGATTGTTGCTGCGCGCGAGCTCCGTCATCCAGGGTAGTTCGGTCTCCATCTGGTAGTGATTGGACGTCATCTGGAACACGCCGTGACCCACCTCGGCCAGGACCCGGCCGAGGCCCAGGATCTCGTCGGGCGAGGCAAAGGTGCCGGGCGGGTATTTGCGGTCCTGGTACTTGTGGATGATGGTGCGGCCGGTCGAAAAGCCCACCGCGCCGGCCTTGAGCGCCTCGCGCACCAGGCCGACCATGGCTTTGATGTCGGCCGGCGTGGCCTCATCGTGCGTGATGCCGCGCTCACCCATGACATAGGTGCGCAGCGCCGAGTGTGGAATCTGTGCCGCCACATCGAGCGCGCGCGGCATGCGTTCGAGCGCATCCAGGTATTCGGGGAAGGTCTCCCATTGCCAGTCGATACCTTCGGACAGCACCGTGCCGGGAATATCCTCGACGCCCTCCATCACGCTGATGACCCAGTCGCGCTTGTCTGCGTGTACCGGCGCAAAACCGACGCCGCAGTTGCCCATCACGACACTGGTCACGCCATGGTCGGTCGATGGGCTCAGGTAGGGGTCCCAAGTAGCCTGCCCGTCGTAGTGCGTATGCACGTCGACCCAGCCCGGGGTGACGATGGCGCCGCTGGCATCGATGTCGCGCCGGCCCTGTGCCAGTTTGCCGCCGACGGCCACAATGCGTCCATCGGTGATGCCGACGTCGCCGCCAAAGCGCGGCTGGCCACTACCGTCAACCAGGGTACCGTTACGGATGGTGATATCGAACATGGTGTTTATCCTTTTTTCAGTTTGACTGGTTTGTCCGGGTAAGCCGCCGTGGCGAGAGTCGAAACGGCAAGCAGAATGCCGGCCAGCGCGAAGCGGCATTTATGCATTGCGGGCATTCTTCTGGGCGTCGGGGGGGTCGGAGCCCGCAACGGGTTGAATGGTTGGTGTCTGCGCATCGGCCGGCGGTGGCTCGGTGCCAGGCATCTGGGATGCGGAGTCTGCGTCTTGTGTGTCGGTCTTGCGCCATAGTGAACGCACCAAGCGCATCATCGATTGCGCTTCTTCCCACCGGTTGGATAGTTCATCGCCGTTGCGGTCAGTCATTGCGTATTCCCTGGGGCCGAGCTCGCACACAAAGGTGAGCGATGCGTCATCCGGCGCTATGCCGCGCCAATTCTTGAAGCCGTATTCCCACCAGCCCATGAACAAGTCCAGCCAATGGCGCTGGTGCGCGAAACCGATCTGCACCTGGATCTGCTCACGACTGGCCACGCGGCCGTGAAAGCCCCAGCAGTTGTCGATGATGCGGTGCATCAGGCGGTGGTTCTCCTCGGTGACAGGCCATGCGAATTCACGCCCGACAAGGTAGTGCGAGAGGTCACCGGTCAGCCGCAGGTCGGGAAATCGATCGAGCAGGCGCAGTGTGAAATGCAGGTCTGTCGTCATCCGGTCACGGTGCGTCTCGAAATGCAGTGCAACGCCGGCGTCATGGGCGAGCCGCCGCCAGCCCTCGATCAGGGGAACACATTCCGCGATCGTGTGTGGACGCACATCGGCTTGCAGGTTGACGTGGTCGGCACCGAATTCGCCGACAAGTTCGAGCACGGGCTCGAGGTCGTCGACCGTACGCGGATAGCACTGGGCCTGCCAGGTGAGGCCGGCATCACGCAGTCGGCGAGTTACGTGACGCACATGGTCCCGGTCAGAAAAGCGCACGCCGGCGCCGTCGAAGCCAGCCTGGACGATCATGTCCAGCTTCTGGTCGAGCGACCATTCGAAGCCGTCGGGGCGACGCTGCTCCATCGCCCACATCGACTGGTAGACACGCAGTTGCTGCATGGGTCGGGTCATCGCGATCAGTGGCGTCGGTCAGCAGACATCGGGTTAGCGGACGCTCAGACCGGTACCGCGCTGCGGACCCCGTGCCCGATCTTGAAATCGTTGCCAGCGCGATCGACGCCGCGCAGCAGCCACAACGGCCTTTGCATGTAGTTCATGTGGCTCGATGCACGTGCGTTGGCCGGGAATGCGGGGTCGCGGACATACCGCGTCGTGGCCGGCATGTAGCGGATCGCATAGTCCGAGCGGCGCTTGTCGGAGCGGTTGGCATTGGAGCCATGCACCAGATAGACATCGTGGATCGATATCTGGCCAGCCATCAGGATGTCGTCCCGGGCCTGGGTTTCGTCGATGGAGCTGACTTGCTGGTGCAGGGCGACGTTGGCTTCCGAGGTGACCTCGTGGCGCTCAAGTTTCTTTGATTTGTGTGAGCCCGGAACATAACGCATGCAGCCGTTCTCGGGCACCGAGTCTTCGATCGCCACCCGCACCGTGACGGTGGCCAGCGGGTCGAGCGGCCAGTACTGGCCGTCTTGGTGCCATGGCACGGCCATGCCGTGGCCGGCCGGCTTGCAGAACAACTGGCTGCCCCAGAGCACGATATCGGGGCCGATCAACTGCTCGACCATATCCAGGATCTCGGGGAAGCTGCACAGGTCCAGGAAGGTCTGAGTGCCGATCAGCTTCGAGGTCTGTCCCCACGGGTTGTGCGCGCCGGAGAGCTGCTCGGGACGCACATCGGGGTTGCTCGCGATCAGCGTGTCGACCTCCGCGCGCATGGTCGCCAGCATCGCGTCGGGGAGGCGGTAGTCCGGTATCACCAGGCCTTCGTCATGAAAACGGGCGATCTCTGCGTCGTTCAAGCGGGTTTTGCGTGTCTGTTCCATGGATCGTCTTTCTGTGATGGGTTCTTTTTGCCGGCCCTATCGGCCGCGCGGGTTGACTAACACCGGGTGGCCGTCCAGTAGATCCGACAACTGCTTGGCGATCGCCCGTGCATTTCCATCCGCAGGAAGGGCGCAGGCGGCGAGCGCGGCGCGGACGAGCGCGCGGCGCTCGAAAAACTTGACCATGGTTTGTCTCTTCATGCTTGGTTAACGAGGGGCGTTTGAGTCTGAATTATTGATGCAAGCGCTTGCACAAAGTCTAAAGCAGATATTTGAGTGCGTCAACAATTTCGCTAGCAGATTTCTTTATTCATGGATACGCCCTGAATCAAGAAACACTCAATTCGAATTTCTGACAATTGTGCACGCGGTTGCATCCTCGATAAAATGTCCGGCACTGATGCCTCGTCACTCTTTAAGCCTTGCCACATCCGTACCAGCTTCGGCGGGGACGCCGCGACACGCGTCGCTGGCGGACGTAGCCAAGCTGGCCGGTGTATCGACTGGCACCGTGTCGCGCTCGTTGTACCGTCCGCAGATGATCAGCCCCGCGACGCGCGCGCGGGTCCAGGAAGCGGTCGACCGCCTCGGTTACGTAGCAAATGGCGCTGCGCGGGCACTCACGATGCGGCGCACGATGACGGTCGGCGCGATCGTGCCACGATTTGGAAGTTCGTCCTTCTCGGCGCTGGTGCAGGCTCTGGAGACGCGGATGTCGGCGGAGGGTTACACCCTGTTGTTGTCGGCCCCCGACCAGCGGACACCGCATGCCACTTCGATCCTGCGCGCGTTGCTCGAACGTGGCGTCGATGCGGTTGCCTTGCTCGGGGTTGAGCAACCGGCGTCGGTACTCAATCTGCTGCAGACGCATGCCGTTCCCTATGTACTGATGTGGGCGCCACCGGACGCGCAGGGGAGGTGTATCGGTTTCGATGAGCCACGCGCGGCCAAACTGCTGGTCGAGCATCTGCATGAACTGGGCCACCGCAGCGTGGCTTACATCGGGGCGCCGAGCGCCAATAGCGAACGCGCCCGCCGCCGCTTCAACGACCTGACCCGGGCTATGGCCGCCTGTGGCATGCGCCTGTGCAACGACGCGTTCATTGAAACCGAACACGGCTTCAGCGAGGGTTTTACCGCCATGCGTGCCATTCTTCCCCATCGCGCCCAGTATTCGGCCTTGATCTGCGGCAGTGACTACCTCGCTGCCGGTGCTTTGTCGGCTCTGGATCAGGCCGCAGTCGCCGTACCGGGCGAACTGTCGGTGGCCAGTTTCAATGACAACGACTTCGCCGCCTTCGTGCATCCACCGCTGACCACGGTGCAGCTTCCAATTCGAGAACTTGGTGAACACGCGGCCAACTACCTGCTTGCAAACCTGCGCGGCGAGCCCTCGGCGGCGCCGATGGCGCTGCCGGTGCAGTTGCAGATTCGTGCCAGCACCGGGCCGGCAAAGGCGAATGCACCGACCTGAACGCGGGCGTTGCCCAATCCCACTTCTGCGATAGCAACGGCTGCAGCCTCGACAGGCGCGGCAAATCAGGCAAATTGCGTGCGATGATGCCGGATGTCTCGCCTATCGTTAGTGCGATCAAACTGGCCGACGACGCGTTTCACCTGGACCACCATCAGGGTCACAACGACCGGCAAGTGCACGAACGGTGTGTATCGCAGCCAAGGCGGTGCCGACACGCTGGTCCGTTGCCGCGACGAGGTGATCCTGAATGCCGGCGCCATCGAGTCGCCACAGCTGTCCGACATCGGCCCCGCCGTCTTGCTCCGAGCCCACGCTGCGCGCGTCGTTCACGCCAGGGCTGCCTGGCGTCATAACCTCTTGCGCGACTGATCCATGGTTGAGTTTGCCTGGTACTGGCTCGCGCTGGGCGCCATGGTCGTTTTCGCCGCCGGCGTCGTACGCGGGCTGGCGGGATTCGGCTTCTCCGCCGTCTGCGTAGCCGGCTTGTCGCTTTTCGTGTCGCCGGCGCAGGTGGTGCCGCCGATCTTCATCCTCGAAGTGTTCGCCAGCATCAGCATGTTGCGTGGAGCGTTGCGCGATGTCGACTGGCGCTGGCTCAGCTGGTTGGCCCTGGGCAATGTGGTGTGTGTTCCGATCGGGGTAGCCTTGCTGGCCGTGGTACCGGAGACGGCGCTTCGCCTGCTGATCGGCAGCCTGCTACTGGTGGCCGCCGCGTTGATGCGCAGCGGCGTGCGTTTCGCGCTGCAGCCCACGGTCGGGGTGCGCCTGGCCACCGGCATGGTGTCCGGCTTTGCCAACGGCGTGGCCGCCATCGGCGGCATCGTCGTGGCGCTTCTGCTGAGCACGGCCCAGGTGCCGGCGGCGACCTTGCGCGCCACCATGGTCATCCTGTTGTTGATGACTGATCTGTATGCATTGGCCTGGGCCGGTTTCATATCGGTCGGCGGCGACGCGGGGCTGGCCCTGCTCAACGTCGATACCCTGCGCACCGCATTGTGGATGACCCCGGCGATGTTGCTCGGCATCTGGCTCGGTAGCCGCGCATTTGCCGTCATGTCGGCCGAGCAGTTCCGCCGTCAAGTGCTCAATCTGCTGGTATTGATTGCGCTGGCGGGCGTCATCCGCGGACTGATGGACCTGGCCAGCGCGTAAGGCCCTGCTCGTCGGGGCGGGATCGGGGCGGTGCCACCTCAGACTGTGTCCGTGAAGTCGACCCAGGACAGGGTGTCGCAGCCGCAACGCGACCCGATCAACTGGCACGAACCGGCCCATCTGGTAGATTTGCGCCATGGCATTACAACTGGCATCGAGCGTGACCGGCCGCGGCCCTGCGCTGCTGATCCTGCACGGCCTGTTCGGCTCGGCGACCAACTGGCGCAGCATGGGACGCCTGCTTGCTGCCGACTATGAGGTGCATGCGCTGGATCTGCGCAACCATGGCGCCTCGCCCTGGGCCGACACGATGACGTATACCGAGATGGCGGACGATGTGCGCCACTACATCGAACAGCACGGCCTGGGCACGGTCACGATCATGGGCCACAGCATGGGCGACAAGACAGCGATGGCGCTGGCACTGACACACCCCGACCAGGTCGAGCGGCTGATCGTCGTGGACATCGCACCACGCAGCTACACCGATGGCCTGAGCAATTACGCGTTGGCCATGCGCAGCATCGACCTGGCGACTCCGGCCAGTCGTGGCGAGGTGCAGCGCCAGTTGCAGGCGTTGCTGCCTGACACTGCGATCGCTCCTTTCCTGGTGCAGAACCTGGTGCCACGCAATGACCACTTCGATTGGCGCATCAATCTGGCTGCGATCACCGCGTCGATGCCCGATCTCATCGACTTCCCGGCCAATCTGCACACACGGGTGTTCGACAAACCGACCACGGCCATCGTGGGTGGTTTATCCGGCTATGTCCCCAACGGCGACAGTACGCCATTTCGGCCCATGTTCCCGTCCATCACGGTCGAGGTGATCGACGGCGCGGCCCATTGGGTGCATGCGGACAAGCCACAGGCATTTCTCGAGGCGGTGCAACGCGCACTCGCACGCTGAGCGACAGGCGTTGAACCCTCAGACGCTGGCGGTCTTGCCGTCTGTACCGTCGTCTGCCGTCTTATTTTCGGCGGCCCGATACAGCAGCACCGGAACCGGCGCATGGCGCACCACCTGCTCGGCGTCACTACCCAGCAACATCCGGCCCACGCCGCGCCTGCCATGCGTGCCGATGACGATCAGGTCCGCCGGCCAATCCCGGGCCTGCGCACTGACATGTTCGAACAGACGGCCATCCAGACTTTCGAGCAGCACCGAATCGACCTCCACCGCAGCCGCAGTCACATGCGCCTCAGCCTGCGCGAGCAATTCCTGACCAGCTTCCCGCAACAGGCCAGTCACATCAACGGACATCGCGCCGAAACCGTCGGACGAGAATGCCAGCGGCATCTGATCGACCACATGCAGCAGGCGCAGCCGTGCGCCAATGGCCTTGGCCAGCGCGATGGCTTCGTCCAGACCGGCATTGGATGTAGGACTGCCATCGACGGGCACGAGAATATTGCGGTACATGGTGGCGCCTTCCAAATTGGCGAAGAAAGTCTAGCATCACAGGACTGCGAGCCAGAAGAACGCAGACTGGGAGGCTTGCGCAACGTCAATGGACGATGCAGCCAGCAAACCAGCGCGTCATTTGGCGTGCCGGCCTGCCACCAAGCAGGATCATTCCGATGGCACAAAAATCCACAACAACAGGTAGATAATCACGCCGAAACCACCCATCAGCGTCAACAACGCGATCAACAAGCGGCAGACCCACGACTCGAGCCCCAGCGTCGGCGCCAAGCCGCCACACACGCCACCCAGCCAGCGGTCGCTGGTGCTGCGCCGCAAGGCATTGAAACCGGCGACAAACGGCACGCTGGATTGCGGCGTCGACGACGAACCGGAACCACCCGACGAACCGATGAGGCGCAACTTGGCGCGGGCGAACTCCTCGTCCGTCAACACCCCCCGTTGGTGCAACTCGCCCAGCTTGCCCAGTTCTTCGCTCATTGACATCGCATCTCTCCTGTTACCGACATGGTGCGCGACGCACATGCATTCACGCATCATTATGCGCATTGGCTCAGAATACCCCAATCCGCTCGGGGCAACGCGCAAAATGCGCGCGCACGCATTATGCCGACGAGCCGTTGTGATGGGCGCCAAGCGGTCACTGCCCCGATATGAGGGATTGCACAGGAGTTTTGCATGAACAACATGCTCCACGACAGCGACAACTGCGACACACCCGGGTGCGCCGTGGTCGAACAACATATCACCCCGCGCGAAAAGGACCTCGGCGGGTTCTCCGTCCGCCGCTGCCTGCCCACCATCGGCCGCAAGTCGGTCGGCCCCTGGGTATTTTTCGATCATTTCGGCCCGGTCACGCTGGAACCGGGACCCGGCCCCAATGTGCGACCGCACCCGCATGTGAACCTCGCGACGGTCACTTACCTGTTTGCCGGCGAAATGCTGCACCGCGATTCGCTCGGCAACGTGCAGACGATTCACCCGGGCGACATCAACCTGATGGTGGCCGGTCGTGGCATCGTGCACTCTGAGCGTGAACGACCGCAAGCCACCCTGCACGAACGCCCGCTGCATGGCCTGCAACTGTGGCTGGCGCTGCCGCAGGCTGACGAAGAGACAGACCCCGCATTTCACCACTACCCGAGCGACGCAATTCCAGCCGTTACGGTGGACGGGGTGACGGTGCAAGTGATGATGGGAACGGCCTTTGGCGTGACCTCACCCGTGAGGACCTTTGCGCAGACACTCTATGTCGAGGCCCAATTGGGAGAAGGCCAGTCGCTGGTCCTGCCTGAGGCGCTTGAACGCGCGGTGTATGTGGCGCAGGGACAGGTGCGTCTGGGAAACACCGAAGTCGGACCCCATGCGATGGCCGTGTTGCGCAGCAGCAGCGGCGCTGCCACACTACACGCACTTGCCCCAGCACGCCTGGCCATCATTGGTGGCGAACACCTCGGCCCGAGATTCATCGACTGGAATTTTGTCTCCAGCCGAAAGGAACGAATCGCGCAAGCCAAGGACGATTGGGTCAACGGGCGCTTCCCGAAGGTTCCTGGCGACGAGACCGAATACATACCCTTGCCCCAATAGGCATTTTCGCCCACACAAGCACGCCACGCCCCAGCACCCCCCTCGCAAGAATGGCACCGCTTCGACGCCTGCGAATACGATTGATACGCTTGACCGCATGCCGTCCTATACTGGATTTGCGGCAGTATCAAGGCTGCGTCAGCCCGCCTGGAGAGGAAACCCATGAACACCCACACGACCACCGAGTCCTTGCGGCTTGCAGCCGCTGACGACAAACAAACCAATGCCCAGATCGACGCCCGGCGCGTCAAGGCGACACCGCGGGGTGTCGGCATCGGTTTTCCGATCTACGCACAAAGCGCGCGCAACGCCGAATTGTGGGACGTTGAAGGCCGGCGTTACATCGACTTCGGATCCGGCATTGCGGTGCTCAACACCGGCCACCGACATCCAAAGATCATCGCAGCCATCGCCGCCCAGCTCGAACGTTTCACGCACACTGCCTACCAGGTCGTGCCGTACGAGTCCACCGTGGAGCTGGCCGAGAAAATCAACGCGCTGACGCCGGGCGACCACGCCAAGAAAACCGCCTTTTTCACCACCGGCGTCGAAGCGGTGGAAAACGCGATCAAGATCGCCCGCGCCGCGACAAAACGACCGGGCGTGATTGCCCTGGCAGGCGCTTTCCATGGCCGCACCATGATGGGCCTGGCGCTGACCGGCAAGGTGGCGCCGTACAAGGCCGGCTTCGGGCCGTTCCCGGCCGGCGTCTACCACGTGCCGATGCCGGTTGCGCTGCATGGCGTGTCGGTTGCCGATGCACTCAAGGCACTGCAGCAGTTGTTCAAGGCCGACATCGAACCCGAACAGGTCGCGGCCATCATCGTCGAGCCGATCCAGGGCGAAGGCGGCTTCTATGTCGTGCCCAAGGACTTCATGCTGGCCTTGCGTGCCGTGTGCGACCAACACGGCATCGTGCTGATCGCTGATGAGATCCAGACCGGGTTTGCCCGTACCGGCAAGATGTTCGCGATGGAACATTACGGCGTGGTGCCCGACATCATGACGCTGGCCAAAAGCCTTGCCGGTGGCATGCCACTGTCCGCCGTATGCGGTCGCGCCGAGATCATGGACGCACCGGCGCCAGGAGGCCTGGGCGGCACCTATGCCGCCAACCCGCTGGCTGTGGCGTCTGCCCTGGCGGTGCTCGATGTGATCGCCGATGAATCACTGTGCGCGCGCGCCAGCACGCTTGGCAGCAAATTGACCGCGCATCTCGAAGCTCTGCGCGCCACGGTGCCCGCCATCAGCGACGTGCGCGGCCTGGGCTGCATGGTCGCCGTGGAGTTTGCCAAGGCTGACGGCAGCCCTGACCCCAATTTCACCAAACAGGTGCAACAGCGCGCCCAGGAGGCCGGATTGTTGCTGCTCACCTGTGGTGTGCATGGCAACGTGATCCGGTTCCTGTTCCCGCTGACGATCGAAGATGCCGTGCTCGACGAAGGCCTGGCCATCCTC